>JAANMX010000643.1_pt1 | contig 45133 bp, 40 predicted proteins | sample 7279681 | NCBI WGS metagenome assembly JAANMX01 (sample SAMN14094542, study PRJNA606508) | bioreactor metagenome | isolation source: A lab-scale SPAN reactor treating ammonium-rich wastewater day 351 | place: Ireland: Galway | collected 2018-01-01
AAGCCCCCACCGAACGCCTCCGGCGTTCGGTGGGGGTACTCGGCGAAAGAAATTTCAAAGGCGCGGAGCGCCGACACACTCGCGGCGCTTGCCGCGAGAACCGATCGGCCGCAAGCGGCCGTTGTGCCGGCGCTCAGCGCCTGACTGCCGACACATACTCCACGTCGGAATCTGCGGCGAAACTCCTTACCCACGCAGTACAGGGCAATCCTTCCTGTGAAGGCATTACGCTCCCCAGCCCTTGCGGGCTGGGCTTTGGTTTGTGCCACGGCCAGGCAGTGGCACTACTGGCGGAAAATCTCTTCGAAAAAGTCTTCCATGCGCTGCCAGGAGCGGGCGTCGGCTTGGGCGCTGTAGGCCACGCCGCGGCTGGGGTCGTTGCCGGCCTTGGGGTTGGTGAAGGCGTGCACGGTGTGGCCGTAGAGGTCGAGCTCGTAGTCCACGCCGGCGTCTTTCATTTCCTTGTTGATCACGGCCACCGACTCGAAGTCGTCGTCGGCGCCGTGCAGCACCAGCACCTTGCCCTTGATGTTCTTCGCGTCCTCGGGCGTTGCGCTGCGCAGGCTGCCGTGGAAGCTGATCACGCCCTTCACGTCGGCGCCGCTGCGCGCGAGCTCAAGGGCGCTGAAGCCGCCGAAGCAGTAGCCCATGGCGCCAACTTTCTCCTTGTCGGCCTGCTCCAGCGCGATCGCCGCGTTCAGGCCGGCCTGCAAGCGCGAACGCAACGCCTCGCTGTCGTTCTTCCAGGCGCCGGCGGTTTTGCCAGCCTCGCCGGCGTTGGCGGGGCGCACGCCCTTGCCGTACACGTCGACGCTGAAGGCCAGGTAGCCGAGTGCCGCCAGCTGCTTCGCGCGGGCTTCATCGAATTCACCGCGGCCCATCCAGTCGTGGATCACCAGCACCACGGGGCGCTTGCCCTTCAGGTTGGCGTCCCAGGCCGCGAAGCCTTCGCACTCCGTGTCGCCATCCTTGTAGGTGACAACCTGGGTGCTGATGTTCGGCCCGGCCTGCTTGCTGGTTTCCTGGGCCTCGGTGTTGCGGTTGGTCAGGTCCGCGACCACCACGGTCGCCACAATCATCAGTGCGGCCAGGGCCGCGGTCAGCGTGGTTTTCATGTTCTCTCCTCGATCGTTCGGCGTGGGGATTCCAGCACCGGAACACTGCGAGGGCGAGGGCTAATCCACCTAATCCGAGGTCGCGGCGACCGGCGCCGGTGCGTCCGCAGTGCGTGTCGCCACGGACTTGCGGGCGGGCGCGGGTTTGGGCTCTGCATCGGCGGCGGGCTGAGGCTCGGGAGAATCAACCGCCGGCTGCTCGGCCTTGGACTTTGCGTCCGTGTCCAGCATTTCGTCGATGTCCGCGCGGCACTTCGCCAGCTTCTGCTCGCGCTGGCGCGTGAGGTTCATGAGCTGCGCGCGGGCGCGGTTGGCCTCGGCCGTGGTGATGACCGGTTGGCCGTGGGTGTGAGCGCCCTGACGCTGGGCGCGATAGTCTTCCAGCATCTCGCGGGCCGACTGGATGCCGAAGTCGATGTCGTTGCCGCCGGTCTCATGGTAAAGGCGCCAGGCCATGGCGATTTCATCCCACATGCGGTCTTTGCCGCGCGGGTTGCGGTCTTCACGGCCGCGGACGTTTGCGTAACGGGACATGTCAGGTTCTCCGAAAGGCGGAAAAACTCCGCCCACACCCATTGCGGCGGATGGAGTCCAAAAAGGCCTGAAAACGCCCCACGGACAATCGGCCGAAGTTCCCGAACCGGCCGTGAACAAAGGGTTTGGAGTGCCCGAAAAAAATCAGGGATTTTTCCGCGGCCACACGGGGCTCAGGCTCGGACCGGATGGCTCCGTGCGAATTCCGGGTTAACGTGGAGTACGGACGGGGGACACGGATGGGGTGGGTCGCGCTGGGGGTCGGGCTGTGCCTGTTGCTGCTGGTGGGGCTGGGCCACATGGGCTGCCGGCGGCACGCGCTTCTGCAGCGGCGTGGGGCCGAGGCACTGGCCGCGATGCCGGCTGTGGGTCCCGACGTTCCGCTCGATCAACTTCCAGGCGCGGCGCAGCGCATGTTGCGCCATGCGATCGGAGATGGCGCGAAGCCCGTGCGGGCGGTGCGTTTCCGCGCGGTGGGACAGATCCGCCCCGCCAAAGACGGCCCCTGGCTGCCGTGCGAAGCGCGCCAGACCCTGCGCGTGCCGGGCGGCTTCACCTGGCGCTGCGCCATGCGCGGGGGCCTGATGCGGCTGACGGGCGGCGATCACTACCTCGGGCATCACGGCGGCGTGCGATTCTGGCTGTGGGGGATCCTGCGGGTGGCGAAGGCCGAGGGGCCCGACATCGACCGCAGCGCCGCTCATCGCGCGCTGCTTGAGGCAATCTGGTTCCCGCCGGCGCTGGCGCGCCACGAGTCTGTACAGTGGCTCGGGGGCGACGAAGACACTGCCCGCGCACGCCTTAACATCGACGGCACGCAGATCGTCGTGGAGTACAAGGTCGCGCCCGACGGCCGAATCATCAGCCTGTGCGGCGAGCGCTGGGGCGACCCGACGAACAAGGGCAAGCCGCAGGCGCTGCCATTCGGGGGTATCATGGAGGCCGAGCAGACCGTGCAGGGCTACACGATTCCCAGCCGTTTCCGCGTCGGCTGGCACTTCGGCACCGAGCGCTGGGATGAAGGCGAGTTCTATCGCGCCGAGTTGAAGGACATCGAGTTTGTTGAGTGAGTCCGCCGAGATCATCGAAACCCCTCGCCTGCGGCTGGTTCCGTTCGCGCTGCCGCTGATGCTGGCGGCGCGCGACGGTGAGCTGGCTGCGGTGGGGGAAGCACTGGGCGCCGCTGTCCCGCGCGGCTGGCCCAGCGACGGCGTGCGCGACTACCAGCTTCCCTCGCAGATCGGCGCCCTGCGCAAGGGCGTAGCCCTCAAGTGGCTCGGCCGTCTGATCATCACGCGCGGCGCAGGCAATCCTGCCTGTGGTCCTGAACTCGCCGGGGTGATCAACCTGAAAGGCGAGCCCGATGCCGCAGGCCGCGTCGAGATCGGCTATGAGGTGGTGGAGTCGCAGCGCCGCAAGGGCTACGCCACGGAGGCCGCGCACGCCTTGCTGGCCTGGTGTTTCCGGCAGCCGCCGGTGAAGGCCGTGCTGGCGCGCACGCTGCCGCACAACGAGATCAGCGCGCACATGCTGCAACGCCTGGGTTTTGAAAGGCTGGGCCCACAGCGGGACGCCAGCCTCGGCGAGATGATCGTCTGGGAAAACAGGAACCCCGGCTGATGGGCCGGAGCGCCTGTTCAGGACTTCAACTCCCAGCGGCTGATGGTCAGGCGCTGGATTTCGGAGGTGCCCTCGATGATGGTCATCAGCCGGGCGGCGCGGAAGAACTCCTCCACCCGGTACTCGCGCATGTAGCCGTAGCCGCCGTGCACCTGGATCGCACCGCTGGTGACGCGCTCCGACATTTCGCTGGCGAACAACTTGGCCTGCGCGGCCATGCTGATGAAGCGCGGGTCGCTGAGACCGAACTGCTCCTTCAGCCACACCGCATGCCACACCAGGCCCTTGGCTGCGTTGATCTCGGTGATCATGTCCGCCAGCCTGAACGCCACGCCCTGGAACTCGCTGATCTTCTGGCCGAACTGTTCGCGCTCGACGGCGAAGCGCTTGGCTCGCTCAAAGGCCGCCTGCGCCAGGCCCAGGCTCTGCGTCGCGACGCTGAGCCGCCCGGTGTTGAGCGTCACCAGCGCGACCTTGAAGCCGTCGCCCTCCTTGCCCAGCAGGTTCCCGGCCGGGACTTCGCAGTCCTCGAAAATCAGTTCCGTGGTGGGCGAGGCGTGCACGCCCATCTTGTCCTCGACGGTGCCGACCTTGAACGGGCTGGCGTCCTTATCCACGAGAAAGGCGCTGATCAGCGGCTTGCCGTCGGGCTTTTCGCCTGTCTTGGCCCACACGATCAGCGTCTTGGCCACCGCGCCATTCGTGATGTAAAGCTTGGTGCCGTTCAGCACCCACTTGTCGCCCTTCTTCACGGCCGTGGTGCGCATGCCGGCGGGGTCGCTTCCTGCGCCGGGCTCGGTGAGGGCAAAGGCGCCCAGCTTTTCGCCGGATGCGAGCGGCGGCAGCCACTGCTGTTTCTGCTCTTCGGTGGCGAAGTTCATGATCGGCAGTCCGACCAGGCTGTTCTGCGCGCCGAGCGTCATGGAAAGCGAGATGCTGGACTTGGCGATCTCTCCCTCGACCAGCAGATAGGCCAGGTAGTCGGCGCCCACGCCGCCGTACTGCTCGGGGATCACCATGCCCATGAATCCGAGCTCGGACATGCGCTGGGTGAGTTCCATGGGGAACTCGTGCCCGGCCTCGAGCTTGATGGCGACGGGGTCGACCTCGTTTTTGCAGAAGTCGGCGGCGGCCTGGTGGAACATCTGCTGTTCTTCAGTGAGGGCAAAGTCCATGGCGTGTTTCCTGTGAAAGCGTTCTGCAGGTCAGGGTTTACGGATGCGCGTCAGCACCGCAAGCGGCCAGTTGTGGGGGTTGAGAGGGCATCCGTCAACCCGTTAATTGGCCACCTTTGATTTGACGTGACCTTGCCGTGACTTATGCTTTGAGCCACTTGGGTCCGGCAGTCGCCGGGCCGATTTTGTCGAGATAGGGGAAGCAGATGAAGCGGATTCTGTTGGCAGGCGTGGCTGCACTGGCGCTGAGTGCGCTGTACGTGTCGCCCGTGGTGGCGGACAAGGCAGAGGGCAGCAGGCTTACTCCGGTGGCGGAAGGCGTTCCCGCGCCCGACGCGCTGAAGGTCAACGCCGGCGTGAAGGAAGGGCACAAGTCGGCCCTCGAGGTCTACACCAAGGCGGTCAAGGCCGCCAAGGCCGGCGAAATGGAGACGCTGAAGGGCTGCTTCGACCCGAACACCGTCGAGTACATCGAACAGGAAGCCTGGGACTCCGACGGCGAAGAAAAGCTCACGCACCTCGCCAACATTGCCAACATCCTGAAGGGCTACTCCGAAGCCGGCGCCGAGCGCGCCCAGGGTTCGGTCGGCGACTACGCCGTGATCGTGGTGCAGAACGGCGAGGCCGTGAACATGGTCAAGTGCGTACGCGTGAACAAGTGGAGCGAGACCGAGTCCAAGGACAAGAACTGGTACCTGGCCAGCTACTACGGGAACGAGTACCGCATTGATTACAACGCGCCTGACGTGAAGAAGGTGCGCGACGCGATCGAGAAGGGCGACGTCGAGAAGCTGAAAGAGCACCTTGACCAGTACCAGACCCAGGTGCTGGACCTGATCAGCGGCGACGGCACCGACGGCTACGCCCTGCTGCTCAAGAGCCTCAAGGCCATCGGCAGCAAGGAAGTCAAGCCGACCACGATCCTGAGCCGCGGCGACAACGCCCTGGCCTACTGGTTCCACACCGACAAGAGCGACAGCTTCCTGGTTCTGCGCTTCATGGAGTCGTACGACTGGCAGACCGAGAAGCGCTTCACCCAGGTGCAGATCGAGATCAGCTACACCTCGCAGTTCAAGAAGGACGCGGCCGAGACCTTCAAGAGCTTCGTGCAGGACTGGGCCTGGTAAACGGATTCCATCGCAGGAGCCCGCCGCCCGGCGGGCTCTTTGCTTTTTTCGACGCCTGGTCAGGGCTTGCGCGGCGAGGGCAGCTTCGGGGCGGGCGCGGCGCTGTCGTCCGCCATCGGCGGCAGTGACGGCGTTTCCGGTTTCTTCACACCGGGCGCGATGAAGATCGCCAGCAGCAGCAGCAACCAGCCGCCGATGAACGTCCACGCCCCGTAGCCCACGCCGGCCAGCGCCTCCATCGGCTGGATCGGCAGCGAGCCGGGCCCGCCGGCGCTGAACCACGCGGAGAAAGCCTCCCGGAAGCTCAAGTACACCGCGAGCCCCGGCAGCGCCGGCGCCAGGGCCACCAGGATGCGGATCCACCAGTGGCTCTTGCCTTTTGCGGCGCAGCGCCAGTCATTGATCAGCCCGAACAGCAGCAGCAGCGGCAGTGCGTACAGGGCGAACACCGCGTACAGCGCCGTCTCGTTGTCGCGCATGGCGGCAACCACCGGGTTCTCGCCGTAGCCGGCCGCGTCCAGCGCGGTCACGAAGTCGTGCGCCAGCAGCGGCGCCTGGAAGCCGGCCACGGGCTGGTCAAAGCCCGGCACCTGCAGTGTGAACCAGGGCAGGAAGAAGCCCACCATCACGGCTGCCACGCCCAGCAGCAGCACGAAGTTGATCAGCCTGGTGCGCGGGATCTCGGACATCGGGCGCTGGCGCGTCAGGCCGGTCTGCAGCTTGGGCGGCGCTTTCAGGCCGGTGGGCAACTTTCCGGGCGGCAGTTTGCCGCCGGGCGCCGTGGGCTTCGGCTCTTCGGGCTCCGCCACCTGGGGCGGGCGGCTGATCTTCGCGCCGCTGCTGAGCTTGCGGGTGTCCGAGGGCACGTTGCGTTTCGCGGGCTCGTCGCGGCGGGGCCGGTTCTCGGGCAGGATCCTGGTGGATGAATGCCGCCCGGAAGGCCGCCTGACTTCGCGGGTATCGTCGACGAATGACAGGCCGGAAAGGTCCGGCACCGTCATCGGCTGGCCGCAGCCCTTGCACTTCACACGCTTGCCGACATTCGAATCGGCAACGGTGTACCCGCGCAGGCAATGAGGACAATTGAACTCAATGGGCATGTCGCACCGGTGCTCTATTATCTGCCGCCCAGCACCCGTCCGCAATGTTCAGCTTTTCGCCGCCCGCAGCGCTTCCAGCACCTTTTCGGCGTGGCCCTCGACCCTGACCTTGCTCCAGATCTTTGCCAGCTTGCCTTGCGGGTCGATCAGGTAGGTGCTGCGGATGATGCCCTGCACCGTGCGGCCGTACATTTTCTTTTCGCCGTAGCAGCCGTAGGCGGTGGTGACGGACTTGTCTTCGTCGCTGAGCAGGGGCACGCCCAGCTTGTGTTTTTCCTCGAACTTTTTCTGCGCGGCCACGCTGTCGGGGCTGATGCCGAGCACCACGGCGCCCAGCTTCTCGAACTGCTTCACCAGACCGGTGAAGGCAATTGCTTCCTTGGTTCAGCCGCTGGTGTTGGCCTTGGGGTAGGCGAACAGCACGACCCACTTACCCTTGTAGTCGGCGAGCTTGTGTTTCTTGCCATCCTGGTCCGGCAGGTTGAACGCGGGCGCCTTGTCGCCTTCCTTCAGCATTGGTGGCTCCTTGTGAGTCGAGACGCCGCACTATAGCTTGCAACCCTGTAACGCAAGCGAGCACCCATGGCCGACGAAGCCGACACCATCAAAGCCGCACCCGCAAAGGGCTACGCGCGCCTTAGCCCGGCCCTGCGCGGGCTGCTGGCCGACGTGGCAACGGGCGCGGCCGGATTGTTGGCGCTGCTGGCGCTGTTCATGGGCAGCAGGCTTGAGGGCGTTTGGCTGCGCATTCCACTGCTGCTGGCGCTGCTGCTGCTGCTGCCCGCGGCCTGGTATGCCCACCGCAAGCTGGCGCAGCGGGCTTCGCCCATCCTGTGCGGCGGGCTGGTGGTGGGGCTGATGGGCTGCTCGGTGCTTGCCATGGCGCTGCACCACGCCAGCGGCTGGACCAGCCTGGCGGGTCTTGCGTCGCTGCTGGCGGCATTGGCGCTGCGCGGATCGGTGGACCGCGCGGTGATCCGCGGGCGCGACATACGGCCTGCCAAGCGAAGCCCGATCACCACATTGTTCGAGCAGGTGGAAAGCCTGGCGGCGGCGCTGGTGCTGGTGCTGCTGGTGTGGCACTTCGGGCTTGAGGCGTTCCGCATCCCGTCGGGCAGCATGGCGCCGACACTGCTGGGCGACCCGATCAGCGGCGACCGCGTGCTGGTGGACAAGTTCACCTACGCCTACAGGGATCCGGAGCGCTGGGAACCCGTGGTGTTCAGGTACCCGCTGCGCCGCACGGACCCCTACGTCAAGCGCTGCATAGCCCTGCCCGGCGAGCAGGTGCTGATCGCGCGCGGCGATGTCTACGTGCGCCTGCCCGGCAACGACAGGATCGAGCTGCTGCGCAAGACGCCCCGCGCCCGCGATGTGCTGTGGCTGCCGATCATCGAGAACCTCAGCAGCAACACCGCATGGGTCAGAAACTTCAAGCGTGACGGCGACCTGGAATTCGAAGACGGCCTGATCACCCTGCGCAAGCGCGCGGCCGTCACCTTCCCGCGCGGCGACACGGACGACAAACCCGGCAACGTCACGGACCACGACGCCAGCTTCGGCGCCACCGAGACGCCCAAAGACCGTTACGGCCGCCACGTGGTGGGGGACCTGCGCCTGCGGGCCGAGGTGACGCTCGAGGAGGGCGGCGAGTGCCTGGTGACGCTGGTGCGCGACGAAGACAGCTACGTTCTTGAGCTGCGGCCGGCGCTGGGCGCCTGCAAACTGTTCCACCTGGCCGAGGGCGCAAGCCGTGAGCTGGCCATTGAGCAGACCAGCGCCATCGACTTCGGCACGGACGAGCGCACGGTGAACTACTCGCTGGCGGACGGCGAGCTGCGCCTGGAAATCGACGGCCGCGAGCAGTTCAGCCTCGATGTCGGCACGCCGCTGCTTGACCAGCTGCGCAGCCGTGACGCGGAGGGGCGCATCAACCTGGCGGGCAACGTGGCGTTGGAGATCGCGAAGGCCGAGCCCGCAGGCGGGCGGCAGGCGCGCATCGAAATTGCCGGCGGCGCCGAAAAGGGTGCGACGTTGAGGATTCGCAGCATCGACCGCGACGTGTACTACGTGGGACGCATCCAGGAATGGCTGCAGAACCAGCCGGAGCTGCCGTTCCAGGTCGAGCTGGGCGACGAGCAGTACCTGGTGCTGGGCGACAACTCGCCGGGCAGCGCCGACTGCCGCTACTGGACCCGCATCACGCTGTTCCTGGAAGACGACACCGAGGTGGTGGGCAGCATGGATGAGCCCAGCCAGCCCGAGCTGGTGGGCCTGCTGGTGAAGGCCGGCGAGCAGGGCGACCCCTTCAACGCCTACTTCAAGCTGCGCGGCGTAGCGCATTTCACGCCCGAAGAGCGCGGCGAGGCCAAGGGCAGCGATGGCACCGTGGTGATCGCCGCGCTGGAACAGTTGAAGGAAGCCAGCAAAACTCAGGGGCGCGCGGCGATTGACTTCTATACAGAGGGCGGCGGCTACACGCGCATCAGGCTGGCCGACATCAAGCACATCCAGGTCGAGCGCATGCCCTACGTGGAGCGCAAGCTGTTCGTAGGCCGACCCTTTGCCGTGTTCCTGTCCCCGCGCGGCATGAAGCTGATTGATTAGCCCTGACGCGCAACACACGCCAACCCCGGGCTTGCTTTGGGCGTTGAACAGGGTCAACATGGGTTTTCCCTGAGTGTTCCCCGGATGCTGATGATGATGCGATTTGCAGTCCTGGCGGCCTTGCTGTCGTTTGCACCTTTCCTGTTCAGCCAGAGTGTCGCGGGCGGATTCACGTCCGAGGTGGTGGTCAACCCGGTCGCGAGCGGGCGCGCGTTCGCCTTCGCGCCGGACGGCCGCCTGTTCTACACGGAAAATGGCAGCGGCCGGATCATGGTGGTGAACGATCCCACCACCACGCCCAGCGCGCCCAGCGAGTTCGCTACGGTCAGCGGCTTTGTCGCGCCCGCGGGCAACGACCTGGGCCTGCACGGCATCGCCCTGCACCCGAACTTCCCGGCGGCGGCCGGTGACAGCACCAACCGCTACGTCTACGTGGTGCACACCACCGGCACCAGCGGCGCGCCGCAGCTGGTGGTGAAGCGCTTCCTGGAAGACACCGGCGCGTTGGGCACGGCCGCCGCGGGCAGTGAGACCACGCTGATATCGGGCGTGGACATGGGCAGCAGCGGCAACAACTTCGGCGGGCGCATCGCCTTTGACGCGGCATCCAACATGTTCGTCACGGTGGGCGACGGCGGCGCGGCGATCAGCCTGGCGGGCGGCTTTGCCCAGGACATCAATGACCGGCGCGGCAAGGTGCTGCGCTACCAGGCCGACGGCAGCATCCCGCTGTCCAACCCGTACACCAGCAACGCCATGTGGGCGCGCGGCCTGCGCAACCCGAGAGCGCTGGCCTTCAACCCGACCACCGGCGACCTGTTCACCGCCGACACCGGCAACCCCGCCACCAGCGGGCTGGACGAGCTGAACGTGATCCAGTCCGACGGAAACTACGGCTGGGACACCTCAGGCCTCAGCGGTGCGCGAGCCACCACAGGCTTCATCGACCCGGCCTGGGAGCACGGCGCGACGTTTGAGCCCGCGAGCGTGGCCTTTCATCCGGGTGCCTTGGGCACCTGGCCCACGGTGGGCTACCGCGGAGGCGTGGTGTACGTGGGCAGCGAGGCCGCGGCGGGCAGCATCCTGCGCGTGGTGCTTACGGGCGGCAACGAGCGCACGGGCATTGCGGCGTGGGCGTTCGCCAACGGCTTTAGCGCGCCGGTGCGCGACATGAAGTTCGGCCCCGACGGCAACATGTACGTGCTGACCGACACGGTTCTGTATCGCATCAGGTACACCGGCAACACCAGCGCCGACCCGACCGCCAACGCCGGCACGGCCCAGAGCGTGAACGAGGGCGTCACGGTGAACTTGAACGGCACCGCCAGCAGCGACCCCGACGTGTCGGACGTGCTGCGCTACACCTGGCGCCAGACCGGCGGCAGCACCGTAGTGGCGATCACCAACCCGACCACGGCCACGCCCAGCTTCATCGCGCCGCAGGTGACCTTCAGCCAGAACTTCACCTTCCAGCTGATCGTCGAGGACGGCAACGGCGGCGTAGACGAAGACTTCGTGATCATCACCGTCAACGACCTCGGCAACCCCGACGCCGACGGCCCCGTCAGCTTCAACCCGCCCGGCGAAGGCGGCTGCAGCACCGGCGACAGTGCAAGCTGGTGGTGGCTCGCGCTGCTGGCGTTGACGGCCGGCGCCGTAACCTGGCGTCGAGTGCGCGGGTAGCAAGATCTGCATGCCGCAACCGGGGACAGGCACGGAACGTGCCTGTCCCCGGTTCGCGTTCATGGCAGCTTTGAAGGCGTGCCATGGGCGTGCAGACACAAGAGGGACAGGCACCAAGGTGCCTGTCCCTGCGACGGGCTTTGGTTTACTTGCCCAGCAGCAGGCGGTCGGCCAGCATGCTGGGCAGGGTGGGGATGGCGCGGATCTTGTCGGCCGTGGCCTTGTAGTCGTATTCGACGCGGCGGAACTGCAGGGTGCTGCCGTCAATCACCACGTAGCACGCGCGGGTGTCGTGGTCGCGCGGCTGGCCCACGCTGCCGATATTCACCAGCAGCTTGCGGAAGCGCCGCAGGTCAAGCTCGCCGTTGTTGAGGTTCTTGGGGTGGCCGTACTTGCCGGTTTCGCTGTAGATGCCGGGGATGTGGCTGTGCCCGCAGAAGCAGAAGCGGTCGAACTTGGCGAACATGCTGCGGATCTTGGCGGCGTCGAGGCTGTCTTTCGGAAAGACGTACTCGTGGGTGGGCTTGCGCGGGCTGCCGTGCACGAACAGCAGGTCGCCCTGCTTGTGCTCGCGCTTCTTGGTCATGGCGTCGAGAAAGTTCCAGTACTTGTGGCGCTTCTCCTTGGGCAGGTCGGGGCTGTTCAGCTGCTCGCGGGTCCACTCCACGCTGCGCATGGCGCGCTCGTTGAAGTCCTCGGCCACCAGCATCACGGCTTCTTCGTGGTTGCCGAGGATGGTGAGGTCGAAGCGCTCCATGGCGATGTCGAGCACTTCGCACGGGTTGGGTCCGTAATCGACGAGGTCACCCAGACAGAAAATCTTCTGGCAACCCAGGCTGTCGATATCTTCCATGACGGCGTTGAGTGCTTCGATGTTGGCGTGGATGTCGGAGACTAAAGCGATGCGCACTGACCGGCCTTTCAAAGCCCGCAATCGTGCAGGCCAACGAGCACCTCAATCAACCGAAGTGGCCATATTCGTGGAATTTACGCCGGATCGCAAGGGGCAACATTCAGCCCCGTACGCACAACGCACGGGGCTGGATGGGCAAGTGATATTTTGCTTAACGGGTGAGCAGGGCGAGGTCGCGGTCATCGAGGCGGAGCATGGGCCCTGAGACGGGCAACTGCACGGCGCGGCTGAACGAACGATACGTGCCGCTGCCGTTGAAGGTGCCCAGGCGCTCGAAGGTGCGGTCGATCATCATCAGGTCGATCATCACGGTGTTGGGGTAGTTCCAGCGCGTGGCGCCCACGAAGTCGCGGTCCGGGTTGGTCTGTGTGATCCAGTCCCCGCCAAACTCCACGCGGTTGTCGCGCAGGGGCCGCTGCAGCAGGATGGCAGTGCCGCCCGCCGGCACGGGTTTCACGACGCCCGGGGTACCCTTGGCCCACAGCCAGCGCGCGTTGGCGTCGGTGGGGCTGCACTCGGGCATGATGTTGTAGCTGAACTGGCTGTTGCGGGCGCCGAGCTGGAAGGCGGCCTGGTCGTCCACGAACACACGCACGCCGTAGACGAAGCTGGCAAGCTCGTCCTCATGGGGGGCGATCGGGTCGGGCGACTTGCCCTTGCCGATGGCCGCGATTTCGGCCATGGAGCGCTGGGGGATGACGCGGCGCACCAGGTAGGCGCCGCCGTACTGGTCGCCGTTCTTGTCGGGCATGCGGCGCCGCAGGTAGTAGGCCACGAAGGCGGTGCCGGTAACGTACTTCTTCTTGTTCTTGTCGTACCAGGTGTTGCGCCCGGTGAAGGACAGGAACTCGCGGATCTGCAGGGTCTGGGCGTCCTGGGGCTCAACCCAGTCCTCGAGCTTGGAGTAGGCCTTGGAAGCGGGGATGGACTCGATGTCTCGCAGGTTCTCGGGCGTCAGGCTGCGGCAGTTTACGGTGTGGTAGTCTTCAAAGCCGGTCTCGATGCGCATCAGGTCCTGCTCGATCATGTCGAGGGCGGCGCGGGACTGGCTGTAGACGTCAACACGCTTGGCGGCGCGCAGGTACATGGTCTGCGCGTTGACGAACATCGAGCGCAGCATCAGCATGATGATCAGCATCAGCGAGATCGCGATCATCAGCTCGAGCAGCGTGAAGCCACGGCGAAGGTTTCTCATGTTGGCGCTCCGTGCCGGAGGTCAGTGGCCGGAGGTCAGAGGTCAGGGACCTCGCCTGGCCGGCGGCTTTACTCCGGATGTTTTTCGTTCTTTCGGGCCGGCGCTTTCAAGGCTCAAACGCGCCCGCCTGCCGTTTCTGACGTCTGACCTCTACTTTGCTGCATTCACGTAGAAATCCCACTCGAAGAAGGGGTCGTTCATCACGTCCCCCTCGAACTGGAAACCCTTGTAAACCCTGACGTGAACCACATACAGGTCGTCCAGCGGCTGCTTTTTGCCTGAGCCGTCGGGGGTCGGCACGCTGGCGCGCTGCACACTGCGGCGCACGGAGAAATCGAACTGGTAGAACATGCGGTCGTCCGGGTCCAGGCCCTCGATGGCGCCGGCGCGCCGCAGCGGGTCAGGCAGCAGCCGGAACACGCGGGGGTCACCCTCGAAGCCGGGCTTGCCGCCGCCCGGTCCGACGCCGTCGGTGGGAACCTGGGTCACCATGTTCTTGCGACCGTCGCCGGTAACGGCGGCGTCGAACATCACCTTGGGCAGGCGGAAGAACACGGCGTTGGTGGCAGGCGCGCCGCCGACGATGTCCTTGGCGGCGTCGCGCTCGAGTGAGCCGGTCTTGCTCTTGCCGCCTTCGTAATAGTCGCGGTATTCGTCGGGTGTGTAGCTCAGCGAACTGTCGGGGTAGTAGAAGGCGTAGACGTTGTCGTTCTCGGCCACGTTGATGGGGCGCGCGAGCGACTGGGTCACCAGCGAGCGCACGTTGCGCGTGATTTCCGCGGCGCGGGTGTAGTCCATGGCCTGGCGCGAGAGGCGCACGTTGGTGATGAACAGGGCCATGATCGCGGTGCCGCCCAGCGCGAAGATCGCCAGCGCCACCAGGATTTCAGTCAGCGTGAAGCCCCTGCGGTTGTTCGGTTTTCTGCGCATGCGGTTTTTCCTTGCCGTCGGTGAAAGGGTCGTGACGGTCAGGCCTAGGGTTCGGTCACTTCATCGCGGTCCAGCACGGTCGAGCGCTTCACGGCCCCGGTCGCCGGGTTGATGTCGATGTAGACGAAGCGGTCGTCGTCGGTGAGGATCAGGTCTGCGTTCAGGTTCCGGGTCTCGCCGGAATCCAGCACGTAGCCCGGCTTGTCCTGGGGGATGATCAGGCGCCCGTCCGCCAGCACGGCGATCTTGTACTTGCCGGCGAAGCGCGAGTTGGCGCCCTCGGACAGGTAGTTGTCGATCGGGCCCTTGGGCGACTCATCCACCCAGCGGGGCGCGAACTTGACCGCGCCGCCGATCTGGTCCTGGAAGTCGAGCTGCTTGACGTAGTTGATCTCCTGCTGATCGGTGCCGGGCTGCGGGTTGGGGTTGATGCGGAACACCGCCATGCCCGGGCCCAGGTAGAACGTGAGGGCGTCGCTCTCCTGGGCTTGCCCGCCCAGCGCTTCCTCTTCGGTGTAGCACACGATCACGTGGGTCTGGCGCGTGTTCATGGCCTCGCTGCGGGCGAACGCGATGAAGCCGCCGATGTTGTTGCCCGACATGCTGAGCCCGCGGCCCTTCATGAAGCGCAGCATCACCGGCACCATCACCGTGACCAGCATGGCCACGATGGCGATCACCACCAGCAGTTCCATCAGCGTGAAGCCGCGTCTCTGCCTTTTCACGTTCATCTCCTGCCGCCCGCGGGCGATTGCTACTTCATTTCCTCGCGCGTCTTCACCGAGTTGTTGCGCGAGTCAAAGATCAGGTCGTCGGGAGTGTTCGGCAGGCCGTCGGGGCCCGCCGAGTACACGAAACCGAGCTTCACGTTGTTGTCGAACTTGTACCAGATCGTGTTTTCCCAGGCGTCCACCAGGTGCGGCAGCCGACCGCCCTCTTCCCGCGTGAACTTGGCCAGCTCCTCGGGCTGCAGCAGCGGCGCGTAGTTCTGGTCTTTGTACAGATTCGAGCCTTCCCACACCGAGCGCGTCGGCGCCGCATAGAACAGCATCATCTGCGATGAGGCCAGCCGCTCGTCGGATGCGATCCGCCCGGAAAGCTGGCCCGCGTCCTTCTTGAACTTCTTGATCGTGGGCGGGTTCTTCTCGCCGGTGATCACCGGGCCGATCTGCTGCAGCAGCGTGCGGGTGGCGCTCTCTTCCGACTTCTTCAGCGCCGGCAGAACCGCCACAGCCAGCACCACGATCAGGATCGAGATGATGCCCACCACGATCAGCAACTCGATCAGCGTAAAACCGCGTTTGTTCAAGCGCATGCTGTTCATCGCCCATCCCCCGCTTACTGCAAGCCGTTGTAGATGTCGTCGTTTTCGCCCTGCAGCTCATACAACTGGCCGTCGGGCCCGCGGGATATGATGTCGTAGGTGTTCTCGTTGTAGCGCCGCCCCGCGTAACGGGGGGTCTTGCCGCTGGCGCTCTTCTTCTGGCTGTAGTTGCGGTAGATGTAGTACTTGTGCCACGGGTCCAGGAAGACCTTCTTGCCGCCTTCCTCACCCTCGACGTACTCGTCGCTCTTCACGTACGGGTCTTTGCCGGCCTTCTTGGGCTTGTCCACCAGCTCCGCGAACAGCTCCGCGTTGCCCTGCCAGTAAGACTCGCCGTCGGTCAGGTTCGGGCTGGCCGGATAGGTGTTGTTGTCCTTGCCCGTTTCGTCCTGCCACTTGCTGATGGCGGCCGGGATCACGTTGCTGACGAAGTTTTCGGCGGTCTTGATCTCGCCCTTCGACATCGCGTTAAACAGCACGGCCACCAGCACCACCACCAGGATGCCGATAATGCCGACCACAATCATAAGTTCGATCAGGGTGAACCCTGACCGCGATGAGCGTCTCATCGGACCTCCAGTGACCGTCCGTAAATGCATGCTATGCAAACCTTACGCCAGAACTTGGATGCCGCGCAGGCACTTGACGCAAGTGCCCACCGCATCTGGATTTCAACAGATTACCCAAGGTCCTGTATGCTACCCGAAGCGGCCAGATACGCAAGTTTGGTGTCCCGCGGGTAACGCAAAGTCTGCCGCAGGTAAGGCGGGTACGGTCAGAGGCCGGAGGTCGGAGGTCGGAGGCCGGAGGTCAGAGGCCGGAGGTCAGAGGTCGGAGGTCGGAGGCCAGAGGTCGGAGGTCAGTGTCCAAAACGATTCCCTACAACCTGCAACCTAAAACTTAAAACCTGCCTCCTGCCTCGGGCCTCCTGCCTCCTGCTTCACCCCAGCTTGCCGTCGCGCAGCTCCACTACCCGGTCCGCTACCGACTGGGCCGAGTCGTGATCGTGGGTGCTGAAAATCACCACCGTGCCAGACTGCGCCTGCTCCCGCGCCGCCTGCCACAGGCGGGTCCGCGCTTCTCTATCCAGGCCCGTGGATGGCTCATCCAGCAGCAGCAGTCGCGGGTTGTGCACCAGGGCGCGGCACAACGCGGCCGTCTGTTCCTGGCCGCGTGACAGCTCGCTGACCGGCAGGTCGGCATAGCGCGCGGCCTGGAAGCGCTCGATCAGCGCCTCGGCGCGGGCCTTGTGGTCGGCTACGCCGTACAATGAGGCAAACAGGCGCAGGTTTTCGCGCATGCTGAGGGCTGCGTCGAGCATGCTTTCGTGGCCCAGGTAGCCCAGCAGGGCGCGGGCCTTGAGCGGCTGGGCGCGGCAGTCGGTTTCGCCGAGGTTTACCTTTCCGTCGTCGGGGCGCAGGATGGTGGCCAGGATACGGATCAGTGTGCTCTTGCCCGTGCCGTTGGCGCCGATCAGCGCCGTGAGGCTGCCCGGCTCGGCGCTGAAATCAAGCCCGCGCAGAACGTGCGTCGCGCCCCACGACTTGGTGATTCCCTCGGCAACCAGCTTCATGAACGACCCGATGTCACGCGAAGAGGCGAAGGTAGCGAAGACCGCGAAGAACCGCCATCATTCAGCGCGACTTCGCGGAGTTCGAGCTAGGCTTTTTTCTCCGCCGCGCCTGCGTCGAACTCCACCAGCCGGTTCAGCAGCCGCTGCCTCTGTTCCTGGTAGACGCGTGCCGGCATGGCGCCTTCCTTATACTCCGCCTCCAGTGCCACCACGGCGTCCAGCACCTCGCGCCTGGAGGCCGGCAGTCGGGCCAGCTTCTTCAACTGCTCGTCGCGCGGCTTGCGGATCGTCGCCACCAGCGCGCCGACGAACGCCAGCCCGAACACCAGCGCCAGAGCCTTGAACAGCACCGACAGGTTGAAGCTGGGGCCTGGAGGCGCGGGCTGCTGCTGCGCGGTGGGGGGGCCGGATTCGCCGGCCTCCCAGCGCGCCAGCATCTGCTGCGCCTCTTCGGTGAAGGCGAACACCAGCTGCACGACTTCCTGGGATGCGAGGTCGGGGCTGTGGTCCGGGTTGGGTGGGTGACGGCCGTCCTGGGGCGGACCGTACAGGCGGCGATGCGCGCCCTCGACCAGCGCGGCCAGCGTCAGCTCCGGTGGCAGGTCGGCTTCCGCCTCCAGCACCGGGTAGTCGAAGCTGCGGGTCACGGATATGCGCTCGGCGGGGGCTGACGTAAGCACTCCGCCCTGGTGCATCACCCGGATTTCCAGCACACCCGCCGCGCCAAGCCGGGCGGGGGGCACCGGGCGCGTGAACACCAGGGTGGCCGAGCGCCCGCTGGGGGACGGGTTCACGCGGTACACCGTGTCGCCGGCGCCGACCATCACCAGCATCGGGTCTTTGTTCAGCAGGTGCCAGTTGTCGGCGCTGACCTGCGGGCCGTTGCCGGGCCGGGCCGGGCCGCCGTGCATGCCGCCGCCGGTGCCGAAGCTCCAGGCCGCGGCGTTTTCCTCGGTGAACGGCTTCTCCAGCGGCGTGCCGACGTTCCAGCCCTGCATGTAGAGCAGCTGGCTGCCGTACATGGCCGGCAGATTCTGCGCGGACAGGCCGGGTGGCACCATCACGTTGAGCTCGACAGTCACCAGCGCGGCGCGGGCCGGGTCCGGGTTGCTGATGCGCAGGTTCTCGATCAGCTGCACCGGGCCGTAACGCAGGTCGGGGCGCAGGAGGGTGCGCGTCTGAAGCCTGTACTTTTCTATCCGCACGTCGGCGCGGTCGGCTCCCAGCCGGAAATATGGAAGGCGCACGTCCAGCGTGGTCACCTCGGGCGCCAGCCAGGCCTCGTTGGTCAGCGGCCACCAGAGCTCGCCGACCTTGGCGGCGACGCCCAGCCGGGTGTTCAGCGGCAGGCCCTCGAGTCGGAAAGCACCATCGCCCTCAACTGGAGCAAACCAGCTTCCTGTCGCGATCACCGGCGCGATCAGGCCGCCCAGCGGAGTCTCGGGCTGCTGCCCGTCCGCGAGCGCGTTGAACGCGTCCTGCCACTGAGTTGCGGTCAGTTCATTGAACGCCGGCGCGTCGGCGGGCAGCGCAACCGCGCCGATCATGGCCGGATCGTCCAGGTAGGGCTCGCCGCCCGCCGCATCGTACAGCCGCCCGGTCAGCGCGCCCTGCGCCGTCAGCGTGTTCGCCAGCAGGCAGGCCAGCAGCAGGGTGTGAATGTACAGGGCGGATCGGCTCATTGCTGCGCTTTGCTGCGGGCGAGGTCCTCTTCGATGCGGCGGCGCGCGGCCGTGCGTTTTTCCTGGATGACATCGAGCTGGGCGGTCAACTCGCGCGCGGTCTGCAGGTAAGCGGGTCGCAGGCGCTCGAAGTCGTCGGCGGGAAGCTTGCCGGCGAGCTTGTCGTCCTCGAGGTCCTTGAGGGCACGCAGTGCCTCTTCGCGGCGGCGTGCGATGATGCTGTACTCGGATTCGACGTCGCCCACGAACCACAGGCGCTTGCGGCGCGCCAGCGGCGAGAATGTCAGCACCACGACGCCGAACACCAGCGGCGCCAGGCGCCAGTCGGCGACGGCGGTCAACGCGCCCGCGGCGCCGGCGGCGATCAGGATTTTGAGCCAGGCCTGCTTCACTCCAGCTCCTTCAGTTCGCGCGCAATGCGATCCTCGAAATCGGAATCCACGGCCGGCTGCGGCGCGGCTTCGGGCGCGGGCCCGCGGCGCGTGAGTACACGGAATGCCACGCCGAACGCCGCCAGCAGCAGCAGGCCGGAGCCGATCAGGATGGGGTAAAGGTTGCTTTCCTCGGGCACCTGCAGCACGCCCTTGCCGAAGCGCTCCATCATCTGCTGCCTGATGGCGGCCGCGTCAAGCTTCGGGTTGCCGACCAGTTCGCGCAGGAACTTGCGCTCTTCTTCTTTTGAGCTGCACACGTTGTGGCTGCAGGAAAGCAGCGGCTCGCGGCAGCCGCAGATGCAGAACAGCTGGTCGCCGACCTGCTGGTACAGCAGCTCAGCCTGGTCCGGCGTGCGCTCCTGGGCTGACAGGGCAGGGGCGAACGAGACGAGAGCCAGCAGCAACACCGCCGTCCATTTTGGATTTTGGATTTTGGATTTTGGATTGAATGCCACGGGGGCAGCACCGCACGCCGGGCGCCAATCCAGAATCCAAAACCTGAAATCCAGAATCCCCATCATGCCACCTCCGGCCGCCGGCGGCGGAAGCTGGGCAGGATGGCCAGCACTGTGCCCAGGATGGTGATCACCAGGCCGCTGAGGCCCAGTGTCATCTGCGGCTTCACGAAGTACCGGAAGGTCGCGCGGCCGTCGGGCTGGGCGTCCTGCAGAATGAAGTACATGTCCTTGCTGAGAGTGCGGTGGTAGTAGGGGTCCTTAACCGGCTCGTTCATGCGCGGCGCGCCGGAGCGCTTGTCATAGAAGATGCGCATGCCCGGATTGACCGTGGATGCGTCAGCCAGGATCGCGGCGATTTCGGCGTCGATGGCGGAGGCGGTCTCGCCTTGCGCCGTCAGCCGGGCGTGGCGCAGGCCGGTCAGTGACAGGGGGCGCAGTGCCTCAAGCTGCGCGCGCGCGCCGTCTTCGCTGATGCGCACGGCCAGCTCGGTGACCAGCTCGTTGCGGCGCGCGGTGGTGGCGGCCACCACCAGCTCGTTGAATTTTTCCAGCTCGTTGAGCGCGCTGAAGCGCCCCGTGGCCCAGGCTTCTTCATCGTCCGGGTTCAGGTTGAACACCTGGGCGAACTTCTCGCGCGGCAGGTTGGCCAGCCCCTCGCGGATGTCATGGTTGACCTGCAGATGCTCGGGACCCAGCTTGACCCCCTCCAGCACCAGGGCGTCCAGCGCGGCGGTGATCTCATCGAGCTGCGCCAGGGTGTTGCGGCGCAGGGGTTCCATGTCGTTTTCGTCGGCGCTGATGCCGAACTGGTCCAGCGCGGTCATGCTCAGCAACTGCTCGGGCGTCGCCAGCACCACCATCTCGCGCATACCGGTCAGCTGCTCGCGCAGGTTGCCGCCGGCCGACATCGCGGCGCGCACCACCATGCGCGCGACGGTGAGGCCCATGGCGCGCTCGTCGTACTTGCCGCCGGTGCGGGTGTCGCCGTACAGCAGGTCCTGCAGGCGGGCGTGGGTGTCCAGGTAGTCTTCGACCTGCGGCTGCGCGGGCCGATACCTGAAGATGCGCAGGGTGGTGTCGAAACTTTCGTACACGTCCGTGTTGTCGCGCTGCTGCACGCCCCAGGCCACGGCCGCGATCATGCCGGGCAGAGCATTCTGCACGAAGGCTTCGGGCAGCCGGCCGCCGAAGTCGCGTTCGGCGTCTTTGCGCACCATGGCGACGATTTCGTCGGCGCTCTTGTCCGGGTTGCGCTTCACGTACTCAAGCATGCGGGTGTAGGTCTGGGCGCGCTCTTCATCCATGCCGAACTTGTCGCGCAGGAAATCCCAGTCGTCGGTGCGCAGCTCGGACTCGTAGTACACCAGGTAGCGGTCGCCGGTCAGCTTGTCCTGCAGGATCGAGTAGCCGCCCGGGTGCGCGGTCATCGAGCCCTCGGCCTCGTAGATGCTGCTGTAGTAGATGCCCAGCGCCACCAGCAGGATGCCCAGGTGCACGATGTAGCCACCGTAGCGCCGGCGGTTGCCCAGCGTGACGCGCGCCATCGCCACGGCCATGTTCTCGCCGGTGCTGCGTCTGCGGGCGCGGGCGCCGGCCACGAACTCCATGAAGATGCAGACCAGGGTGAAGGCGCAGATCGGCCACAGCGTGAACTGCACGCCCTGGCGCACCAGGCCCGCCACGGAGGCGATGCTGTCGTCGGCCACGCGCTGGATGATCAGGTCGTTTGTGCTGAGCCAGATGAAGTTGACCACGCCCACCACCAGCGCAGCCGCGGTGGGGGGCAGGAAGGCACGCAGCACCTGGCGCAGGTTGTTGCGCCGCCAGGCCAGTGCCGGGCCGGCGCCCATCAGCCACAGCACCAGAAGGAACAGCGGCGCGTTGAAGATCACGAAGACGTCCTGCCCCAGCTCTTCGCTGCCGCTTTCGCCGTACAGGTGCCGGGTGATCAGGGGCCAGAAGGTGATCACCAGTGTGATCAGCGCGATGGCCAGCAGGATCAGGTTGTTGAACAGAAAGCTGCCTTCGCGGCTGAGCAGGTTCTCCAGCTTGCGGTCCGACTTCAGCAGTGGCGCACGCCAGTTCACGGCCAGCAGGCTGCCCAGGAACACCACGATCATGAAGCCGTAGAACCACACGTCCACGTCGCCGGTGGCACCGAAGGCGTGCACGCTGTTGATGACGCCGCTGCGCACCAGGAAGGTGCCGATCACGGTCATGCAGTAAGTGATGATGATCAGCGCAAACGACCAGCCCCGCAGCATGCCGCGCCGCTCGGTCACGATCACGCTGTGGATGAACGCGGTGCCGGTCAGCCAGGGGATGAAGCTGGCGTTCTCGACCGGGTCCCAGGCCCAGTAGCCGCCCCAGCCCAGGATCTCGTAGGCCCACAGGCCGCCGAGCGCGATGCCCACGGTCAGGAACCCCCACGAGGCCATGGTCCAGAGGCGGATCGGCTTCAGCCAGCCCTCGCTGACCTCGCCGCTCAGCAGCGAACCCACGGCATAGGCGAACGGTATCGTGAAGCCGACGAAGCCCAGGTACAGCATGGGCGGGTGGATCGCGATCCAGTAGTTGTGCAGCTGCGGGTTCATGCCTCCGCCGTCGCTGACCGTCTCAAGCAGCGCGACCTGCACGGCCGTCGGCAGTTCCGAGGCATTGGTGGTGATCGCCAGGTGGGCCTGTGCCAGCGTCCACTTGCCGAGACCGGACCCGACCATGGCGTTCACCACGGCCCAGCCGTCCTTGGTGGCCATCACGCCGGCTTCGCCCGAGGCGGCGGCCTGCAGGCTGACCTTGGCGTACTCGGGGTTGATCATCCAGAAGTAGGCCATCGCGAAAGGACTGGAGCGTTGCGCGGCCTCGGCATCGGTGGGGCTGACCATGATGAAGAAGAAGAAGAACTGGATCACGGCCAGCACGGCCATGATCCAGGGCAGGCGGCGGTCGGTGCGGTTGTGGCGCTGGCTGAAGGCGAACGCGCCCCCGAAGCCGGTGAGGATCAGGCACCAGAACAGCAGGCTGCCCTGCTGGCTGGCCCACAGCGCGGAAAGCTTAAAGGAAAAGACTTCGTTGTTCTCGGTGACGTGCTGGATGTAGTTGACGAAGTACCAGCCGTTGAAGATGCCCGCGTACAGCAGCGCGCAGCAGAAGGCCGTCAGCGCCAGCAGCGCGTACTGGCCGCGGCGCGCGGCGTGGGCCAGGCGCTCGTCCTTCAGGTAGATCGACGCGGCGGACAGGCCCAGCAGCAGCAGGGTCAGCAACAGCCCGACCTGCAGGGCCGTCTGGCCGGACTTCGCCCACTGGACTGCGGTTTCAAACTGCTGGATGGTTTCGATCTTGGCGAGCATCCGCTTTACGGGGCTGGGTTTGCTTCCTCGGCCGTGGTCAGTTCCTTGCCCTCATAACGGGACGGGCACTGGGTCTGCAGCAGCGTGGCAACGAATGCCCCGCGCCGCGGGTCGTAGCGCCCTTCCATGGTGACGTGGGCCGCCTTCTTCAGGTTGGCGGGCACGTCGTCGCCCTCATAAATCACCTGCAGTACCGCGGGGTTCGCCGGCAGCTGCTGCCCCTCGGGGGGGATGTCCACGGCCGTGAACTGCGTGGGCCGGAACTGGCTTTGAACGGAAAGCACCTGAGCCTTCACCTTGACACGCTCGCCGTCGTAGGAACTGGAGCTGAGCTCGGGGATGGTGCGGTACTCGGTGCCGCCCTCGAGCAGCGCCAGGGCGACGGAGCCGCCGATCGCAGCGGCGAACAGTACGATGACGATGATGACCTTCGCGCTCATGGTTGCATCTCAACGGCCCGTGGGTTCGCTTGCCCCGCGGAACTTTATAGCAGGGCCCTCCGCCCGGACAAGCGAAAGCGGCCAACCATAGAACGCATGGGCGGTGGGTTCGATTCGCGAGAAAGGGGGGCTACTCCTGCTTTTCGGTGTTGAGTTCCTGCTGCAGGCGTGCGGTGAGCGGGCCCTGGCGCTGGAAGGGGTGGTAGGGGAAGACCAGACGCCAGTGGGTGCGCTCGGCTTCCGGCGAGTCGACATCAAGGTAGGTGTCGGGTGAGGGGTGCTCGGTGCGGATGAAGTAGCGGTCGCCGATCCAGAAGCCGCGGGACTGCCTGGCGTTGGTGGGCGGCGCGTCGATCTCCTGCTGGAACAGGAAGTCTTCCTCCTCGCCGTCGAGCCGCAGGCGCAGGCGCATCAGCGGCGTGCCGTCGTCGGGCCAGACGAAGCCGGGGGGCACCAGCGGGTCAGGACGCGGAGCGCGGTAGTCGTTGACCTCGACGACCTCGGCGCGGTCGATGAAGGCGCCGACCCTGGGCCGGATTTCGGACCATCCGACGCGCAACATGTGCTCGCTGTACTCGCGAAGCACCGGTCTGCCCAAAGTGTGAAGAAAAAGTGAGGGATCATCTTCGCGGTATGCGTCGCGCATGACTTCGATGGAAGTGCGCGGCTGGATGAGTCGCGGGCGGGCGGTAACGGAGCAGGCTGCTGCCAGCAACCCTGCGCAGATCAAGGCAAGGCAGGCGATCGGGTGTTTCACGACGCTTCTCCCGGTGGTATTGACGCGTCAATGGCACGGCCGGTCGGGGGGTTATCCGGACGTATTGACGTGTCAAGTGTGCGCGATCGGGGCATGATTTTTCTTTGACGGAAACTTGTGCACAGGATACTTTTCATCCATCGAGTGTGTGCGTTAACGAAACACAAGGAGGGGAGCATGGCAGGTACCGCGAAGAAGAAGCCGGCTGCGAAGAAGAAGCCGGCCGCCAAGAAGGCCGCCAAGAAGCCGGCCGCCAAGAAGAAGCCCGCAGCCAAGAAGCCGGCTGCGAAGAAGAAGACCGCCAAGAAGAAGTAACCACGCAGCACCCGCAGTTCAGGCAGTAAACGAAGCACGTAGACCAACCCAGCGCCCTGAAGTCAGGACGCGAAACAAACAGCCAGCACACACTCGAGAGCCTCACTGTCCGCCAACAGTGAGGCTCGCACTTTTAATCCACAGTTTGTCCGCAGGCGGGGGCAAAGCAACGGGCCGGGGAAGCGCAGTTCCCCGGCCCGGCTTGCCATCATCGGTTGCGCTACTCGGCCTGCGCCACGATCCACACGCGGCTCTGCACCTCGACTTCGTCGTGCAGGCGGATGTTGAAGCTGTATGTGCCCAGCTCGCGGATGTGGTCCGATTCCAGTTCGATCTGGCTGGGCTTCAGGGAAATCCCCTCATCCTTGAAGGCATCGCAGATCACCTTGGGCGTCACGCTGCCGAACAGGTGGCCCTCGGCGCTGGCGCGCATCGGCACGGTCAGTTGCACCTTGCCGATGGCCTCAGCGATCTCCTGGGCGGTCTCGCGCTGTTTGACCTGGCGGGCCTCGTAGGCGCGCTTCTCGCCGGCCAGGCGGCGCAGGTTTTCGTCACTGGCGGGCATGGCCAGATTCTTGGGCAGCAGGTAGTTGCGGGCGTAGCCGTCGGTGACGTCAACCACGTCGCCGCGCTTGCCCACCCCGCGGATGGATTCGCGTAGTAGAAGTTTCATGTGTTCTCCTTGCATTGAGGAGGCCGGAGACCGGGTGCGGAGGCAGGAACTGCTTTCCCTGCCGCGCGCTGCCTGCCTCCTGCCGCCTGGATTACTTGTTCACGAAGGGCAGCAGGGCCATGAAACGCGCCAGCTTCACGGCGTCGCGCACCATTGCCTGTTCCTTGTGGCTGGTGCCCGTGCGCTTGCGCGGCAGGATCTTGCCCACGCCGCTGATGAAGCGGGACAGGGTGTCCACGTCCTTGTAGTCGATGAAGTCGCGCTGGTCTTTCGACAGCTTGTTCTGCACCGGCAGCAGTGTGCGTGTGCGCTTCTTCTTTTTCTTCTTCAGCTTGCTCTTGTTGATGCGGATGTTGCCCATGGTCATTTTCCTTTACGCGGGTTGCCCCGCGGCTTGGGTTCAGTCAAGTGTGACGTCGTCGCCGACGTCCTCGTCATAGCCAGAGTCGTCGTCGCGGCGCGGCGGCTCGGACAGGTCGTCTTCCAGGTCGCCGGCGCTTTCGTCGTGGATGGTGTTGCCGCCCTTCTCCACGATGCGGATGTGCCGGCCTGACGCGCTGCGTTCGACTTCGCGGCGGATGAACTGCACGCTGTAGGCGACCACGCGGATGCGCGAGCGGCGCTGGCCGTCGCCGGTGGTCCAGGTGTCCTGCTCGAGGCGGCCCTCGACGAAAACCGGCGAGCCCTTTTTCAGGTACTCGGCACAGCTTTCCGCCAGCTTGCGCCAGCTCACCACGTCGATGAAGCAGGTGCGATCGTGCTTCTCGCCGCTGCTGGTGGTGTAGCTGTCGCTGACCGCCAGGCGGAATTCCGTGACCGGGGTGCCCGACGGCGTGTGCCGCAGGTCCGGGTCGCGGGCCAGGTTGCCCACCAGGAAAACCTTGTTCAGCGTAATCATTTCAGCGTCCGTTCGTCTCGGGAATCGTCAGCGCGTCCGATCAGTCGGCAACGCCGACTTCTTCCTCTTCCTTGCGCGACTCCACTTCCGTTTCGCGCGGGCGTGCGGGCTTGCTCTCGTAGCGCTTGAACCACTTCTCGATCGGCACGCCCTCGCGGTTGGTGAACAGGTAGCGCAGGATGCGTTCCGTCAGGCGGCACTCCAGCTCCATTTCCGCGACCTTCAGCGTGTTGGAGCGGAACGCAACCAGGATGTAGGCGCCGCGCTTGTTCTTGCGCACCTCGTACGCGAGGCGCTGCTCGGCCCAGAGCTCAGCGCGGATGATGGTCGCGCCGTGCTTCTCCAGTACTTCCCTGCACAGGGCTACCGCCCCTTCCGGGTCCTTGTTCGCGAACCCCGAGTCCACGAGGAACAAGCCCTCGTAGGTCCTCTGTCCATCGTCTGCCATGACTTCTCCTGCCCGGTAGTAAAATGCCCCTTCGGTCTGCTCGCCCGGCGCCGCCGGGTGCCGGCGCCGGGAAGGGCGATGAAATGTGTGTCGAACTCCGCCGGCCTACTTTTTCCCGGCAGGCTTCGCGGCAGGCTTGGCCGCGGCCGCAGCCGCCGGGGCCGGAGCGCCCGCCGCGGGGGCGCCCGGCGCCGCCGCGGTTTCGGTGGCGCGGCGCGCCTGGGCGCACTTGACCACCAGACCTTCGGGGTTCGGGATCAGATCAGCGCCTTCGGGCAGGTTCAAATCCTTGAAGCGGACCGCCTGGTCCACCTCGAGCTGCGTCACTTCCACCTCGATGAACTTGGGAATGCGGGAAGCCGGGCAGTGCACCTCGACCTCGCCGCGCATCACCTCAAGCAGGCCGCCGTGCGAGGCGCCGCGCGGCGTGCCCACGAACTTCAGCGGCAGCTTCAGGCGCACCTTGTCATGCAGGTCGATGCGGATGAAGTCGATGTGCTGCAGGTGGTCGCCCATGAAGTCGCGCTGCAGGCCGCGCACCAGAGCGGTCTGCTTGCCGTCGCCGATGTCGAGCTCGACCACGTGGTCGGCGTCGTGCACCAGCTTCTCGATGTCACGCAGGCTGAATTGAAGGTTGATGTTCTCGCCGCCGCGGCCGTAGAGCACGCCGGGCAGTCCGCCGTTGGCGCGCAGCTTGCGCATGGCCTTGGTGCCGCTGTTGGCGCGGCGCTCGGCCTTTAAAACCGGAATCTGCATGTTGACCTCAGTAGTGGACCCCGTGCCTGCGTACCGCACCGTGCGGCGTGACCTGCGCCGGGTTCGTTCCCGAAAAAGCGTTACTTCTTTACTTTCAAATCCACGGCTGCAAAGCCGCAGCGCTCCCCTTTCGGATCGCGGGCGAACACTTTGAGAATGTAGTCACCGGGCGCAAGGGGGGAGTCGGGATTTCCGGCGAAGAATCCCTCCGTCACCGTTTTTTCGCTTCCATCCGGCAGCACCATTTTAGATTCGGCCACCCCGACAAACTCAACCGGCAGCTTCGCAACCAGCTTGTTGTTGGAGTTGGCGTGGTTCTGCGCCACAGTTTCTTCTGCTGCTTGCCGCTTCTTTTCATCGTTGCCAGTCAGGTCCGCCTTGTTGAAGGGCAGAACCTGATGGGCGAGAGCCGTACGCTTGCACTCGATCCGGAACTCGAGTTTGGCGTCGGCAAAGATCTCCAGGCCGCTTACCGCGACAGTAATCTCGCCTTCCGAAATGACCTCGCCCTTTGACAGTCGCAGGCCGATGTCCAGCTTGGGGTACTGCATGCGCAGGCCAGGGTCGCCGGTCAGGTTGTAGAGGCTGAGGTGGCTCTGGTTCAGCCCGGCGCGCTCTTTCTCGGGGATGATGAACATCGCCATGGTGTCGAGCTTCTTGCGTTCCGGGTGCTCGCCCAGGATCAGCTCGCGCTTGGACTTCAGGAATGCCTGGCCCAGCGTCGGCGCGTTGCTCACGGAAAGCTCATCCACCATCGCCAGCTCCAGCAGCGTGTTGCTGTAGGGGTGGCTGTCGCGGCTGCTGGCGATCACCGCCACGGGCGCCTTCTCCGTGAAGCAGATCTTCTCGGCCAGGCTGCCCTTGGGGTGGTCAAGGCGGCCGGTTTCGCAGGCGATGATCATCATGACCGGCAGCTTGCCGTCGGGGATGTTGAACTTGCCGACGTCGTCGGCGGAAAGGATCGGGTAGCGGGTGCGCTTGCCGTCCACCTCGACGTACATGTCGTCGAGGCGGTCATAGGCGCCGTGGCCCAGGTAGCAGAGCAGCAGGGCGCCGGCGTTGGCCTCTTCAATCACCTTGTCGCTGAACTTGCTGGGCACGTAGGCGTATGAGCTGTTGATGTTGGCGTAGGTCATCCGCACGTTGTGGGCCTGCGACATCGACTCGGCGAACTGCATGAACAGCTTTTCCAGCATGGTGTCGATCATCGCGCCGAAGTGGCCTTCGCCGGCGAAGAAGGTCAGGTTGCGCAGCCACTCGCCCTGTTTGGCAGCCTCGTAGGCCTTCACCTTGGCCAGCGCCAGGCGGGCCTGCTCGGGCGTGCGGGCCGGGATGCGGCCGACGGCGATGTCGGGCAGGCCGTCGTCATCCTGCACCAGGTCGGCGTAGAAGTTGTCGGTGGGCACGCGCTCGCGCCGGTTGGTGTCGGGGTTGCTGTCCATCTGGCGGGTCAGCAGCCAGGGGATTTCGCTTTTCGGGTCGTAGTCCGTGGCGCTGTCGCTGGGGCAATCGCCCAGCAGCAGCACCTGGAAGCCTTCGCGGACTTCATCACCGCCGGCGTGCTCGAGGATGGCGCTCTTGATCTCGGTCAGGCCGGGCTCGTCCATCTCGTGCAGCTTGCCGATCGCGCCGATGGTGAGAACCTTGGTGACCCGGCCGTGGGATGCACGGTATCCGGCCCACTCCTTGGCGACTTCGGCCAGGCCGTCCGCGCTCACGATCAGGTAATCAACGGCCGGGGCATCGGCCGAGGTTTCACCGTCAGTTTTCTCGGCCGGCTTTTCGTCCTGCGCGGCCGGGTGCGGCGCGGAAACGAACATCAACGCGACGGCCAAAGCCGCGGCGATCAGCGGAAACTTCTTCATCGTCCAACTCCTGGGCCCACAAGCTATGGGGATAGTACGAATGAGACAGAAATCCTCACGTCCACCGAAGTGGACGATTTTGGATTGATGGCCACGATGGCGGTACAGCTCCCTGGGCCAATCCAAAATCCCCAATCCAAAATCTAAAATCGCATCAACCCTTGAACAGCAGGCTTACCGACTCGTTGAAGTGGATGTTGCGGATCGCTGTCGCCAGCAGCTTGCTTACGCTCAGCACCTTCAGGGTGTCGAACTCCTTGCCCTCCACCGGCACGGTGTCCGTCACGATGCACTCCTTGATCGGCGCGTTCTTCAGGCGCTCCACGGCCGGGCCGCAGAACAGGGCGTGGGTGCACGCCACGTAGACTTCCTTGGCGCCGAACTTCATGCAGGCTTTGGCGGCGTCCACGATACTGCCGCCGGTGGCGATCATGTCGTCGATCAGCACGCAGACCTGGCCGTCCACCTTGCCGATCATGTCCATCACCTCGGTCTCTTCGCCGCTGACGCGCCGCTTGTCCACGATGGCGAGGCCGGCGTTCAGGCGCTTGGCGTAGCCGCGGGCGACCTTGGAGCGCCCGACGTCCGGCGCCACGATGGTCATGTTCTTGATGCCCTTGTCGGTTTTCAGCTTTTCGAAATACTCGTTGATCACCGGCGCCGCGTACAGGTGGTCCACCGGGATGTCGAAGAAACCCTGGATCTGCGCGGCGTGCAGGTCCATGGTCAGCACGCGGTCACAGCCGGCGCTTACCATGCAGTTGGCGACCATCTTCGCGCTGATCGGCACGCGCCCCTCATCCTTGCGGTCCTTGCGCGCGTAGCCGTAGTAGGGGACCACGGCCGTGATGCGCTCGGCGCTGGCGCGGCGGGCGGCGTCGGCGAACAGCAGGGCCTCCATCAGGTTGTCGTTGACGGGCGGGCAGGTGGACTGCACGAAGAAGGTGTCCACGCCGCGGATGTCTTCTTCGATTTTGACGTCGATTTCACCGTCGGGGAACTTCTCGATGCGCGCGTGCCCGAGCGGGATCTCCAGGATGGCGCAGATGGCCTCCGCCAGCTTGCGGTTGCTGTTGCCGGCGAAAATCTTGAGTCCCTTGGTCCGCATCGTTGTGCCCTTTCGCTAACTCTTCTTGCGCAGTTCCCGTGCCGGCGCGCCCACCACGATAGTGTCGTCCGGGACGTCCTTGCCGTGGGGGACTACCGTGTTCGCGCCGGTCTGCGCATTCTTACCTACCTTCACCGGCGCCACCAGCACCGTGCCGCAGCCGATGAAGGCGTTGTCGCCGACCTCGGTGTGATGTTTGGCCTTGCCGTCGTAGTTGGCCACGATGCTGCCCGCCCCGATGTTCACGCCGCTGCCCAGGGTCACGTCGCCCAGGTAGGCCAGGTGGCCCGACTTGGTGCCGTCGCCGTACACGGCGTTCTTGGTTTCGACGAACGCGCCCACCTTGCAGTCGTTGCCCAACTTCGTGCCGCCGCGCAGGTGGGCGAAAGGGCCGATCTCGCAGCGCTCGCCGATCACCACCCCGGCGCGGATCACACTGTGGGGCCAGATCACCGTGTCGCGCCCGATACTGCAGCCGGCCTCGATGTAACAGCTCTCGGGCTGGTAGACGCTGACGCCCTGTTCGATCATCAGCTCGTCGAGAATGCGTTCGCGCGCCAGCTTGTCGGCCTCGGCCAGCTGCTTGCGGTTGTTGATGCCCATCACCTCAGTGTGGTCGTCGCAGGCGCAGGCCGCGACCCGGTTGCCCGCGTCGGCCAGCAGGCGCACTGTGTCGGTCAGGTAGTATTCGCCCTGTGCGTTGTCGGTGTCCAGCTTGTCGAGTACCGACAGCAGTTTCGTGCAGTCGTACAGCCAGGTTCCGGTGTTGATTTCCTGAATCGCCTCTTGCTGCGGCGCAAGGTCGCGCTGTTCCACGATGCGGCGCACACGCCCCAGGCCGTCGCGCACGATGCGCCCGTAGCCGCGCGGCTCAGGCAGCAGCGCGGTCAGGATGGTGCAGGCGGCCTCTTCGCTGATGTGCATGTGGCGCAGCAGTTCCAGCGTGCGCGGGCGGATCAGCGGCACGTCGCCGCACAGCACGGCCACGTCGCCGTTGAAGCCCGCCAGGGCCTCGCGCGCTTGCATCACTGCGTGGCCGGTGCCGTGCTGGGGCTCCTGGGTGACGAAGCGGGTGTTGGCGCGCTTGCCGAACTTCTCGCGCACGCGCTCGCCTTCGTGGCCCACCACCACGATGGTTTCCTGCGCGCCCATGGCGTCGGCCTGCTCCAGCACCCACTGCAGCACGGGCAGGCCCGCCAGCTTGTGCAGCACCTTGGGCGTGTCGGACTTCATGCGCGTGCTTTTGCCCGCGGCAAGTACCACGACTTTCAACGGCCGATCAGCCATCCAGACACCAACGACGGGTAGAGGCACGAAGTCTAGCCGCAGGCTCGAAAGGAACAACCCTTGGGCCGCAGAGGTCAGAGGCCGGAGGTCAGAGGTCAGAGAACGCGGCAGAAGGCAGACGGTGGGGGCGGGAAAAACGACAGAAGCCAGGGAGCTTTTCCCTGGCCTCTGAACTCTGGTCTCTGATCTCTATGCCGCAGGCATCGCCTTGCCGGCGAAGCGGTCGCGCAGGAAGGCCTTGGCGCGGTGCAGGCGCGACATCACGGTGCCGATCGGCAGCTTCAGCTTGCTGGCGATGTCCTTGTAGCTGAGCTCGCCGACGGTGTTCAGCAGCAGCACGTCGCGGTAGCGGCTGTCGAGCTCGGTCAGGCCTTCCTTCAGGTCCTGGTCCAGGCTCTGCAGGAAGCTGTCGTCGTGGGCCAGTTCACCGGGGTCCATCTCGGCGAAGCGTTCGTCGTTTTCCGGCGCGTCATGGGTTTCGGCCATGTTCTCGACGCCCTCCACGAACACCGACTTCACCCGGCGCTTCTTGCGGCGGTACTCGTTGATGAACTGGTTGAACAGGATGCGCCCAAGCCAGGCCTTAAGGTTCGTGCCGGGCTCAAACTGGGCGAACTTGCGCATGCCCCTGATGTAGGCCTCTTGCACCAGGTCCTCGGCGTCGGCGCGGTTGCGCGTGAGGTGATAGGCCTGCGCGTACATGTCCTGCATCAGCGGAAGAGCTTCTTCTTCGAAACGCTGTCTGAGTGTGGTCTTGGTTTTCATGGTCTTCCCCTCCCGAAGGTGCGGTGCTTGCCCCCGCCCCTTCCTTGTTAGTAGCCCGGTTGCCTCGGCTTGCTGGTTCATTGTATGAAAATCAGTTTTCTTGTCAAGCAACAGTGCTGGTCCCTGATTCATTCCACTAAGACAGACCGGTCTGTTTTATCATTCCAAAATTTTTAGTCCTCCAGGCCCAACCGCACGGCCACGATCCGCCACGCTGTCTCCGCAGGCCAGGTGCAGCGGTGCACCGGCGAGGCCGCGAACACGGCCTCGGACAGCAGGTAGATCTCGTCGGTCAGGTCCTGGATTTCCTCTTCAGTCTTGTCGCCGCCGCGGAAGTGCGCGCTTACCAGCTCGCTCAGGAACTGGCGGAACACGCCCTTGTGCCAGCGCACCAGCTCACGTACGCGGCTGCCCGCGTCGCGGAATTCGCTCACCATATTGAGGTAGGCGCAGCCGTTGGCCGCCGAGCCGCAGCTGCACGAACTGCCGAGCCATTCGAACACCCGGCCGATTTTTTCAGCGGGCGTCTTGCCCTGGGCGATCACCGCACGCAACTCAGCCATCATGCGCTCGTGGCGCTGCTCCAGTGAAACCACCAGCAGGTCTTCCTTGGTCTTGAAATGGTGGTAGAAACTGGCCTTGCAGATGCCGGCCTGCTTGATGACCTCGTTGATGCCGGTGGCGCCGTAGCCCTTTTCGTAAAAGAGCCGCGCCGCCGTTTCGAGCAGGCGGTCACGCACGTTGAGCTTTTCAGCAGTTCCGGCCATGAAGGAAGTGTATACCAGACCAGTCTGTCTGGCAACGAAAAATTGAGGACTATTCCAGTCTTTTTTCAAACCGAGTGGTATGGCAGGAACAGACCGAGTTGTGGTTGCAGTCACAGGCGCCTCCGGCATCCAGTACGCCCAGCGCCTGCTGCAAGTCCTTGGGCAACAGGGGCTTGAGACCCACGTCGTGTTCAGCGAGGCTGCCTTTGACGTCTGGAAGGCCGAGATGGACATACCCTGCGACCCCGGCAAGCCAGACCTGAAGGCGTTCACCGGCACGGATGGCGACTTCCGCCTGTACCGCAACAGCCAGGTCGGCGCGCCGCCCGCCAGCGGCAGCTTCCGCCACCGCGGCATGGTGATCTGCCCTTGCACCATGAGCACCCTCGGCCGTGTTGCGAACGGTACCGGTGAGGGGCTGATCGGCCGCGCCGCCGAGGTCGCGCTGAAGGAGCGCCGCAAGCTGCTGCTGGTGACGCGCGAAACGCCGCTGTCGCTGATCGCCCTGCGCAACATGGTGCAGGTGACGGAGGCCGGTGGAACCATCATCGACGCCAACCCCGGTTTCTACACGCGGCCGCAGACGGTGCAGGAGATGATCGACTTCGTGGTGGCCCGTGTGCTGGATCATCTGGGCATCGACCACCAACTGACCAAGCGCTGGGGCGAGAAGCAGAAGTAAGCGGCATGCGTGCAGTGGCATGCGCATCCTGCGCATGAGTAGTTCCGCGCGCTTCCAGCGCGTGACGCCTTGGCTGGAAGCCAAGGCCACGGGTCATGCGCTGGAAGCGCATGCCACTCACGGCCGCAACCCGCACACGTTCAGAAATGGCCCGGCGCTTGCCGGGTCGGGCTGTGGTGATACACTTCCGCCCTCGCCGAACGAGACAGTCGGGGCGTAGCTCAGCCTGGTAGAGCGCTTCGTTCGGGACGAAGAGGCCGCAGGTTCAAATCCTGTCGCCCCGACCATGAAACAGGGCTTCCTTTTGGAAGCCCTGTTTCTGTGTTCAGCCGATCGTCTGGGGTTCGAGTGTGATCGGTTCTTCGGTCTCTTCTTCGATCACCACTTGTGGGCCTTGCTGCTCTCCGCGGTGGGGGTCGATGTCCTTGTTGAACCAGCGCTTCACCCTTTGCAGCGTGTCTTCCAGCGCGAGGTAGGTTGAGGGCAGCATCACCAGCACCACCACCGTCGAGAACGCGATCCCGAACGCCAGGCTGATCGCCATCGGGATCAGGAATGCCGCCTGCACCGAGCGCTCCAGCATGATCGGCGTCAGGCCCGCAAACGTGGTCAGCGATGTCAGCAGAATCGCCCGGAAGCGCCGGGGCCCGGCCTCGCGCACGGCCTCAAGCACCGTCTTGCCCTCTTCGCGCCGGTAGCGGTTGATGAAGTCGATCAGCACCAGGCTGTCGTTCACCACCACGCCCGACAGGGCCAGCAGGCCCACGATGCTCAGGAACGTCACGTCCATGCCGATCGCCAGGTGCGCCCAGATCGCGCCGGCGATGCCGAACGGCACCACCCACATCACGATCACCGGCTGGAAGTAGGAACGGAACGCCACCGCAAGCAGGCCGAACATCAGGAACATCGACAGGATCAGCCCCACGCGCAGGCCGGAGAAACTCTCCGCCTGGCGCTGCTGCTCGCCGCCGAACTTCCAGGTCAGGCCCGGGTACTTCTCGGTCAGGGTCGGCAGGTAGTTCTCGGCCAGGTCGGCGTTCAGTTCGTTGGCGTTGGTGACCGTGCGGTTCAGGTCGCTGGTGACCACGATGGTGCGCTGGCGATCCAGCCGGTTGATGCTGCTGACGCCGCGCGAGATGGTGTAGCCCGCGACCTCCGAGAATGCGGCCTCGCGCCCGTTGGGCAGGCGGATGCGCATGTTTTCGAGGTTGCTGATCGACTCGCGCTCGTCCTTCGGGTAGCGCACGAACACCTTCACTTCATCTTTGCCAACCTGCACGCGCTGGGCTTCGTTCCCGTAGAACGCGCCGCGCACCTGCTGGATCAGCGCCGCCTGCGTCAGCCCCAGGCTGCGGCCGGATTCGCTGACTTCCGGCACGATTTCCAGCTTGCCCTCGCGGTAGTCGTCGGCGATGTCGAAGGTGCCCGGGTACTCGGCCAGGTGGCCCTTCAGGTTTTCGGCCGCCTGCTCGATCTGCCTCAGGTCGCGGCCTGCCAGCTCGACGTTCACGGCCGCGCCGACGTTGACCTGGTCGGAGCTGAAGGTGAGCTCGATGGCGTTGGGGATGCGCTGGCCCACCTTGTTGCGCCACATGTCGCGGATCTCGGAGGCTTTCGACTCGCGCTTTTCAGACGAGACAAGCGCCAGGTGCACCTCGGCGATGTTGTCGCGGCTCTGGCTCGAGCCGCCTTCGCCCGGTGGGCCGTTGGCCATGCGGAAGGGGTGCGCGCCCAGCACGGCGCGGACGTTCTCGACCACGCTGCCGCGCTTGTCGCCCTCTACCTCGGCGCGGATTTCCTCGGCCGTGGACTCCAGCACCTCCAGCGCGAGGCGCGTTTCTTCTGCAGACGCGCCTTCGGGCAGCGTGACAGAGGCGATCACGTCGTTGCCCTCAATGGCCGGGAAGAACGCGACTTTAATGCGCCCGCTGGCGAACAGGCCGCCGGTCAGGATCAGGAAGCCCAGGCCGCCGCCGATGATGGTCCAGCGCCAGCGGATCGTGAACTCGAGCGTGGGCCGGTAGGTCTTGTCGATGAACCAGTCCACCATCTTCTCGAAGCCGCCCTGCACTTTCGACCACGCGCGGGGCAGGAACCAGTTGCTGAAGCGGCCCTTGCCTTCGCCGTGGGCCAGGTGCGCCGGCAGAACGAACAGGCTTTCCAGTAGTGAAGCCGCCAGCGCCAGGATCACTACCGAGGCAATGGCGGCCGCGAACACGCCGGTGCGGCCGGGCAGCATCAACATGGGGCTGAAGGCAATGGTGGTGGTAGCGATCGCGAGGCCGACGGGCAGCATCACCTCGCGCACGCCGTCGATGGCGGCCTGCAGGGGCGGCTTGCCCATGCGCTTGTGGGCGTCGATGTTCTCGCCGACCACGATGGCGTCATCCACCAGGATGCCCAGCGCCAGCACGAAGCCGAAGCTGGACAGGAAGTTGATCGTCATGCCGGCAAAGGGCATCAGCCACACGGTGCCCAGCACGGCCGTGGCAAGGCCGACCGCCACCCACATGGCCAGGCGCGCGCGCAGGAAGAACGCCAGCACCAGGAACACCAGCAGCAGGCCCTGCATGCCGTTCCACTTCAGCAGGTCCATGCGCTCGATCAGGTTCTCCGAGATGTCACGGAACTTCTGGATGGTGACGCCGGGCGGCAGCTCGGCTTTCTTCTTGTCGGTGTAGGCGGCCACGGCCTCGGCGATGGCCAGCGTGTCCTGGTCGCCGACGCGGTAGACCTCGATCATCAGGCTGCGGCGCCCGTTGACTCGCGATTCCAGCGTGACTTCCTCGAAAGTGTCGCGCACGTCGGCGAGATCGCCGACCTTGATTTCCGTGCCGTCCGCGCGGGTGATTACCGGGATGCGCTCGAACTCTTCGCGCGTGTAGGCCTGGCTGCTGCTGCGGAACAGGATTTCGCCGCCCGCGGTCTCGACTGAGCCGGCCGGCAGGTTCAGCGAGTAGCGGTTCACGGCGGCGGCAATCTCGGCAAAACTGAGGCCGTAGCGGCGCAGGTCGTCCTCGCGCACGCTGATGGCGATCTCGTGGTTGCGGTCGTCGCTGATCTCGGCCTTGCTGACTTGTGGCAGGGCGACGATTTCATCGCGGACCTGGTCGGCAAGGCGGGTCAGCTCGCGCTCGGACATGTCGCCCGCGAGCAGCAGCCATACCACGCGCTCTTCGATCTTCCCCTCGCGGATCACCGGCTCTTCGGCCTCGGCGGGGAAGGTGGTGATGGCGTCGATCTCGGCCTTCACTTCGTCGGTGACGTCCTTGATGTCCTCGCCGTCTTTGATTTCGACGGTGACCAGGCCGAGGCTTTCGGTGGCGCGGCTGCTGATGCGCTTGACGCCATCGATGCCCTGGATCGCCTCTTCGATCTTGATGTTGACCGACTCTTCGACTTCCTCGGGCGTGGCGCCGGGGTACAGCACCGAGACGCTGATGATCTCGGGTTCGATGTCGGGGAACGCCGTGCGGCGGATGATCGGCAGTGTCATCAAACCGCCGATCAGGAACATGCCCATCAGCAGGTTGGCCGCGACGCCGTTGCGGGTGAACCAGGCTACCAGGGCGTTCATGGCTGCTCCTTGCTCAGTTGCACGGGCATGTCTTCAACCACCATTTCGAGCTGGCTGGTCACCACCTGCTCGCCTTCTTCCAGGCCGGCGCTGATCAGCACCGACTCCGGCGTGGCGCGCACCACCGTGACCTCGCGCTGCTTCAGGCGCAAAGCGGCGTCCACCACCAGCACGCGCCCATCGGGGCGCAGCGCCTGTCGCGGCAGCACGAACACGCGCTCGGCCTCGCGGCCGGTGATCACCGCGTTCACAAAGGTGTTCGGCAGCAGCGGCGTGGACTGGGCGCTGCCGTAAGGGTCCCTGACCCGCGCGATCGCGTAGTACATGCGGGTTTGCGGGTCAACCTCGGCCTCGGTGCGCACGATGCGAGCCGGCCAGGAGATCACTTCAGGCCCGAAGCGCGCGCTGAGCTGCACCTGCGGCGCGCGCTCGTCGTCGTACTCGAGCTGACCGCCCAGCGGCAGCTCAAGGAAGCCGATGTCGTCGGCGCTCAGGGGCAGTCTCACCTCGGCGTAGTCCGTGGCGTACACGCGCGCCACAGGTACGCCCAGGCCGATGAACTGCCCCTGCTCGACCAGCTTCTGGCGCACGCGTCCCTCGTATGGGGCGAGGATGCGCGTGCTCAGGAAGTCCACGTTCGCCTTGGCGTACGCGGCCAATGCACCCTGCACCGCGGCGTTGCGCTCGGCCAGTTGCGGCTCGCGCAGCAGCAGCGGGTCTGCGGGGCCCTGCCCGTACTTCTCCCACTCGCGTTTTGCCAGGCACGCTTCCGCTTCTTCGCGCTGCAGGGCGGCCCTGGCCGTGGCCAGCGCCGCTTCGGCCTGCGCCAGCGCCGCTTTGGCGGCGAGGTCGTCGATCACCACCAGCTCTTCGCCGGCCTTGAAGAAACCGCCGTTCACGAAGGCCGGGTGCACGGAGGCGATGCGGCCGGGAACCTCGGAGGTGAGCGTGGTTTCCGTGCGCGGTGTAACCGTGCCGGTGGTTCGCACTTCGTAGCGCCACGCCTGCGGCTTGACGGTCACGGTTGTTACGCGCGGCAGGCTCTTCTCCGGCGTCACGGTCTGAACCTTGACCTGCGAGGCCTTGAGGGCCACGGCGCCACCAATTCCGATCAGCAAAGCGACTGCGGGAAGGATGTATTTAAGGAGTTTCATCGTTCGCTCGTTTCTCGATTACACTTGACGCGTCAAATCCGCCTCCCAGTGCGGAGTACAGGTCTACCCTTGCATTCAGCAGCGCCAGGCGCGTGGCCAGCTGCGCGCCCTGCGCGTTGAACAGCTGGCGGCGTGTCTGCAGCACCTGGGTGATGTCCAGCGCGCCCTGGTAATAGCGCTCGGTGGCGATCTCCAGTGCGGCGCGGGTCTCGGTCACGGTCGTGCTGAGCGCCTCCAGCTCGCGGCGCAGGTGGGCTTCGTTGGCCAGTGAGTTCTCGACCTCCGCGAAGGCTTTCAGCGCCACCACCACGTAGTAGGCCAGCGCGCCGCGTTCCAGCGCCTGGGTGCGGTCGATCTCCGCCCAGCGCCGGCCGCCATCGAACAGGGGCGCCAGCAGGTTGCCCAGCAGGTTGAACACGAAGAACTTGCCGTCCAGCACGTCCGCCACCTGGTCAGAGGCCAGGCCCGTGGAGCCGGTCAGCGAGATGCGCGGCAGCAGGTCGAGGTACGCCGCCCGCACGCGCGAATCCGCGGCCGCGACCTTGCGCTCGGCCTCGGCGATATCGGGCCGGCGCGTCAACAATTGCGATGGCAGTCCTCCGGGCGGCGCCGGCAGCTCGCCGGGCAGCGTGGCCGAAGTCTCCACCAGCGCGGCCGGGTAGCGCCCCAGCAGCAACTCGAGCTGGCGGCGCGCCAGCTTGTATACGCGGCGCAGGGTTTCGAGGCGCGCTTCGCTGGAGGCCACGTCGGCCAGGGCCAGTCGGTAGTCGAAGGCGCTGCGCAGGCCGGCCTTGTAGCGCTCTTCCACGCGCTCGGCCAATTCGCGCGCACTGGCGAGGTTGCCTTCGGCCAGCCCGATCTGCTGCCAGGCTTCGGAGGCCGAGAACCAGGCCTTCACCACCTGCACGATCAGCGACAGTCTCGCCCCGTAGTACGCGGCTTCCAGGGCCTGGCGGTCGGCGATGGCCGCCGACTGGGCGGCGCGCACGCGGCCCCACAAGTCGATCTCCCACTGCAGGTTTAGCGACACGCCGACGCGCTGGGATTCGATCTCGGTGAGGTCCGGGCCGCCGAAGGACTGCACGGTGCGGGTGCGGCTGCCGTCCACGCTGCCGGTCACGTTGGGCATGGCGCCGGCCTGCACGGTGCGGATGTTCGCCCCGGCGGCTTCGATGCGGCTGGCGGCCTCCCACAGGCTGGGGTTGTTGCGCAGGGCTTCGGCAACCAGCGCGTCGAGGCGCGGGTCGGCGAACGCGGTCCACCAGTCGTCGGCGACCTCGGCGTCGGCCAGCGGCTGCTCGGTCCAGTTGGCGGGCACCTCAACGGGCACCACAGGCTGTTGCGGCGGCGGGGGCGCGGCGCAGGCGGCCAGCAGCAGGCCGGGGGCGATCAGCCATGCAAGGCGGTTCATCGTTTGGCTCCTTTGCGGGGGCGGCGCGGCGCGGGGGCCGGTGTCGCCTCCATGCCGGCCGCGCAGAAATCTACGAGTCGGTTGGCGAGTCCGGCGGGGTCCTGCTCCACGGGCGGCAATTTGACGGTGGCGCAGATCATCTTCATGTTCATGGCAACCAGGGCGAACGAGCCCACCGAGAACACCAGCCGCAGCCGGATTTCCTCGGGCGTCAGCCTGGGCAGCGCGCGCTTCAGCTGTTCGACGAATGAGTGCAGGGAATCGTGAAACGTGCGTTCGACCATTTCGCCGACGACCTGGAACATGCCCTCGAACTGCACGCGCGCGAGCAGTTTGGCGAAGTGGGGGAACTCGGCGGACATGCGCACGGTGGGGAAGATGAAGGCGTTGATCACGGAGCGCACGGTGGGGGGCTTTCTGCCTGCGGCCTCGACGGCCAGCGCGAGCATGCGGTTGCGCTCGTCGATCAGGTTGCGCACACGGCGGAGCAGCACTTCACGCAGCAGGGCTTCCTTGCCGCCGAAGTGATAGTTGACGGAAGCCAGGTTGGCGCCGGCCTGGTGGGTGATTTCGCGCACGGAGGCGCCGTCAACGCCGTGCAAAGCAAACAGTCGTTCGGCGGCGTCCAGCAGGCTGTCACGGGTATGCGGCGTGTTCATGCCAGGATAATCAAACGTATGTATGAAAAAGTCAAGGGCAAAAAAAACACGCGCCGGCAGGGTGGAAAAAGGAAGGAGGGGAGGCCCGGAGGCCTCCCCTGCTGGGTTTTGCGCTTGAGGTGGGATCAATCAGGAGGGGAGTTTGCGCCACGCGCGAAGGCGGGACGCGGCGAACAGCAGGGCCAAAGCACCCAGTAGCAGGGCCCATGTGCTGTCGAAGTTGTCGCTTCCGGTCGAGCAGCCCCCGCCGCTGTCGCCGCTGTCGCCGCCGCCACCACCGACCACGCCGGCAAAGCCGGCCACGGCGAAGGTGTAGGCGCCTTCGTTGGCGTCATCGTTCAGGATCTGCAGGTTGAAGCTGAATGAGCCAGACGCGGTCGGCGTTACCTGGATGGTGAACGTCGTGCTGGTGCCGACCGCGATGGTTGTGTTTGGAACGGCCGTCACGGTGACGGTCGCGTTGACCGCCGACAGCACCTGCACCGGCGGCGTGCCGATCAGCGACAGGTCCATGTTGCCGTTGTTCTGGATGGTGAAAGTGTAACTGCTGGAGGAGCCCGGGGTGACCGTGCCCACGCTGAACACGCCGCCCTGGGGCAGGGCCGCGCTGTTCGGGTCCAGGATATCGATCTCCGGCGTCGAGAGACCGCTGCCGGACACGGTAATGGTGTAGTTGCCCTCGTTCGGGTCGCTGTTGGCGATCACCATCTCGAAGCTGAACGCGCCGCTGCCCGGCGTCAATTCGACCTGGAAGGGCGCCAGCGCGGCCGGGGCCAGCGTGGTGATGGTCGGCTGCTGGATCACGGAAACCGTCAGGTTGTTGATGTTCTGGAGATCCACGATCGTGGCACCTGTCAGCAGCAGCGAGGTGTTGCCGCCGTTGACGATGTAGTAGGTCAGGGTCTGCGTCACGTTTTCCGCCACGCCGCCCAGGTTGTCCGTGCCGCCGTCGGCGATGGAGGTGCCGGCCGGGCGCTGCACGTCGATCTCGGGCTCGGCGCCGGTGCCGATGATGGTGATCTGGTACGGATTCTCATCGGGGTCATCGCTGCTGAGCAGCACTTCCACCAGGAAGGTGCCGCCGGCGGTCGGCGTGACGTCGATGTCGAAGAAGTCCGCCTGGCCCGGGTTCAGCTGGCCCAGCGTGGGCTGCGCGGTAATGCTCACGTTGCAGTTGTAGGTGGTGCCGATCTGCACCGCGCTGGTGAAGTTCAGCACGTTGGCGCCGGTGGGTGCGATGTTGGCGACGTCGTAGGTCAGGGTGATCGGCGTGGAGATCGGCTGGGTGCCGACCAGGTCGATGCCGTTGTTCGCGACCGACGTGCCGCCCCGGGAGATGTCGAGATCCGGCAGGATCTGCAGGCCGATGTCGTCCAGCAGCAGGTGGTCGAGGTTGTAATTCTCGGCCATCTGGAAGCGGATCACCATTTCGGCGGTGTAGCTGAGAGCCAGCGCGCTCATCATCGCGGAGAGGTTGATCGACTGGTAGTTCCAGCCGGCCGTGGAGCTGGTGTCGAACTGGAACACCGCCAGTTCCCAGGTGGCTCCGCCGTCAGTGCTGACGAACACGCCCTGGCAGGGGTCGGTGGTTATTGAGACGTCCAGGCCTTCGTCGTTCCAGTAGAAATCGAGGATGACCGCGTCGGCGGTGGAGAGGCCGGCCATGTCGAAGAACAGGTCCAGGGTGGTGGCGCCCGTGCTGGAGCCGCCGAACATGTCGAACATGCCCGAGCCGGTCACCGGCACGCTGGTGTTGACCGAACCGGTAACGGTCCAGCCGCTGGCGCCGCTGACCGACGAGCTGCCCGGCGCAGCGCCGACCGTGATCACAGTCGGGATGGTCTGCGCGCCGGTGCCGATCACCGAGTTGGCGTACGGCGCGGCTGTCTCAAAGCCCAGGCTGTACGGCACGGTGGCGGGCTGGATGACGGCCACGATGCCTCCGCCATTGACCGGGAAGTTGCCGGCAACGGCGCCCGGATTTGCCGTGACGTCCGTGTCCAGCGCAACCTCGCAGCCCAGGGTTTCCGGCACGGCGGAAGTGGCGGAGATGTCGGCGGTGACGAACACCGCGATGGAGCTGCTGTTCAGGTTCAGCAGCGGTGTGCCCGTGAAGTTGACGATGCCGCCGGAGAACGAACCGGTGCCCAGCTGGGTGTCGCCGGTGCTGAACACGCCGTCACTGTTGGTGTCAACCCACAGCTTCACGGCCGCCACGTCGGTGTCCGTGATCGAACCGGTCTTGGTGACGGTCAGTGCCGTGACGTCCTGGGTCGAGTTGATGCCGGCGAACAGGAAGCTTCCGATCACCACGTCGGTGTCGCCCGGCACGGCAACCCAGTCGGCCGACTGCGGGCCGCCCGCGACGCGCACGGAGGCAGGTGCGAGCTCGACGGTGACGTCGTCGATCATGAGGCCGTCGCCACCCGTTGTGCCTAAGTACTGCGTATCGTCCTGGCCCTGGAAGCGGATGATCATGCTGGAGGTGAAGTTCTGGCCTGTGGCAAGCAGCGCTGCGGTGATGTCAATCCGCACGTTCTGCCAGGTGCCGTCCGGGTTTCCGGTCAGGTTGAACTTGTAGATCGCAATCCAGGTTGCACCGCCGTCGTTGCTGATCAGCACCAGGTCTTCGTTGTCGTTCTCGTCGGCGTAGTCCGACCACATGAATGACAGGTCAATTGTGTCCGTCGCGGTGTTGTACGCGCTGAGATTGAAAGCCATGTCCATGGCTGCAGCCGCATTGCCGTTCGGGTAGTCGAACAGCACGACATTCGGCGCACTCTGCGGAGTCACAGGCGCAATCGAACTGGTTACCTGGACACGGCCGGCGTTGGCGAATGTGCTCATGGTGACTGTGGCGCCCGCGGCAGTGGCCGCGGGGTACTGGCCGGAACCGCTCTGGAAGAGGATGTTGCCGAAGGTGCCGTCAAAGTTCTCGGTGTGGGGCAGGCTGCTCACCGGGACAACCACGACAAGCGTATCCAGATCAAGCGGGAAGTCGCCGCCGACGTAGCCCGGGGTGGCGGACACATCGCTGGCCGCCGTCACGCGCAGCTGGATGGCTGCAGGCACGGTGGCGGCCGCAGAAATATCAGCGGTCACGAACAGGCGTATGGCCTGGTTGTTGGTGTACGTGCGCAGGGGCGCGCCGGTGAATGTCACCGTCGAGCCCGACATGTTGGCGACGGTCGAGCCGAGTTGCGTGTCGCCGGCGTTGAACAGTCCGTCGTTGTTGGTGTCCTCCCAGAGTTTGAGGTTGGTGATGTCGCCGTTGTTGGCGCTGCCTACCTGGGTGAACGTGATGTCCGTGAGGTCCTGGGTCGAGTTGATCGAACTGGTGTCAATACTGGCAAGCAGCTGGTCTGCCCGGCCGCCGAATGCCGCGGATGCCAGGCCGGTAACGGATTTCAAACCGAGGTGCGGGGCCGGGTCCTCGATGCGGATGTCGTCGATCAGCAGGTGGCGGCTGGTTGACGTGTCGGACATCTGGAAGCGGATCAGCATCTGGTTGGTGTAACTCAGGGCCAGCGTGGTCATCACAGCGGAAAGGTCCATGCTGACGTGGTTCCAGATCCCCGTGTTGAGGGCCGGCGGGAACTGGTACAGGGCCGCGTGCCAGGTGGTGCCGCCGTCGGTGCTGAGGAATACGCCCTGGCGGGGGTCATAGGTGGCCGAGGCCACGATGCCTTCGTCGTTCCAGTAGAACTCGAAGGTCACCACGTCGCTGGTCGAGAAGCCGGACATATCGAACCAGATGTCCATGGCGGTGGCACCGCCGCCGGTGCCGCCGAACATGTCCAGCATGCCGCTGCCCGAGTTCGGGTTGCTGCCGAGGATCGGGCCGGCCGTCACCTGGTAACCGCTGGCGCCGGTCGCGGCCACACTGCCCGGGGTGCTGGGGGGTGCCGAAGCGACTGTCGGAATGGTGTGTGCGCCGGTCGTGAACACGGTGTGGAAGTAGGTGGGGGGGGCGGATTCGAAACCCTGGACGAACGGGTAACTGCTGACGGGGCCGGAGATCGAGAGCGTCACGGTTTCATTGGTGACGTTGATGCCGTCGGACAAGCTGACGGAGTAGGTGTAGTTGCCGGGAGCGCTCGGTGTGCCGGTCCAGGAAAGGCTGGCCGGAACTGTCACGCCAGTTGCGCTGGCCGGGGCAGTTACGCCGGGTGCCGGGTTGGACGAAGAAACAGTGATGTCGATGGTGGCGTCGTTGTTGTCGTAGGCCGTGAGGTCCAGATTCGCAAGCCCGACGCCCTGGGTGCCGGCACAGGTGAAGCTCGTGTCGAAGTTCGACCCGGAGCTGCGCAGCAGGTAGGGATCATTCGAGCCATCCGCGACCAGAACGTTGTCGAGCCGCCAGAAGTCGATTCCGGCCGTGCCGTTTGCTGACTGCAGTACGAATGCGATCTTGCAGTTGGCGTTGCCGATCATGGCGGGCAACGCGGCCCCCAGCACCACGCTGGGTGTGGAGTAGGCAAGTGCGCCGCCGTTGTCTCCCTCCCTGAATGCCAGGGACCAGTTGCTGCCGCCGTTGGCGCTCACCCACACTTCGAAGAAGTGGTCGTTGGCGGTGCCATAGCCGTCGTTGCCCAGTTCGAAACTCAGCGTGCTGTTCAGCTGGGCCGTGCTGAGGTCAAAGGTCGGACTGATCAGCGCGATGGAGTAATTGGTGACGGACGGAGTCCAGTTAAACTGCGCGTGTTGGGAGCCCCACGATACAGGCGCACCCGCCAGGTTGCTCTCGA
>JAANMX010000644.1_pt1 | contig 45098 bp, 38 predicted proteins | sample 7279681 | NCBI WGS metagenome assembly JAANMX01 (sample SAMN14094542, study PRJNA606508) | bioreactor metagenome | isolation source: A lab-scale SPAN reactor treating ammonium-rich wastewater day 351 | place: Ireland: Galway | collected 2018-01-01
CGTCGACGACCCGGAGTTCCTCGACCGCGCCGGGCGCGCGCTGCGTTCGCTGCAGCGACTGGCGCTGGTCGACGACGCGCTGCCCAACAAGGCCTACGACACCCGCACGCTCGACCCGGTCGACTACGACCAGCGCCCGTTCCCGCGCGGCGTCGGCTGGTCGGCGCTCGACCTCGGCCGCATCGCCGTGCCGCTGCACGTGATGGCCTGGACGCGCCCCGAGCTGCAGCCGGAGGTGCGGGCGCTGGTCCGGCGCTGGAAGCTGGAGCAGGCCGTGGCGGGCGGCCGGCCGCAGACCTCGGAGCGCGCGCCGGACGGCACGCTGCGGCGGTTCGCCGAGAGCCGCTTCGGCTACGAGCAGCTCGCCGCCCGCGGCCTGTTCCTGCTCGGCCTGAGCGCGGGTCGCGCCCTGTCGTGGTCGACGCCGTTCGTCGTGCGCGCGGTCGACGGCCAGAAGGTGGCGTTCGCGCCGCCCGACCCGCCGCGCACCCCGAGCCACAACGCGCTGGTGTCCGAGCCGTTCCTGCTGGAGGCCGTCGAGTACGGCCTCGACGCCAACACGCTGCCGATCGCGCAGGCCGCGCTGCTCGCCCAGCAGCGCCGCTTCGAGACCACGGGCCGGCTGACCGCGGTCTCCGAGGACCACGTCGACCGCGAGCCGCGCTTCGTCTACTTCGGCATCGTGAACAACGGCCGGCCGTGGCAGGTGGTCGGTCGCGACGGCACGACGGCGCCGGGCCTCGAACAGCTCTCGACCAAGGCGGCGCTCGGCTGGGGCGTGCTGTTCGAGGGCGCCTACCCCGACCGGCTGCGGGCGGCGGCCGCGGAACTGCACGAGCCGGGCGTGGGCTTCTACTCGGGCCGCTACGAGAACGGCGGCACGGTCAACCGCGCGATGTCCGCCAAGACCAACGGCTTCGTGCTGGAGCTGCTGGCCTGGCGGCTGCGCGGACCCTGGCTGCGCTCGGCGACGAGCCGCTAGAAGCGGCGGTAGTAGGAGATCCCGAAGTAGCCCTGGTCGCGCGAGGGCGCCACGGGGTAGCTGCGGCGCGACCAGCCGCCGTGGAGCTGGAACGAGCCGCCGTCCTTCAGCGACAGCTCGAGGAGCGGTCCGGCCTGGACCACGTCCACCTCGTCGTTGCCGTGGACCGTGACCTGCGCTCCGAGCAGCCACGAGGACGGGCCCGCGAAGGAGCGGTTGCTGACCTGCAGCTTGCCGCCCGCGCGGCCCCACAGGTAGTCGTCGGCGCCGTTCCAGCTCCCGAAGGCGAACAGGGCGCTGGTCGGGCTCGGCATCGAGTAGAGCTCGGCCGAGACCACGGCGCCCCACAACGTCTCCTCGCGGCGGGGGCCCGCCGCGAACTCCGTGGTCTTGCGCCGCACCTCGACGCCGGGTCCGACCGTGAACGTCGTCTTCGCGCCGCGCAGGCGCAGGCCGACGCCGAGCGCCGCGCCCGGCGCGGTCACCTCGGTGTCGCCCGCGACCTCCGGGTAGCGATAGCGGAGATGGCTGCCGGTCAGTCGCAAGACGAGGCCGCGCGGCCGCTCGCGCGCGGTCTCGAGGACCAGGCTGCCGAAGCCGTAACCCCCTTCGGCGTCTCCTTCGTAGCCGCCGATCAGCTCCTGGGCCGGCGCGGGCGCCGCCAGCGCCGCCACGAGCAGGAACGCGCGCAGGGTCTTCACCATGATGGCGGCAGGCTACGCCCCGGGCGGCGCGAGTGGCAAGCACCTGCCACAATGCGGTCCGTGGCGGAGCTGCCCCTGCTCGATCCGCAGGCCCTCGAGCGCCTGCGCCGGCTCCAGGTCGCCGGTGACCCCGACCTGGTCGCGGAGCTGGCAGCGCTGTTCCTCGACGAGGCACCGCAACGGCTGGCGGCCCTCGACGGCGCCGACACCGCGTCGACCCGCCACCTCGCCCACAGCCTGCGCGGCAGCGCCGGCCAGCTCGGAGCGGCCCGCCTGGCCGCGGCCTGCGCCGCGCTCGAGGAGCACCCCGGCCCCGTGCCGCTCGCGGCCGTGCACCACGAACTGGAGGCCGTGCGCCCGCTGCTGCAGGCGCTCGCGGAAGAGCGGTGAGGCGGGTGCTGGTGGTCGACGACGCGCCCGTCAACCGCCGCGTCCTGCGCTCGATCCTGCGCCAGGCGCAGGCCGAGGTGCTCGAGGCCGAAGACGGCGAGGCTGCGCTCGCGCTGTGCCGCGAGCAGCGCCCGGCGCTGGTGCTGCTCGACGTGCTGATGCCGGGGCTCGACGGCTTCGCCGTCTGCGAGCGGCTCAAGGCCGACCCGGCGACCGCGGAGATCCCGGTCATCTTTCTCTCCGCGCTCGACCGCCCCGACGACAAGGTGCGCGGCCTGGAACTGGGCGCCGCCGACTACGTCACCAAGCCCTTCGACCCCTCGGAGGTGCTGGCCCGCGTCCGCACCCAGTTGCGGCTGCACGAGCTGACCGCGGCGCTGTACGAGAAACAGCGACAGCAGGAGGCGGACCTGCGGGCGGCGGCCGAGGTCCAGCGCGCGCTGCTGCCGCCGCCGGAGCTGCGGCTGCCGGGACTCTCGGCCGCGCGCCGCTACGAGCCCGCGCAGACGATCGGCGGCGACCTGCTGGGCGTCATCCCGCTGGGCCTGCGCCACGTCGGCCTCTTCGTGCTCGACGTCAGCGGCCACGGCGTGCCCTCGGCGCTGGTCGCCGCGATCGCCGCCCGCAACTTCGCGCCGGAAGCCGGCCTGGTCGTGCGCGCCGACGGCACCCCGGCCGCGCCCGCGGAGGTGCTGGCGCGGCTCGACGGCGAGTGCCCGTTCGAGCGCTTCGAGCGCTTCCTGACCGCCGCCTACGCGGTGATCGACGTCGACACCGGCCGCCTGCGCTGCGCCTCGGCGGGCCACCCGCCCGGGGTGCTGCAGCGACTCGACGGGACTCTCGACCGGCTGGAACGGGGCGGCGGCATCCTCGGCGTGGGCCTCGGCCCGTACGAGCAGGACGAGCGCGTGCTGGAGCCGGGCGACCGCCTGTTCCTGTTCACCGACGGGCTCACGGAGCACCGCGGGGCCGACGGCACCCAGCTCGGCCAGGGCGGGGTCGAAGCGCGGATCGGTGCCACCGCGGACTGGACCCTCGCCGAAGCCGCCGAGTCGGTGCTGCTCGCGGCCCGCGCCCACGGCCACGGCGCACCCTTCGCCGACGACGCGGCGCTGCTCGCGGTCGAGTACACAGGCCTGCTCGACGGCCCGCACCTGCAGATGGCGCTGGTGCCGCAGCTCGCGGAATCGCGCCGCGCCTGCGCCGCGCTGCGCCGGCTCGGGGCACGGGCCGGCTGGCCGGAAGCGCTGATCGCCGAACTCGAGCTCGCCACCGCCGAGGGCGTCGTCAACGCGGTGCGGCACGGGCGCCCGCCGCTGCGCTTCTCCGCCGCCGAGGCACGGGGCGCGATCGAGCTGCGCTTCGCGGACGCGGGGCCCGGTCCCGACCCCGAGCGCCTGCGTCGCGCCGCGGAAGCGCCCGACGACCCGCTGGCGCTGGCGGAGGGCGGACGGGGGCTCGAGCTGCTGGCGGCGCTGGCCGACGAGCTGAAGATCGAGCCGCGCGCCGGCGGCCACGACCTCGTGCTGCGCAAGCGGCGGTAGAGAGGGTAGGGATCGCGTCGGCACATGGGCCGGAGCTATCCTTCGAATGGGCCGAGGTCGCTTAAGCAAGGCGAGGAGAGTGCTATGCCGCGGATCACCCCCCCAAGCCGCATACTCGTTGCGCTCGCACTTGCCTTTCAGGTGCACGCGGATTCGGGGCCACGTGTCTTCGTGGTCGACTCCTCGACTTGGGGGCTTTCAGGTTCCACAGGGCCCCATGGAGTGGTCAGCGGGGGCGCGCAGCCATTGACTGCAGAGGTAATACGAAGCCTTCGTGAACGCTGCCCCTCGGTGGCGATTACAACCCGTCGCGATCGGGCGGACTACGTTCTGCTCTTCGAGCACCAGGGTGGGATGGGTCCTACCCGGAAGGACACATCCTTCGTGATCTCGACTCCCGACGGCGACGTGATCGGGAGCGGAGCCACCCGAACGAAAAAGAGTGGACTCAAGGATGCCTGTGCCATGCTGCTCAACAAGTGGAAGCAGAAGAAGACACAGGAGCGCTACTAGTCCACACCTAGCCCGAGCGACACCATCGTCGCGCCGCCCTCGCGCACGCCGAGCTCGAGCCGGATCGGCCCCACCCGGCTCGAGTAGCCGAGCCCGACGGAAGCGCCCCAGCGCAGGCCGGAGACGCGCACCCGGTCGGCGAACGTGTCGCCCGCCCCGATCCGTACCAGCGCCTGCAGCCCCGAGCCGCCCAGCGGTCGCCGCAGGCCGGCGGAGAACGCCAAGGCGTGCGACCCCTTCAGCTCCTCCTGGCGATGGCCGGGCAGCAGCGAGCCGCCGAGCCGGAACTGGTCGTAGAGCGGCACGACGTCGCGCGAGGTCGCGAACCGGCCGGCGACGTCGAGCGCCGTGCGGCCGAGCGCGCGCGCCAGCCGTGCCTCGACGGCGAGCCGGCGGTGAGGATGCTCGGCCCCGAGCGCGTCGAGCGCAGCCTCCACCCGCACCACGAGCCGCCCGCCCGCCTGCGGCCAGAGCAGGTCGTCGAGGTTGTCGAGCGTCAGCTCCGCGAACAGCTCGCCCACCGTGTCGCGCGCCTCCGGCAGCGGCACGCCGGGCTCGGAGAAGGTGGACACGCGGCCGAAGCGGGCGCCGGCGGCCAGCGCGCCCCAGCGCTCGAACGGCACCTCCAGCGCCGCGCTCGCGGTCGCCCGCTCGAAGCGGGCGCGGCCCTGGCGCTCGCCCTCGGCGTCGAAGAAGCGCGGCTTGTCCGCGGCCAGCGAGGCGCCGAGCCGATAGCCGAGGCCGGCGACCAAGAGCCGGTCGCCGCGGAGCGACGCGCGCGCGAGCAGCAGCGCGTCGCTGCCGGAGAGCAGCAGCTCGACCTGCTCGCCGAAGCCCAGCGCGTTCTGGTGGCGCAGCCGCAGCGAGGCGCGCGCCTTCTCCCACTCGCTGTAGCCGAGCCCGAGCCCGAGCTGGTTGGGCGCAGCATCGCTGCCGCGCAGGACCAGCCTGACCCCGCCCTCGACCTCCTCGAACTCGAGCCAGGCGTGTTCGAGCAGGCCGCTGGCGGCGACCTTGTCGAACGCCCGCAGCCCCCGCTCCATCACGTAGCCCGGACCAAGCGGCACGTTGAAGAGGCGCCGCAGCAGCGCTTCCGACGCTCGTTGCGGCCCACGGGCGACGACCTCGGCGATCGGGGCGCCCTCCAGCGCGGGCCCTGCCGCGGGAGCGGGGCGCGGCGAAAGGTCGGTGACGCCGTGGGCCCGCAGCAGCGCGCGGATCTCGGGCACGGCCGCGCGGGTCGCCTCGTACCCGGCGCGGATCAGTGCGTCGAAGCGGTCGAAGTCGGCGGCCCGCAGCCGGCCCAGGTCCGGGCGCACGGTGAGATCGGCCTCCGCCGCGAAGTCCCGGTTGCGGCGGCGCGTGAGCAAGTCGGTCACCTGCGAGCCCACCGCGAACGAGGTGTCGAGCGTCTCGGGCGGCGGGCTCGTGATGTCGACGGCGACGACGACCGCCGCGCCGAAGTCGCGGGCGACGGAGGTCGGCACGTTGTCGACGAGGCCGCCGTCGACCAGCGTTCGACCCTCCCAGGCCACCGGCGGGAACACCACCGGCACGGACATCGAGGCCCGCACCGCGCGCGCCAGGTCGCCGCGGGCGAGCACGACCCGCTCGCCGCTGGCCAGGTCGGTGGCGACGGCGCGGAACGGCACGCGCAGGCGATCGAAGTCGCCGCCGGCCGCGTGACCGGCCGCGGCGAGGTGCTCGATCAGGAAGCGGTTGATGCGGTGCTCGGCGAGCAGGCCCGCGGGCCAGCGCGGGGCACCGCCCTCGAAGCGCAGCGTGACCCAGTCGGCGTGGCGGTCGTCGCGGCGCGTCACCGGCAGCACCCGCCGGTCGCTGCGGCCGACGAAGAGCTGCGCCCAGTCGAGCCTGCGCACGACGCGCTCGAGTTGGGCGGCGTCGCGGCCGCTCGTGTACAGCGCGCCGACCGCGGCGCCCATGCTGGTGCCGGCGATCGCGTCGACCGGCAGCCCCGCCTCCTCCAGCGCGCGCAGCACGCCGACGTGGGCGATGCCGCGGGCGCCGCCGCCGGAGAGGACGAGCGCCAGCCGCGGCTGCGGCGGCTCCGCGGTGACGGCGACCGGCAGCAGCAGCGACAGCGCGAAGGCGGCCAGCGCGCGCACGGGTCAGAACAGGCGGAGCTGCTCGTGGGCGCGCGCGGGCTCAGGCTCGGCGTCGGCCAGCCCGTGCCAGGCGCCCCCGCCGTCCGCGGTCAGCACGTGCAGCTCCACCTCGCTGCGGCCGCGGCGGGCGAGCGCCGTCTCCGCCACCTGCCAGGCCAGCTCCGGGTGGTTGTTCTGCTGCGAGAGATGGGCCAGCACGACGCTGCGGCAGCGCTCGCCGAGGCCGTCGGCCAGGAAGCGGCCGACGTCGGCGTTCGAGACGTGGCCGCGCGGCGAGAGGATGCGCTCCTTGAGTGACCACGGGTAGGGGCCCGCCTTCAGCATCCCGGGGTCGTAGTTGGACTCGACGAGCAGCGCGTCGCAGCCGCGGAAGGCGTCGACCAGCGGCCGCGTCCAGTGCCCGAAGTCGGTGGCGTGGCCGAAGGCGCGGCCGGCATGGCGGACCACGAACGCCAGCGGCTGGGCGGCGTCGTGCGGCAGCGCGACCGCCTCGATCACCACCTCGCCCACCGCCAGCGCCGCTCCGGGTCCCACCGGGTCCCAGCCGGGGATCGCCTCGGCCGCGAGCCCCAGCGCCCTCGCGGTGCCCGCGCTGCACGCGATCCGCGGCCCCCACTTCTTCGCGAAGGCGACGGCGCCTTTCGCGTGGTCGTTGTGCTCGTGCGAGAGCAGCACGGCGTCGAGCGAGGCGGGGTCGACGCCCGCGTCCTGCAGCCGCTCGGCGAGGATGCGCGGGCCGAGGCCCGCGTCGATCAGCACCCGCGTGCGGCCGGCCTCGACGAGGGTGGCGTTGCCCGTGCTGCCGGAGCCGAGGACGCGGAAGCGGAAGCGCCGACTCACGCGCTCACAGCCGCAGCAGCGCGCGGCGCGGCCGGTAGCCGCCGAGGTTGCCGATCAGCGACAGCGCCACCGGCCCCGCGAACAGCTCGCGGGCCACCGCCAGCACGTCGTCGGCGGAGACGGCCTCGATGCCGCCCAGGATCTCGTCGAGGCCGAAGTGGCGGCCGAAGTAGATCTCCTGGCGGGCGAGCTGGTTCATCCGGCTGCCGGTGCCCTCCAGCGACAGCATCAGGCTGCCCTTCAGGTGGTCCTTGGCGCGGCGCAGCTCGTTCTCCGGCACCGGGTCCTCGCGCATCCGGCGCATCTCGTCCATCGACAGCCGGATCACCGACTCGAGCACGCCGGGGTTGGCCGCGGCGTAGATCGTCAGGTTGCCCGCGTCCGAGTAGGAGGCGATGCCCGACGAGATCGAGTAGACGAGGCCGCGGCGCTCGCGCACGTTCTGGAACAGCCGCGACGACATCGAGCCGCCGAGCACGGTGTTCAGGATGTGGGCGGCGAAGCGGCGCGGGTGGCCCTGGCGGTAGGCCGGGGTGCCGAGGCAGAGGTGGACCTGCTCCAGCTCCTTCTTCGAGCGCCACACGAGCGCGGGACGTGCCACCGGCGGCGCGCCGGCGCTGCGCTCGCCGCCCGCGGGCAGGTCGCCGAACGCGTTACCGACCATGCGCGCGAGCAGGCCGTGGTCGAGCTGGCCTGCGGCGGCGACGACCAGGTTGCGCGGCCGGTAGACGCGCCTGAAGAAGCCGGCCAGGTGCTCGCGGCGGAACGACTGCAAGGAGTGCCGGGTGCCGAGGATCGGGCGGCCCAGCGGGTGATCGGGCCAGAACGACTCGGTGAAGCGCTCGACGACGATGTCGTCGGGCGTGTCCTCCACCATGCCCATCTCCTCGGCGATGACCTTCTTCTCCTTGGCCATCTCCAGCGGGTCGAAGCGGGGGTGGCGGACGATGTCGGCCAGGATGTCGATCGCCAGCGGCAGGTGCTGGTCGAGCACCTTCAGGTGGAAGGCCGCGTACTCCTTGGCGGTGAAGGCGTCCATGTGTCCGCCGATCGAGTCGACCTCGGAGGCGATGTCCTCGGCGCTGCGGGTCTTCGTGCCCTTGAAGACCATGTGCTCGATGAAGTGGCTGAGGCCCGCCTGCTCGGGCGTCTCGTGACGGCTGCCGCGGCGGAGCCAGACGCCGATCGCCACGCTGCGCACGTGCGGCATCTGTTCGGTGACCAGGGTCAGGCCGTTCTTCAGCTTCTCCTTGACGATCAAGCGCGAGGCCCCGCTCCTTCCTTCCGTTCGTCCCCCGGGCACGTTAGCACGGCGCCGCTGGCCGCTCCCCGCGCGCGGGCCTACACTACGGGGCCACGGGAGGCGATCCAGGATGAAGCACGCGTGCGCTCTGGGGATGGCGGCCCTGCTGCTGGCCTCGCCGGCCGCGGCCGAGAAGATCTCGAAGGAGTTCCGGGCCCAGTTCGAGACGAAGTTCCCGCCCAAGCGGGTGTGGGGCGTGGTCATGCAGCAGGGCGTGCCCACGACCTCGATCTACGGCAAGGACGGCAACTCGACCTACGCCCACTACTCGGTGGACGTGGTGAGCGAGCAGGACTGGAAGACCTCGGGCGGCTTCCTCGACACCGACCAGGTGATTGATGCCTTCCTCGACCAGGGCGAGGTGATGGAACTCGACTCGATCGCCTGGAAGGACAACCGCATCGACATGCGCTGGGTCTCGATCGAGGCCAAGAAGGTCACGCGCGGCGAGTGGCCGTTCAAGAGCACCAAGCCGGAGCCGGTGGCCACCAACTTCAAGTTCTTCCTGCCCTACCCCAAGACCCACACCCTGACCTCGCAGGACCTCGACGACGTGGTCCGCTACATCGGCGCCTGGGTCCGGCCCTTCCGCAACGAGAACGAGGCCCGCAACTACGCGGCCCGCGTGCGCGGCGGCGGCGGCGACGGACGGCGCGAGGTCGACCGCGACGAGCGGCCTGCCCAGCGCCCGCCCGCCACGAGCGGACGCAGCGGCGAGAGCCGCGGCAGCGGGCCCGCGCCCAACCTGGCGCCCCCGCAGCAGGACCGGCCGGCACCCGCCAAGCGCGAGATCGCCGTGGGCATGACGCCGCTGCAGGTGCTCGACATCCTCGGCCGCCCGCAGCAGGAGCTGACGTTCCAGAACCAGCAGAAGTGGACCTACCCCGACCTGGTCGTGATCTTCGAGAACGGCAAGGTCAAGGAAGTCCGCTTCTGAAGTGAAGCCGGTCCTCGCGGCGACGGCCGTCACCCTCGCCGCGCTGGCCGCGGTCGCCTTCGACTTCCCGCCCGACCTGCGCGGCCCGGCGCCCTACCCGCCCGAGTGGCAGTGGGAGCGCCGGGCCGGGCCCGCGCCAGGGCCGTGGTGGCCCGCGCTCGCGTGCGCGACGGCGCTCGTGGGCCTGGCCGCGGCGAGCGGGCGGGTGAGCAGCTCGCGCGGGGCGCGAGCCCTCCTCGCCGCCGGCACGCTGGCGGGCTTCGGCCTCGGCGTGGCGCTCGTGGCCGTCGAGCCCGGTGGCGCGCTGCAGACGTGGGCGCGGCGCGCGCTGTCGCGCACGATCACCTCGTACCTCACCGTCGCCGCCTCGGAGGACGCGCGCGAACCTCTCGCCTTCCTGCGCGGCCATGCCGACGCGCTGCCGCGCTATCACAAGCAGGCCAAGCACGCGGCGACCCATCCGCCGGGGCCGGTGCTCTTCTATCGCGGCCTGATCGCGGCGGCCGACGCCGCGCCCGGACTCGCGCGGGCGACGCTGCGCGCCGCGGGCATGCGCGAGGAGCCGGTGCGCCCCGACGCGCCCGGCCTGTCCGCTCGCGCCGCGGCCGTGTGGGGCCCGCTGCTGATCGCGCTGGCCGCGGCGCTGACCGCCTGGCCGGTGGCCGCCCTCGCGCGCGCGCTGGGACTCGACGACGCGAGCGCCGCACGGACCGGGCTGCTGTGGCTGCTGCTGCCCGGGCCGCTGCTGCAGGCGCCGCAGTTCGACCAGGCGCTCGGCCTGCCGGTGGCGCTGGCGGCGCTCGCCACGACCGCGGCGGCGCGCGCGACCGGGTCGCGCGGCGTGGTGCTCGCGGCCGGCGGCGGCCTGCTGGGCGCACTCGCGCTCTTCTTCTCGTACGGGATGGCGGTGCCGCTCGCAATCTCGTGCAGCGCCGCCCTCGCGGCGCTGGCCCCGGGATGGCGGCGAGGGGTGACGCTGGCGCTCGTCGCCGCGGCCACTGCCGTGCTGGCGTTCGCGTCCACCGCGCTGCTCGGCCACGCTCCGCTGCGCGCCGCGCTCGTCGCGCTGGAGATCCACCGCGAGGCCTACACGGCGCCGCGCTCCTACGCGCTGTGGCTGCTGTTCAACCCGGTCGACCTGTTCGTCTTCCTGGGCCCGCCGGTCGCGGTGCTGCTCGCCATCGCCTGGGCCCGGCGCGGAGAGGGCGCGGCGCAGCGCTGGGCACAGAGTTGCGCCATCGGCCTCGCGCTGCTGCTGCTCTCGGGCACGCTGCGCGGCGAAGCCGGCCGCATCCTGATCCCGCTGATGCCGGCCCTGGCGCTCGCGGCGCTGGCGCCGGCGCCGCCGACGGCTCGCGGTGGCGCGCTGGTCGCCGCCCTGCTGGCCGCGTGGACGCTCGCGCTGCGCGCGCTGTGGGAGGTGTACTGACCTGCCGCCAGCGGCGTAGCATGCCGCTGCGTGTCCCCCGATCCCCTCGATGCGCCGGCCGATTTCGGCAAGCTCAGCGGCACTTTCGGCGTGCCGACGCGCGAACCGCAGCCGCGCCCGCTGTGGATTCCGTTCCTGGTGCTGGCCGTCGGCGCCGCGCTCACGCTGACCGGGGTCGCCGCCTCCCGCGCCAGCCTCGAACGCGCGCGGCAGGCCCGGTTCCTGGCCGAGGCGGAGACCGTGCGCGACGCGCTCGAGGAGCGGCTCCACGCTTACGAGGAGACGCTGGCCGGTGCCCGCGCCTTCGCCGTCGCGCAGCGCTCGCCGAGCGCCGAGACGTGGCGCGACTTCGCCCGCAGCCTGGCCCTCTCCACCCGGCCGGGAATCGTGCGACTGGGTTACGCGCAGTGGGTCGAGCGGCCGGAACGCCCGGCCTTCGAGCACTCGCAACGCCGGTCGCACCCGCAGTTCGCGATCCACCCGGCCGGCGACCGCGAGCGCTACCTGCCGGTGCTCTACTTCGAGCCGACCGCGGACGGGCGCGAGTCTTCACTGGGGTTCGACCTGGCGAGCTCGCCCGAGCGCAGCGAGGCGATCGAGCGTTCGCGGCGACTCGATCGCGCCACCCTGTCGGAACGGGTGGAGCTGCTCCAGGGCGGCACCGGGATCGTGATGTTCCTGCCCGTGCGCCCGGCACTCGGCCCGGAGGGCGTCGTCTACGCGTCGTTGCGCACGACGGACCTGGTGCGCGGCGTCGCCCCTGGCGCGGCGGCGCGGCTCGACGTGGAGCTGTTCGACGGCGCCGAGCCGGCCGCCGCGGACCTGCTCTACGACGGCCGCGGGAGCCCGCCTCCGGCACCCGACGCCCGCCAGGTCCTGCTCCCGATCACGCGCGCGGGCCGCACGCTCGGCGTGCGGCTGACGGCACGGCACGGGTTCGACGGCGGCGCCGCGAGCCGCGAGCCGTGGCTGGTGCTGGCGGCCGGGCTGCTGGTCTCCGCGCTCGGCGCGGCGATCGCGTGGTCGGCGGCCTCGACCTGGACCCGCGCCCGGCAACTCGCCGCACGCCTCGCCCGCGACGCCCGCCGCAACGAGGAGCGGGTGCGCACGGTGGTCGACAACGTCGCCGAGGGCATCGTCACCTTCGACACCGGGGGTGCGATCCGCTGGGCCAACGCCGCCGCGGAGGGCCTCTTCGGCCGCCCCGGAACCGCGCTGGTCGGCCGCTCGATCGAGGAACTGGTGCCGGTCGCCCGCGGCGACCTGCGCGACGGCTTCCGCAACGAGGCGTTCGGCCGCCGTGCGGACGGCGCGCTGTTCCCGGTCGAGCTGTCGGTGAGCCAGATGCGGGCCGAGGACCAGCCGCTCTTCGTCGCGGTGGTGCGCGACGCGACCGAGCGGCGCGAGGTGGAGCGGATGAAGGACGAGTTCGTGTCGACGGTCAGCCACGAGCTGCGCACGCCTCTGACCTCGATCCGCGGTTCGCTCGGGCTGCTGCGCTCGGGTGTGCTGGGCGAGCTGCCCGCGGACGCCCGCGAGGCGGTAGCCATCGCCGAGCGCAACTCCGAGCGGCTGCTGGCCCTGATCAACGACATTCTCGATGTCGAGCGCCTGCGCGCCGGGGAGTTCGAGCTGGCCCGCGAGCCGGTCGCGGCCGGCGCGCTGGTCGCCGCCGCCCTCGACTCGATCCGCCCTGTGGCCGACGCCCGCGGCGTGCGGATCGAGACGTCGGTGCGGGAGGCGGGGGTCGACGGCGACCGGCGCCGCCTGGGGCAGGTGCTCGTCAACCTGCTCTCGAACGCGGTGAAGTTCTCGCCCGAAGGCGGGACGGTGCGGCTCGAGGCCGGGCCCGAAGGCGCGGACGTCGTGTTCCACGTGATCGACCGCGGCCGCGGCGTGCCGCCCGAGCACCAGGCCGCGATCTTCGAGCGCTTCCGCCAGGTCGAGGCCAGCGACTCGCGGGAGCGGGGCGGTTCCGGCCTCGGCCTCGCCATCTGCAAGGCGCTCGTCGAGCGGCACGGGGGCAGAATCGGGGTGGACAGCGTGCCGGGCGCAGGGAGCACGTTCTGGTTCCGGGTGCCGCGGGCCGCGGAGGAGCAGCCGTGAAGGTGCTGGTCGTCGACGACGAGGCGGACATCCGCCGCATCGCGCAGCTGGCGCTGACCCGCATCGGCGGCCTGGAGGTGGTCGAGGCGCGGAGCGGGGCCGAGGCGCTCGAGATCGCGCGAGCCGCGGCCCCGGACGTCGTGCTGCTCGACGTGATGATGCCCGGCATGGACGGTCCGGAGACGCTGCAGGCGCTGCGGGCCGACGCCACGACGGCCGCCATCCCGGTCGTGTTCCTGACCGCCAAGGCGCTGGAGACCGAGCAGCGGCGCCTGCTCGACCTCGGCGCGGCCGGCGTCCTGGTCAAGCCCTTCGACCCGCTGAAGCTGGCCGCGGAACTGCGCGCCGTCCTGGAGCGGCGGTGAGCGGCGGCGCGCCCGTCGACTGGAGCGCGACGATGGCCGGGCTGCGCGCCACCTTCCTGGCCGGCGCCTGGGAGCGGCTGCACTCGCTGGAGAAGGCGCTCGGCCGCCTCGCGGCGGACCCGGGCGACGAACCCGCGCTGCACGTGGCGCGGGTCGCCTTCCACGGCTTCGCGGGCTCCGGCGGCAGCTACGGGCTGCCTCGCCTGAGCCAGCTCGCCGCCGAGGGTGAACGCGCCTGCCTCCAGGCGCTGGAGCGGGGCGCGGTCGATACCGCGTGGCAGGCGGCCGCGCGGAGCACGGTCGACGCGCTGCGGGCGGAGCTGGCGGCGACCCCGCTCACGGAGGACGCGGGCGGCGGGCCCGGGCGCCTGCCTGCGCTGGTCGTCGACGACGACCCCGGTCTCGTCGCGACGCTGGAGATCGCGCTGCGCGACGAGGGGCTGGCCCCGAGTGCGGCCGGCAGCCTCGGCGAGGCCCGCGCCGCGCTGCGCTCGGGGCTGCCGGCGGCGCTGGTGGTCGACGTGATGCTGCCCGACGGCTCGGGCTTCGACCTCGTGCGCGAGGTGCGCGCCCGCGCCGGCGGCACCCGCGTCGCGATCCACGTGATCTCGGCCCGCAGCGAGTTTCTCGACAAGGTCGAGGCGGTGCACTGCGGCGCGGACGCCTTCCTCGCCAAGCCGATCGACGCCCGCGCCGTCGCCCGCAGGGTGGCGACCGAGGCCCGCGTGCGCGTGCAGCCGCCGGGCCGGGTGCTGCTGGTGGAAGACGACGCCGACCAGGCCGCGTACGTGCGCGCTCTGCTGGCGGCCGCCGGCTACGACGTGCGGGTGTGCGGCGACGGCACCCGGCTCGAGGCGGAACTGGCGGCGGCGCCGCCGGACGTGGTGCTGATGGACGTGCTGCTGCCCGGCATCGGCGGCTTCGACCTCGTGCGCTACCTGCGCCAGGACGAGCGCTACCGGCTGCTCCCCGTGCTGTTCGTCACCGCCGGCGAGCACCCCGGCGGCGAGCTCGCGGCGGAGCGCGCGGGGGGCGACGACATCCTGACCAAGCCGGTGCCGCCCGCCGTGCTGCTGACCAAGGTGGCGGCCCGCATCGAGCGCTACCGGCTGCTGCAGTCGCAGCTCGAGCACGACGGGCTGACCCGGGCGCTGACCCACACGGCACTGCTCGAGCGCACCCGCGCGGCGCTGGCCGCGGTGCGGCGCGATCCGGAGCGCCCGTGCGCGTGGGTGATGGTCGACCTCGACCACTTCAAGGCCGTCAACGACGTCCACGGCCACCCCACGGGCGACCGCGTGCTGTCGGCGCTGGCCGCGCTGCTGCGGCGCCGGCTGCGCCCGAGCGACGCGGTCGGACGCTACGGCGGCGAAGAGTTCGGGCTGGTGCTGGAGGACCTCGAGCAGGCGGACGCGGTGCGGCTGGTCGAGCGCCTGCGCGAGGAGTTCGCGGCCATGGAGCACGTGGCCCAGGGCGGCACCCGCTTCCGCTGCACGTTCAGCGCGGGCATCGCCATGGCTCACCCCGCGATGCCGGGACCCGAGACCTGGTACGGCGCCGCCGACCGCGCGCTCTACGAGGCCAAGGCCGCGGGGCGCAACGCGGTGCGCGTCGCCCCCGCGCCCTGAGCCCTCACGCGCAGAGCGCCGCGCGCTCCCCCGCCCGCCGCGCTTCGGCTTCGACGGCGCCGGCCACGTCGCCGGCGGCGCGCCGCCGTCGCGCCATCCGCGCCCAGGCGAAGGTGCTGCCCGGCCGCGCCGCCAGCCGCTCGGCGAGGAGCTGATCGGCGAGCGCGCCTTCGCCCGCGCGCACCGCGGACTCGACCAGCGTGCGCTGGAAGACGTCGCGCTGGGCGTGGCTGCCGCCGAACACGGCCAGGTGATGGCGCGCGGGGGCCAGGTGGCGGATCACGGCGCCGTGGTCGCCGCGGCCGAAGGCGCACAGCGCGCGCGCGGCCGGCAGCCCGGCGGCGACGACCATGCGGTGGTTGGACGATGCGTCGTCGCCCTCGCGCGCGAAGCGGGCCAGGCGGTCGACCCGCCGCTCCGCGTCGGCGAGGCGCCCGGCCCCGACCAGGGCCTGGATCGCGTGCAGGTCGTTGAAGACGTACCACGGCTCGGCGTCCTTCGTCGCCCACGCCTCCGCCAGGCGGGCGAAGCGGTCGCCGGTGTCGGCGCCGTCGAGGTGCAGCCGCCACAACATCGCGGCGGCGTCGACCATCTCCATCGCCACCTGCGCCGAGCCCGCGTTGTGGATCAGCGCGTCGTAGAGCTCGAGCACGCCGGCGTGGTCGTCGGCCTCGAGCCGGAACAGCGCGAGGTGCCAGGCCAGGTGCACGTTCAGGAAGTTGCCCTGCCACCAGCCCGCGCGGCGCGACTCCAGGTCGGCCACCCCCTCGCGGACGCGGCCCTGCATCTCCTCCACGTGGGCGACGGCGTGCAGCGCCCACACGTCCTCGGGGTTGCGGTCGACCGCACTGCGACCCGCGGCTTCCGCCCGCACGTACTCGCCGCACTCCTCGAGCCCGAACGCCCACATCCCGTCCAGGAAGCCGCTCTCGGCCTCGCGGGGATCGTGGTGAGCGCGGGCGCGGGCGACCCGGTCGCGCAGGTTGCGGGCGTCGCCGACGAAGAAGTCGAGCTGGTGGCCGACCGCCAGCGCGAGCACGTCGCGCGGCCACAGCGCGAGCAACGCGTCGAGCCGGCGCGAGGCGCCGTACCAGTCGCCGGCCGTCCACGCCGCGAGCGCCCCGAGGTGGGCGCGCTCCCGCGGGTGGGCCGCCGCCGTGCCCTTCAGCAGTTCGCGGGCGGCAGCCGCGTCGGGGCCCTCGGACGACATCAGCGACACGTACGCGCGCAACGCCCGCGCCATCACGCACTCGGGGGCCGCGGCGAGCGCTGCCTCCGCCGCGCCCACGACCTCGGGCTGAAAGCGCAGCAGGTGGCCCAGCGCCTCGTCGTAAGCGGCCACCGCCGCGTCCGAACCCGTCATCTCCAGCCCGAATCGATCGCGACCCATCGTCCTCGTCCTCCGCCCCGCTGCGACAGGACTTCAGACGACCCCCGGGGCCGGACGGTTCCCGACGGCGTGCGCCCGCTCACTCCCCCCAGGGAGGGGGCGGGGCCGGCACCGGCTGCGAGAGGTCGAAAACGGCCCGGAAGCGCCGCCCCTCGCGCCGCAGGCCGTAGACGAAGCGGTCGCCGGGGCGCAGCTCCAGCGACCACACGTTCGTCGCGGCGTACGGCAGCGCCGCGGCGGTCTCGGCGTCGGCCGGAAACTCCTGGACGAACTCGGAACCCGCGGCCGCCGCGTCGCCGCCGTAGTTCGTGACGGCGTCGGGCGTGCCGTCCGCGTGGCGGTGGTCGTGCTTCAACCGGAGGCCGGTCTCCGTCCGGGTCACGACCCAGGTGCGCGAGCGGTCCTCGCCGACGTGGAACGGAACCCGGATCTCGCGCTCCCTGCAGCTCCGCACGTGCATCACCATGCGCTGCCCGGCCATCGCCGCGTCGCCGGCCGCCGTGCCCTCGACCATCGCGCCGGCGAAGGCCTGGCCGCACAGGCCGCGCAGCGCGTCCCAGAACCGCTGCTGCGGGTCGGGCGGCTCGGCCGCGGCGGCATTGGCGGCGAGCAGGGTGGCGGCGGCGGCGACCAGGCGCATGGCGGCTCCTCTCAGGGCTCGGGGGCGCCGGGCGGCGGCGGCTCGGCGCTCCAGTCGAAGTCGACGTCGTAGACGAACAGCGAGTAGCCCACGCGCGCGCGGGGCGGCCGCGCGCGCAGCCGGTCCATCAGCGGCCAGGCGGCGGACGGCAGGTACACCTTCTGCAGGTTGGTCGCGCTGACCGCGACGACGTCGCCGCGGCTCACGCTCCAGGTCGTCTCGCGCGGGCGCGGGAGCTGGTAGCCGGGCAGGAAGTCGGCGGCCAGGCGGTGGTACTCCGCGTCGGCGGTGCCGAAGTACGAGAGCTTGAGCCGCGGCAGGCGCTGCTCGCGCTGCCACGCCGCGAGCGCCTTCAGGTCCTGGCCCCAGTCGACGTTGGAGTCGACGAGCTTCTCCCAGCCGCGCGCGGGGCCGCCGCCCGCGGCGTTGAAGAACGCGAGGTGGTGCGGGTGCAGTGCCAGTTCGTCGCCGGCGCGCGCCGCGAGCAGCGCGCACACGGCCAGCCGGGCCGCGGTCCCCCGCCGCCACGCCGCGGCCCCGGCCAGCGCCGCCAGCACGATCAGGAACGGGTAGATCGGCAGCAGGTGGCGGTGGCCGATGTGGATGCCGCGGGTCAGGGTCAGCACGCCGAACACGACGACCGGCACGAGCAGGAACGGCGCCGCGCCGGCGGGCAGCGCGAGGCGGCGGGCGAGCGCGGCCGCCAGGCACAGGAGCAGCAGCAGCGGCAGCGGCGTCTTCAGCGCGAAGGTGACGAGGAAGTACTCGGGGAAACCGCCGTCGCGGCGCTCGCCGAGCAGGAACGCGGGCACGTCGCCGGAGGTCGTGTAGAAGCGCAGGAAGCCGTAGAGCCAGGCCTCGGGCAGCGCCCCGGCCGCGCGCAGCGCCATCACCGGCGCCGCGACCGCGGGCGCCTGGCGCACGTGCTTGTCCCAGTCGATCGCCGCCTCCACCGCCGCGTCGCGGGCGATCGTCGTGCGGAAGCCGTAGGCCGCCCACAGCGCGGCGGCGGCGACGAGGGCGGTGGCGAGCGCGGCGGCGGCCAGCTTGCGCGGGCAGGCCCCGCCGCGCCACAGCGCGAGCGCCAGCAGCGCCAGCACGGGCAGCAGCACCAGCGCGGACATCTTGGTGGCGAGCGCGGCGCCGGCCGCCACTCCCAGCGCCGCGACGCGCCGGGGCGTAACGCCGTCGCGCAGGCGATCGGCGGCGAGCACCGCGAGCAGCACCCACAGCGCCGCGCCGACGTCGGTCGTGACCAGCGGCCCGTGGGCCAGCAGGTCGGGGTGGAAGACCCCCAGCCCGAGTGCGATGGCGAAGGCGACCGGTCCGCCGAGGCGTCGCGCGAAGAGCGCGGCCGCGGCGATCAGCGCGGCGGCCAGCAGCGCGTTCATCATCCGCGCGCGCCACAGCAGGGTGTCGGCGTCGTTCCAGCGGTAGAGGAAGCGCTTGCCCAGTTCCCACGGCCGGCGCAGGCGGTAGGCCTCGTCCTCCGCCTTGAAGTGGGCCCCGCCGGCCCAGAGCGGCAGCGCCGCCCACAGCTTGGCGAGCGGCGGGTGCTCGGCGGTCAGCCGGTAGTCGCCGAACGCAAGGTGCGTGTAGGCGGCGCCGACGTGGGCGACCTCGTCGAAGGTGGCCGACGTGCGACGCGCGGTGTCCGCGCAAAGCGCGAGGAAGACGCAGAGCGCCAGGACCAGCACCGCCCGCTCGCGAGCGCTCACGCGGCCGGCTCCGCGCGCGGATCGCGCAGGGCGCTCGCGAGCCAGGCGAGGCCCAGCAGCCAGGTCGCCGCCGCGCCGATCGCCCACGACTGTCCCGCCAGCCGGTGGGCGGCCTGCGGCAGGCGCTCCGGCAGCAAGGTGCCGGGAGCGAGGAACAGGTAGAAGCCGACGAGGGCGACCGCGGCCGCCGCGTCCCACGCGCGCGATCCGCGTCCGAGCAGCAGCGCGAACGGCACGGGCCACAGCAGGTACTGCGCGCTCAGCGCACCGTAGAAGCCCAGGAACGCGAGCAGCACCAGGAACGCCGAACGGACGGGTGGCCAGGCGGCCGGCCGCCGCTGCGCGAGGGCGAAGAGCCCGGCGAGCGCCACCAGGAACAGCGCCTTGCCGAGCCCCACCGCGTGCGGCCACAGCGCGGCCTCGGACCGCGCGAGGGCGCCGGTCAGGAGCCAGCGCAGCCCGCGCCAGGCGCCGATCCAGCCGAAGTCGGCGATGCCGCCATAGCCGAACAGCTCGCGGCGCAGCGCTGCGGCGTCGTGCCACGCGAACGGGGCGAGCGCCGCCGCGACCGGCAGCGCGGCGAGGGCGGCGTAGCGCGCGGCCGCGAGCACGGCGGCCCGCCCGCGGCCCGCGGCGCGCGCGGCGTGGAGCGCGAAGAACGGCAGCAGCAGCACCGGGAACGACTTGAGCCCGATGGCCAGGGCCAGCAGCAGCGCGCTGCGGTCGGCGCGCCCGGCTCGCAGGGCGAGCGCCGAGCCGAGCGCCGCCAGCAGCGCGAGCGCGTCGAACTGCCCGTGCACCCCCGCGATCAGCAGGGCCACGGGGTGCAACGCGTAGAGCCAGGCCGCGCGCTCCGAGGCGGCCCGCCGCAGCAGCGCGACGATCGCCACGTCGGCGGCCACCACGGGCAGCTTGACGACGACCGCGAACGACAGGCCCAGCCCGCGGTCGACGGCCAGGCTGAGGGCCTCCCACCACATCCACAGCGGCGGGTAGGGGTAGAGCCGCGCCGCCTGGTACGGGTTCCAGGACTCGTCGAGCAGGTGGGTCGCCACCTTGTGGTAGCGCAGCACGTCGGCGGCGAGGCGGTCGCAGAGGAGCACCAGCAGCAGCCGCAGGCCGAGGCCGACCAGGACCGGCGCGCTCACGGGCGCGGAGCGGCCGGCTTCAGCAGCGGCGCGATCGCGCGGTGGATCGCGCCGGCGGCGAGGCGGTGGGCGACCTCGTTCGGGTGCTCGTCGTCGGCGCCGTCCACGACCAGCACGTCGGGGCGCAGGCCGCGAAACACGGGCAGCAGGTCGAGCACCGTGGCGCCGCCCGCCGCGGCGGCCTCGCGCACGCTCTCGTGGATCGCCGCGAACGGGTAACGCTCGTCGAGAGGGTTGCCGAACAGCGGCCAGATCGCGACCACGAACGGCACCCCGCGCGCGCGGCACTGCTCGCCCATCGACAGGAGCGCCTTGCGGCCCGCCTGCCAGCCCGGCGCCTCGGCCGCGTACATCGAGCGGTAGCCCTCGATCCGCCGCCGGTTCTCGGCGGTCGCGAACAGCCGCCCGCGCACGAAGCGCACGAGCGCGGAGCGATCGAAGGCGGAAGGCGCCGGACCGGCCTGCCATTCGCGGGCGCGCCGCGCCTCGGCGGCGTCCTGGTCCTCGGAGTCGTTGAGCACGTAGCCGAGCAGCACGAGCTCGGGTCCGTAGGCGAATCCCTCGTCGCGGAGCTGCTGGGCGTGGTCGACGCTGCGCAGGCCCTGCAGCGCGAGATTGACGACCTCCCAGGTCTCGCCGGGCCGCTCGCGGCGCAGCCGGCGCTCCAGGCGGGCGGGGTACGCGTCCTCGGCCTCGACGCCGTGACCCCAGGCGAACGAGTCGCCCAGCGAGAGCACGCGGCGCACGCCGGGCGGCGCGGGAATCGCGCGCTCGGCGTCGCGGTAGCCCCGCGAGTTGGCGCCGACCCGCTCCTTGCGAGCCGTGTTGACCGGCGCGTAGCCGGTGGCGAGGGGGCCGGACGGAAGGAGGAGCCGGACGCCGAGTTCGGCGGCTCCGCCGGCGAGGAACAGGCTCGCCAGGGCCAGCAACAGCTCGGGGCGGCGCGAGGCGGCGGCCATGGGTCGCGGCGATCATACCGGGAGGACCGCGCCGGGCCCGCCGGAGGCGCGTGTTAGGCTTCGCTGCACATGCGTTTCCCGCTGCGCATCGAGACCGTGGCGCTGCTGCTGGCGGTGCTCGCCGTGGCAGCGCGGTCCGGCGCGCAGGTGCCCGCGGAACAGGACGAGCTCGACTTCCAGGGCCGCTCGTCGCTGGTGATCGGCGCCGGCGCCCGGGCGATGGGCATGGCGGGCGCGTTCCTCGCCCGCGCCGACGACGCGACGGCGGCGTCGTGGAACCCGGCCGGGCTGTCGTACCTGCGCCAGCCCGAGTTCACCCTGGTGGCCTCCCGGAACCGCTTCGAGACGCGGATCGATCGCAGCGACGGCGTTCGCGTCTACGACGACCACTTCCGGGGCACGATGCCCGACTTCGCGGCGGCCACCTTCCCGATCGAGCTGGGGCGTGCCTCGGGTGCGGTCCAGCTCAGCTACCAGCGCACCTTCGCGTTCTTCGCGGGCGAACGGGACGTCGTCCAGATCGACACGCCACCGCGAAAGCTGAGCGGCGGCGGCGGCTTCGACGTGCTGTCGGTCGGCAGCGGCCTGCAGGTGCTGCGCGACCTGCGGGTCGGGGTCACCGTCAACCGCTGGGTCAACGGCTTCGACCAGGAGCGGGAGCGGCTGATCCGGCGCCGCTCGCTGCAGCAGACGGAGTTCGGGTTCACGGGCTGGAACTTCAACGTCGGCCTGCTCTGGTCGCCGGTGCCCTCGCTCAACGTCGGCCTCGTCGGCAAGACGCCGTTCCGCGGGCGGGTGACGCTGGTGCGCCGGCGCACCGACTTCACGAGCACGTCGCCGGACGTCCCGGACATCGAGTCCAGCAACTTCGCGCGCAGCCCGGGGAGCGACCTGCCCGGCGTCGAGCTCGAGTTCCCCGGGGCCGTCGGCGCGGGGCTCTCGTGGCGGCCCAGCAGCCCGCTGACGCTGTCGGTCGACTACACCCGCGCGTTCTGGTCCGACGGCCGCGTCCGCAACTACTTCACGCTGCCGCAGTCGGGGGCGCCCGCGGTCTTCGACACGCTGCCGTTCCCGCTGCTCTTCGCGGAGCAGGTCGACACCGAGCAGTTCCGGGTCGGTGCCGAGTACGTGTTCCTGGTCGGTCGCGTGCGGCTGCCCGTGCGGGGCGGCTACCTGTCGGATCGCCAGTTCTTCCGCGACCACACGGGCCAGGCTCCGCGCTTCGACGGCTTCGCCGTCGGCGCCGGCATCGCCGTCGGCAGCGTGCTCGTCGACGCCGCCTGGCTGCAGGAGTCGGGCCGTTATGCCTCGGCAGCGGACCTGCGAACGACGCCGCGGCTCAAGCGGCTGTTCGTCTCGCTGATCTACCGGCGCTGAAGCTCGCGCACGTCGGCGGCGCGCGCCCAGCCGCGCGCGCCCGAGGCGTCCTCGATCCGCAGCCAGTCGCCGGAGCGTTCCAGCACCGGCACGACCTCGCCCTCGCGCAGCGGCGAGAGCGGGCGCGCCTGCGGCGACGCCTGGTCGTGGAGCGAGGCGTCGCCGGCCACCACGACGGCGAGCGGTTTCGCGAGGGCCCCGAGCAGGACGGGCAACGCGGCGCAGGCGGCGAGTCCGATGGCGAACCCGGCCGCCCGCAGCGAGCCGTGGCGGACGCGCGCACCCGCGTGCAGGGCCACCGAGATCAGCGCGCACAGCGCCGCGACCAGGCCGAGCCGGAAGCGGCGAGCGGCCCGGGCGAGCTCCGCCAGCGGCTCGGGGGCCAGCTCCGCGGCCTCCAGCCCCAGCCGCTCGCGGGTGCGTTCGATCTCGCGGCCGAGGGCGCGGTCGCGGGGGGCGAGGTCGCGGGCCCGCAGCAGCGCCCACAGCGCCTCGCCGCCGGCCCCCCGCGCGGACGCCGCCAGGGCCCAGTTCCAGTAGAGCGCGCTGCTCTCGTGCCCGTCGCGCGCGAGCGCCGCGTACTCGGCGATCGCCCGCGGCGGATCGCCCGCCAGCACCTGGGCGTTGGCCGCCCGGAACCGCTCGGCGGGGGCCTGCGCCGCGACCGCGGTGGCGAGCAGGGCACCCGCGCCGATCAGGATGGCGGCGCGTCTCACGCGCTCCTCCGCAGGAGTGCCGCCGCGCGCGCGGCCAGCTCGCGCACCTTCTCCGAGTAGTCGCCGAGCTGCGGCGCGTAGCGCAGGAACTGGACGTCGGCGAGCAGCGCACGGGCGTCGCGCACGAGCGGGGTCTCCTCGATCGCCGCCAGGTCGCCGAACCGCTCGTGCAACGCGCGCTCCACGAGGCCCGCGAGTTCCTCGCGCGTCGACCCGCCGCGCGCGGCCCGCTCGAGCTGGCCGCGCAGGTCGCGCGCGGGTCCCCGCGAGAGGGCGCGAGGACGCCACGCAAGCAGCGCGTGGCCGAGCGCGGCCAGCGCCAGCGCGGCGCCCACGGCGGCCGGCGTCTCGAACAGGCGCGTCGGGGGCGGCTCCAGGTCCGCGCGCAGGCCGGGCGCGGCGGCGTCCGGGCGGGCGGGCGCCGGGGCGGACCCCGCGGCCGTCGCCGCCGCCTCGATGCGCAGCGGCTGCGACTCGGCGCGGGCGAGCGTTCCGCTCTTGGGGTCGAAGTAGTCGAGCGCGAGGGCCGGGATCTCGAGCGCGCCCGCGGTCTGCGGCACCACGACCCACTCCCAGGTGCGCGACCCCTCGAGCCCGCGCGCGGTGGCGCTGAACTCCGACTTCGACTGCGGCGGGTAGACCTTGGCGCCGGCCAGCGCCAGCTCCGGCGCCGCCTCCACCCACTTGAGGTTGCCGATGCCGGTCACGACGAACCGCAGCGTCACCGCCTCGCCGAGCGGGACCTGCGGGCGGTCGACGCTCGCTTCCGCGCGGAAGGTGCCGACGGCCGCCGCGCCCGCGGGCAGCGGCGCGACCGCGACCGAGACCGGCTCGCTGCTGCGCTCGGCGGGCGGGCGCGGCGGGTCGAACAGGCTCTCGCGCGGGAAGCCGAGCCGGAACGTCGCAGCCGGGATCGTGAGCGTGCCGGAGCGGGTCGGGAACAGCAGCTTGCGCAGCAGCGGGAAGCGGCGGAACGATTCGCCGTCGGCAGTGACGGCCTCCCCGTTGGGCGGCCCGTCGCGCTTCTCCAGGTCCTCGGACCAGAAGCCGGGGAACTGCGGCGCCTCGACGAGCTGGAGGTCGGAGACCGAGGCCTGGGTGTCGATCACGAACTCGACGACCAGCGGCTCGCCGACGTGGAGCTTCGTGCGGTCGGCGAGCGCGCGGATCTTCACCTTCGGCTCCGGCCCGCGCCGCGCGCGGCCGGGCGCCAGGCCGCCGAACGGGTCGCCGAACGGGTCCGGGAACGGATCGGGGCGGCCGCGGCGCTGCGCCTGGGGCGGCGGGCCGAGCGAACCCTTGACCACCTCGATCTCGATCGGCGCGCTCGTGCGCTTGCCGCCTTCGACGTCGACCGTGACGGCGCCGACTCTCGCCTTGCCGACCGCGCGCGGCTGCAGCACCCAGGTCGCGCTGCGGGTCTGCGAGGTGACGCCGTTGACCCAGCTCATCTGGCTCGACGTGAACGGCCCGGCGACGGCGCGCAGGTTCTCGAGCGGCGGCAGCGGCAGCTCGGCACCGCCGCCGCCCTCGAGCGTCAGCGTGAGCTGGACCTGGTCTTCGACGCCGATCTTCGTGGCGTCGACCTCGGCGCGCAGCACCGGGCCCTCGGCCCGGGCGCCCGGCGCGGCGAGCGCCAGGAGCAGCGCGGCGACGAGCGGCCTGCGCACGCCCGCGCTCACCAGTCCCGTCCCGCGCGCGCCCTGGCCCGCTGTGCGGCGCGCTGCTTCTTCTGGTCTTCCTTCTCGTTCTGGGCCAGCGCGTCGAGCAGCGCCATCGCGCGCTCCTTCGGCATCCCGGCCGCCTTCTCGAAGCGCTCGCGCTCGCGCTGCTCCGGGGTCTGCGGCGAAGGCTGAGGCTGCTGGCCCTGGGCGTCGCGGTCCTGTGGTTGCTGGTCCTTCTTCTGCTCTTGTTCCTGCTGCTGGTCGGGATCCGGCTTCTGCCGAGGGTCCTGCTTCTGGTCTTGTTTCTGGTCCTGCTTCTCCTTCTTCTGCTGCTCCTCCTGCTGCTGCTTCAGCTCGCGCAGGGCCAGCTCCAGGTTGCGCCGCGCGTCAAGGTCGCCCGGCGTCGCGCGCAGCGCCTGCTTGTAGGCGTGGGCGGCGCCCGCGAAGTCCTTCGCCTCGAACAGGCCGTTGCCGCGGTTGTAGGCCGCGGCCGGGCGCAGCGGCTCGGGGCCGGCCGCGGCGAGCGCCTCGAACAGCGGCGCGGCCTCCGGCGCCTTGCCGTTCTTGTGCAGCGCCGCCCCGAGGTTGAAGCGCGCGGCGGGATCGTCGGGCCGCGCCGCGAGCGAACGCGTGAAGGCGTCGAGCGCCTTCGGGTGGTTGCCCTCCGCGTACAGCGCTCGTCCCTCGGAAGCGCTGCGCGTGGGGCGCAGCAGCACCTCGTCGAGCAGCGCCCGCGCGCGCTCGGTCCACGAGGGCGGCGGGGCCGGCGTGGCGGCGGGCTGCGGCGCGGCGGGCGCCTGGCCGGCCACAGGCGCGGCGCCGGCGAGCGCCAGGAGCAGTCCGACGGCCGCGCCTGCGCGGCGGCGCGCCGGTGGCGGCACCAGCAGCGCGGCGCCGAGGCACAGCACGCCGAGCGCGAGCGGCACCTGGAAGCGCTCCTTGCGCCGGAAGGCGAACTCCTCGGCCAGCGCCTTCTCCTCGAGCCCCTCGATCGCGCGGGCCACGGCCTGCAGGCTCGTGTCCTGCGGCGTCAGCGCGACGTAGCCGCCGCCCGTCGCGCGCGCGATCGCCTGCAGCGTGGCCGGATCGTGGCGCGAGACCACGACCTGACCTGCCTCGTCCCGCTTGAACCCCCTGCGCCGGCCGTCGGCGTCCGTCTCCGGCACGGGCCCGCCGGCCGCCGTGCCGACGCCGACCGCGTGCACGACGACGCCGAGCTCGCGGGCGCGCCGCGCGGCGGCCGCCACCTCGCCCTCGAGGTTCTCGCCGTCGGAGACGAGCACCATCACCTTGTGCTGGCGCTCGCGGTCGGCGAACAGCGCGAGGCCCTTCTCGAGGCCGGCGCCGAGCGAGCTGCCGGGCTGCGGCACGAAGCCCGGCTCCAGGGTGTCGAGGAACAGCAGCACCGCGTCGGCGTCGAGGGTGAGCGGCACCAGCGGGTAGGCGTCGCCTTCGAAGGCGACGAGCGCGAAGCGGCTCTCGGGCAGCCGCGCGACCAGGCTGGCGAGGGCGGCCTTCGCGAGGAAGAAGCGGCTCGGGCTCGCGTCCTCGACGGCCATCGACAGCGAGGTGTCGATCGCCAGCACGACGTCGACGCCCTGGCGCTCGACCTTCTCGCGCACGAGGCCCCACTGCGGCCGCGCCAGCGCCAGCACGAAGCCGGCGGCGGCGAGCGCCAGCAGCCCGAGCCGCGCCGGGCGCCAGCCGCGGTGAGGCGTCGCGACCACCCGCGGCCACAGCCCGCCCGCGACCAGGCGCGACACGCGCGCGCGGTCGCGGGCGGCCAGCCACGCTTCGCCGAGCGCGAGGAGCGGCAGCAGGGCCAGCGCCCACAGCCAGTGCGGCGAGGCGAAGCTCATGCCGGCGACACCCGCAGGCCCGCGGCCCAGGCGAGCGCGGCGGCGGCCAGTGCCGCGGTCGCCGCGTGCAGCACGGGCGGGTACAGCTCGCGCCAGCGGCGATACGTCTGCTGGCGGATCAGGGTCTTCTCGAGCGCGTCGATGCGCTCGAAGATGCGGGCCAGCGCCTCGGGATCGGCCGCCCGGAAGAACTCGCCGCCGGTCGTCTCCGCGATCTCCTGCAGCAGAGCCTCGTCGATCGCGACCTCGACGTTGACCGTGCGGCGGGTGACCTGGCCCGTGAACGGGTCCTGGACCTGGACCGGCATCGGCACCGGCCCGCCACGGCCGACGCACACGGTGTAGACCCGCACCTGCATCGCCTTGGCGAGGTCGGCGGCGGTGCGCGGGTCGATCTCGCCCGCGTTGTTGGAGCCGTCGGTGACCAGCACCACGACCCGGCTGCTGGCCTGCGAGCGGCGCAGGCGCTGCAGCGAGGTGGCGAGGCCCGAGCCGATCGCGGTTCCGTCGGGCAGCATCTCCAGCCGCACGTCCTCGAGCTGCTTCAGCAGCACCGCGTTGTCCGTGGTCGGCGGCGACTTGGTCAGCGCGCGGCCGGCGAACACGACGAGCCCGATGCGGTCGTGCTCGCGGCGGGTCGTGAAATCGGCGACGACGGTCTTCGCCACCTCGAGCCGGTTGCGCGGCTGGAAGTCCTCGGCGGCCATCGAGCCGGAGACGTCGAGCGCGACCACGATGTCGACGCCCTCGCGCGAGACGTCCTCGCGCGCCATCCCCTCCTGCGGCCGCGCCAGCGCGACGCTGCCGAGCAGCAGGCCGGCGCAGGAGAGCAGCAGCGGCAACAGGCGCAGCCGCTGCCGCCACGAGCGGCGCAGGCCGGAAGCGGCGCCGACGCCGGGGTAGGCGACGCCCTGCGGCGAGCGCTCCCGGCGCCACGCGAGCAGCAGCACCAGCGGCGACAGGAGCCCGCACAGCAGCCACAGCGGCTCCTCGAAGCGGAACGCGCCGTTCACGCGGCGTCCTCCTTCGCGGCGGGCGGCGCGAGCCGCGCCTCGAGCGCCGCGACCACGCCGCGCGCCGCGGCGAGGTGCCGCTGCGCCTCCTCGCGCGGGGCGCCCGCGCGCGCGAACTTGACCTGGTCGGCGGCCGACACCAGCTCGCGCACGGGCGAGAGCAGCGTCTCGCCCTGCGCGTGCCCGCGCAGGAACGCGACCGTCTCGGCGCTCGTCATCTCCAGCACCGGCGCGCCCAGCCGGCGCTCGAGGTAGCGCTTCACGACGGCCGCGAGTCCGACGTAGAACGGGTGCCGCTCGGCGGCCTCGGCCAGCGGCGCCAGCCGCTCCAGCGCCTGCAGCGCCTCGACGTCGGGCGCGACTGCCGGGGCCGCGGGCGCGGCCGCTTCCGCGCGCGGGCGCCGCGCCCGGCGCCACAGCCAGGCGCCCAGCGCGAGGACCAGGAGCGCGGCCAGGCCCAGCGCCCACCAGAAGGCGGGCGCGATCTCGAGTCCGACCGGCCCCTTGAGGTCGGCGAGCTGGCGCTGCTGCGGGTCCTTCGGCAGCACCGAGGCGATCCGCAGCGGCACGGGCACGCTGGCGGCTTCCCCTTCGCTGCCGTCGGCGAGCCGGTAGCGCACGGGGATCGGCGGCACGACGGCCTCGTCCACGGCGAAGGCCTGGGCGCGATAGCGCAGCGTCGCTTTCGGCCCTTCGATCACGAGCGGCGCGTCGGCCGGACCGGGCGCCGCGGGCTCCTCGAGGAGCAGCTCGACGTCGCCGCTCCCGCCCGCGCGGGCCACCGTGAAACGCACGCCGGCCGGGCCTTCGACCTGCACGGTCACGGCGAACGGCGCGGCGAGCGCGGGCTCGGCCGTCGACGGCGTCGCCACGACGCGGACGGGGCCCGCCGCCGCTTCCGGCGTCGGCGCGGGCGGCTGGGCCAGCGCCGACGCGGCGAGCGCCGCCCCGGCGAAGGCCAGCGCGCGCCGCGTCACCGCCGTCTCCCGCGAGCTTCGAAGAAGCCGCGCAGCGGCCGCTCGTACGGCTCCGTGGTCGAGAGGGCCAGCGCGTCGACGCCCGTGCGGCGAAACACCTCGGACGCGCTCGCCCGGGTGGACGCGGCCAGCGCCGCGCGGTTCGCCGCGACGCCGAGGTCGACGACCCGCACGGCGCCCGTCTCCGGGTCGGCGAGACGCACGAGCCCGGCATCCGGCAGCTCCGCCTCGTGGGGGTCGACGAGGTGCAGCGCGATCACGTCGTGGCGGCGGCGCAGGCTGCCGAGCCCGCGCTCCCAGCCCTGGGCCTGGAAGTCGGAGACGACGGCGACGATGCTGCGCCGGCGCAGCACGTCGCGGGCGAAGCGCAGCGCTCCCGCGAGGTCGGTGCCGCGGCCTTTCGGCTCCTCGGCCAGCAGGTCGCGCACGATGCGCTGGGCGTGGTCGAGGCCGCGCGCCGGCGGCACGTAGCGCTCGACGCGGTCGGAGAACAGCACGGCGCCGACGCGGTCGTGGTTGGCGACGGCCGAGAAGGCGAGCACCGCCGCGAGCTCGGCCGCGAACTCGCGCTTCTGCAGGTAGCGCGAGCCGAAGCGCTGCGAGCCGGAGACGTCGACCAGCAGCAGCAGCGTCAGGTCGCGCTCCTCCACGAACTTCTTGACGTGGGGCAGCCCGGTGCGGGCCGTGACGTTCCAGTCGATCGTGCGCACGTCGTCGCCCGGCTGGTACTCGCGGACCTCGTCGAACTCCATGCCGCGGCCCTTGAACACGGCGTGGTAGGAGCCGGCGACGCCGGACTCGAGGATCGAGCGGGTGCGGATGCGGATCCGCCGCACGCGGTCGAGGGTCTCCCGCGAGATCCCGGCACTGCGGGGGGCGGCCGGCTTTTCCCTGCGGAACAGGCGCGCGAGCACGTCGAGACTCCTACGGGACCTCCACCCGCTCCAGCACGCGGGCGACGACGGTGTCTGTGGTGACGTTCTCGGCTTCGGCCTCGTAGGTGAGCAGGATGCGGTGGCGCAGCACGTCGGCCGCGATCTCCTTGACGTCCTCCGGCACCACGTAGCCGCGGCCGCGCAGGAACGCGATCGCGCGCGCGGCCTCGGAGAAGGCCAGCGTCGCGCGCGGCGAGGCGCCGTAGGCGACGAGCGGGGCGAGATCGGCGAGCCCGACCTCCTTCGGCCGCCGCGTCGCGTGGACGAGCGCCACGACGTAGTCGCGGATCCGCTCGTCGAGGTAGACCTCGCGCGCGCGCCGCTGCAGCGAGGCGATCTGGGCGGCCGACAGCACCCGGGCCACGGCCGGCGCCTCGCCGCCCAGCATGCGGTCGAGCACCTGGCGTTCCTCGTCCGGCTTCGGGTAGTCGACCCTGACCTTCAGCAGGAAGCGGTCGACCTGCGCCTCGGGCAGCGGGTACGTGCCCTCCTGCTCGATCGGGTTCTGGGTCGCGAAGACGAGGAACGGGTCGGGCAGCGGGCGGGTGGCGTCGCCGAGCGTCACCTGCCGCTCCTGCATCGCCTCCAGCAGCGCCGACTGCACCTTGGCCGGGGCGCGGTTGATCTCGTCGGCCAGCACCAGGTTCGCGAACACCGGCCCGGTGCGGGCCGTGAACTCGCCGGTCTTCGGGGAGTAGACGAGGGTGCCGGTGAGGTCGGCGGGCAGCAGGTCGGGCGTGAACTGGATGCGCGAGAAGGAGAGGTCGAGCACCTGCGACAGCGTCTTGACCGCCATCGTCTTGGCGAGGCCCGGCACGCCTTCGACCAGCAGGTGGCCGCGGCACAGCAGCGCGACCATCATGCGGTCGACCAGGCCGCGCTGGCCGACGATCACCTTGCGTACCTCGGCGATCGCGGCCTGGACCTGGAGCGACTCCTCGCGCACGGCCTCGTTGAGCTGGGCGACGTCGATCGTGGGCGTGGGACTCAAGGCGACTCCTTCGTTCGGGGACGGCACGCGGACGGACAGGCTGCGCCGTGCTTCGTGGGACGCACGGGCGACGCTCCCGGACGGGATCCGGCGGCCTGGACACGGGCGCGGGGGCGCGAGGGAGAATCGTAGGGTTCCCCCAACGAGGAGGCAACCCGCGGCCCCCGCCGCGCGTCACAGGAGGCAGCGCCCATGCTCACGGCCTTCGTGTCCCACGGCGCCCCGACCGCGGCCCTCGAACGGGGTCCGTACGCGGACGACCTGCGCGCGCTCGGCCGCGAGTGGGCGGGTGTCCGCGCGCTGCTCGTCGTCTCCGCGCACTGGGAGGCCACCGGCCCGTTCCGCGTCACGGCCGCCGCGCAGCCCGGGGTCGTCCACGACTTCTGGGGCTTCCCGGAGGAGCTGTACCGGCTCGACTACCCGGCGGCCGGCGACCCGGCCCTGGCGACCCAGGTGGCCGGCCTGCTGCGCTCCGCGGGACTCGAGGCGGCGCCCGACGAGCAGCGGCCCTGGGACCACGGCGTGTGGGTCCCGCTGCGGCTGGCGCGCCCGGAGGCGGACCTGCCGGTCGTCCAGCTCTCGCTGCCGCGGCCCCGCACGCCCGCCCTGCTCGAGGCGGCCGGCGCCGCGTTGCGCCCGCTGCGGCAGCAGGGCGTCGCGCTGCTCGCGAGCGGCGGCGTCGTCCACAACCTGCCCCGCCTGCGCTTCGAGGACGAACACGCGCCGACCGAGGCCTGGGCCCGGGCCTTCGACGACTGGGTCGCCGAGCGGGTCGAGGGCGGCCGCGGCGCGGAGGTCTTCGACTACCGCGACGCGGCGCCCGCGGCGGAGGCCGCGGTCCCCACATCGGAGCACTTCGACCCGCTGTTCGTGGCGATCGGCTACGCGGGGCCCGAGGGGCGGGCCCGCAGCCTGCACGCCTCGTTCCGCTACGGCAGCCTGTCGCTGCGCTGCTTCGGCTGGGACTGAACTACTTCGCGCCGCGGCGGGAGAGCACCGCGGGCAGCGTGCGCAGCAGGATCGCCAGGTCGAGGCCCAGGCTCCAGTTGTCCACGTAGGCGAGGTCCAGCTTCATCCACTCCTCGAAGCCGAGGTCGTTGCGGCCGCTGACCTGCCACAGGCCGGTCAGGCCCGGCTTCACCGACAGCCGGCGGCGGCGCCAGCCGTCGAGGGCGTCGGTCTCGACCATCGGCAGCGGCCGCGGGCCCACCAGGCTCATCTCGCCGCGCAGCACGTTGACGAGCTGGGGCAGCTCGTCGAGGCTCCAGCGGCGCAGCGCGCGGCCGAGGCGGGTCACGCGCGGGTCGTCGCCGAGCTTGAACACCGGGCCGTCCATCTCGTTGTGGGCGAGCAACGCGTCGCGCTCGGCCTCGGCGCCCTCGCGCATCGTGCGGAACTTGAGCATCCGGAAGCGGCGGCCGTTGAGCCCGCCGCGCCACTGGGCGAACAGTGCGGGCCCGCGCGAGTCGAGCCGGATCAGCAGCACGAGCAGCGCGAGCAGCGGCAGCAGCAGCGCGAGCAGGACCGCGGCCGCGGCCCGATCGAGCAGGTTCTTGACGAAACGCTCGGGCCGGTCGGCGTCCTGCGTCTCGTACGCGAGGTAGACGCGGTCGCCGACCACCTCCGCGCGGGGCCGCGCGACTTCCAGGCCGGCCTGCTCGACCTCGACCAGGGCCGGCACGCCGACCTCCTCGCAGGCCTCGAGCAGCGGCAGCAGCCGGGTGTGCGAGCGATTGGGGTCGGCGGCCAGGATCACCTCGTCGACGCCCCCCTGGCGCAGCCGCTCGGCGAGCGCGGCGGGCGACTCGGACGCGAGGCGCTCGATGCGCCGGCCGCGCAGGCGGGCCAGGTCGCTCTCCTCCGCGTCGCCGACCGGCCCCAGCACGAGGGCCAGCGCCTCGCCGCCCAGCGCGATGGCGCGCCGGCGCTGGACCGCCTTGGCGAACAGCAGCAGCGCCGTCGACAGCAGCAGGAACAGCGCGATCAGCGTGCGGTTGAGCGGGGCCTGGGCCGCGACCAGGATCACGGCCAGCGCGCCGGCCCCGATCGCCTGCGCCAGCAGCGTGGCCCGCACCAGCTCGAGCCAGGGGCCGCGCAGCAGGCGCAGGCCCTGCAGCCCGACGCGCTGCGCGCCCAGCGCCCAGGCCGGCACGAAGACCACGAGCAGGTGGGCGATCTCGGCGGCCGGGACCACCCGCCGCAGCGCGGGCGAGACCAGGTGCAGCCGCGAGGCGAGTGCGTAGGAGACGGCCAGGGCGACCAGGACGGTCAGCACGTCCTGCAGCAGCACACCGCGCTCGAAGTGGCGGCCGCGCATCAGCGGCTTTCCCGGCTCACTTCTCCTTCATCGTCCACACCCCGTCCCAGTCGTCGGCCGGGGGGTGCTCGAGGAAGTACGAGCAGCGGTCGAGGTAGAGGCGGCTGGGTCCGTCGCCCGGCACGACGTCGAGGGCTTCCTCGAAAGCGGCCTGGGCCGCACCCCACTCGCGGCGCCGGTACAGGTCGAGGCCCATGCCGTAGAGGTCGAGCAGCGCGCCCACCGCCGCCTGGCGCTCGGCCGGCAGGTGGTCGAGCACCTCGAAGACGCCGACCGGCTGGCTCTTGCCCTTGACCCGCAGCCGGTCCACCTCGCGCAGCCGGTAGGCCTGGCGCAGCTCCGCGCGGGTGAACTCGCTGATCAGGATCTGGGTGTGGTAGTGCTTGTTGGCACTCTCGAGGCGCGACGCGAGGTTGACCCCGTCGCCGATCACCGTGTAGTCCATCCGCTTCAGCGAGCCGATGTTCCCGGACAGCACCTGGTCGGTGTTGATGCCGAGGCCCATCAGCAGCGGGGCCTGGCCCTCGGCGACGCGGCGCTCGTTCAGCGCGTGCAGCGACTGCAGCATGCCGATCGCCGCCTGCACCGCGTGGTCGGCGTCCTCGGGCCCGGCGAACGGGGCGCCGAACACGGCCATGATCGCGTCGCCGATGTACTTGTCGAGGATGCCGCCCTTCTCCAGCAGGATGTCGACCATCAGGCTGAAGTACTCGTTCAGCATCTTGACGGTGTCCTGCGGCCCGATCCGCTCCGAGATCGAGGTGAAGTCGCGGATGTCGGTGAACAGCACCGAGGCCTTGGTCAGCTTGCCGCCGAGCGCCGACTCGCCCTCGGAGAGCAGCCGGTCGGCCACCTCCTTGGACATGTAGCGCGCCATCGTGCCCTTCAGCCGCTTCTCGTTGGTGATGTCGTCGAACATCACCATGCAGCCCTGGTTCTGCTCGCCGGGGTCGCCCAGCGGCACGATCGTCAGGTTGACCGAGGCGACGTCCTTGCGCTCGTCGGCGGCCACCGCCTCGGACAGCCACAGGTCGGTGTCCATCGCCACCTCGGGGCTGCCCGAGCGCAGCACCGCCTCGATCGCGTCGGCCACCCACGAGTTGCGCCCGGCGAAGAACTCGCGGTCCGACTTGCCGACCATGTCCGAGGCGTCGTCGCGGCGCAGCAGGTCGAGCGCCGCGCGGTTGACCTTGACGATGGTGCCGGCAGGGTCGAGGGTGACCACGCCGTTGCTCATGCTCTCGAGGATGCTCTCGTTGTAGTTCTTGACGCGGATGATCTCGTCGAAGAGCTGGGCGTTCTCCATCGCGATCGCCGCCTGCGAGGAGAAGGCCTTGAGCCGGCGCTCGTCGAGCGTCGTGAACGGGCCGCCGCGGCGGTTGAGCACCTGGGTCACCGCGATCGTCACCCCCTTGCGGTTGACCACCGGCATGCACAGGATCGAGCGGGTGCGGTAGCCGGTCTTGCGGTCGACCTCGGGGTTGAAGCGCGAGTCCTGGTAGGCGTCGGGGATGTTGATCGTCTGGCCCGTGGTGAACACCGCGCCGGCGATGCCCATGTGGCTCGGGAAGCGGATCTGCGACAGCCCCTCGTCGCGGCTGACCAGCGCCCACAGCTCGTTCGTCTTCGGGTCGTGGACGAACAGCGTCGCGCGGTCGGCCTCGAGGATGGTGGCCACCGTCTCCATGATCTTCTTGAGCAGCGGCTGGAGCTGCAGCTCCGACGACATCGCCGCCGTGACCTCGAGGAGCTGGGTCTCCTCGTTGCGGGCGCGCGCGATCTGGGCGTGGAGCTGGGCGTTGACGAAGGCGGACGCCGCGTGCCCGGTCAGCGTCTCCAGCAACGACAGGTCCTCCGGGTCGAAGGCGTCCTCGCCCTTCTTGTTGAGGACCTGGGCGACGCCGATGATGCGGGCGCCGTCCTCCCGGCTGTGCACGATCGGCGCGCACAGGATGTTGCGGGTGTGGAAGCCCGTCTGCCGGTCGATCTCGGGGTTGAAGCGCGGGTCGGCGTAGGCGTCGGGGATGTTGACCGCCTCGCCGCTGCGGAACACGGTGCCGGCGATGCCGGCGCCGGCCGGGAAGCGGATCTCGCCGGTCAGTCCCACCGCCGCCTTGGTGTAGAGCTCGTCGGTCTCGGCGTCGTGCAGGAAGATCGTGCAGCGCTCGGCCTCCAGGAAGTCGGAGACCAGCTCGACCATCCGCGGCAGCAGCACCTCGAGCGAGAGCGAGTCGGCCATCCGCCGCGAGACCTGGAGCAGGGCCGAGGTCTTGCGCAGGATGTCGGCCAGGCGCTCGGTGAACGCCTCGCGGTCGCTCTCGCTGAGCTGGAGCAGGATGCGGCGGATGTCGTCCTGCCGCAGCCGGTGGCCGATGAGCTGGGAGACGAGATCCACGTCGTCGTTGTGGGGCTTCACGGGAGGGCAATTCTACGTCGGTCTAGAATCGCCGGCGTGAGCTGGTCCAGCCAGGTCGACCGCGTGCTCCGCCGCTCGCCGCTCGGGCGCGCCCAGCCCTGGATCAAGGCCCGGGCGCCCTGGCTCCACGCGGCGCTGCTGGGCGCGCGCGACCTGGTGCTGCCGTTCCGCTCCCGGCACGGGCTGTCCCGCTACCAGCACCGTGCTCTGGAGCGATTCGCGTCGTTCGGCCCGCGCCTGCAGCCACGGGTGCTCGAAATCGGCAGCGACCTCGAGCGCGCCGTCCTGCGCGAGCTGGCCGAGCGCGGGGCGGGGCTGGCGATCGGGGTCAACCCCGACGTCGACCACGGCGCCGCGGCCGCCGCCACGGGCGCCGCCGGGCGTTTCGCGATCGTGCGCGCCGACGGCCGGCGGCTGCCGTTTGCCGACGAGAGCTTCGCCGCGATCTTCACCGTGGCGGCCTTCGAGCACGTCCACGAGCTGGACGTCGCGCTGCTCGAGCTGCACCGCGTGCTCGAGCCGGGCGGGCTCGTCTACTCGGACTTCGGGCCGATCTGGTCCAGCTCGGTCGGCCACCACGTGTACGCGGTCGTCGACGGCGTGGAGGCCCGGCACTGGAAGCCGGGCCGCAACCCGGTGCCGCCCTTCGGCCACCTGCTGCTGACGCCCGACGAGCTGCGGCCGCGGCTGTTCGAGGCGCCGTGGATGTTCGACCGCCTGGCGGACGCGGTGCTCGAGTGGATCTACCGCGGGCCGGGCATCAATCGCCTGTTCTACGAGGACTACGAGGCGGCCTTCGCGAGCTGTCCGCTGGAGCTGATCCACCTCGAGCCGCTGCGTGAGCACGTGCCGCGCGAAACGCTCGACGCGCTGCGCCAGCGCTACCCCGGGCGCCGCGCGTTCGACGTGCGGATGGTCGAGGCGGTGCTGCGGCGGCCGCCGGCCTGAACCGGCCGCCGGCCTACTCCGAGCCGAGCCGGGCCAGCGCGCCACCGTCGACGACCAGCACCTGGCCGTCGACGAAACCGGAGCGCTCGGGGTCGGCGAGGAACAACACGGCCTGCGCCACCTCGCGCGGCTGGCCGATGCGCCCGGCCGGCGTGCGCGAGGCCAGCGCCTGCAGCCGGGCGTCGACCTCGGCCGGGTCGCGGGCGTTGCGGCCGACACCGGCGCGCAGCATGTCGGTGTCGATCGCGCCCGGCACGACGCAGTTGACGCGGATGCCGTCGGCGGCGAACTCCAGCGCGAGCGCCCGGGTCAGGCTGATCAGGCCGCCCTTGCTGGCCGCGTAGGCCGCGACCTCGGCGGTGGTCGCCAGCGCGTGCACCGAGGCGACGTGGACGATCGCCCCGCGGCTCGCCCGCAGCGCGGGCTGGGCCGCCCGCGCCAGCAGGAACGCCGCTCGCAGGTTGACCGCCATCAGCCGGTCCCAGTCGGCGGCAGTCGTGGCCGCCAGCGCCCGCGGCAGGTGCACGCCGGCGCAGCCGACGACCGCGTCGAGCCGGCCGAAGCGGCGCAGCGACTCGTCCACCAGCGCGGCGACCTCGACCTCGTCGGCCACGTCGGCGGCGACCACGTCCGCTGCGTCCCCGGGTGCCAGGTCGGCGCCGAGCACCTGCCAGTTCGCCTCGCGCAGCAGCGCGACCACCGCCTGGCCGATGCCGCGGGCGGCGCCGGTGACGAGCGCGGCGTTCATCGCCCCGCCGCCTCGAGCACCACGAAGAGGTTGTCGAGGGTCGAGCGATGGACGCGCTCCCACGCCGCCGGGCTGCTGTTCGAGTTGTGAGGCGCCAGCATCACCTGCTCCATCGCCCGCAGCGGGCTGTCGACGGGCAGTGGCTCGTGCTCGAAGACGTCGAGCGCGGCGCCGGCCAGGCGGCCCGAGCGCAGCGCCTCGCACAGCGCGGCTTCCTGCACGATCGGCCCGCGGGCGGTGTTGATCAGCACGGCGCCGGGCCGGATCGCCGCGAATGCCGCCGCACCGAACAGGCCACGGCTGGTCGGGTTGAGGTCGCAGTTGACCGACACGAAGTCGCAGCGGCCGAGCAGGTCCTCGAAGCCGGTCATCTCGATCCCCGTCTCGGCCAGGAAGCCGTCCGGCATCGCCACCAGGTCGTTGCCGAGCAGGCGCGAGCCGAACGCCTTGACGCGGCGCGCCACGGTCTTGCCCACGGCGCCGACGCCGACGATCCCGAACGTGCACTCCGAGAGCGCGCGCGACGGCAGCTTCTGCCAGCGGCCGGCCTTCATCTCGCGGTCCATCGCCGGCAGCCTGCGTGCGAAGGCGAGCGCGTAGCCGAGCACCGTGTCGGCCACCGGGCCGCTGAAGGCGTCGAGGGTGTTCTTCACGGCAATGCCGCGGCGGGCGCAGGCGTCGCGGTCGATCGAGTCGACACCGGTGCCCCACTTGGAGATCACGCGCAGCCGCGGCGCGCTGGCCAGGACGCGGTCGGTGAAGCGGTCGTCGCCGCAGATTACGCCGTCGACGTCGGCCAGCAGCGGGATCAGCTGCTCCTCCTCCAGCCGCTCCTCGACCGTGGCGACCACCACCTCGGCGCCGCGCGCCTCCAACTCGGGCCGGAACCGCTCGAGCACCGGCAGCATGTACGGCGCGCTCACGAGGACCCGGAAGCGGCTCATCTGGACTCCCTGGCGTAGAGGAACTCGGCGATCTCGAAGTCGAGCGCCTCGTCGATGTCCCACGCCTCCGGCCGCGGGACCTCGAACAGCAGCGGCCGCTCGCCGATCCGGCTGCGCCGTCGGCGCAGCAGGTCGGGGGGAAACAGGTACAGGCAGGAGTTCTCCTCGTAGACGGGCGGCAGGTCCTGGGTCCGCAGCAGCACGTCCGGGTCGTGGTTGAGGGCGCGCCCGGCGTGATCGTAGAGCCGGGTCTGCAGGCGGGTGACGCCGAACAGCGAGTCGTGGACGGACCGCGCCGCCGCGAACGCCCGCAGCGCGCGCTCGATGGTGACCGCGCGCAGCAGCGGGTTGGTGCTGTGGGTCTGCAGCACCAGGTCCGCCTCGACGTGCTCGATGTCGTGCAGCAGGACGTCGTTCATCGGCACCAGGCCGTCGCGCAGGTGCTCGGGGCGGACCAGCAGGCGGACGGCGGGATAGCGGACCGGGACCTCCGCCAGGATCGCCTCGGAGTCGGTGTCGATCACGACCTCGTCGATGCCGCTCGTCGCCAGCAGGGTGTCGAGCACGCGGTGGTACAACGGGCGGCCCGCGAACGGGCGCACGTTCTTGCCCGGCACCCGCTCGCTGCCGCCGCGCATGGGCATCAGCGCCACGACCCGCGGGGTGGACGTCACGGCCGGACCTGCTTGTCGGCAGTGGCCGACTCGTAGTCGATCGGCCGCGCCTCCTGGCGCGGGCCGACGGGCGCCGACGCCAGTCCCGGCGGGTAGTAGAGGCGGCTGCGCAACTCGGAGCTCGGGCTGCGCTCGCGGAATCCGCGCCAGGTGCCGAGATACTGGGCCAGGCGGAACACGGGCACGTCGAGGAACGCCTGGCGCAGGCGGCCCTCGCGCAGCGCGTGGTACCAGTCGGAGACGACGCTGGCCGGCGCCAGCCGCAACAGGTCGAGGGTCGAGAAGCTCTCGTCCGGGAAGATGCGCCGCATCGCCAGCGCCTCGCGGCGGTAGCGCTGGAACACGCGGGCCGCGGTTTCCTGGTGGACGTGGATGACCCGGGCGTCCGCGCGGTAGGCGATCTTGTGGCCGCGGGCGCGCGCGCGCCGCGCCCAGTCGAGGTCCTCGAGCCCGGTCAGGGTGTCGTCGTAGGGCAGCTCCTGCCACAGCGCGCGGCGAATCGCCGCGTTCGCGTTGTTGCAGAAGTCGTGGCCCTGGTCGGGCTGAGACTGCTCGGGGAACCAGCGGGCGAAGACGCGGTGCTCGGAGTAGCGGGTCGTCTCGCAGCCGCGCTGCTGCCCGTAGACCAGCGCCACCGCGGGGTCGGCGAAGGGCTCGAGCAGCCGCGCGAGCCAGTCGTCCCACACCGGGTAGACGTGGGCGGAGGCCGCCACCACGAACTCGCCGCGAGCCTCGGCGATACCGAGGTTCAGCGCGCGGCCGAACGAGAAGCGCTCGGGGGCGATGCGCAACACGCGAGCGCCGAAGCGGGCCGCGATCGCTGCCGTCGCGTCGGTCGAGCCCGAGTCGACCAGGATCACGTCGACGTCGCGGAGGGTCTGGCGCTCGATCCCGGTCAGCAGGCGCCCGATGTGGGCTTCCTCGTTGAACGCACGGATCACCACCGTGCAGGTCGGGCTCGGCGGCATCGGCCAGCGATGGTGCCACGGGCCACGCGCGGGCAGCAAGGGCGCGCGCCTGGTCGCGGGCGCTAGGATGGGGACTCCGATGCCCGGGCCGCCACTGCGCTTCGAGTACCTCGATCCGACGCTCCTGCTGTCGGGGCCCCACTTCGAGAGGGTCTGCGCCTTCATCGACCTGGTCCACGGCTGGGACAACCTCGGCTGGCACTATCTCGTCGACTTGTGCTGGCTGGACCGCCAGCTCGCCGACCTCACGCCCGGCTCCCACGTGCTCGACGCCTGCGGCGGTCGCGGCCCCGCCCAGTACCTGCTGCTGGAGTGCGGCTTCGACGTCACCAACGTCGACCTCGCCGCGCAGCCGCCGACACCGTTCGAGCGCCGGCGCTACCAGGCCCGCTACCAGGAACTGGCCAGCCATCGCCCCACCTCCTACTCGGATCACATCGCGGACCCGGCCGGCCGCCGCCTCTTGCGGTTCGTCAAGACCTGGCCCGGCGCCGCCTGGCTGCGGCGCCGCCTGCTCCCGCTCGCCCGCGACGCCCGCCAGCGACTGCGGACCGGTCCGCTCGCGGGCGGGCGCGACGCGTTCCGTGAACGCTTCGGGCTCGGCGCTCGCCCGGTCGGGCGCCTGCGGCTCGTGCGCGGCAACCTGGCAGCCCTGCCCGAACTGCCAGACGCGACCTTCGAGGCGGTGGTCTCGCTGTCCGGGCTGGAGCACGTGCCGCTCGCGCAACTGAAGCCGGGACTGGACGAACTGGCGCGGCTGGTGCGCAGCGGCGGCACCTGGGCGCTGACCACCTCCGGCACCGAGCACGAGGTGGGCTGGTTCCACGAAGGCGCCCAGGGGCAGTGCTTCTCCGCGGCCGACATGCAGGCCGTCTTCGGAGCCGCGCCGGCGGGCGGACCCGACGCGGCCACCGTGCTGCAGGCCTATCGCGACAACGACTTCCTCGCGCGACGGCTGGCCCCCGTCTACGCACGCAGCGACCGCAACGGCATGCCGTGGGGGCGCTGGAACCCGAGCTACGTCCCCGTCGGGGTCTTCAGCGACCCGCCCATGCCGGGCTAGCCCGGCCCGGCCGCGGACGGACGCGGCCGGAGCCCGGCCAACAGGGGTTCGCCGAGGACGCGATACAGGCCCGCCGCGAGCACGGTCACCGCCAGCAGCTTGACGGCGACCCAGCCGCCCGGCGCCGGCACCAGCGCGGCCAGGCCGACCGGCACGGCGACCAGCGCCGCGCGTGCCAGCGTGCCCCACGGCGGAGCCACGCCCCAGCGGCGAGCGGCGATGGCCACGGCGCAGACGCCGGCGAGCAACGACAACAGCGCCGTGACCGTGGCGGCGCCGACCGCACCCCAGTGCGGGATGCAGAGCCCGTGCAGCAACGCAGCGAGGGCCGGCAGGGGCAGCGCGAGCCGCAGGTAGGTGCCCGGCGCGGCGGCCGCGGTGAGCAGCGCACCCGAGACGGCCAGGGCGAACAGGCCGACGGCCCCGAAGCCCAGCCGCGCGAGCAGCGGCGCCGCACCGAGATACGAGGCGCCGAAGATCAGTTGCAGCACCTCCGGCGCGCAGAGCGCAAGGGCCACCGCCAGCGGCAGCGGCAGCAGCGCGAGCCTCAGCGCGTCCTGTGCGAGGTGGCCGCCAGCGTCGCGCTGGCCCTGGGCGAACAGCCGGGTCAGGCTGGCCACCAGCGGCGGACTGGCCGCCAACTGGGCGACGCCGCGCGCCGCCTGGAAAGCCTGCGCGGAGCCGTACAGCGCGATGGCGGCGGCCGGAGCGCCCAGCCCCTTCAGCATCAGCAGGTCGAGCCGTTCGAACACGCTGAGGGCGAGGCTGACGAAGAACAACGGGCCGACATAGCTCCACAGCCCCACGATCCGGTGCTCGACCCGGAGCAGCAGCGGCGGCGCGACCTCGCGCCGAGCCCACGCGAGTTCCAGCCCGCAGGCGGCGACCACGCCGGCCAGCGCCCCCGCCAGGCCCAGCCCCGACTCGACGCCGGCGATGATCAGCAGCGGACGGCCCACGTGGCGGGCCGCGACCGCCCGGGCCGAGGCCGCGTAGAGGCCGCGGCCCGCGGCCACCGCGCGATGGCCGCGGGCGAGGGCCAGCAAGGGCACGCCGAGCGCGAGCAGTGGCAGCGCCCAGGCCAGCACGGGCTCGCCCAGCAGGCGGGCCACGGGCGCCCCGGCCGCGGCACAGGCGACCGCGACTGCGACCGCGACCAGGGCCTGGGTCTGGAGCAGGCGGGACGCGACCGGCTGCCACTCCGCGGCCTCGGCCACCAGCCGGGTGATGGCGGCGACGAACAAGCCCGCGAGCGCCACGTCGGCCCAGGTCACCAGCGAGGCCGCGAGCAGGAAGCGACCGTAGTCGTCGAGGCTCAGCGCCCGGGCCAGGTAGGCCGCGGTGACGATCCCGGAGGGGAGCTGCAGCGCCTCGCCGGCGAACAGCCGGGCGGCCCCGGATGCCACCTCACGCCGCGGCGGCGGCGGCGCGCTCAGGCCCAGTGGTCGCCGTGCCTCACGACGGCACGATAGCACCGCGGCGCTTTCGCGGCCCCCGGCGTTCGTGAGAGCCTCCGCCGATGCGGGTGCGCTGGCAGGAGATGTCGCTGGAGCGCGTCGTGGCAGCCGTCGGCCGCCGCTTCGCGGACGTGCCGGAGGCGGCCGCGTGGCGGATGTCGCCGCGGGCCCGCCGCGCCCGCCAGCAACTGGAGGCGTTCCGCGGCCGCCACGCGGGCCAGCGCTGCTTCGTGATCGGCAACGGCCCCAGCCTCGGCGCGATGGACCTCTCGCCGCTGCGCGGAGAGATCACGTTCGGCATGAACCGGATCTACCTGTTGTTCGAGAAGCTGGGCTTCGCGACGACCTACTTCACGTGCATCAACGGACTGGTGCTGGAGCAGTTCGCCGCCGACATCGCCGCCTTGCCGATGCCGAAGTTCGTCGACTGGACGGCGCGCCGCCACTTCGCGGAGTCGGACTCGCTGCTGTTCCTGCGCTCGCGGCTCTCGGTGCTCGACTTCTTCGAGGGCGACGTGACGCGGCCGATCTGCAGCGGCGGCACGGTCACCTACGCGACGCTGCAGCTCGCCTACTTCATGGGCTTCGCGGAGGCGATCCTGATCGGCGTCGACCACAACTTCGCCGACAAGGGCACGCCGAACCGCGAGGAGGTGCGCCAGGCCGAGCGCGACCTCAACCACTTCCACCCCGACTACTTCCCCAAGGGCTCGCGCTGGCAATTGCCCGACCTGCTGCGCTCCGAGCAAGCCTACGCGATGGCCGACCGTGCCTTCACCGCGGCCGGGCGCAAGGTCCGTGACGCGACGGTCGGCGGTCGTTGTCCGGTCTTCGAGAAGGCCGCCTACGCCACCCTGTTCCGCGGCTGAGGGGGAATCAGAAATCGGCCAGGATGGCGACGGTCTCGTTTCCGGTGGCCGGGGGAGCGCGGTGTAGACTCGCCTCTCCATGATCAGCAGGCGGGTTCTGGTGACCGGCGGCGCCGGCATGATCGGCTCCAACCTGGTCAAGCGGCTGGTTGGCCTCGGCCACCGCGTGCAGGTCGCCGACAACCTGTGGCGCGGCCGCGTCGAGCACCTCCAGGACGACGCCGGGCGGCCGGTGATCGACCTCGAGCGCGACCTGCACCGAATCGACCTCGCGGTGCCCGGAGCGGCGGACGCATTGGTGGCCGAGAGCGAGGTCGTCTACCACCTGGCCGACGTCGTGGCCGGGGTCGACTACGTGTTCCGCAACCAAGGCGACGTCTTCCGCCAGAACCTGCTGATCAACTCCAACGTGATCGCCGCGGCGCGGCGCGCGAAGCCCGCGGCGTTCGTGTACGTCGGCACCGCGTGCAGCTTCCCGCAGGCGCTGCAGACGGGCGTCGACGCCCGACCGCTGCGCGAGGAGGACCAGTATCCCGCCCATCCCGAGTCCGGCTACGGCTGGAGCAAGCTGATGGGCGAGTACGAGGCGCTGCTGATGGAGCGGGAGACCGGGGTGCCGGTCAGCGTGCTGGTGCTGCACAACGTCTACGGTCCGCCGTGCGACTTCGGCGAGCGCAGCCAGGTGCTGCCCGCGCTGGTGCGCAAGGCGCTGCGCTGGCCGGCCGAGCCGTTCGTGGTCTGGGGCAGCGGCAGCCAGGGCCGCGCCTTCGTCCACGTCGACGACGTCGTCGACGCGCTGGTCGCCAGCCTCGACCGCGGCCTCGGCCAGGGCGTGATCCAGATCGGTCCCGACGTCTGCACCTCGATCCGCGAGGTGGCCGAGGCCGTGGTCGCGATCTCCGGCAAGCCGATCGAGATCGCGTGGGACCGGAGCAAGCCGGAGGGCGACCGCGGTCGCTGCGCCGACTGGTCGAAGGCGCGCCGGGTGCTCGGCTGGCAGCCGCGCACGACGCTGCAGGCGGGCCTCGCGGGACTCTACGCCTGGATGCAGACGCGCGTGTCATGAGTGCCGCCAACTTCATCGGCGTCCGCGTCGATGCCGCGACCTTCGACGAGATGCTCGAGCGGGTCGAGTCCTGGCGCCACGACAAGGCAGCGCGGGCGCGCCACATCGCCCCGATCAACGCCTTCTGCGCGACGCTGACGCTCGCGGACGAGCGGCTGCGCCGGATCTATGGCGACGCCGACATCGCGGGCCCCGACGGCATGCCGTTCGTCGCCTGGATCCGCGCCTTCGTGCGCCCGCAGTGCGACCGCTTCTACGCGCCCGACATCGTCCACGAGACCGCCCGCCACGGCGAGCAGGCCGGCTGGACCTTCTACCTCTACGGGGGCAGCGCCGAGACCTGCGAGGGCATGCGCCGTCACCTGCTCGACCGCTTCCCGCGACTGCGCATCGTCGGCACCCACGCGCCGCCGTTCCGCCCGCTGACGGAGGAGGAGGACGCCGCGATCTGCGCGGAACTCGCCGCGCTGCGGCCGGACATCGTGTGCGTCGGGCTGGGCACGCCGAAGCAGGACTACTGGATCGCCGAGCACCGCGACCGCGTCCTGGGCACGGTCTTCGTCGGCTGCGGAGCGACCTTCGACTTCTTCGGCGGCCGCATCCAGATGGCGCCGCGCTTCGTGCAGCGCTCCGGATTCGAGTGGTTGTGGCGGCTGTTGTCGCGCGACTTCTTCCGCCTCTGGCACCGCTACACCGTGATGAACGTCGTCTTCCTCTGGCACTTCGCCCTGCAGGTGACCGGCCTGCGGGTGCGCGCGCCGCTGCCCCGTCCGGCGCCCTGAGCCGCGCACACCGGTGATCTCCCCCTACGGTGGCTCTCTTGTCGAGCGCCTGCTGCCGGCGGGCGCCGCCCACGAGGCGCTCGCCGCCGAGGCCGCCCGGCTGCGCCCGCTGGTGATCGGCGCCCGCGCCCAGTGCGACCTCGAGCTGCTGGCGGTGGGCGGCTTCTCGCCGCTCGCGGGCTTCATGGGTTCGGCCGACTACGCGCGGGTGCTCCGGGAGATGCGGCTGGCCGACGGCACGGTGTGGCCGATCCCGGTCGTGCTGCCGGTCGCGAAGGACGCGGTCGCGGCGGGCGAACGAGTCGCCCTGCTCGACGCCCGCAACGACCTGCTGGCCGTGATGGACGTGCGCGAGGTGTTCGAGCGCGACCCCGAGGCCGAGGCCGCGGCGCTGCTCGGCCGCTTCGACACGGCCCACCCCTACGCCGCCGAGATCGCGGCGGGGCCCCGCTTCTGCGCCGCCGGCCCGGTCGAGGTGCTGCGGCTGCCCACCCACCACGACTTCGCCGCCCTGCGGCTGACGCCGCGCGAGACCCGTGAGCGCCTGGCGGCGCTCGGCGGCGGCCCGGTGGTCGCGTTCCAGACCCGCAAC
>JAANMX010000647.1_pt1 | contig 44943 bp, 39 predicted proteins | sample 7279681 | NCBI WGS metagenome assembly JAANMX01 (sample SAMN14094542, study PRJNA606508) | bioreactor metagenome | isolation source: A lab-scale SPAN reactor treating ammonium-rich wastewater day 351 | place: Ireland: Galway | collected 2018-01-01
GAAGCAGAAGAGGCGCTTCGGAAAAGCGAGGCCAGTCTTGCCAATGCACAACGAATCGCCCATCTGGGGAATTGGCAATGGAATATGAGGGAGAATAAAACGTATTGGTCAGACGAGATGTATCGCATCTTTGGTTTCGCTCCACAGACAATTGATGGGGTCTGTGAGGCGTATCTCAATTCCGTTCATCCTGATGACAGAGTACTGGTAAAGCAATCTCTTGATGAGGCATTATCCAGGGGAAAGCCTTACCGTATTGAGCATCGCATTGTTCTACCGGGAGGCTCTGTACGCATTGTCCATGACCAGGCAGAAGTTATCCTTGATGATACGGGCATGGTGGTTCAGGTGAATGGAATAGTTCAGGATATTACCGAACGTAAGCATATGGAGGAGCTTTGTAAGTTATCAAATGCTATCGAACAAATTTCAAATTCGATTATCGTTACTGATACTGAGGGAAAAATCGAATATGTCAATGCCAATTTCATGAAATTAACAGGGTATACGAGCGAAGAAATTATGGGAAAAAATCCCAGCGTTTTGAAATCCGGTAAAACTCCATATGAAAACTATAAACAATTATGGAATACAATCACTTCTGGTAATAAATGGCAGGGAGAATTTATTAACAAGAAGAAAAATGGTGAACTCTATTGGGAACTGACATCTATTTCCCCGGTAAAAAATCCTGACGGTGTTATTACGAACTTCATTGCGATTAAGGAAGATATTACTGATCGTAAAAAAGTTGAACGACATTTGTGCTTACAATACGCTACAACTCGTGTATTGGTAGAGTCAATCGCCATTGATGAAGTTATCCCCAAAATCATTCAGGCTGTGTGTGAGAGTTTGGGATGGGATATAGGTATTTTCTGGACTATAGATCAGAAAACTAACGTGTTACGTTGTATTGAAATCTGGCATAGGCCTTTCGTGGAGGTACCAGGGTTTAAGGCATTGAGTCGGCAGATTGTTTTTTCCTTTGGTACTGGATTGCCGGGAAAAATTTGGGCTTCCAGCAAACCCATATGGATCAGCGATATTGCCCGTGATGCAAGCTTTCTTCGGGCTGCGCTTGCTGCTAAAGAAGACTTACATGGGGCTTTTGGTTTTCCTGTTTTTACCAGGAATGAAATATTAGGTGTTCTTGAGTTTTTTAGCCACGAGGTACAACAACCCGACGAAGACCTTCTTACGATGATGATGTCTATCGGTGGGCAGATCGGCAAGTTTATTGAGCAAAAACAGGCAGATGAGGCCCTCAGGCGGAGAATAGATTTTGAAAAAACGGTAGCCAGCATCTCTACAAGATTTGTTGCTCTTTCGGACTTCAATAATGCTATTTCCGTTTCGTTGGCTGATATAGGTCTATTGAGTGAAGCGGATAGAGTTTACTTATTTCAGTTCCGTGACAAAGGTGGTATTATGGACAATACCCATGAGTGGTGTGCTAAGGAGATTAACTCCAAAATACAAAATCTTCAGAATCTTCCTACTTCAAAATTTCCCTGGTTAATGGAAAAGTTACATACTGGCGATGTAATTCATATCCCCGATGTTTCCAAAATGTCTCCGGAGGCTGTTGCTGAAAAGGAGGTATTAGAGAAATATGCTATCAAATCGTTGTTGGCGCTACCGGTATATGCTGAAAAGAGATTAGTTGGATTTATAGGTTTCGATAATGCCCTGACTACCGGTTCACGGTATGAGGAAGATTTAGCCCTGCTTCGTATTACGGCGGAGATTATAGGGAACGCAATTGCGCGAAGGCAATCGGAATCTCTTATTAATCATATGGCCTACCACGATGCCCTTACCAATTTGCCTAACCGCATTTTGCTACAAGACCGTCTGGAAGTAGCTATTATGCAGGCAAAACGGAATGAGCATATGGTTGCTGTTATGCTTCTTGATCTGGACCGCTTTAAAACCATCAATGATACCCTGGGACATCACATGGGTGATTTACTGTTGAAGGCTGTTGCGGAGCGCCTGACACGATGTATGCGTGAGAGCAATACCATTGTCCGTATGGGTGGCGATGAATTTATTGTTGTCGTTCCTGACCTTGCTCACGCAAAGAATGCTGCTATTGTTGCGCAGAAGATCCTTGATGTATTATACCAACCTTTCCAGATTGAAGGATACGAGATTCACACCACTACGAGCATAGGTGTAAGTATCTATCCCATTGACGCCGATGATGCTAGTATGCTGATCAAAAAGGCTGATACTGCGATGTATCATGCGAAAGAGCAGGGCAGAAACACCTTCGAGTTCTACATGGAAAGCATGAATAGTAATAACTTTGAGAGAATGATGCTGGAAAACTCCTTGCGAAAAGTGCTTGAAAGGGGAGAACTCTCGATATATTACCAGCCGCAGGTAGATATGGATACAGAGCAAATTATTGGTGTAGAGGCCCTTGTACGCTGGAAGCATCCCGACCTCGGTATGATCTATCCATCTAAGTTTATTCCCATTGCAGAAGAGACAGGTTTTATTATACCTATTGGTGAATGGGTTCTGACTACAGCTTGTACTCAGGCCAAAGCGTGGCATAATGCAGGCTTTCCTACACTCCGTGTCTCGGTAAACCTCTCGGCACGTCAAATAAAGCAACAAAATCTTGTAGGCATGGTTGCAGGCGTGCTAAAAGAAACCGGTCTTGATCCAAAATATTTAGAGCTGGAGATTACCGAGAGCATTGTTATGCACAATATTGAATCAAGCCTCAAAGTGCTCTGTGAACTAAAGGAACTTGGAATACGACTTTCCATTGATGACTTTGGCATGGGGTATTCCTCTCTCAGTTACTTAAGACGATTTTCCATAGATACGATTAAGATTGATCAATCATTTGTGCGGGATATTACTACGAACCAGGATGATGCAGCAATTGTTACCGCTATTATTGCCATAGCAGAAAGTCTTAAATTAAAGGTAATTGCTGAGGGTGTTGAAAACAAAGAGCAATTAGCTTTTTTGCACCAGATCTGTTGTAACGAAATACAAGGATATATTTACAGTCACCCTCTGTCTGCTGTTGATATGGGAAAGCTGTTGTTAAAAAAGTACAAAAGTGAAGAGTAAAAAGCGATTGTGCACGAATCCTTCGTATTTTATTTTACTAAAGGGGGAATAGCGCTTATATAGGATAATACGAAAAGATTTGTTTTATGGATACCATGAAGGGTATTAAATATGAGAAGAATAGTATGTTTACTACAATGCAGTTTTTTTATTCTTGATTACTAATTCACGTTCTAATTTTAGAAGAGTGAGGTAGTGGTCAATAATGTGTTCCGGTAAATCACTTAAAAGTTGGAAAAATTCTCTCTTATTAGGGCTTTTCTTTTGGTAATTATCGCCTTTTTCTGCAACAAAAGAAACCTGCTTGCTCTCTTCTTCTTTAAAGAACTCTATCAACGGTATTGACATGGCATGTGCGATGAGTTCTAGCGATTTTTGCGTATAATTTCTCCTGCCATTTTCTAATTGGTTTATATAACCCTGTGATAGACCGCTTATCAGGGCAAGTTCTTCCTGAGTAATTCCAGCATCTAATCTAAATCTTCTTATATTGCTTCCTACGATATTCCTTTTTTCCATAGAAGCATATGGTATAGCAGTTTGTTATACAAAACAATTTCACAAAGAAATATTTTTCTTTAAATAATATTACAACATGCTATAATACTTCAAAGGAGAATGTAATCACGAGGATTCAGTATGCTATTTGCTAATACTAATTCTTTTTGAAAATATTATGTGGTATTTTACCTATCTCCAATGAATTATTTTGAAGAAGATCTTCGTTCCTTCTATAAACGTTACGAACATATCTCCAGGTATGCATATGATTGCCGGTTAGAATCTAACAATACCCTGGTATATGAATGTGTAACTGAATCTTTTACCCATATCACCGGATATACTCTGAAAGAGGTAAATATCCGTGGAGGTTGGCTTAGCCTTATTCATCCAGATGATATTCACATCTTTATGAAGCATCTTGATAATCTGCTCTCAGGCCAGTCCCATGTAAGTGAGTTTCGTATCATTGCTAAAAATGGTGAAAGCCGATGGTTGCGTGATTTCGCTCAGCCTATATGGGGAAAGGAACAGGGCCGGGTTATTCGTATCTACGGTACGATTCAGGATATCACATCACAAAACCAGTCCGATGAAACGTTAAGAGATCCTGCATCGGTTTATCATAAGTCGTTGTTTAGAAATACCAGTATTGCTTTTCGATGATTTGAGAAATGGTTGTGTTTTATCAGGGTACGCTTATGTGTTGATGCCGAATAGCTGTGCGGCGGGTTAAAGCTAATTCATATACAGAGACCAGCTATTGCGGGCTTTAGCCATCGTGGAATTCGCCATTTTTCAAAGGTATTTCGTGTGAAATGATGTAAATAGATATAGAATGCTGCGCTAGACCCGGCCAGTATACCAAGCCCCAAATAGAAGGGTAATTCCCATGCTGAATTAAATGCATGTTCAGGTATGTGGAATGCAGGTTGTGGTCCCGATCACCCTGTGTGAACACCGATGAGACTACCGAAGCTAATGTAACAACACCGAATGCACTAACACCTAGTTCTCCAACAATAATTTCTAATGCAAAAAATACTCCGGTAATTGGTGCATTAAAACCCGCAGCAATTCCCCCTGCCGCACCCGCTGCAACAAGTGAGCGTACAAGATTGTCGGAAAGACGCGATAATTGTCCAAACATTGATCCCAGGGTAGCACTCTTTGCCGATGAGAAAATGGGCGATTAGCCCAACAGCAAGACCACCCATAGTTGGAACAAGAATAATCATCCAATTACCCAGGTGTGACCTAAGATGATGCCTATCCTGTTAAACTCAAGCCACTGTGTGCTGTTATAGAGCTGCTGAAGAATAATCTTCCTGTGCGCCAGAAGATCTCAAGGCAAACCTAGTCCATCGAACGCAGTCTGGTATATTAAACTAAACATTTGCTTGAAGAGCCATACACCCGCTCCACTGGTGAGACCCACAAAAATAGCTATCCCGGCAAGAATAGCTGATTCAGATATTTGCCGGTTCATGAGCCAGCGTATACTCTTATCAGGTGAAAATCGCTTTAATGATGTGCTTAGTTGTGTCCGGATACATGCCAGCATACTTTGCTCTTTATTTGTTTCAGTAATCTATTTCTTGTTTTTTCGTTGTCTTCTCTGAATTCTGTGGGAATCTGCCTTATTATCCTGTCTCTTTTCCTCTCTTAAATCCTTTGTATTTTCGCTATTTCTCTGATAATCGATAAATTTAACCCCGCCTTCCAATACACAACCTTTTTGTGAGGGTTGGCATTTTTTCCTTAACCGGGCACATTCATCATTTATCTGATGCGGACAAATCCAACTCATTTTTTTCCTCTTTCTGATATTTAAACAATAGTCTTTCTGAATCTTTTTGCTGCTATCCATAATATTACTATACCCATTATAGCAAGTGCAACCATGTGTGGCCATAGAATGTTTGGACCCACTCCTTTGAGGAAGATGCCCCGGACGATTACCAGAAAATATCTGAGTGGATTCAAATAGGTGAGCCACTGGACGATTGCTGGCATATTGGCAATGGGGAACATAAATCCCGAAAGGAGTACCGCAGGGAAGTAGAATAAGAAAACGCTCATCATAGCCTCCTGCTGCGTCTTACTGACTGTTGAAATCAAGAGCCCTATGCCAAGTGTTGTCATAAGGTAAAGGGCCGTGGCGATAAGGAGTATAAAGAGATTGCCTCGTATCGGTACTTCAAACCAAAATATCCCAATCAGGGTAATTATGATTACATCAGCAATACCTATTATGGCAAAGGGTACGGTTTTGCCAAGTATAAATTCTGTTTGTGTGATTGGAGTAACCAGAATTTGTTCTATCGTACCTATCTCCTTCTCACGTACAATCGCCATGCTGGTGAGCATTAAGGTGATAAGCATCACAATGATCGCAATTACACCTGGTACATAGAAATTACGGCTTTCCAGGTTTTCGTTAAACCATGCCCGCGTCTGCATTTCTACCCGAGCAGCCCTTTCGGCAGGACCTTTTATTTGAGTATACCTTGTAATGAAAATCTTTTGTGAGAATTGTCCAACAATTTTTGCGCTGTAATCAAGTACAACCCCTGCTGTATTCGAGTCGGTTCCATCTATGATCACCTGCAGTTGTGCAGTTCGTCCTGCCCTTAAATCGTCCTCAAAGCCCTTGTTCATGCGAAGGACGACCCGAATTTTACCCTGGTCTATCAAGTCACGGTCACGGCCTTCTTTGTTTATGTATTCTACGACATCAAAATAGCCCGACTTCACGAATCGGTCCACAAGTTCACGGCTAGCTACGCTGTTATCGAGATCATAGACCGCCATGGCAACGTGCTTCACATCGGTCGTTACGGCATAACCGAATACAAGCACTTGAATGATCGGCGTTAAGAAGATCATTCCCTTCATCTTTGGATCGCGGAATATTTGAATAAACTCTTTCACGAGCATATGTTTAATGCGCTCATACATAGTATTATGGTAACCTTTTTTTGAATTTTATGTTAGCCAAAATTATCATGGCTATACCAAACATAATCAAGAGTCCTGCCTCGAGCGCCAAAATCTCTAAACCTACACCTTTCAGGTAAATACCTTTTAGTATAGTCACAAAGTATTTTGCCGGAATTGCATAGGTAATTATCTGGATTATTTTTGGCATATTACTAATTGCATACATAAAGTCTGATAATAAAAATGAGGGTAAAAACGTCAATATCATTGCTAATTGGCTGGCGAGAAGTTGACTTTTGGTAAGTATGCTGATTGCCATACCCAATGATAAGGCACCTGCCAGGAAGATTGCTGCCATACCAAAAAGCAAGGCAATGTTACCACGGAGCGGAACCTGAAAAAGATATTCTCCCATGAGCACCGATAAAAGTACGTCAAACATCCCTATAGCGAAGTAAGGGACAAGCTTTCCAATGATCAGTTCCTGGCTCTTTACGGGTGTGGAGATAAGCTGTTCCATAGTGCCTCGTTCCCACTCACGGGCTACCGTTAATGAGGTAAGAAGTGCAGCGATTACCATCATAATTACAGCGATAAGGCCAGGAATAATATAGTTTTTTGACTCCAGGTTGGCATTAAACCAAACCCGGGTCTGTATATCAATCGGTGGTTGAAGTTCTTTTCTTCCTATCCTCTGAATCTCATGAATGGCGATTTCATGTGAGTAAGTCTGGGCGACTGCATCTACATATCCAATCGCGATCGTGGCAGTGTTGGAATCACTTCCATCCACAATGAATTGTACAGGAGCGGGGTTTCCGCGCTCAATGCGTCTTGCAAAATCTGTCGGGATTATGAGGGCTACAAAGGCCTTACCGGAATCGATAGCCTGTTCTACTCCCCGGTAGCTGTGTACAAACTCTTTGAGTGAGAAGTAGTGAGAACCTCTAAAACGGCTTATGAATTCCCGGCTTATCTGAGACTCACTCTGATCCCATACTACCATGGGTACATTATCCACATCAAGTGTCAAAGCATAACCGAAGAGTACCAGCAGCAAGAGTGGAATGGCGATGGCCATACCAAGGCTTCTTGGGTCACGCGCAATATGAATAAATTCCTTATGGGCAACGGCCCTGATTCGAAATAACTTCATCTTCTCAACTCTTATTAGGAAAAATAAGGGACTATCAGAAAACAAGGACTGCCATTCCGAATGAAGCGGAGGTAGAGACACGTTTGAAACCTGTCTCTATTAGAATTAAAGAATTTTGGATCTATACAGGGAGAAATTTCTCGCTTCTTTGTTGACGGAATGACATTTTGAATTTTCGGACAGATTCTCAATACCTATTGTTGCATTATTTCTTCAGTTTCAATTTCAGATATTCACCAATCAAAAGAGAAGTTGGATATAAAACTTCTTCTTCAGTTTGTGCATGCAATATGAGTTTCTCTGCAAAATGTACATATTCCGTCTTCTTTTCTCCCTTTGCTGCATTTATTAAATTCTTTAAGGAATCAATGATTGCTGTATGTTCTTGAAGCATTCGGGGAAGTTCCGCTTTTAATGTATCAGTCATTGTAAGAACATCTTCCATTTCTGCTGTAACTATTCCTTTTGTTACATGGGATAATAAACCGAGCGGTGGTAAGGCAAATTCCTCTTCCTTTACAAAATGTGGATGTAAGATCTCTGCAACAGCCTTTGCCGCATCTCCTGTCTTGCCACCTGCCTTGGTAGCTTTTACAAGTTCCACATGAAGTTCTTCGTGTTCTACCTTTAACGGTTGGGGAATAGGGAATTTTATTGTTTTACTTCCCTTTATTTCGTGAGATTCTGATATATGAGTATGGCTTTGTGCTAAACATCCAATAGAGCTAGACAGAAAAAGAATATGCGTAAATAAAATTGCTAAGATAGTTAATGCATCGAATATATTTTTATTTCTCACTATATTTTCTCCTTATAAAAAGTTTTATGAACATAATTGCTCAGATAAGTTAAACAGAAATAAACATATAAATTCACCATTTCCTGTTAGATTCTCATAATTTCATCATTGTACTCTCTTGCTGAAGCTGCTCCGCCCGGTCATGGGCTTCTATAAGGGACACAAATACGTCTTCAAGCGAAGGATCGATCTTTTCAACAGGTGGAATTCCATAGCCTTTGTCTCTAAGCAAACGGCTGATTGCAGATGCAGCAGTATCGCCATCCTCAGCTATGACGTGCAATCCCTTGCCGAAGAGGGTAACATCTTTGACACCATCAACCTTTTTAATTTCGACCATTGCATCTTGAGGCCGTTCGCACAGAACTTCCAGAACATCCTCTTGCATACATTCTGTCTTAAGCATCTCTGGAGTTCCGATGACAATCAATTTACCACGATAGATAAGACCTATTCGATTACAATATTCGGCTTCTTCCATATAATGGGTAGTAACAAATACGGTAATACCTCTGCCAGATAATTCATAAATCAGATCCCAGAATTGACGGCGGCTGATGGGGTCGACCCCGGATGTTGGCTCATCGAGAAATAGTATAGGTGGTTCATGAAGGATTGCACAACCAAGTGCCAGTCTCTGCCTCCAACCGCTCGATAAAATAGCCGTCCGGGAATGGCGATGCTCCTTAAGGCCAGCCATCTCGATTACCCATTCTTTCCGTTCCTTCTTTTTTTTGGGAGTGATGTGGTAAATGCCGCTATAGAAATTAATATTTTCCTCAACGGTTAAGTCTTCATAAAGTGAAAATCTTTGGCTCATGTACCCAATATGGCTCTTGATCTTTTCCGCTTCGGTGCGGATGTTGAACCCTGCCACTGTTCCTGCACCTCCCGTTGGTGTAAGGATGCCGCACAGTATCCGAATCGTTGTGGATTTACCAGCTCCGTTGGGACCGAGGAAGCCAAATATCTCTCCTTTGGCGACCTCAAAGCTTATGCGGTTTACAGCCATGAATTTGCCGAACCGCTTCTCTAGATCTTTTACCATGACGGCTTTGTCATTTTCCATGGTCTTCACGATCGTTGGACTCCTTATCTTTGGCAAGTACCGAGACAAATACATCTTCCAGTGTCGGTTTAATAGCCCTCATCCCACTAAGTTTAAGATCAGCTTCCCTAAGAAGTTTTTCGACTTGAACTATTGACTTTTCTAGATTCTGGGTTACCAGGTGAATGGAAGCACCAAAAATCCCTGCAGAGTCAGCGTGTAACTGCTCACGCAAGATGGCCAAGGCTTTACGTGGTTCTGATGACCGTATCTCAAGGATGGCTCCATGCATAAGCTTTTTTACCTCATCCGGAGTTCCACAGGCAAGCAGCCTGCCCTTATGGATGAGTCCGACTCTATTACAGCGTTCAGCCTCATCGAGATAAGCAGTTGAGACGAAGATCGTAACCTTTTCGTGGAGCAATCCGTATAAAATATGCCAAAAGTCGCGACGGGAGACCGGATCCACACCATTCGTTGGCTCATCGAGAAAGAGGACTTTGGGTGTGTGAATTAACGTGCAGGTGAGGCCCAGCTTTTGTTTCATCCCACCTGAAAGATTTCCCGCCAATCGTTTCTTGAAGGGTGTTAGGTTACTGAAAGTAAGGAGATTATTTATCTTCTTTTCACGATTCTTACGCGGTATGCCATAAATATCAGCGTAAAAATTGATATTTTCTATCACAGTGAGATCTGGATATAGACCGAATTTCTGGCTCATATAACCGATTTTCTCCTTGATTATCTCTGATTCTTTTACCACATGATGACCAGCGACCCAGGCATTACCCGATGTTGGCTCCATGATCGAGGTCAACAGTCGCATGGTAGTCGTCTTTCCGGCACCATCGGGGCCAACAAGCCCAAAAATTTCTCCTTCAAATACATCGAAGCTGAGATCATCAACAGCACGGATATTATTAAAATTCTTTGTAAGGTGAGTAGTCTTAATCATTTTCATGATATTTATCATATATAAATGGTGCACCAAATGAAGATTCCCATCTTTCTATTGATTATTGATAATGGCATCTGGGATTATAATATCCGCATCAGCAGGCATCCCGGGTTTTAGTTCCATACCAAGATTAGAGATATTGATCTTTATTCGATAAACAAGCTTAACACGCTCCTCTTTTGTCTGGACATTTTTAGGAGTAAATTCAGCCTGAGATGCAATGAATGATACAGAGCCTTTGTATATCGTATCTGGATAGGTATCGGTGATTATATTTGCCTGATAACCAACCTTCACGCGACCTAAATCTGTCTCGTTAATATATGCTCGCAACCATACATTCTCAAGATCACCAATCGTGACAATCGGTGTTCCAGGGGCAACGTATTCTCCCGGTTCTATATTCTTTGAGAGAACGACACCGGAAAGAGGAGAAGCTAGTTTTGCATAACTCAGACGTATCTGAGCTAGCTTAAGGGCTGCCCGTGCCTGCTTAACCTGTGCACGGGCTTGCTCTATCCGCTCTTTTCGAGGGCCTTCCCGAATTAATTTGAGACGTTCCTCGGCCTCCTGTAATCGGGCCACTGCAACCTCGTGATCTCCCTTGGAGTGCATGTATTCCTCAGCAGAAATCGCCTGTTGTTTGAATAGTTTTTCCGCTCTATGAAAATCACTCTCTAAATGTATTTTATCTGCTTTTGCCGCTGCAAGTTTTGCTTCAGCTTCAGCAATTTCCTGAGGACGCGAACCGGCTTCAAGTTCAGCCAGGTCTGCTTGTGCCATTTGTAGTTCAGCACGGCGTATCTCTACCTCGCTATTCAAATCTGAACTATCGAGCAGGGCTACCACTTCATCTTTTTGTACAAACTCACCTTCATCCACCAGACGCTTATCCACGCGTCCTGAAATCTTGAAGCTCACCTCGGCATCAGTGACCTCGATATTACCGGAGACACGAATGATATTCGAATCGCTGTGTGACTTATTTTTGAGATACAGGTATGTTGGCGCTGCTGTGATAATGCCTATGAGTATCAAAAATATCATTATTTTTATACTTTTTCTCATGTCTTACCTCTTAGTTGTACTATATAAGTGAATTGGTATTCACATAATAGACAAAAAATTTATTTCATAACGAGACATTCACTAAATGTTTTCCAGGTCTTTTCTGCATGTCTTGTTACATCAAACTTACCATCACTTATATGCCAGAGAATTGCCGATGGCTGAATGATACCTAAAAACATTAAGGAAATAGTTGCCGGGCCTATGTCTCGTCGTATTTTGCCTTCTTGCTGTCCCTGGATAATAATTTTGTCTACGCAATTGAGATAGTTTATTATGATATTGTATACCTTACCTTTTCGTTCTGGATGCCCATGGTAGAGATCTTCAGAAAAGATAATGCGAAGAATTCCCTGGTTTTCCCGAATAAGCTTAACATGATACATAAGTAGCCGCCTGAGTTGGTCAATTGGTTCAGGAGTCTCGTTACATACAATATCGACATTATCGAGCAACCTCTTTTGAATGTGATGAAGAATGGCATCAAGCATCTCTTCCTTATTTTTAAAGTGTCGGTATATTGCTGAAGGCACAAGGCCGACCTTGCGGGCTATCCTTGCTATGCTTAATCCTTTTAAACCATAACTTGCAATCAAACTTAAGGCTGCTTGTGCTATCTGGCTTTGCCTAACTTCTGTATCTAATTTTTCTGTACTCATATAGTATATTTCTTATGTGAATTATTATTCACATTAATGATACAATATAAAAAGGCTATGTCAAGATATAATATGAAAATTATCCGATTCATGTTTAAGAGGCTATGGAGTATAAGTATATAATGGTGTAGAGGTGCATTGCAATGCATTCCTACCTTTTGAAGGGTGCCGTGGTGTGGAAATATTTCAACTGTTTCGTCTCAATTAAAGATAATTGGACCGGCGAAGAGCAAACTCGAAATAACACAAAGCCATCAAAATACTCAGTTCTTTGTACCTTGATGGCTTTGTGGCGTAAAATTACTAAAATATCTTATCCTATACATTAACTGTTATTTTTAAAGTCCATCATTGTTCTTGGAAATGACAGGCCAAATATATAGGTTCGTTTCTTTGGTTGTGAGCTTATTTCATTCCGGGAAATTAGTGTTCGGTCTTTTGACAACGTAAACAGATATTGTATCAGCGCATCCATTTCCTTATCGGTAAGCCTGTCAAAACCGGGCATCTTGTTCTTTGTACCGTAGAATTTTGGATCGGAAGGATTTTTAATGAATTCCTTTAACCAGGTTTCTGATAAATAGTCGGTCAGGTTTGGTGCAATCCTCTTTGCATCTTTATCGCCTATAGGATGACAAATAGCACAATTCCCTTTTAAGACAAGACCCTTTCCTCTTTCAATACTATCAATATTTTTATTGAGAAGATCCCCTGACTGGCTTAATAGAAACTCTGTCATATCAAAAATTGATTCATCAGGGAGTTTAACGGGAGGCATAGTTCCTGATTCTTTAAAATATTTTGCACCCTTGGGATCTTTTAACAGCCCTACTACCCATTCTCTTGATCCAAAATCAGTAAAATCGGGGGCAGTATCTCCTCCCTGTCCTTTCACCATATGACAGCCTATGCAACTTTCCTTGAAAATCTTTTCCCCTAGATATATTGGATCATTCAGGAAGATCAAATTACCGCCTCCGGGTGGAACACCTTTGGCTGCAAGTTTCATAGCCCTTGCCGATTGATGTTCTGAATCCTCTTTTTGATGGATTATATGTATATCATGGTTGTCGTGGACTATCGAAATAACCGTTAAAACAACGATTCCTGCTAATCCGGAGAATACAGCGCTGAAAAATGGTATTCTTTTCGATGGGTACCTTGAGGTGTTTCTGTCGATAAATGGCAGCACAAACAAGAATATGATAGCCAGTGTTGGTATAATAACAGTACCTACGATTAAGAGGTTACCCTGGCAATATTTTAACAGTTGGAATAAGAACAGGAAATACCACTCTGGCCTGGCAAGAAAATTAGATGCCGGGTCAGCCGGCGCATGAAGTTCTGCGCCTCCGCTCCAAAAGACCCATCCCACGAGAACAGCATATATTCCCATGGCAAATACAATGTCTTTAAATACCTGATCTGGCCAGAATGGATCAACACGGTTTTTTAATACATTCTCTTTCATCTTCCAGTAAGGAGTTACACCATGTTTACGAAAAAGCGCTATATGAATACCAAGGAAGAAGAGTAAGGATATGGGTAGCAAAAATACATGAAGAGCATAGAAACGGGTTAAAGTAAAGTTTCCGTAATCAGAACCACCCTGATGGAGCACTTTGATGTAATCGCCAATTACAGGGATAGTTCCTATGATATTGGTAGCCACCTGAGTAGCCCAATATCCTTTTTGATCCCAGGGTAGAAGATAGCCTGTCAAACCAAAACCCATCAAAAACAGAAGAAGAATTACTCCGGATATCCAGTTGAGTTCACGGGGTTTTTTATATGCACCGAAAATAAAAACCTGGAACATATGAACGATAGCTACGATAATCATGGCGCTTGAGCCATAATGATGCAAGCCACGTACGAACCAGCCAAAAGATGTTTTTTCCTGAATATAATAGACACTTCCCCATGCCGAAGTCGAAGAGGGAGAATAAAAACTGGCCATTACTATACCGGTAACTGCCTGAAGGACGAAAAGGAATACCAGTGCGCTTCCAAATACATATGACCATTTAGCTCCGCCATGTACAGGTTCGTCCAGGGCTACTTTTAAAAATTTATTTAATCCGGTTCTGTCTTCTATCCATTCACGTATTTTATTTGCCATTGATTAAATCACCTTAGAAAAAAAATATCCTGATAGTTATATTACCCTTTTATAATTCACCAATACGTTATTGTTTTCTACCTTTGTCTCAAATGCGTAAAGGTCGCGTGGGGAAGGGCCTGCGAGGGTCTTGCCATCCACATCAAATACACCGCCATGACACGGGCATAAAAACTTATTTTCTTCCTGTCCCCAGTCTATTCCACAACCAAGATGCGGGCAGTTTGTGGAAAATACGTTGAATGAATTATCCTCTTGTCTGATTACCCAGACAGACCCCATAACTAACCCTTCAAAAATATTCCATGCATCCATTTTTGAGGATGTAATGGTCATTTTTTTAGGAACACCAACGGGAAAATCTTCCAAGGAACCAAGATTGATAAAATTCTCAGTTCCGTACACCGTTTCCTTCATTAAAGGATGTACTGCCAATCCAACTAATGGGGCCACTATACCTGCAGCTAAAGCACCTCCTAAGGTGTGAGATGCAATTTTCAGGAATTTTCTTCTACTATTTTCCACTGTTATCCCTTTCTCCTCCTGTTAATAAGAAATTCTGAACCCTCTATCTTTCATCAGATATTTTGATAATTAAAATGTAAATTTTATATGCTTTTTATTGAAAAATAAAGTCAATTTTTAGCTTAAAGATAAATCGAAGGTGATATCTATTTCGTTTTTAACCTTCAGAGTTCCTAATAAAGCTTTGTATGGCTTTATTCCGTAATCCTTCTGAGAGATGGTAAATTTGCCTTTTAAGTCTTTCCCTGTGGTGGTGTTTGCTTTAAACTCTACAGGATGGGTAGCTCCATGCAAGGTTAATTCTCCCTTTACGAGGTAACAACCTTCTTTTTCTTGAGTAATGCTTGTAGAACGGAAGTTAATCGCAGGATATTTTGTGGGATGGAGGACATCCTTGTGAGTGGCCTCTTCAATATCTGTTTTGTCTTTTTCTTTTAATGTGTCTGGCTGGCGCTGTCCGTCTTTCATTGCACAGATTACTTTCAGTGAATTTGCCTTTATTTCTGCCTCTACACTTGCCGAACCAGAAGCAGGAATATTCAGGTTAATAATAAAATCGGTTACCTCAATCAATAAGTCGTGAGCTACTGCACTAAGGAATCCTTCTTTGAATGTATAGACGCATAATTTTCCTGAACTTGGTGTCAAGTGATAATTACCAGCATGTAAAACCATATACCCCTCCTTAACTCAATAAACCTGGATAAAATATTTTACCGAATAAGAAAATAATACTATAGAATTGAAATTTCTAGATAGTAGGAAACAATAATTTAGCTATTTGGTTCCATAAATTTAAAATTTTATTCAAAGAAGAGATTTAAAAGGTAAGCTTAAAAACACTTGCTTGGTTCCTTAAGCATTGAATCGCAATAGTATCCTAATTTTTCCCAATAATGTCAATCTGCCATAACCTCCTGGGAAAATTTAAAAAGAATATTTCTCGAATTTTCTATCATTTCACTTGACTTGTAAAAATGTTGTATTTAAAATTTGAAGTTTAGCCCATCCATGAAGTCTTTCTCTATTTTTAAAAATATTTATTAAGGGAAATTGTAGATGCTTCGATTTAATAAATTCCGCAAAACATTAGAACCCGAAGAGTATATTTTTCAATTGCAAGATTCGACAGAACCGAATCTCTTTCGAGATGTATTTCCCTACGATAAAATTCCCAAGATACCGTTTAATTACCGGCTCAACCCGATGAATATGCCTGATGAGATATGGATTACGGATACGACCTTTAGAGATGGGCAACAATCCCGGCCACCCTATACCGTTAAACAAATTGTGGATCTCTTTGACTTGATTCACAAATTGGGTGGTAAAAGCGGTCTTATCCGCCAGTGTGAATTTTTCCTGTATAATGCAAAGGATCAGGAAGCGGTAAGAAAATGCCTGGAAAAGGGTTATAAATATCCGGAAGTTACGGGATGGATTAGGGCTGTAAAGAGTGACTTCAAATTAGTTAAGGAAATGGGGCTCAAAGAAACCGGTATTTTATGCTCTTCTTCAGATTATCATATCTATTTAAAGTTAAATAAAAATAGAAAGCAGGCGCTGGAGATGTACCTGGATATTATACGGGCTGCTCTGGATGAGGGGATTGCCCCTCGGTGCCACTTTGAAGATATTACCAGATCCGACTTCTATGGTTTTGTCGTTCCCTTTGCTAAGGAACTTATGAAATTATCAAAGGAAAGTAAAATTCCTATAAAAATTCGTGCATGTGATACTATGGGAATGGGCGTTAGTTATCCCGGGGCTGCATTGCCCCGCAGCGTACCAGGTATTATCTATGGACTTAACCACTTTGCGGGTGTTCCCTCAGAGTATCTGGAATGGCATGGCCATAATGACTTTTACCTGGCGGTAAGCAATGCCACCTCTGCCTGGCTTTATGGATGCAGTGGAATCAATGGTACCTTATTGGGTTTGGGAGAACGTACCGGAAATACACCTATAGAGGCCCTGGTAATTGAATATCTCGCCTTACGGGGTAACGATGAACTCATCGATACCACGGTAATTACAGAAATTGCCGATTATTACAGAAATGAGATCGGATATGCAATTCCCCCAACGCAGCCTTTTGTAGGTTCAGAGTTCAATATTACCCGTGCAGGTATCCATTCGGATGGATTATTGAAAAATGAAGAAATATACAATATCTTTGATACAAAAAAGCTTTTAAACAGGCCTATCGGTGTTTCCGTTACCGATAAATCCGGTGCAGCCGGGATTGCTCAATGGATTAATATCTTTTTCGGATTGGAAGGAGATAAGCAAATTCCTAAAAATCACGAGGGGGTTACCAGGATAAAAGAATGGGTGGATAAGCAATACGTTGAAGGACGTATCATTTCCATTTCTGATGGAGAGATGGTAGATCAAGTGCGCATCCATCTCCAGGGCATTATCAAACCAGATATAGTATAAAATAACCATCTTTGAAGCTATATGAGTTTCAATCAAAAAATATCCTTAAAATGTATGGCATTTACGTTCCTCGTGGTAAAGCCATATCTTCCGGTAATGATGCATCAAAAGTATTCCGGGAAATTGGTTGTAACCGTTGTGTCTTAAAGGCGCAAGTTCTCGCTGGCGGCAGGGGGAAGGGCGGCGGCATCCAGTTCATTAATACACCTGAAGAAGCGCAGGCATGTGCAGCAGGCATGCTTGGCTCCTATCTTACAACACACCAGACCGGCCAAACAGGTATTAAAGTTAACTACCTCCTTGTTGAAGAAGCACTTTCAATTCAGAGGGAATTATACCTTGCCATAACTATCGATCGCGCACTTTGTACACCCATCTTGATTGTTAGTTCTGAAGGAGGGGTAGAAATAGAAGAAATTGCCAAAAAGACACCTGATAAAATTGTGAAAGAACCTATTGATGTGTTTTTAGGAATACTTTCATTTCAATTGCGTTGTATTGCATCCAGGCTGGATATATCAGGGGCGCTCTCCATAAAATTTAATAATCTTATTACCAATCTGTTTCATGTTTTTGTGAAAAATGATTGTTCATTAGTAGAAATTAATCCTTTGGTTGTGACGGGAGATGAAGAACTATGTGCATTAGATGCAAAGATAGATGTTGATGATAATGCTCTTTACCGCCATCCTGAATTTCAAGAGTTTATTCAAACCCAAGACCTTTCACCTCCTGAAGCATTGGCTAGGAAATACAAGCTTAGTTACATAAGTCTTGATGGGAATATTGGATGTCTTGTAAATGGAGCAGGTCTCGCTATGGCTACGATGGATATCATTAAGTTCCACGGCGGAGAGCCTGCCAATTTTTTGGATGTTGGTGGTGATGCCTCCCTGGAACAGGTTACCCAGGCGTTTAAGATTATTCTGTCTGACTCTAAGGTAAAAGCAATTTTGATCAATATTTTTGGTGGGATTATGAAATGTGATATCATTGCATCCGGTATTATTCAAGCCGTTAAAGAAGTAGGGATCCATATACCTCTGGTTGTGCGGTTGGAAGGAACGAACGTCGATAGAGCGAAAAAGATACTTCATGATTCTGGTTTACCTATCCTCTCTGCAAAGGATATGAAAGAAGCTGCAAGTTTGGTAGTGAAGGTATCAAGATAGGAGCTTAGCCACAAAACGCGCAGAGAAAGACAATGGGTATATTAATAGATAAAAATACAAGGGTAATATGTCAGGGTATAACCGGGCATGCGGGAAGTTTTCATGCTGAACGAATGTTGGAATATGGTACTAAACTTATTGCAGGTGTTACACCGGGTAAGGGTGGCACGACACAATTGGGCATTCCTGTTTTTGATAGTGTACGTGAAGCTGCAATAGATTTCAGGGCAAATGCTTCTGTAATCTATGTGCCTGCACCCTTCGCAGCAGATGCAATTATGGAGGCCTCTGAGGCGGGGATTGAGTTGATTGTTTGTATTACAGAAGGTATTCCTACCCTGGATATGATCAGAGTTAAAAAATATCTCTCACAGAGAAAAACACGTCTGATTGGTCCAAACTGTCCTGGTATTATTACACCTGATGCATGCAAGATTGGTATTATGCCGGGATATATCCATAAATCCGGTCATGTAGGAGTTGTCTCGCGGAGTGGAACTCTTACTTATGAGGCTGTCTGGCAGCTTACTCAAAGAGGACTGGGACAGTCTACCTGTATCGGAATTGGAGGCGATCCGATTGTGGGTACTGACTTTGTAGACATACTCAGGTTATTTCAGGAGGATAAAGAAACAGAAGTTGTTGTATTAATCGGAGAAATCGGAGGAAGCGCAGAGGAGGAGGCTGCCGAGGTCATAAGACGGGAGATCACAAAACCGGTTATTAGTTTTATTGCAGGAAGTACGGCTCCCCATGGTAAGCGTATGGGGCATGCCGGAGCTATCATTTCAGGGAATAAAGGCACTGCTATTTCAAAAGTTGAAGCATTGAGAAATGCCGGTGTTACTATTGTTGATAGTCCTGCGCATATTGGTGAAACAGTGGCAAAGATGATGTTATTATGAATGGTATGGACTATGAGTTATGAGATTTCTGGTATAATGATAGAAAACGATGCTTTGTATGTTTTTGCGGTAACTGAGAATGAGTTATTAAAGGGAAAGTAGGAAGGTGAAGTGACTGGGGAGAAAATTCAAAAACGAAAAGGGATTGTCCATATCAATCATGAATACTGTAAACGTTGCGGTATTTGTGTTAATTTTTGTCCTGTGAAAAATCTGGAAATTCAGCAACAAAAGCTTGTGGAATTACATAGGTGCATTGCTTGTAAGATGTGCCAGCGGTATTGTCCGGACATAGCTATTGAAATTGAGGAAGTAGATGAAAAAACAGTTGGTACAGGGAAATCAAGCCATCGTAATGGCGGCTGAAGTTGCCGGATTGAAATTCTATGCAGGCTATCCTATAACACCTGCATCTGAAATTATCCATGAGTTGGTCAATAAGAAACACATCAAGGTACTGCAGATGGAGGACGAGATTGCCTCGATTAATGCCAGTATTGGCGCGTCTTTGGCCGGGCTTAAAGCGATGACAGCTACCTCAGGACCAGGGTTTTCTCTTATGCAGGAGAGTATAGGGTTAGCCCATATGATGGAGATACCACTTGTTATTGTAAATGTTCAAAGGGTGGGTCCGAGTACGGGCATGCCTACTTTGCCTGCACAAGGAGATGTTATACAATGCATTCATGGCAGTCATGGGGATTACTTCCCTATCGTATTCTATCCCAATTCCGTCTCAGAACTGTATGCATATACCATTATGGCATTTAATGCGGCAGAGGAATCCATGAGTCCTGTTATCCTCCTCAGTGATGGATATATTAGTCATCTCTATGAGACTATTATACCTCACAGAGATTTTGAGATTAAGAATCGCAGCCGTCCGCCATTAGGTAAGGGCAACCGGCATTTTACAGGACTATCCCACGAAGGGTCTGTGCCAAGGACATCCGATGTTGATAACTACAGGAGGCTTATTACTCATTTATATGAAAAGCAGCAACTGGTGGCTCAGCGATACAATTGCTACGAGTATCTGGAATGTGGTAAAGATACCGATACACTCCTCATATCATACGGGGCGCTCTCCAGGGTAGCTTATTATTTTAAGAATGATTTTGCGCTGTATAGACCGATACGAATGTTCCCGGTGGTCGAAGAAATCAAAATAATCGCATCCAGGTATAAGCGTATCCTTGTTATGGAAATGAATACAGGACACTATGTTCGTGAGATTGAATGTATATTGCATCGTGAGATAGAGTTTATACCAATTTTGGGTGGCCGTATTGATTTACATGAAATAAAACAAAAAATAGGGAAAAAAACGATAGAGAGAAATGAGGAATAAAAAAATCAGCAGGGCTTATTGTTCATAAGAAGCGGAAGAAAAGATAAATCCGTAGAGAGAAAGAGGAATGGATAAAGAGAGCGGTTTTAAACGTTATTTGAAACTTGACTTGTTACCCACACCCTGGTGTCCAGGGTGTGGGAATGGCATTGTCCTGAAAACGATATGTCAGGCTTTTGATGAACTTGACCTGCCGAAGGATGGCACGGTAGTTATTTCCGGAATTGGATGTGCAGGCAGAAGCGCCGGTTTCTTTAATCTTGATTCAGTCCATACAGCTCATGGCAGAGCGATACCGGTAGCTGAAGGTATCAAATATGCAAATGATGCCCTTCATGTTGTTGTGGTGAGTGGAGACGGTGATTTGCTTGGTATTGGAGCTAATCATTTACTCCATGCAATACGGAGAAAAACAAATATTACTGTGGTATGTTATGCCAATGAAATTTATGCTATGACAGGTGGCCAGGCTTCTCCTATCACACCTCACAATACGAAGACCCTGACCACGCCTGATGGTAATCCAGACTATCCAACCGATGTGCAGTTTTTATTTAAACATCATAACTGCTACTTTGCCCGGACTTCAGCGTACCATCTAAATCATATGAAAAAATGCATTAAAGAGGCGTTAAAATTTAACGGCTTTTCCTTTGTGGAAGTAAGAACTATGTGCATTGTTAATTACGGCCGTCGTCTGGGTTATAAGAATTCCAACGAAATGCTTATGCATTACAAGGAACTTTATAAAATCAATGACTACACAGAAGAACTAGCTCAGGATGAAATCGGAATTATAAAAAGCAATTTTTAATATTGAGTTCACCTGAGAGATTATGATTTCTGCAAAGGCTAATAAGTTTAGCCTTCCAAATATTTACCTATCATTCTGTACCGATTATATCGGTTTTCCACAAGTTTGATAATGGGAATACCCTTTAACTCTTCTAAATATTTAATTATATGTGATTTTAATATATGTGCCATTGTTTTGGGGTCCTTATGCGCTGCTCCAAGGGGTTCCGGGATAATTTCATCCACAATACCTAATTTTAATAAATCTTTTGCTGTAAGCTGCAAAGATTTTGCTGCTTCGGATGCATTTTCGCTATTTTTCCACAATATTGCAGCGCAACCCTCAGGCGAAATTACAGAATAATAGGCGTATTCAAGGATGGAAAATTTGTCACCGATGCCAATACCTAAGGCACCGCCGCTTCCCCCCTCTCCTATGACGATATTGATAATTGGAGTCTTCAGTCTGCTCATCTCATAGATGTTTTCTGCAATGGCGTGTGCCTGGCCTCGTTCTTCCGCTCCGATGTCTGGATTGGCGCCTGGTGTATCGATGAGTGTAACAATGGGTAAATGGAACTTTTCTGCGAGCATCATTTTTTGCAGCGCCTTTCTGTATCCTTCGGGGTTTGGCATACCGAAATTACAAGCGATGCGTTCCTTTGTACTCTTTCCCTTTTGCTGTCCGATTATTAAAAGCCTCTCCTGTCCGATTTTTCCTAAACCACAAATAATTGCTTTATCGTCTCCGAAACACCTGTCTCCATGAAGTTCAACAAAGTCCTCAGCGATAAGATTTATGTAATCCGCTGAAAGCGGACGCAGGGGATGCCTCGCTATCTTGACTACATCGTATGGAGTTAATTGAGAATATAGCTTTATCTGAAGCCTCTCTTTTCTCTCCTTCAAATATTCTATCTCTGTTATCCTATTAACGTTATCTTGTGAGGAAGCGGTTTCTAAATCTTCTATACGATGCTCAATCTCCAGTATCAAATTCTCTAATTCTGTTACGGATTTCTCAGACAAAATATCTCCTCTCTTTATATTGTTATATTGCTTCTTAATATTAAGAGAATATCTTATAATGTAATGATTAGTATTCATTATGAGACTTAATATAGCGGATTTATTTTAATTAATTTTTGTCTTATTGCAAGGAAATTAAGACGTATAATTGTGAAGGGTTTATTCTCTAAAAATTGTTAATTCAAATGACTTAAAAACATTGACAAAAAGAAGCCTGAAATGTAACATTTGGTTTCTTTATACATGAAATTTTATATTCTATAATGTAGGGTAAACATAATTCAGAAATCTATGCACTTCGAGACCATCTGTATAATCGGCCCGGGGCTTATTGGTGGTTCCATTGGTTTAGCGTTAAAAAAAAGAAATTTGGCGAGAACCATTATTGGTGTAAGCCAGAGGGCTTCTTCTTTAGAAAAAGCTCTTAAAATGAATGCTATTGATATTGGAGTTTCATGTATTGATAAGGCTGTTAAAGATGCTGATATTGTAATACTAGCTACATCAGTAAATCAAATTATTAAAACTGCGAAAGAAGTTATACAATTAATGAAGAGCAATGCTATTCTCACTGATGTAGGCAGTACAAAGAATTGTATCGTTGAACAAATAACTCAGAACATCAGAAGCGATGTTGCCTTTGTTGGTGCGCATCCTATTGCCGGATCAGAGAAAAAGGGTGTTGAGTTTGCCTCGCCTGATCTTTTTGAAGGTTGTACATGCGTTGTAACACCATCGCAACTCAACCATACAAGCGCATTAGACACAATCTCCTGTTTATGGAAACTCTTAGGTGCTAAAGTAATATATTTAACCCCGGAACAACATGATAAAATATTGGCGGATGTAAGTCATCTCCCTCATCTGGTTGCATCATGCCTTATAAACGCAGTCAAAAAGGAATATCTTAGTTATGGCGCCAGCGGATTAAGGGATACTACAAGAGTCGCATCTGGTGATCCGGAGTTGTGGGTGGATATTTTTGATCAAAATCGAGAAAATATCATACAATCAATCGATCAGCTTATGGTTGAACTTACCGGATTTAAGAATGATCTTTTACATAAAGACAATACTACGTTACTGAACAGACTAAGAATGGCAAAGGTATCACGTGATAGTGTATTTCATAATAATTCGATACACCAAAAAAACCAAATTAAAGAATAGGCTTATTAAGGTATGTACTCAAGAATAGAGGTATTTTTTAAGAGCGAATTTCCTGATCCTTTAGGAAATACCATACGATCAGAAATTGAAGCGTTTGGCTTCCCCGGCGTGACAAGCGTAAGGGTTCACCAGGTTTATATCATTTTTGGAAACGTAAGCAAGCATGATTTGGATACGATTGCCAGAAAGCTTTTTGTGGATACGGTTACTCAGCGTTATCAATATAACGGGGATACAGTAACTCATAGAGGGATGAGTGATCGTTCGCCTTTCCACATTATTGAAATCAGCCGTAAACCAGGCGTTATGGACCCTGCGGAACTATCGATTCTGAAAGCACTCCGTGATATAGGAATACATGTAGACGGTATTAAAACAGCGCAAAAATATATCATAAACGGAAACCTGTCACGGGAGACCGTTCATACTATTGCGACCCGAGTTCTTGCAAATACCAAGATAGAAGATATTTTTGTTTATCCGGAGATGCCAGATTACAACCACGGCAATATCCATTATACCTTTAAGAAGAATTTTGTACCCTTGCTAGACGCTGATAATGCCCGGCTGGAGGAGATAAGCAGGCTTGGTCAGCTCTCCCTAAATCTTCAGGAAATGCAAGCGATTCAGGGGTATTACCGGTCACTGAAACGAGAACCTGCAGATGTTGAACTTGAAACAATTGCACAGACATGGTCTGAGCATTGTATCCATAAGACCCTGAAAGGCATTATTGATTTCAACGGGAACCGCATTGACAATCTGTTACGCAACACGATTATGAGAGTTACGGAAGAGCTTGATAAACCATGGTGTGTTTCTGTATTTAAAGATAATGCCGGTATTATACAATTTGATGATTGCTATAATATTTGTTTTAAGGTAGAGACCCATAACCATCCCTCCGCAATTGAACCATACGGAGGAGCTAATACGGGTGTCGGGGGTGTAATCAGGGATATTATGGGTACCGGATTAGGAGGCAAGCCGATTCTTAATACTGATATATTCTGTTTTGGTCTGCCCGATACCCCCCTGGATAAAATTCCGAAGGGTGTTTTGCATCCAAAAAGGGTCATGAAAGGCGTTGTTGCCGGTGTGAGGGATTATGGTAACCGTATGGGTATTCCTACCTCAAATGGCGCTGTCTTTTTTGATGAACGATATATTGGTAACCCGCTCGTCTTTTGTGGAACTGTAGGTATTATACCAAAGAATAAATGTCAAAAAGAGGCTCGCCCGGACGATCTCATTGTTGTTGTAGGGGGGAGAACCGGCCGTGATGGAATCCATGGCGCAACATTTTCCTCCGTAGAATTACATGATCGGTCAGAACAGATCTCCGGAGGTGCTGTACAAATTGGAAATGCAATAACAGAAAAGGCGTTATTGGATGCCCTCTTACAGGCGCGTGATAAGGGGTTGTACACCTGCATTACCGATTGCGGAGCCGGAGGTTTATCCTCTGCTATCGGTGAAATGGGTGAAAATTTAGGAGCAATTGTTTATCTGGAAAAGGTGCCTCTTAAATATGAGGGCCTCTCTTACTCAGAGATCTGGATCTCTGAGTCACAAGAGCGGATGGTGCTTGCTGTTCCGCCAGAAAAAGAGTCTGAGATTCTTCACGTATTTGAGACAGAAAATGTAGAAGCAACGGTTATCGGAAGATTTACCCGTGACAGGATATTGCGCCTGATGTACAATTCTCAGGGAGTTGGAGAAATAGAGATGAATTTCCTCCACAAAGGTATACCGAGATTAGAGCGCAAAGCTGTATGGCATAGACGTGTCTTTGAAGAGCCTGTTTTATCCGAAAAGGAAGATTACGGATTTGATGTAAAGAAGATACTCTCTGCCTGGAATGTTTGCAGTAAGGAATGGATTATACGCCAATATGATCATGAAGTGCAGGGGGGAAGTGTATTAAAGCCTCTTCAGGGTATTCAGAATGATGGGCCGGGCGATGCATGTATTATTATCCCTGTGCTGGGGAGCAGGAAAGGTATTATTGTATCGAACGGAATGAACCCGCGATATGGTGATATAGACCCGTATCACATGGCTGCCTCGGCAATTGATGAGGCGCTCCGGCAGATAATAGCCGTTGGCGGAAGTTTAAAACAGGTTGCACTCTTAGATAACTTCTGCTGGGGTAATACCAATAAGCCGGATCGCCTTGGCAGTCTCGTAATGGCTGCGCAGGCTTGCTATGATATTGCTCTTGCATATGGGACTCCCTTTATTTCTGGAAAAGATAGTCTGAATAACGAATTTGTTACTGATAAAGAGACGATTGTAATTCCTCCAACGCTCCTTATTTCTGCTATTTCAGTAATGGAAGATGTGCGGAATGCTGTGTCAATGGATATCAAAGAGCCTGGTAACCTGATCTATCTTATCGGGCTTACTCGAGCCGAATTAGGCGGCTCGCATTATTACCATGTCCACGGATATACGGGAAATAATGTCCCAAAGGTAGACGTAACCCTGGGCATGAAAATCATGAATGCTCTGTCCGAGGCAACAAATCAGAGAATTATCAGATCTTGTCATGATTGCTCTGAGGGAGGCCTTGCCGTTACCGCAGCAGAGATGGCATTTGCAGGGGGATATGGTATGTTGCTTAATCTCTCTGCCATAGCGACAGAAGGTCAAATCCACAGAAACGATACTCTTCTTTTTTCTGAGTCAAATACCCGTTTTATTGTTGAGGTGCGGCCTGAACATCACAAGCAATTCGAAGCTCTTATAAAAGATATTCCTTACGGAATGATAGGAAAGGTTATCGGAGAGCCGTTGCTCAAAATTAACGGACTCAACAACAGGCTAATTGTTCATGAAAATATTTACGATTTAAAAGAAGCATGGCAATCGCCATTGAGATGGTAGAGTGCTCTATTTTAATAATGAAGGGTTATGAGGGCACGGAAGATACAATGATTTGGAGGAAAAGCATGTGGAGAGTTATAACTATATTTCTTTGTGTCCTTTCTGACATTGAGGTTTAAATTAAATATATAATCGGTTACTATAGATACTATGACAATACCAAAGGTATTAATTCTCAGAACAGCCGGAACAAATTGTGATTATGAAACCCACTATGCCTTTGAAAAAGCAGGGGCAAAGGTGGATGTAGTTCATATCAATATACTCCTGACAAACCGGAAACTACTGAAGAATTATCAGATATTAGCTCTTCCTGGCGGATTTACTTACGGAGATGATGTTTCTGCTGGTAAAATATTAGCAAATCAAATCAAATATGATCTGGGAGAGGAGATTACAACCTTTATTCATGAGAAAAAATTAATCCTTGGGATATGTAATGGATTTCAAGTATTAACAAAGGCGGATTTACTGCCGGCTTCTGGCCTGTTCCGTAACAATAGTACACAGGGTGAATATCAGCAAGAGGCTACATTGGCCTTTAATGACTCGAACAAATTCGAGGATCGATGGGTTTATTTAAAAATCTGCTCCCACAAATCTATCTTTATCCATGATGAGTATATCCCGACAATATACCTGCCAGTAGCGCATGGAGAAGGGAAATTTATTGTACGGGATGAGAACGTTTTAAATAAGATCACAGCGAATCATCAGATTATCTTTAAATATGTAAACGAACGCGGAGAAGAAGCTGATTATCCATGGAATCCCAACGGTTCTGTTCAAAATATCGCGGGAATTTGTGACTCGACAGGTCAAATTCTTGGTATGATGCCGCATCCCGAAAGGTATGTAGAGCCGACACAGCACCCACATTGGACACGTAACGGACTCAAAGAGCAGGGAGACGGTTTTTTCATTTTTAAAAATGCAGTTCGTTATGTTAAAACTAATTTTTAATAGTTTACCGCAAAGGCGCAAGGCAAGACCTTACTGTCTCGTGTTTAGAGTTTTAACAAGAAACACAAGACCCCAAGCTCTCTGTGCATTTGCGTTGAATTGAACTCTCTAACTTTGATTTATTAAATAAGCGATTTGGAGACAAGATATTATGCAGAAAAACGTTACTCTAAATAAAGAAAGTAGCCCTTCGGTTGATTTGGCCCAGTGCAGGTCTATACTCTCAAACTATAGTTCGGTAACCCATGCGGATCTTATTCCTATCTTACAGCTTATACAAGATGCTTATGGGTATTTACCTCAGGATGTTCTGATAGAAATATCTGCTAAAACACGTATTCCTTTAAGTAAAATTTATGGAGTTGTTACCTTTTACTCACAATTCTATCTGGAACCACGTGGTAAATATACCATCAAGATCTGCACCGGTACGGCATGTCACATCAAGGGTGCACCTGATATAAAGAAAAAGATTTCAGATGTTCTCCAGATACAAGAAGGCGAAACAACTCCGGATTATAAATTTACCTATACACCTGTAGCATGTCTGGGCACATGTTTTCTGGCGCCAGTTATGATGATTGATGGTAGATATTATGGGAAATTAACCGTAGAAAAAACAGAGGCTATTCTCAAGGGTTATTAAAAAAGGAGAGACAAATTGAAAAAATTAGAAAGTCCTGATGAACTGGCAAAGTTCAGGAAATCCCTCGAATCGAAATATCGCTCTGATAAGATACGAGTATTGATCTGTACGACAGGTTGCAGGGCGCTTGGCGCAGAAGAAGTTTTTAAGGCCTTTAAGGCTGAGATTAAAAAGCTATCTTTAGAAGATAAAGTAGAAATTGTTGATACCGGTTGTCAGGGTTTATGTGCCCGGGCGCCTGTCTTAACCATTGAACCCATGGGTATTTTTTATGGCAGAGTGACAGAGACGGACGTTACAGAAGTTGTTTCACGAACTATCCTGAAAGGCGAAGTTATTGAGCGGCTCTGTTATACAGATGCCGGCAAACGTATTCCCTATGTTCGTGATATTCCATTTTATAGCAAACAAGAAAAGATCGTATTAAGAAATTGTGGTGAGATCGATCCAAAAAATATTCATGAATATATCGTCAGAGACGGATATGCAGCCCTTTCAAAGGTGCTTTCGGATATGACACCGGATGATGTAATTCTTGAAATGAAAAACTCAGGCCTCCGCGGCAGAGGCGGCGCCGGGTTTCCTACAGGCAATAAATGGGAATTTGTTAAAAAGGCAGTAGGAGATATAAAATATATTATTTGTAATGGAGATGAAGGCGATCCAGGTGCTTTCATGGACCGGGCAGTTCTTGAAGGTGACCCCCACACGGTGATTGAGGGGATGCTTATTGGTGCTTATGCAATTGGGGCAAGAAAGGGGATTATCTATGTGCGTGCAGAGTACCCCATTGCAGTGGAGCATTTAAAGATTGCCATAGAACAAGCAAAGACCCTTGGACTTTTAGGAGAAAATATCCTTGGGTCTCAGTTTAGTTTCGATTTAGAAATCAAAATGGGCGCTGGTGCATTTGTATGTGGTGAAGAGACAGCCCTCATTGCCTCTATTGAAGGAAAGCGAGGTATGCCGCGTCCGCGTCCTCCATTTCCGGCCACTAACGGCCTTTGGGGAAAACCTACGAATATCAATAATGTGGAGACCTTTGCAAACGTACCCGTCATTATTCTTAAAGGATCTGAATTCTATAAAGCTATTGGTACAGAAACGAGTAAAGGCACAAAGATATTTGCTCTTGCAGGTAATGTAAAGAATACAGGGCTTGTAGAAGTTCCGATGGGAACGACACTGCGTGAAATTGTTTTTGATATCGGTGGTGGTATTCCCGGAAGGAAAAAATTCAAAGCAGCTCAAATGGGAGGTCCCTCAGGTGGGTGTGTGCCTGCTCAGCATCTTGATCTTTCTATTGATTATGAAACAGTCAAAGAGGTAGGGGCTATTATGGGTTCTGGTGGCCTTATTGTCATGGATGACTCAGCCTCTATGGTTGAAATTGCACGGTATTTTATGGAGTTTTGCCAGGATGAGTCTTGTGGAAAGTGTGTTCCTTGCAGGATTGGAACCAAAAGGATGCTTGATATTCTTACCCGTATTACAAAAGGAGAGGGCAAAAAAGAGGATATTGATTTGCTCAGGGAATTGGCCGAGGTTACCAAAACAGCGTCGTTATGTGGTCTGGGTCAAACGGCAGCTAATCCTGTACTGTCTACAATTCATTACTATATCAATGAGTACGAGGAATTGATTAACAAAAAAAGCTCTCAAACTCCGCCTCAGCAGAGGTCGGCCCAACAATCGTAAGTTTAAAGATGCAATACAGTTGGACAGGAATTTCTAGCATTAATAAGGAGAAAAAGGCAAAAGGAGTTGTAGGAACCGGGAGAAGTATAGTATACTTGTATAATATGAAGATTATATCTATTACTGGCACAGCAAGTGGTGTAGGAAAGACGACAATTGCACAATTTTTACTCAGGCATTTTTTTGACTTATCGGCCTTAAAAATTACTACAAAACATGAAGGTAACTGCACCAGGCAATCCGATTGTGATGTATGTGATACTATGGCGTATCCCTATAAGATCACTGTTGATCCGCTTCAGATTAATCAACCGGGTAAAGATACTGCTCTCTTCAAAAGTGCCGGTGCCAGAAAGGTCGTATGGCTTCAAACTCATTCTGAATGTCTTCGAATGGGCATCGAAGAGGCGCTGTCCTATTTTGATAAAGGCAATTTAGTCCTTGTAGAAGGTAACAGCTTTTTACATACCCATAATGCTAGTCTCAGTATTCTTGTTACCACAGCCAGAGAACCGAAGATAAAACGTTCTACAAAACAGATTATTTCCAAGATCGATCTTGCAGTGATTAATAAATATAAAGATGATACCTCTATCGATATTATGAAAACACAAGAGAGGTTGTATCGGATCGGCTGTCATGTCCCTGTTTTTATCATAAATCCATTTTTGGAAAATTACACTCCTAATGAGGTTTTTCTTAATCATATCAGAGAAATAGTGGGACAACCAATCCAATCTCTATAACAAAGAAGCAATAAACAAAGTTATAAAATATTTAAGTTCAACTATTCATGAATATTTTTTCAGGTACTTTGATTTTTGTGGAGGAACGAATGAATCCGGTAAAATTGAAAGAAGGAATTTATTGGGTTGGAGAAATTGACTGGGATCTTCGCAATTTTCATGGCTATTTAACCCAACGGGGATCAACGTATAATGCCTATCTGATACTTGATGAAAAAATTACCCTGATTGATACGGTCAGACCTTATCTCTATGAGAAAATGATGAGCCGTGTATCCTCTCTCATAGACCCTTCACAAATTCATTATATTATTGCAAATCACGTGGAAATGGACCATTCCGGGAGCCTGCCGCTTCTTATGGAAACTGCCAGAAATGCAACGATTATAACCTCCCCAAATGGACAAAAGGGGCTAATTGCTCACTATAAGAGAAAGGATTGGAATTTTAAGGTGGTTAAATCAGATGAGTCTGTTAACCTTGGTAAGAGAAATATCAAGTTCTTTCATACTCCAATGGTTCACTGGCCGGACAATATGGTGAGTTATCTGGAAGAGGATAATGTCCTTTTCTCTAATGATGCATTTGGACAGCATATTGCTTCTTCTGAAAGGTTCGATGATGAATATCCTTTTGGTATCGTTGTTGAAGAGGCAAAGAAGTATTATGCTAATATTGTTTTACCTTACTCTATGCTGGTGAAAAAGGCAATAGATTTAATAGCCCCGCTTGCCATTGACATGATTGCTCCTGCACACGGGGTTGTTTGGCGTTCTTATGTAAAGATGATCCTGGAAGAGTATGGGAAATGGGCTGCTAATCAGGCAGAAATGAAGGCACTGATTATTTATGATACCATGTGGAAATCCACGGAAAAGATCGCTTCTATAATTCAGAAAGCCTTTGAATCATACAAAATTCCCACAAAGATACTCAATCTTCGGTATAACCATATTTCTGACATAATGAACGATATATTAACGGCGAAATTTATCTGCGTTGGTTCTCCTACGTTAAATAGTAATATGCTTCCTACTGTTGCAGGTTTTTTAACCTATCTGAAAGGGCTGTCTCCCAAAAACAGAATTGGGCTAGCCTTCGGTTCTTATGGATGGGGAGGACAAGGGGTTCGCCATGTGGAAGAAGTATTAAAGGGATGTGGCTTTGATATGATAGAATCCATAAATGTTCAGTATATTCCGGATGAAACGCAACTACAGGAAATCTTCGATAAACTAAAGCGGGAAATATCGGGTTTATTGGAAACAACCCGCCTTATTGGGTCTCAAGGGTAAATGTAACCTTTGATGAATTTTTCGGCTTAGTTATTGATGTATTCAATATCTTTAATGTCTTGAAGGAACTTGGAGTGCGGACGAGAGGCAATCCCCGTTTAGAGTTTGAAAAGCGTGTTATGCGAAACCTTGGTGTATTGAAAAGAAAAGGTCTTGTTGAGGAATACAAGGCCAAGAACAAGCGCGTACGGCTTCTTGTATAGGGGTAAGAGTATACCTTACCCAAGTCCGTGCATTACACTGACCGCTTTTCGGACGTGTTAAGACATACTGCTGAATTCCAATGTTAGGATAATTACTTTGCCAAAATTGCCCAAATACGGCACTGCCCCCCTGAGCCACCTTCGATCTTAATAGGGGCTACTATGAGAGTTGCTCCTTTCGGAGGCAACTTATCAAGATTTGCTATATTTTCAAGGATAAATTTTCCTGCACCGTTTATAATATGATGTACCTGAAAATCGGAACAATTTCCACAATCCCCGCTAAGGGTATCAATGCCAATACCTTTGATATGCCTCTTCTCTACCAGGAAACTAGCCGCTTCTTTTGAATAACCAGGAAAGTGCATACAGCTATTTTTATCAATATTCTTGTAATCGTTAAAATTATTCCACCGTTTGCTCCATCCTGTATTGACTAATACAATCGATCCTTTAGGTATTATCCCATGTTCCTTTTCCCATAATGAAATATCTGACAATGAAAGGGTATAGTCAGCATCTCTCTCTGTCTTCTCAGTTATGTTAATAACAACAGCGGACCCAATTAACTGCTCAAAAGGGATTTGGTCTACGGAAGGTTGATTTTGTTCGAAATGGTTTGGTGCATCTATATGTGTTCCAAGATGTTCTGGTGTACTATATTTGCCCGAAAAAACCCTGTCTTTTTTGATTGTAGCAATAATTTCATATTTAAATGGAGTGTAATTACCAATTGGCCAGTGAGGATTCTTTTCATTCAAAGGATACGTTAAATCAATAACCAAAGCCTTACCATCCATAACATCTTCAAGAAGACCAGCCTGTAGATATTTCTCATGAGAAAACACTATCATTCCGAATACGAGTATGTGCAAAAAAATTTTCACCGTGTTACTCCTTAATCTATTCATATAATGTAGTATATCTGATAATTTTATTTATGTCATACCTGAGATTTCTTCAAGTTCTCTATTCATTTTAATAATAGCTTCTCGGGTAGCTTCTTTCCATGCACTCACGCCGTATTTTTCTTTCCATGGCGAGAGGTTATAAGCATAAAGAATAGAACGGGAAGCATTTATAATCGCTCCGAGGCCATCGGGATTAAAACAACATTTCATGTCTTTTGCTGTTGCACCCTGAGCGCCATAACCTGGTATGAGAAAGTAAGCTGCAGGCATAATTTTTCGTAAAATTGATAATTCTTGTGGAAATGTAGCTCCTACAACTGCTCCAATAGCGCTGTATCCCTGCTTACCGATTAATTCCTTTCCCCATACAGGTATCTTTTCTGCAATAATCTCATGGAGTTTTCTCTTTCCACATAAGAGATCCTGAAATTCACCGGAGAGGGGGTTCGATGTTTTAACAAGAATAAATATGCCCTTGTGATTTTTTTTCGCTGTTTGTATAAAAGGAAGCAGACTATCGGTTCCCAAAAATGGGTTAACAGTTATGGCGTCTGTAGAGAAAGGGGATTCGATGACGTTATCTATCTGAACCTCTCCGATATGGGCATTAGCATAAGCCTCAGCCGTGCTGGGAACGTCACCCCTCTTAATATCACCGATTACAATTAATTCCTTTTGTTTAGCATATTTAACAGTTTCCGTATAGGCCCAAATTCCCCAGTAACCATAAAGTTCATAAAATGCAATTTGGGGTTTTACGATACCTACAAATGGAGCAATAATATCGATGACTTGTCTATTAAATTCCAGGATACCATATGCTGCATACGCAAGATTGTCTTTATTCAGGGTTAAGGGCTTTTGTTTACATGAATCAGGAATGAGGGTAAAATAAGGATCTAGGCCTACTACCACGGGGCTGTTTTTTACGCGGATAGTAGCGATAAGGCGGTCGGCAAAATTTTCCATGTTGTACAAAACTGGGACTAGATTTTAATAGCCTTGAGCAATTAAAGCGCTAAAAAATTTTTAAGAAGTTTTGGACCTTCTTCAGTTAAAAAAGATTCCGGATGAAACTGAACTCCCTCCAACGGATATTCCTTATGGCGTATACCCATAATTTCATCATCATCTGCTCTGGCAGTAATTTCAAGACAATCAGGTAATGAATCTCTTTTGACAGTAAGAGAATGATAACGTGTTGCTACAAAGGGATTGGGAAGTCCTTTATAAATAGTTTTGCCATCATGAGTGATCATGGATGTCTTGCCATGCATAAGCCTGCGGGCACGGATCACATCTGCGCCATAGGTATAAGCAATACACTGGTGACCGAGGCAGACTCCAAGGATAGGTATTTTACCGGAGAAGTGCTTTATAATATCATTCGAGATGCCTGCTTCCTTAGGTGTGCAAGGTCCCGGTGATATAATGATATGGTTGGGCATTTTTTCTTCAATTTTTTTAATATTGACCTTGTCATTTCTAAAGACTTCCATTCTTGCGCCAAATGCACCTATTTGTTGCACAAGATTATACGTGAAGGAGTCATAATTATCGATAATAATTACCATAGTATATTTCTTCTTTCCTTAAGCGTTTTGATATTAACAAAATAAGGTATGAATATCAAAGATATTTTTCATGAATAAATAAATAAGACAAGTTGTAACATCTATTTACAATAGATCTGTACCCTAAAAATAACTTGACAATATCGTTTTTTTTGTTAAAATTTCCTTAAGGATTCATTGGTTATTCAATTTAGGGAAAAAATAGATGCTTCATTTCTAAAGGATTTTTAAGTAGTTGTAAACCAGATAAGAGAAGATTGTAAGACTACAAGAGTGGGGTAACCCACTTTTTTGTTTTAATGTTTGGAAATTTTTAAGGATTTAAAGTTCTTTGCCTATACTGGGTAGGAGATTTCAATGAGTCGTTCTAATGCTATACTCTATGAGTTGTTTTCCTTCTGGTTAAAGTAAAGAAACTGTTTACCTTATAGTATAATTATTTAAATTGTATAAAGGTATTTATGGATAAGGAAAGTTTACTACGTTTAGTAGATAGTTTACATAGGGATAAGGAAATTGCCAAAGATGTTGTCTTCCAGGGTATAGAAGCTGCTTTGACTACTGCTGCGCGAAAACATTTTAAATCTCAGAATACTATTTCCATCCAAATTGATAGAGATACTGGAGAGATTATAGCTATGGAGGGCGATCATAAAATCGACCCTTCTGAGTTGGGCAGGATTACAGCACAAACTGCTAAACAAGTTATTATCCAAAAGATACGAGAGGCTGAACGGGATGTGATATATGAGGACTTTATCAGCCGGAAGAGTACTATTGTCAGTGGCACAGTGCAAAGATTCGAAGGTTCTACGATGGTTGTGAATCTTGGCAAAACAGAAAGTATTTTGCATAAACCAGAACAAATTGCTGATGAGCATTATAATACGGGTGAACGGATCAGAGCAATTGTTCTCGATGTTAAGAAAGTAGGAGCACGGGTAAAGATATTGCTCTCAAGAGCACATCCTGATTTTGTTCGCAGGCTTTTTGAGCTGGAAGTACCTGAAATTGCAGAAGGTACAATTGAGATTAAATCTCTTGCAAGAGAGCCAGGACACAGGACCAAAATTGCTGTAGCTTCGAGTGATCCAAATGTGGATAGTGTCGGTGCATGTGTTGGTGTACGCGGGGCTCGGATCAAGAATATTGTTGATGAGTTGAATGGTGAAAAGATTGATATTATCAGATGGTGTGATGAGCCAGAACTCCTGTTGCCGAATGCACTGAAGCCTGCAGAAGTTTCTGGGATTATTCTTTCTGCAGAAAATAAGGTCGCAACGATTGTGGTACCAAATGATCAGCTTTCTTTAGCGATTGGGAAAAGAGGGCAAAATGTGCGCCTTGCAGCTCGCTTAACTTCCTGGGATATTGACATCATAACAGAATCAGAACTTGAAGAGAGGCAAAAATCTCATGCTGTAGAACTTACAGAAGTTGCCGAAGCGAATAAAATGCCCTCAGGTGATTTACCTGCGAAACATGAAATATCTCCCGACAATATTGAAACGAGTGATAAAAAAGAGGAATCTTAATTCTATATATTATATTAGAAAATTACGTTATATTTTAGGAGTTTAGATGGAAAAAATTCGGATCAGTTCACTTGCAAAAGAACTAGGAGTAAAGAGTAGCCTGTTGATTGATAAGTGCCATGAGAGAGGGCTCACTCATATTACTCACCATGCAAATACGCTGGTGCCTGAGCAAGCAGAAATGATACGGCAACTGTTCCAGCCAAGCACAAAGGTAACTCCTGCAGAAGAACCTAAAGTAAAAGAAACGGTGCCACCACCAATTGTTGAACAAAAAAAAGAAGTCAAGACAGTGCCGCAGGCAGGTAATGTTGTTAAAGTTGTTCAACCAAACAAAGTTGTCACAGTTCACAGGGGAAGTGCTCCTGCACAAAAACAGGTTGTAAGGGTAACACCCGTAAAATCATATTGGAAAAAGAAGCACCCGCCGAGTAATATATCCCCTAAAAGGAGAGAGCATTTAGAGGAAGTTGCAGAAGTAAAAAAACCGATAATTAAGGAGAAAGAAACAAAGGTTATTATGGAATCACCAATAACGGTAAAAGACCTTTCCTCCAAATTGGGGATACGCGCAAACGAAATTATAACAAAACTACTTCTTGAGCATAATATTCGTGTAACAATTAACCAAATCTTAAAAGAAGATATTGTTCACTTATTAGGCATCGAGTATGGAATCGAAATTGAGATTAGAAAACGGGAGGTTGTTGAGGAGCATAATTTTATAGCTGAGCAGGTGTCCACAAAAGTAGAGGATATGGTGCATCGTGCGCCAATTGTGACTTTTTTAGGGCACGTTGATCACGGGAAGACATCGCTTCTCGACAGTATCCGGCAAACAGATGTAGCTGCCGGAGAAATAGGTGGTATTACGCAACATATAGGTGCATATAAAGTAGAAATGAACGGAAAGCATGTGGTATTTCTGGATACTCCAGGTCATGAAGCCTTTACCGCAATGCGGGCAAGAGGAGCGAATATTACTGATGTGGTGGTGCTTGTTGTGGCAGCTGATGACGGAGTGATGCCTCAAACAGAGGAGGCGCTAAACCATGCCAAGGCTGCTAATGTGCCGATTGTTGTAGCGGTGAACAAAATTGATAAACCAGGTGCCAATCCTATGAGAGTCAAACAGCAGCTTGCAGGACTGGATTTAATCCCCGAAGAATGGGGCGGAAAAACTCAATTTGTTGAAACTTCTGCTATAACAAAAAAAGGAATAGATACCCTTCTCGAAAGGCTTCTATTAGAATCCGAAATTCTTGAATTAAAAGCAAATCCTAAAAATCCTGCACGCGGTGTGGTATTAGAGGCGCATTTAAGTGAGGGACGGGGTGTTGTTGCCAGTATCCTGATACAGGACGGCACCCTGCATCAGGGAGATATAATTCTCTGTGGTAAAACATTTGGCAGGGCGCGTCTTATGACAAACGAAAGAGGTATTGATCTCAAAGAAGCTGGCCCGGCGATTCCTGTATCTGTTTCAGATTTTTCTGAGGTTCCCGAAGCTGGAGATAAATTCTTTGTAGTCAACGATATACAGAAGGCAAGGGAAATCGCTCAGGAGAGGCAAAAGAAGGAACGAGAGACCTCTTTAATGAAATTTCAGCATGTTACCCTGGATAGCCTTTACTCCAGAATTGCCGAAGGAAAGGTAAAAGAGATTAAAGTGATACTAAAGGCAGACTATAAAGGTTCCGTTGAAGTGTTGAAAAAGGCTTTAGAAGGCCTCTCAACCCCCGAAATTAAAGTGAAAATTTTACACTGTGGTGTAGGGGGGATTACGGAATCAGATGTGCTTCTTGCGGATGCATCGGATGCATTTGTGATTGGTTTTTATGTGACAACTGAGGATAAGGCTCGTATATTGGCAGAAGAAAAAGGAGTTGAGGTCAGACTTTACAAAATTATCTATGATGCTACGAACGAAATAAAGGCTGCAATGGAAGGTATGTTGGAACCAGAAACTAAAGAGGTTGTTCTCGGACAAATTGAAATACGACTTGTTTACAATATCTCAAAGATTGGCAATGTTGCTGGTTGTTATGTGAAATCTGGTAAAATTACCAGAAACGCTTCTGTTCGCTTGATTCGTGATAGTATTATTATTTATGATGGAAAGTTAGAATCTCTAAAGATAGTTAAAGACGATGTGAGAGAAGTTAGAGCGGGTCACGAATGCGGAATAAAGATTGCAAATTATGATGATATTAAAGTTGGCGATATTGTAGAAGCATACGAAGTGCAAAAGATTGCCCGTACCTTAACGGGATAGTAATTGAATTAAAATTAAATAGTATTCTGTAATGGTCTAAAAGAAATATTTTTTGATACTTTAATCGCAGTTTACTATGGTATGAATCTTGAGTTTTATAAATCTAACGATACGGTAATTGGTATTGTAAATATTCGGTTGGTAATAAGGAGCGCAAATACTTTAAAAGATAAGCGCCGTATTATTAAAAGCCTGAAAGATCGTATTAAAAATAATTTTAATGTATCTATTGCAGAAACAGGATCTTTAGACCATTGTCAATATTCTCAAATAGGAATTGCAATGGTAGGAAACGACAATCGATATGTGAATAGCGTTTTGTCAAATTTGATTAACCTGATCAGATGTGCAAACTCTGTAGAGCTTGTTGATTATAAACTTGAATTTGTTTAACTTACTTACCATTAAGCATATAAATTTTAAGTCCCTTATTATGATATTTATTTTTTTCTTCATAAAAAGAAGAGGGAACGTACTATGTCTTCAAGAAGAATTGAGAGATTATCTGAGGTCCTCAAGCAAGAGGTAAGCAAAGCCATCCTCTATAAATTGAAAGATCCCCGGATAAGTTTTATTACCGTAACAAAGGTGGAAATAACACCTGATTTGAAAAGGGCAAAGGTATATATTTCTATATTAGGTGATGAACCAACGCAGAGGAAAACCCTCAGGGCGTTAGAACACGCTAAAGGATTTATCCAGGCTGAAGTTGGTGCGCATTTGCAAACGCGATATACACCTGTTTTATCATTTTTTTTGGATGAATCGATTAAAAAGAGTATGCATATTTCAAAACTTATTGATGAAGCCGTTAAGGGAAGTGATATAACGGTAAAGGGTGAGTAGGAAGAATGAAAAAATTATGTTTAGGCCTGCCTAAGGGCAGCCTTCAAGAAGCAACTATTGATATGATGAAAAAGGCAGGTTATACGGTCATCGTGAATTCACGGTCCTATTATCCTACGATTGATGATGACGAAATTTCTGTAAGATTGATAAGACCGCAGGATATGTCAAGGTATATTGAAAAAGGCATTATAGATGCAGGCTTAACTGGCGCAGATTGGGTAAAAGAGGCTGAATCTGATGTCAGAGTTGTTGTAAGCCTGATATATGCCAAACAACAGTTGACAAAAGTTAAATGGGTTTTGGCAGTTCCTGAAACTTCAGCAATACATACCGTAAATGATCTGCAGGGGAAAAAGATTGCAACTGAATTGGTAAATGTAACACGTCGATATCTTGCTGAACGGGGAATTGTTGCTGATATTGAATTTTCTCATGGCGCTACAGAGGCAAAAGCTCCTGATTTAGTTGATGCAATTGTAGAACTCACCGAGACAGGTAACAGTTTACGGGCAAATAAACTTCGCATTGTGGAAACTATTATGGAATCATCAACACTCCTTATTGCAAATCATAATGCATGGGAGGATGAATGGAAGCGTACGAAGATAGAAAACCTTGCAATGCTCTTTGAAGGAGCTATTATCGCCCGTGAAAAGGTTGGGTTGAAAATGAATGTGCCGAACGGTGCTTTAGATCAGGTATTAAAAAAATTACCTGCGCTGAGGAAACCAACGATTTCATCGTTATCCGAGGGAGCTGGTTATGCAATTGAAACCGTGCTGGATGAAACGATAGCAAGAAAGATAACCCCTGAATTAAAAAGAGCAGGAGCCGAGGGGATTATTGAATATCCCTTAAATAAAGTTATTCTTTAAGAAGAGATGAATTACTACGATATGGTAAGACATAGAAAGAAGTATGAGATGTTTTTTTCCTAACCCGGGTAGTGTTGTTTTGGGTATTATAGCGTTCTTATGTATTGGTCTTTTAGGATGTCATAGTATTACCGCCAGGCAGGAGGCTCAACCTTTAGCTGGTAACAAAAATCAACCTTTAGACGTCCAGGAAAAAACATACTCTTATTTCTGTACCGGCTACTTTTATATGTTAGAGAAAAATTGGGAAGACGCAGCCCGTTATTTTGAAAAAGCGCTGCAGTTAGATAATTCTTCTGAAAAGATACTACGTCACTTAGCGACCTGCTATTTTCAATTGGGTAAGAATGAAAAGGCAGTTAACTTCATTAAAAAATTAGCCGAAATGAAACCTCATGAATTCAATGTACATTATACGTTGGCTACGCTCTATGAGATTGGGGGAAAATATCAAGATGCTATTGTGGAATACGAGAATGCGCGCCGATGCAAGATAACAAAGTTAGACCATGTATTTTTGGCTGATACTTTGTACAGACTTGCCAATCTTTATATGCAGGAGGGGATGATGGAAAAAGGCGCGGAGTGTTACAAAAGTATGCTCGATATGAAACTTGTTAACGAGCCTGCAAAGATATATTATGAGATTGGCCGAAGATATTTTGAAAAAAATGATATTAAAAATGCCTTGGAGTACTTCCTTCTTGTGAAAAAGGCTGATCCGAACTTAAATTTTGCTAACTTCTATCTTACCCTTTGTTACGATGCACTCAACGATTACTCTCATGCCATAAATGAGGGAAAAGCTTTTTTAGAAAAAGAACCAAACAACTGGATTATGCATTTTGCGTTATCTGATATATACAGAAAAATACATGATGAATCCAAAAGAAACGAAGAAATTGAAAAAACCCAAGAAATTTTGAGAAAAAATGTAGATGCTGGTAGCAAAAATCCAAAGGAATATTTTTTATTAAGTCAAATTTATAGGAGTCAACATAGGATTGGTAAGGCAATTGCCGTTATTGAGAATATGAAATTGATTCCTTTGGATAAAGAAACAAGCAGGGATGTCCATTTCTTGTTAGCAAATCTTTATTATGAGAGTCAGGAATTTGACAGGGTAGAAGAAGAGTTATATATGACGGTAAAACTTGATCCTGATTTCCATGAGGCAAATAATTTTCTTGGTTATTTATTTGTTGAAAATAATAAAAATTTGGACGAAGCCATACGGCTTATTAGCAAGGCATTAAAGGCGCAACCTAAGAATGGGGCATATCTTGATAGTTTAGGTTGGGCATACTATAAGAAGGCGCAGAAGGAAAGAAAAGATAATTATCTCGTTATGGCGCTTGAAAAGTTACGGGAAGCTGTTCAATTTGCGGAAGAACCTGATATTTATGAGCATATGGGAGATGTCTATTATAGTCTTGGGTATTGGGATGAAGCTATAAAGGCTTTTGAAGAAGCAAAGGTCCTCTATAAAGAGATATTTAACCATGGGACGAAATTAAAGAATATAACAGCAAAATTAGAAAAAATAGGAAGATTAATTTCTCTGGAAGAAACGATTTTAAAAGTTACTGTAAATCATAGAGAGGTTGAAAATAGTAATCAACCGTAATCAATGTATTAAAATAATTTTGGGAGAGAGAAAGAAATTTGGCAGGACATTCACATTGGGCAAGTATAAAGCATAAAAAGGGCGCTGCTGACGCTAAAAAGGGCAAAGCGTTTTCTAAAATAGCTCGTATGATTACTGTAGCTGCCAGAAGGGGCGGGGGAAACCCAGAGATGAATCCAAGGTTACAACTTGCTATAAGTAAAGCACGAGCTGTTAATATGCCGAAAGATAATATTGAACGTGCTATTCAAAAAGGGACAGGAGAGGGGAGCGCAGAAGCCGAGTTATTTGAATGTATGTACGAGGGATATGGTCCGAGCGGTGTAGCATTAATGGTGGAGATTGTGACTGATAATAAAAATAGAACCCCACCTGAAATAAGGAAAATCTTTGAGCGATTTGGTGGAAATATGGGAGAATCAGGTTGCGTCTCCTGGATGTTCGAAAAGAAGGGGCTTATTATAATAAATAGTGATACCCTCAATGAAGACGATTTGATGATGCTGGCTTTGGAAGCAGGTGCAGAGGACATGCAAAAGGTAGGTGACGCCTTTCAGGTAATCTGTTCACAAGCAGACTTGTACAACATCAAGGTTGCAATTGAAAATAAAAACATAACAGTCCAAACCGCGGAACTAAGCTGGATACCCAAAAATAGTGTTGATTTAGATGAAACTGCAGGCCGCAAAGTATTAGGACTTATGGAGGCGCTTGAAGAACATGATGATGTGCAAAACGTATATTCTAATTTTAATCTTCCACAAAGCCTTCTTGCAGAAATGCAATCTTCGAAGTAAATGGGTAATAGCATACCCTTTTATTTAACTGATAAAACTTGTTCCTTGTAATGTATGAGCTGAGATAAGGATAGTCTTTCGGTAATCCTGCATATTATTATTTATAGTCCCAGTCCAATATCTTTGGTTATGTATTGCAAGCTTTTTTGCGGCTGTTCTACGGGAGCAATCTCAGTTTCTTTATGCGTCTTTGGATGTTTCCTTTCTATATTGAGCAATTCAAGTACCTGATCTCCCTCTAATACCTCTTCTTCCTCCAGCTTTTTTGATAATAATTCTAATTTATCCCGGTTATCATTGATGAGTTTTTTTACCTTTTCATAACTTCTCATAATAATATTGGTAACCTCATCATCGATAATCACCGCGGTTTTGTCGCTATATTCCTTTTCCTGGACAAGATCATGTCCGAGAAAGATATTTCCCGATTGTCTACCGAAAGTTTGAGGTCCTAGTACCTTGCTCATGCCAAACCGGCATACATAACTTCGAGATAATTGTGAGACCTTTTCGAGATCATTTTGAGCGCCTGTCGATATTTCCTGTAATATGAGTTCTTCAGCAGCGCGGCCTCCGAGTAATACACAAAGAGTGTCGAGTATCTCAGATTCGCTGGTTAGATATTTATCTTCCATAGGCAGCTGCATAGTATAGCCAAGTGCTGCAGTTCCTCTTGGAATAATAGAAACCTTATGTACGGGGTCTGTATTGGGAAGTAAGGCTGCTATCAGGGTATGTCCTGATTCGTGAATAGCAACAGTCCTTTTTTCACCACTGCTCATAATCCTGCTCTTTCTTTCCGGACCAGCTAACACCCTGTCTATGGAGGATTCTAATTCCTCCATGCCCACATCAGTCTTATTATACCTTGCTGCAAGCAGTGCAGCCTCATTGATAACGTTGGCTAAATCTGCCCCGGAAAAGCCAGGCGTACGTTTTGCGATAACCTTTAAACTAATATTGGAAGCCAGCTTTATATTCTTGGCATGAACAGACAAAATAGCTTCTCGTCCAATAAGGTCTGGTCTATCAACGGTTACTTGTCGGTCAAAACGACCTGGGCGAAGTAATGCGCTATCCAGGACGTCAGGTCGGTTCGTTGCTGCAATTATAATGACTCCCTTTTGTGAATTGAAACCGTCCATTTCTGCAAGGAGTTGATTAAGAGTTTGTTCGCGCTCATCGTGGCCGCCACCTAATCCTGTGCCCCTTTGTCGGCCAACACTATCGATTTCGTCAATGAAGACAATACATGGGGCCTTTTCTTTTGCTTGTTCAAACATATCTCGCACCCTTGCTGCGCCCATTCCAACAAACATTTCGACAAAGTCTGATCCGCTAATCGAAAAAAAAGGTACCCCTGCTTCTCCAGCGACGGCCCTGGCAAGCAATGTTTTTCCTGTTCCCGGAGGACCAATGAGAAGTACCCCTTTAGGGATTTTTCCCCCTAGCTTTTGAAACCGCTCAGGGAAAGAGAGAAAATCTATGATCTCTTTCAATTCTTCTTTTGCTTCGTCACATCCTGCAACATCTATAAAAGTAGTCTTCTGCGAGCCATTGTCCGAATATAATTTAATTTTTGCCTTTCCAAAAGACATAAAAGGTGATCCCATCCCACCAACTTTTTTGAAGAGAAAAAACCAGCCTAATGCCATAATACCGAAGGGAAATACCCACCACATAAAGATATTTTTAAGAAAGTTATTTTCGGTTGTACCTTTAAATCTAACCTTTTGTGATTCGAGTTCGCTGATAAGCTCTTTGTCGTGTATGGGTACGGTAACAAATGCAATTTTCTGTTCTTTACCAGTTTCTTCAGGAGATGATTTTTTATAATGGCCGCGGATAAGATTAGCTCCTACGGAACAATCGGATATATAACCGTTCTTCAGATATAACCGGAATTGGCTATAAGACAGTTCCTCAGCCTTAGGAGATAAAAACATCTGCACGATATACATAACGGCAAGGAATAGTAATATATATCCAATAGAAAAAGGTGTCTTTTTAGTTTTGTTCTTATTTTTTTTAAGCATGTATTTAGTGAGATAAGTAAACTATAAGTAAAATACTAGCAATTTTTTCCGAGAAAAACAGATTAAATTATAGTAAAAAATAAGGATGATGTCAAAATATTTCAAAAGAGATTTAAGTTGATAATAGATAAAAAGATACTATAATATGCGTAAGTCGGGGTGTAGCGCAGCTTGGCTAGCGCGCTTGAATGGGGTTCAAGAGGTCGTGGGTTCAAATCCCGCCACCCCGACCAATAAATTTAAGGGTTTCTCGAATTTGCCATATCTCGTTTTTCCTCAACT
>JAANMX010000648.1_pt1 | contig 44926 bp, 33 predicted proteins | sample 7279681 | NCBI WGS metagenome assembly JAANMX01 (sample SAMN14094542, study PRJNA606508) | bioreactor metagenome | isolation source: A lab-scale SPAN reactor treating ammonium-rich wastewater day 351 | place: Ireland: Galway | collected 2018-01-01
ATGGCAAAAATTGCGGTACCAAATGTCCAGCAGCGCCAGGCGCAACGGCAAATTGTGCCCAATGGGGGCATTGAAAAAGTGCGCATCCATGGCGTGCGCCCCGGCCAGCAGGTCGCGAAACTGCTCTTGCCCAATGGCAATGGCAATCGGCAGGCCAATGGCCGACCACAGCGAAAAGCGCCCCCCCACCCAGTCCGAAAACTCCAGGCAGCGGGTGATGCCAAACGCCTGCGCTGCCGCCACATTGGTGGTCAGCGCCACAAAGTGCTGGGCAATCGACACCGCGGCCGAGGGCTGGACGCAGCCGCCCTGGCGCAAAAACCATTCGCGGGCCGAGTGGGCGTTGAGCATGGTCTCGGCCGTGGTGAAGGATTTGGAGGCGATCAAAAACAGCGTCGATTCAGGCCGCACTTGGCGCAGCACATGGCCCAGCTCATGCCCATCGACGTTCGAGACAAAGTGAACGCGCTTGCCCGCATCCACCCAATCCTCCAGCCCCTGCACCACCACCTCGGGCCCCAGGTGCGAGCCGCCAATGCCAATGTTCACAATGTCGGTAATCTGGCGATCGGCGCGCACCTGCTCGGCCAGCGCCAGCATGGCATTCAAGGTGTCGTGCGCGGCGGCCAGGGTGTCCCACTGCGCCTGGGGCCAGGCCTGCACCACCGGGTGCTGGCGCAGCTGCCCACCATCGCGCGGCATGCGCAGCAGCCAGTGCATGGCGGCGCGCCCCTCGGTGGTGTTGATCGGCTCGCCCGCCAGCATGGCATCGCGCCGCGCTTGCCAGCCGCAGTCGTGCGCCAAGGCCTGCAGCAAGGATTCGGTCTGGGTGGTGCAAAAGTTTTTGGACAAATCGGCGTACACGTGCGGCGCTTGCTGGCTGTGCTGGGCCAGGCGCTGCGGGTTGCTGGCAAACGCCTGGGCCAGATTGAATTGCGCCATGTCGTCTTGGTAATGGGCCGCCAAGGCCGCCCAGGCGGGGGAGGCGCTGCAACTCATGCGCCGGCCCCGGCTTGGCGCAGCAAATCCTCCAGCTTGCGCGTATCGACGGCAAAGGCGCGAATGCCTTCGGCCAGCTTTTCGGTGGCCATGGCATCTTCATTCAGGGCAAAGCGGAAACTGGCCTCGTCGTAGTGCACGGGGGCGATGTCCAGCTGCCGCGCGGCCTGGGCATCCAGGGCGGGCAGCACCGGCGAGGTGCTGGCTTCTAACTGGCCCAGCAGCTCGGGCGCGATGGTGAGCAAATCGCACCCGGCCAGCGCCACGATTTGCCCCACGTTGCGAAAGCTCGCGCCCATGACCTCGGTGGCAATGCCAAAGTGCTTGTAGTACTGGTAAATCTCGCGCACCGAGCGCACGCCGGGGTCGTTGGCCCCGGCCATGGCGGCCTCGTCCCACTGGCTGCCCGCCTGTTTTTTAAACCAGTCGTAAATGCGCCCGACAAAGGGCGAGATCAGCTGCACCTTGGCCTGGGCGCAGGCAATGGCCTGCACTTTGGAGAACAGCAGCGTCAGATTGGTGTGAATGCCTTGCTGCTCCAGCAGGCGGGCCGCTTCGATGCCCTCCCAGGTGGCGGCGATTTTGATCAGCACCCGGTCAATGGGCACGCCTGCGCCCTGGTACAGCTCGATCAGGCGCTGGGCGCGGGTGACGGTGGCGTTGGTGTCAAACGACAGGCGGGCATCCACCTCGGTCGAAACGCGCCCCGGCACCACGGCCAAAATCTCGCAGCCAAAGCGCACCAGCAGGCGGTCCATCAGGTCGTCCAGGGGCGCATCGGCAAAGCGCTGCACCACCTCGTGCAACAGCGGCGCGTACTGTGGCTGCTGCACGGCTTTCAAAATCAGCGAGGGGTTGGTGGTGGCATCCTGGGGCCGGTACTGCGCCAGTTGCTGAAAATTGCCGGTGTCGGCCACCACGGTGGTGACTTGTTTTAACGCGTTCAGTTGGTTCATAAGGGGTTCCCAAAAAGCGATGAATAAATCTTAAAAAAATAGCTGATTGCGCTTTTATTTCAATGTTTTTTTGCCGTTTAAAGCATTAAATCCATGATATTCAAGCGCAAACAGCTCTTTTTATTGCAGTACCACCAAGCGCCCATGCGCAAACAAATGGATGCGCCCTTTCTCAAACGGGGTCCAGGTTTCGTTCTTCGTCAGCGGGGCGGTCACGATCACGGCCACGCGGTCGTCCGGGGTGGTGCAGGTGGAAAAATCCAGGCTCACATCCTCATCGCTCAAATGCGCTGTGGCAAAGGGGTGGCGGCGCTCGATAAAGCACAGATCGGTGGTGGCATGCGCCCACAGCGCCTGGCCGTTGGAGAGCAAAAAATTAAACGTACCGTGCGGGCTGATGCGCCGCGCCAGGTCGGCCAGGGTGATGCTCAACTCGTGCAGCGTGGGCATGCCGGCGTGGGACTTGGCCAGCTCTTGCATGATCCAGCAAAAGGCCAGCTCGCTGTCCGTGGTGCCGACGGGGTAAAAATGGCTGTGCAGCTTGGGCGCAAAGTCCACCAAATTGCCGTTGTGGGCAAACACCCAATTGAAGCCCCACAGCTCGCGCACAAAGGGGTGGCAATTTTCCAGCGCTACCTGACCTTGGGTGGCCTTGCGGATGTGGGCGATGACGTTCTCGCTTTTGATCGCGTAGTTGCGAATCAGCTGCGCAATGGGCGAGGTGCTGGCCCGCTCGCGATCGACAAACTGGCGCAGCCCTTTGCCCTCAAAAAAGGCGATGCCCCAGCCATCGGTGTGGTCGCCGGTGTTGCCCGCGCGCTGGCTGAAGCCCGAAAAACTAAAGCGCACATCGGTGGGCGTGTTGCAATTCATTCCAAGCAGTTGGCACATAGCTTTTGACTTCTTCCTCGTTGCGGCAAACCCTGTGAAACTGCCAGTGTAGGTAAAAAAACAAGGCACCCAGCGCATTGTCTGGGTGCCTTGGGCATTTTGGCGGTGGCCGTTTAGAACGTGTTCACGATCTCGAATGAACACGTTCTTAAGCGTTGTTATGCCTTCACTGGGCGGCCGCTTTCACTTTCAAGCGCCAGGCGTGCAGCAGCGGCTCGGTGTAGCCGCTGGGCTGCTCCACGCCTTTGAAGACCAGATCGCACGCGGCCTGGTAGGCGGCGGACTGGGCAAAGCGCCCGGCCATTTTTTGGTACAGCGCATCGCCCGCGTTTTGCTGGTCCACCTTGGCGGCCATGCGCTCAAAGGTGGCGCGCACTTGCTGCTCGGTGACGATGCCGTGCAGCAGCCAGTTGGCCACGTGCTGGCTGGAGATGCGCAGCGTGGCGCGGTCTTCCATCAGGCCGATGTCGTTGATGTCCGGCACCTTGGAGCAGCCCACGCCCTGATCGACCCAGCGCACCACGTAGCCCAGGATGCCCTGGATGTTGTTGTCCAGCTCCTGCTGCTTCTCGGCCTCGCTCCACTGGGGATTTTTGGCCACGGGCACTTGCAACAGGTCGGCCAGGATGTTGGCGCGTTCGGTATCGGCGCTGATTTTTTCCAGCTCGGCCTGCACGCTGGCCACTTTCACTTGGTGGTAGTGCAGCGCGTGCAGCGTGGCCCCGGTGGGCGAGGGCACCCAGGCGGTGTTGGCCCCGGCTTTGGGGTGGCCGATTTTTTGCTCCAGCATGGCCTTCATCAGGTCGGGCATGGCCCACATGCCCTTGCCGATCTGGGCGCGGCCGCGCAGGCCCATGGTCAGGCCCACCAGCACGTTGTTCTTTTCGTAGGCGGCCAGCCAGGCGCTGGTTTTCATGTCGCCCTTGCGGATCATGGGGCCCGCGTGCATGGCGGTGTGCATCTCGTCGCCGGTGCGGTCCAGGAAGCCGGTGTTGATAAAGGCCACGCGGGCCGGGGCGGCGGCGATACAGGCTTTGAGGTTCACCGAGGTGCGGCGCTCCTCGTCCATGATGCCCAGCTTGACCGTGTTTTGCGGCAGGCCCAGCAGCTGCTCGACGCGGCCAAACAGCTCGTTGGCAAAGGCCACTTCCGCCGGGCCGTGCATCTTGGGCTTGACGATGTACACGCTGCCGGTGCGGCTGTTGCGAATGCCGTTGGCCCCGTGGCCCTTCAGGTCGTGGATAGCGATGGCGGTGGTGACGACGGCATCCAAAATGCCTTCGGGGATTTCTTTGCTCTCAGCGCCCCACAGGATGGCGGGGTTGGTCATCAGGTGGCCGACGTTGCGCACAAACATCAGCGAGCGGCCATGGAGTTTGAGGGGCTGGCCGTTGGCGCCGGTGTATTCGCGGTCGCCGTTCAGGCCACGGGTGACGGTCTTGCCGCCTTTGTCAAAGGATTCGGTCAGTGTGCCTTTGAGGATGCCCAGCCAGTTGCTGTAGCCCAGGACTTTGTCTTCAGCGTCCACTGCGGCCACAGAATCTTCCAGGTCGAGGATGGTGGAGACGGCAGCTTCCACCACCACGTCGGCCACGCCGGCCGCATCGGCCTGGCCAATGGGGGTGGCGCGGTTGATGAGGATGTCAATGTGCAGGCCGTTGTTCACCAGCAACACGCTGGTGGGGGCGGCCGCCTCGCCCTGGTGGCCGACGAACTGGGCGGCATCTTGCAAACCGGTGGTGCTGCCGTTTTGCAGCGCCACCACCAACTGGCCGCCTTCCACGCGGTAGCCGCAGGCATCCCGGTGCGAGCCTTGGGCCAGGGGCACGGCCTGATCCAAGAAGTTGCGGGCAAAGGCCACCACCTTGGCACCGCGCAGCGGGTTGTAGCCCGGGCCTTTTTGCGCCCCGTCCTCGTCGCTGATCACATCGGTACCGTACAGCGCGTCGTACAGCGAGCCCCAGCGGGCATTGGCGGCGTTCAGGGCGTAGCGGGCGTTCAGGATGGGGACCACCAGCTGGGGGCCAGCCATGGTGGCCAGCTCGGCATCCACGTTTTCGGTGGTGGCCTGCACACCCTGGGGGGGCTGAACCATGTAGCCAATCTGGGTCAAAAACTGCTGGTAAGCCGCCATGTCAGCAATCGGGCCGGGGTGGGCCTGGTGCCAGGTGTCCAGCTCTTTTTGCAGGCGGTCGCGCTCGGCCAGCAAGGCCGCGTTTTTCGGCGCCAAATCACGCACCAGGGCATCAAACCCCTGCCAGAAAGCGGCCGACTCCACCCCAGTGCCGGGCAGCACCTGGGTGTTGATAAATTGGTGCAGAACTTCAGCCACTTGCAGGCTGTGCGCAGGAATACGAGCAGTCATGGAAATCCCTTGTCAAAAAAACCAAAAATCCGCGAGGGCGACCCTGGCCAGCGCAGCGCTGGGCAGCGCCAGGGCATGGGCAGAGCGCTTCACAGCGCACTGTATTAGAAATGCGAAAAGGAATAAACCGCCTGAATATCCTGAAACTCATGACTTTTATGCAAAGAAGGCCGACACTGCCCCCCTTGGAAATACCCTGTTCCAGGGGGCCAAAATATTGCGCTTTTAATAGCTGGTACCGCTTTCTGGTATTGCGTTTTAGCTATATTTCACTCTCATTTTTTGCACATTTGCGTGCTGTTTATGGATAAATTAAAAGCTTTTGAGTCGTTTGTCTCGGTCGCCACCAAAGGCAGCCTGACCGCTGCCGCCAAGGCCGAGGGGGTGGCCCCAGCCATCATGGGGCGGCGCTTGGATGCGCTGGAGGAGCACCTGGGCGTGAAACTCATGGTGCGCACCACCCGGCGCATCAGCCTGACGCACGAAGGCAGTGCTTTTTTGGAAGACTGCCAGCGCCTGCTCACCGATGTCAGCAATGCCGAGGCCAGCGTTTCCGCCGGGGGCGTGAAAGCCGCCGGGCATTTGCGCATTACCGCTCCGGCCGGCTTTGGCCGCCGCCACGTGGCCCCGCTGGTGCCCAAGTTTTACGCCCTGCACCCCGAGGTAAAAATCTCGCTCAACCTCTCTGACCGGGTGGTGGATTTGGCCGCCGAGGGCTACGACTGCGCCGTGCGCGTGGGTGATTTGCCCGATTCGTCCCTGATCAGCGTGCGCCTGGCCGACAACCGCCGCCTGTGCGTGGCCGCCCCGGACTATCTGGCCCGGCGTGGGACCCCGCAACACCCCCAAGAGCTGGCGCAGCACGCTTGCCTGACCCTGTCCAGCGATGCCTCCCAAATCCGGGGCTGGGCCTTTCGCCTGCCGCGCCCCGAAGGCGGCAGCGATGTGGCCTACATCAAGCCCAGCGGCCCCCTGGACTGCACCGACGGCCAAGTCCTGTACGACTGGTGCCTGGACGGCTGGGGCATTGCCTGGCGCAGCACCTGGGAGGTGGATGCCGACATCGCCGCCGGGCGCTTGGTGCCGCTGCTGGAAGCGTTTGCCGCCCCGCCCAATGGGATTTACATGGTGTTTCCGCAGCGCAAGCACATGCCGCTGCGGGTGCGGCTGTGGATTGATTTTTTAAAAATGCACTATGAGCGCCCCGAATTTTGGCGCCAAGGAGTAAACGCATGATGTTGGAATCTGTACTGGCCAGCCTGCACCTGGTGGCGATTTTGGCGATGGTGGTGTTCTCCTCCAGCCAAGCGGCGCTGTGCCGGCAAGAATGGCTGAACGCTGCCGTGGTGCGCCGCCTGCTGCGCCTGGACTGGATTTTCCTGGCCTCGGTCACCGTGCTGCTGCTATCGGGCGTGGCCCGGGTGGTCTGGGGCATCAAAGGCTGGCCGTGGTATGTTGGCCAGCCGCTGTTTCACATCAAGATGACCTTGGTGCTCATCACCCTGGTGATTGTGGCGCGGCCCAGTTTTACCATCCGCCGCTGGGTGCGCACCTTGGATGCTGACGGCACACTGCCCAGCAGCCACGAGATCAACCGCCTGCGCAGCGCCATCATGCTGCACACGCACATCATGCCCTTCATCGCCGTGCTGGCCGTATTTTGGGCACGCGGCTGGTGAGCAGGCACCGACCCAGACACACGTAAAATTGCGCCCCTATGCTTTTAGTCAAACAGCAATTGCTCGCAGCCCTGGCTGGCGAGCTAGAAACCCTCTCCCCCGGTGCGGGCACCCGCGCCGCCTTTGAAAACCCCAAGGTAGCCGCCCACGGCGACTATGCCTGCACGGCCGCCATGCAACTGGCCAAGCCGCTCAAGCTCAACCCGCGCGCCCTGGGCGAGCAGCTCAAGGCCGCGCTGGAGGCCACGCCCGCCTTTCAGCAGTGGGTGGATGCCATTGAAATCGCTGGCCCCGGCTTTCTGAACATTCGCTTGAAACCTGCCGCCAAGCAGGAAGTGATCCGCGAAGTGCTGGGCCAAGGCGCTCAGTTTGGCCAGCAGCCCCAGCGGGGCGAAAAAATTCTGGTGGAATTTGTCTCGGCCAACCCCACCGGCCCGCTGCACGTGGGCCATGGCCGCCAGGCGGCGCTGGGCGATGCGATTTGCAACCTGTACGCCAGCCAGGGCTGGAACGTACACCGCGAGTTCTATTACAACGACGCGGGCGTGCAGATCGACACGCTGACCAAATCCACCCAGCTGCGCGCCAAGGGCTTCAAGCCCGGCGACGACTGCTGGCCCACCGATGCCGACAACCCGCTGGCCAAGAATTTCTACAACGGCGACTACATTGCCGACATCGCCCAGGCCTTCCTGAACAAGGAAACCGTGCAGGCCGATGACCGCGCGTTCACCGCCAATGGCGACGTTGAAGACTACGACAACATCCGCCAGTTCGCCGTCGCCTACCTGCGCAACGAGCAAGACAAAGACCTGCAGGCGTTCAACCTGAAGTTCGACGAGTACTACCTCGAATCCAGCCTGTACACCAACGGCCACGTGGAAGCCACCGTGCAGCGCCTGATCGCCAACGGCAAGACCTACGAACAAGACGGCGCGCTGTGGCTGAAATCCACCGACTACGGCGACGACAAAGACCGCGTGATGCGCAAAAGCGATGGTGGCTACACCTACTTTGTGCCCGACGTGGCCTACCACATTCAAAAATTTAAACGCGGCTTTACCAAGGTGGTGAACATTCAGGGCACCGACCACCACGGCACCATCGCCCGCGTGCGCGCGGGCTTGCAGGCGGCCGATGTGGGCATTCCTGCGGGCTACCCCGACTACGTGCTGCACACCATGGTGCGCGTGGTGCGCAATGGTGAAGAGGTGAAAATCAGCAAACGCGCGGGCAGCTACGTGACGCTGCGCGACCTGATCGAGTGGACGAGCAAGGATGCCGTGCGCTTCTTCCTTTTGAGCCGCAAGCCCGATACCGAATACACCTTCGATGTGGACTTGGCCGTGGCCAAGAACAACGACAACCCGGTGTACTACGTGCAATACGCCCACGCCCGCATCTGCTCGGTGCTGCGCGGTTGGCGTGAAGACTACGACCTGGCAGCGCTGCGCGAGGTGGACTTGAGCCCCCTGCACGGCGAGCAGGCCCAGGCACTGATGCTGCTGCTGGCCAAGTACCCCGAAATGCTCACCGCCGCAGCCCAGGGCAATGCGCCGCACGATGTGACCTTTTATCTGCGCGAGCTGGCTTCGGCCTACCACAGCTACTACGATGCCGAGCGCATTTTGGTCGATGACGAGGCCATCAAGCTCGCCCGCCTGGCCCTGGTGGCGGCCACCGCCCAGGTGCTGGCCAATGGGCTGGCCATGCTGGGGGTGTCTGCGCCCCAGCGCATGTAAAGCTACAACATCAAGGAGCGCTGCATGCGACAACAACAACGAGGCGGCACCATCCTGGGCTTTATCCTGGGGCTGCTGGTGGGCTTGGGCGCCGCCTTTGCCGTGGCGGTGTACGTCAGCAAAATTCCGGTGCCGTTTCTCACCATGGATGGGGACAAGTCCGCCCCCCCCCGGATGCCGCAAGCCGATTGGAATCCCAATACCGCCTTGGGCGGCAAGGTCACGCCTCCACCGGTCGCGCCCGTGGAGGTCAAGCCCGAAGGGGTCGCCCCCACCGAAACCCCTGCCGCCCAGGCCACAGCGTCGAATGATCCTTTAGGGGATTTGGCCAAGGCCCAAATTGCCAAGGCCGAAAAAGCCGAAGCGGCTGAAAAAGCCAAAGCGGCCGCCTCGGACGGCTTTGTGTACTTTGTGCAGGTGGGGGCCTTTCGCAGCCAGGCCGATGCCGATGCCCAACGCGCCAAACTGGGCCTGATCGGCCAGCAAGCCCGCGTGAGCGAACGCGAACAAAATGGCCGCCCCGTGTACCGCGTGCGCATTGGCCCCATGGCCCAGCGCAGCGAGGCTGAAGCGTTAAAACAGCAACTGGCCAGCACCGGCATCGATGCCGCCTTGGTGCGCATTCACCAGTAACCACGCCACGCGGGCGGGAACCGATTGCCCGCCTCCCACTCTTAGCGGGGCACTATTTTGGAGAAACCTTGAATGAAACGTCGTGAATTTGCCCAACTGGCCCTGCTGGGCGCGGTCCCCAGTGTTTTTTCTTTCGCCGCCCAGGCCAATAGCGGTTACGCCACGCTGAAGCAGCCCGCCTCGGTGCTGGCCCCGAAAGGCCAGATCGAGGTGGTGCAGTTCTTCTCTTACGGCTGCTCGCACTGCAAAAATTTTGACCCGGTCTTTGAAGCGTGGCGCAAGACCGCCGCCAAAGATGTCAGCGTGCGTTTGGTACACGTCGGTTTCAACAAAAATTTTGAGCCCCTGCAGCGCATTTACTACGCCCTGGAAAGCCTGGGCCAGGCCCAAGCCTTGAACGGCAAAGTCTTCAAAGCCTTTCAGGATGAGAAAAAGCGCCTCGACCAACCCGAGGTTCTCTTCCCCTGGGTGGCCGAGCAAGGCGTGGACCGCGCCAAGTTTGAAGCCGCCTACCAATCCTTTAGCGTGGCCACCCAGGTGCGCCAGGCCATACAACTGCAAGACCAGTACCAAGTGGAGGGCACCCCGGCCATGGGCATTGCTGGGCGTTACTACACCGATGGCTCGATGGCCGGTGGCTTTGAGCGCATGATTCAAATCACCAACCAATTGATTGAGCAAGAGCGCAAACGCACGTAAAGCGTGCTCAACCCCATCGTCACGGCTGCCCAAGCCCGCTTCGGCGGGCTTTGTTGTTGCTGCAGGGTGACTACAATCACACGCAAAAACCATGCCTAATTTATGAAGCGCCTGCCCACCCTCCTCTCTTTCTTGCCGCTGACCTTTGCGGCGGCCATGGTGCTGCCCGCCCACGCCGAGCGGGCCGACCGTGACCAGCCCATGCACATCGAATCGGATGCCCTGCGCCATGACGAGCTGCAGCAAACCAGCGTGTTCACCGGCAATGTGGTGATGACCAAAGGCTCCATCGTGCTGCGCGGGGCACAACTCGATGTGCGCCAAGACCCGCAGGGCTACCAATATGGTGTGGTCACCGCCGCCAAGGGCCAGCGCGCCTTTTTTCGCCAAAAGCGCGATACCGCCCCCGGTGCGCCAGAGGAGTTTGTCGAGGGCGAGGCCGAAGTCATTGAATACGATGGCCGCAAAGACGATGTGCGCCTGATTCGCCGCGCCCAGCTGCGCCGCTATACCGGCGGCAAGTTGAGCGATGACATTACCGGCCAGCAAATCACGTACAACAACCTGACCGATGTTTTCACCGTGGACAGCCAAACACCCCAAGCGGGCAACAAGCCCGGCAGCAACAGCGGTGGCCGGGTGCGGGCGGTATTGGCCCCCAAAGCACCCCCTTCAACCAGCCCGGCCGGCACGCCCGCAGCGGGCGCAAGGCTGCAATCCACCCCGCAACTGACCGCTCCGCAAGAACCATGACGCAGCCGCAAGAACCCTCTTTGGCTGCGCACAGCAGCGCCACCAGCTGCCTGCAAGCGCGCCACCTGGCCAAAACCTATGGCAAGCGCCAGGTGGTCAAAGATGTCTCGCTCACCGTTAAAAGTGGCGAAGTGGTCGGCCTGCTCGGCCCCAACGGTGCGGGCAAAACCACCTCGTTTTACATGCTTGTCGGCCTGGTGCGCAGCGATGGCGGCGATGTGCTGATTGATGGCCAATCGGTCGCCCGCAGCCCCATGCACCAGCGCGCGCGCCTGGGCCTGTCCTACCTGCCGCAAGAGGCTTCGATTTTTCGCAAACTCAATGTGCAGGACAACATCCGCGCCGTGCTGCAGCTGCAAAAAGATGCCGCTGGCAAGCCCCTGACCAAAGACGAGATCGAGCGGCAGCTGACCAACCTGCTGCAAGAGCTGCACGTCGAGCACCTGCGCGATGCCCCGGCGCTGGCCCTGTCCGGCGGCGAGCGCCGGCGCGTGGAAATTGCCCGCGCCCTGGCCACGCACCCGCGCTTTATTCTGCTGGACGAGCCCTTTGCCGGCATCGACCCGATTGCCGTGATCGAGATCCAGCGCATCATCGGCTTTCTCAAAGCGCGCGGCATCGGTGTGCTCATTACCGACCACAACGTGCGCGAAACGCTGGGCATTTGCGACCACGCCTGCATCATCAGCGAGGGCACGGTGCTCACCCACGGCACGCCGCAAGCCATCGTGGACAACCCCGAAGTGCGCCGGGTGTACCTGGGCGACAACTTCCGCATGTAAGCCATGGTCGGGGCCGCACCGCATCTCTCGATTCGCCCCGGCATCCAGCTGCAGCTGACCCCGCAATTGCAGCAAGCCCTGCGCCTGCTGCAGCTGTCCAGCCTGGAGCTGCAGCAAGAAGTGCAGCAACGGGTCTTGGACAACCCTTTTTTAGAATTGGAAGAGGCCGAGGCCACCGCCCCATCCACTCCTGAAAAAGAAGCTGTAAGCGCTGATATATCAAGCGATTCAGAATTTAATACCCCTGATAACCAATCAGAAACAGCGCAAGAAGCTCCTGAATTAGAAGCCCTCAGTTGGGAGGGCGACTTCCTCTCCGCCTTCGATTGGGACGATGCCCCCCCCGGCCCCGCGCCCGCCAACGCCGACAGCGAACAGGCCCTGCCCCACGACTTCACCGCCAGCGCCCCCAGCTTGCAAGCGCACTTGCAAGAACAAGCCAGCAACCTGCGCCTGGCCCCGGCCGAACGGGCCGCGCTCGAGTTTTTGATCGGCAACCTGCTGGACAACGGCTACCTCGATGGCGACCTGCCCGAACTGGCGCACACCCTGCTGCCCGAGGTAGCCACAGAAGCCGAAACCCCCAGCGCGGCAGAAACCCGCCAAGCCCTCATGCACCACCTGCAGCTGGCCTTGGGCCTGCTGCAAAGCATGGAGCCCGCCGGCATCGGTGCCCGCAACGTGGCCGAATGCCTGCGCCTGCAACTGCGCCACGCCTGGGCGCAAGAAGCGCAACCAGCCCATGCCGACCACGCCCTGTACCAGCTGGCCCTGGCACTGTGCGAGCAGCCACTGCCCCTGCTGGCCCGCAAAGATGTGCGCACCCTGGCCCAGCACTGCGCCGCCCCCCCGGAGCGCATCGCCCTGGCCCTGCGCTGGATTGGCCAACTCGAACCCAACCCCGCCCGGCGCTTTGCCGCCATTGCCCCATCCCGCCTCATCCCCGACGTGCTGGTGCGCCCCAGCGGCCAGGGCCTACAGGTGCAGCTCAACCCCGAAGTGCTGCCGCGCCTGAACGTCCACGCCCTCTACGCCCAGGCCCTGCGCGGGCAGCGCAGCCATGCCAGCTACGCCGGCCTGCACAGCCAGCTGCAAGAGGCGCGCTGGTACGTGAAAAACCTCGCCCAACGCTTTGACACCATCTTGCGCGTCGCCCAGGCCATCGTGCAGGAGCAAGCGGGGTTTTTCAAACACGGCCCCGTCGCCATGCGCCCCTTGGTGCTGCGCGAAGTGGCGCAGGCCCTGGACTTGCACACCTCCACCATCAGCCGCACCGTCAATGGCAAATACATGGCCACGCCGCAAGGCACCTTTGAATTCAGCTACTTTTTTAGCTCGGGCGTGCAAACCGATACCGGCGGCAGCACCTCCAGCACCGCAGTGCAAACCGTCATTGCCCAGCTCATTGCGGCAGAAAACCCCAAAAAACCCCTGTCTGATGCCAAAATCGCCGACCTTCTGGCCGCCCAAGGCATCGAATGCGCCCGCCGCACCGTCGCCAAGTACCGCGAGGCGCTGAACATCCCGGCCACCAGTTTGCGCAAAACGGTTTAAAGCCCGCCAACGCTCTTGCCAACGACGCGGCGCTATCCTTCGCACCACTTATGAACCAACTGCATTTATTTTTGCCCTGCGCCGCTGGCGTGGAAGATTTTTTGGCCGATGAGGTCCACACCATTACCGGTGCCAGCGGGCAGGATTTGCTCGTGGGCCGGGGCGGTGTCATGGTGCGCGGTGCCTGGCGCGATGTGCTGCAGCTCAATCTGCACAGCCGCCTGGCCCAGCGCGTGCTGATTGAGCTGGCGCTGCAGGACTACCGCAACGAAAACGACCTGTACCGCGCCGCCAGCCAAGTGTCCTGGGAAGTGTGGTTTGACCCGCAGCGCACCTTCAAAGTCGAGGTCACCGCCCAGCACAGCCCGCTGACCAGCCTGAACTTTGCCGCCCTGCGCGTGAAAGATGCCGTGGCCGACCGCTTTCGCGCCAAGCGCGGTGGCGTGCGTCCCAGCGTGGAAACGCACCACCCGGACGTGCGCATCCACCTGCACCTGACCACCGACACGGCCACGCTGTACATCGACACCTCGGGTGAAGCCCTGTTCAAACGCGGTTGGCGCGAAGACACGGGCGATGCCCCCCTGAAAGAAACCCTGGCCGCCGCCATGATCGCCGCCACCGGCTGGAACCCGCACGGCGACCATCCCCAGCCGCTGTACGACCCCTGCTGCGGCAGCGGCACGGTGGTGATCGAGGCAGCGCAGATCGCCCGGCGCATTCCGGCCGGCATCCTGCGCCGCTTTGCGTTTGAAAAGCTCATCCCCTTTCAGCGCCATGTCTGGGAAGGCATGCTCGACGAGGCCGAGGCGCAGATTCTGGACACCAGCCCGGTGCCCATCTATGGCTCTGACATCTCGCACCGCATGGTGGACTTTGCCCAGCGCAATGCCGAACGCGCCGGCGTGCTGGACACCATTGAGCTGCGCGGCGGCGATGCCCTGCAACGCATGCCCCCCTGCGCGCAACCCGGCGTTTTGTTGATGAACCCGCCCTATGGCGAGCGCATTGCCGCCGCCGGCAGCTTTGGCCGCAATGCCGCGCAGCGCATGGACGCGGTAGAACGCATGGGCCGCGAAAGCGCCCAGACCGAAGATGGCGTGGAATTTTTCAGCCAACTGGCCAGCCACTGGAAGAAAAACTTCAGCGGCTGGAGCGCCTGGATGCTCACCCCCGACCTGAAGCTGCCCGGCAAAATGCGCTTCAAAGAATCGCGCCGCACGCCGCTGTGGAACGGCCCGATCGAATGCCGCCTGTTCCGCTTTGACGTGGTGGCCGGCACGCACAAGCCCCGCAAAGACGCGCCAGGCGACAGCAGCGTGCAGGGCAGCGGCACATGAAAATTCTTTTGCGCTGGCCGCACTGCAATGCCGACTACCCCGGCCCCCAGCCGCGCCCGGTGGTGCTGGACACCAATGTGGTGCTCGATTTATTGGTGTTTGACGACCCGCTGGTGCCCCCCATCCGCCAATTGCTGGCCCAAGGCCAGCTGCGCTGGATTACCGACGAAGCCCAACGCATCGAGCTGGGCCGCGTGCTCAGTTACAGCAAGGTCGCCCCGCGCGTGGCCTTTTACGAAAAAACAGCCGCGGGCGTGCTGGCCGCTTTCGATGCCGCCGTGCAGTGCGTGCCCACCGCACCCAAGGTGCGCTTTACCTGCACCGACCCGGACGACCAGCACTTTCTGGATTTAGCGGCCCAGCACCGGGCGCTGCTCATCAGCAAAGACAAGGCTGTTTTGAAGCAGCGTCGGCGCTTGGCCACTCACTATGAGACCACAATAGGCAATCAACTCGTTATAGAGTAAGCGCAAGCAGCTATTGTTTTTGCGGATGATCGCGGTAAAACAGCGCCCACTCGTCCATCACCACGCCGTCGGCAAGATGGCACACCCCATATTCCCCGCCCGCCCCACGCACGATTTCCAGCGTGCCGCCTTGGGCGATGCAGTATTGCGCTGCAGGGTTGGCCATGCCAGCGGTGGGCGGGCTGGGCTGCGCGGCGGGGGCGGCTGCGGGCTGGATGGTACAGCCGCCCAAAGCGGTCAGCATAAGAAGCAGGGCCATTTCACAAAACAGAATGCGGCGCATAAGAATGAGGTGTTGAAAGCGGTATCAGAGGGGATGGGACTTCTTTTGAATCATGGCGTTGCGAGCAGATGTACGGCCATCACGGTGATGTCGTCTGACTGCTCAGCCCCAGCGGAAAAGCTACGCACCGCGCCAGAGAGCGCCGCAGTGGTTTGTGCGGCACTGCCATGTTTGAAGTTTTCCAAGGTCGCCAACAAGCGCTGCTCACCATAAAAATCACCCGCGTTATTTTGGGCTTCGGTCACACCGTCGGTATAAAGCAGCAGCCGGTCGCCCGGGCTCAGTTGGGTGGTTTCAGTGTGATAAACACACTCTTGCACCGCGCCTACCACCAGTTGCCTGCGCCCTTGCAGAAAATAAGCGGCCGCATTTTCAGGCACCAATACCGGGGGGTTGTGCCCCGCATTGGCCCACGCCATGCGACGCGTTTCTACGTCAATCACTGCGTAAAAAATAGTGACGAACATATTTTGTTCGTTGTCTGCGGCCAACTGGGCATTCAATCGCCCCAGGGTATGGGCCGGGTCGAGGGCTTCAAAGACCAGCGATTTAAGCAAAGTGCGGCTCATGGCCATAAAAAGCGCTGCAGGCACCCCCTTGCCAGATACATCGGCCACCACCAGCCCCAGGTGGCGTGCGTCCAGCCAGAACCAGTCGTAAAAATCACCCCCCACTTCTTTGGCGGGCTCCAGGGTGGCCCACAGGTCAATGCAGCCCTTGCCAGGAAAAGGCTGCGGGACTTTGGGGACCAAGGTCATCTGAATGGCATGGGCAACGCTCAACTCGCTTTCGATGCGCTCGCGGGCAGAGTTTGCGGCCAGCAGTGCCCCAATATGGGATTGCAAGTCGGTTTGCATTTTGACCAGCGTGCGGCTGAGATGCCCCACCTCATCTTGGGCCTGCGCTGCGGGCAGCAGGGTATTGAAATCACCGGTGCTAATGTGCTGCGCGGCCGTCGCCAGATCACGCAGCGGCTGGGTAATGGTGCGCGAGACAACAACAATAATGAGCACAATCAGCAAGATGCCCAGCACGCCAATGATGGCGGCCACCAAGGTGAGTTGGTTGGCACCACGAAACAGCTCATTTTCTGGAAACACAATGCCCAACGACCAGCCTGCGCTCGATACCGGGCCATAGTAAAGCCGCACTTTGGCACCGCTGGGGGTAGTGTGTGCAATGAATCCCGTCTCTCCTTGCACCACGCGTTGCCCAAGTTGGATAAGCCCAGGGTCCACCCCCTGGGCGTGGACTGCAGCTTCAGCGGCCGGTGTTTTCGTAATGTGTCGCAGCACATGCTCACGGCTCGGGTGGTAAATCACCTGCCCTTCTTGGGTCAGTAAAAACATGTACCCCGTATCCAAAACCTTGATGCTGGTGAGCGCTTTGTCCAACCAGCCAAGCTCTAGGTCAGCCGTCACCACACCGGCCAGTTTGCGCACTCCCCCCTGCATCCGATAAAAGGGCACCGAATAGGTGGTCATCAGGCTATCGCCACCACCGTCATCAAAATACGGCTCACTCCAGCGCGGCTGTGCTTGGTGCAGGGGCGCTTGAAACCAATTTTTCTCTAGGTAGTTGTAGCTTTCGCCCAAGTCACGAAAGGCGATTGTGTCCTGTTGCCGCCAGGCATAAGGGGCATACAGCGCCGGTGCCTCCTGATCGGGTTGAAAGGCCACCGCACTGCCATAAATTTGCGGGTGGTTGTCCAAAACACCTTGCTGCAGGCGCTGCAGGGCCGAGGCGCTCAACGGTGCTTCTTCCAGATGCACGGCCGCCTTTTCAATCACCCAGGTTGTGTCATCCAATAGGGAGGCAATTTGATTGGAGGCCGACCGGATGATGTTCTTGGCATCAGCGATGGCATCTTGCTCCAGCATGTGCCGTGCATACCATTGGATGGAGGCCAGCAACAAAGCAAAGACCAGTGTCGTACCCAGGCCGATGGCCAGGACAAGGCGTGTGGCAACACTGTGTCTGGGGTGCATGGTTAAGATTTAGCCTGGCTGGATTTTGTAAATTGAAGAGGATTTTTGCCATGGACATGGTTCCAACAACAATGGCCAACGCCACCATTATTCCACTGCAGGGGCAGATCAACAGTATGAATGCCCAGGCCCTGGAAGCCCAGTTGCTGGCCCTGGTTCATGGCGGGGCACGGCAAATCGTGCTCGATTGCAAAGGGTTGGAATACATCTCCAGCGCAGGCCTGCGCGTGGTACTGGTATTGGCCAAGCGCCTCAAGCAAGAGGGCGGGAGATTGGTGGTGTGCGCCCTGCAACCGGCGGTGCATGAGGTGTTTGATATCAGCGGTTTTCTGTCTATTTTGGAGGTAGAAAACACCTGTGAGGATGCACTTGCAAGGCTTTAGCCATGGATGCGCACCCCACTCCAACGCCTTGGCCCCATTGGCAAACGGCCCCTCTGCAACTTGCGCCTGGCAGCGCAGCCCAGGCGGGGCCCCCTGCACTGGCCTGGCTTCAAGCGCTGTGCGTGCAATGGGCCGTGCCGCACAAGCTCATACTGACCATCCGCCTGTGCACAGAGGAAATTCTGACCAATATCGCCACCCACGCCCATCGTGGTGATGGCGTGGCAGCAGAGGTTACGTTGCGCTGCGGCCAGCTCACCAACGGGGTGGGGGTGGTCATTTGTGATGATGGCATTGCCTTTGATCCCATCGCACAAACCAGCCCCTTGCTGGCCAACACACTGGACGATGCCATGCCGGGAGGGCATGGGTTGCGGCTGGTGCGCCACTACACCCACTCTTGGCATTACCGCAGGAAGGCGGGGCTTAATGAGCTGCTGCTGGTCTTTGCCTATCCTTGGCCGATCCCTGTTCCGCCCCATCCCAAGTGATCACGGCCTGCGGGCAAAAGCCAACCATTAACGGCTTGCTTGCCCGTGACTTGCTTACTGCCCACGCGCTGCCTGGTATTGCTGCGCAATAGCCTGCAGGAGCCCCTGCGCATGGGGTGAATGGGCATACACCCGGCTGGCATCAAACGCGATATGGTTCAGGTACTGCAGGCGCAGAACATCGCCCGCCTCTTCCCCCTCCCACTGCTCAGGCAACACGCCCGCAAATAAAAACCCTTTTCCTGCCAACACCCCCGCCAATGCCATGGCAGCAGGACTGGCCATGGGCAAGTCCATGTACACCACATCGACTTTTTTCTCACACAGCTGCTGAAGATGGTGGGTTACCAGTGCTTGTGCATCCTTGCCGGTACGGTGCACAGTGATGACAGCATCGTTAAACAGTTCGCTGCGCACCCGCAAGGTGAGCGCGCTGGCACCTTGGCATTCTTGCAGCGCAGCCACTGGTGCCGGCTGCAATTGCCGCCGCAAACCTGTTTGAACATGAATGCGCTCGATCAGCGGCAGATAGACGGCAGGCGCAAACACGCAGCGCAAGGGCTCAGGATTGAGGCGTGTGTAAAAGTACACGGCCGATTGCCGCTGGCCTTGCAGCTTGTCATCAATCTTATTGAATACCACATGGCTGGGAATGTAGGACAGCAGCACCCCGGTTTCGCGGGCACCCAAGCTTAAATTGCCTTTTTGCGTGTAAGGGTGAATGGTGACCGCCTCACTGACCAGTCCGTAAAGCCCCTGGGCTTGGCCATGCGCTATCAAAAACTGCTTGAGTTGTTTAAACAGATTCAACCCTCGGTACCGTGGCTCGACCATCGCAGCACCGCTTTCTGCCACTTTGGCCCCCGCATGGGCGTAAAACAGACACAAACAAGCAATCAAGCGGCCATCGTCCAAGGTAACCGCACAGCATTGCAGCAGACCGCTGGCCAGTTGTTGGCGAATTTTGTCCGGATAATAAAAATCGCTGGCGTAGGTATAGCCGTAGGTTCTGTAAGCCAGTTGCGCGAGTGCCAAGGCATCTTGCGGTTCAAGCAAACGCAGTGCAACGGGAGGGCTAGCCACCACCGCCGACTCCACGGTTTGAGCAGGTGGGGGCTGCTCAGCCTCAGGCACACTAGGCGCCACACTGGATAAAGGTAGATTTTTCAGCAGCTCCAGGCGCTTCCCCGCTTTGCCCAAGTTGATAAGGCTTAAGCCATCGCTTAAACCCCGCAGCAGGCGAAAACTTAGATAAAGCGCCTCACTTTCCTCCAGTTGCTGCAAATCCAGCGGCAGACCTTTGTCTTGCAGCGCAATCACCAAAACACCCGGACGCTGCTGCAGCTCCAGGGTGATTTCACCGCTCTCGCCCGCCTCAAAGGCGCTGTGCATGACGCTGGTAAAAGCCTCTTCTACCAGCAACTCGATATGCCCCAGCGCCTGCGCCCCAAAGCCCAAACAGCGGGCAAACTCCACCGCCCAGCATTGCAGCGGGCGCACAGCCGCTAGCTGCGCCAGCACGGTGGTGCGGGCAAAGCTGCCGTTGGGTTGGGCGTGCAGAGCATCAGCCATGGCTGCGCTTATCCACCATGCGGCGGATTTTTCCAGTCTTGGGATTGCGCGGCAAAGCCCCCGGGGGCAGCACCCGGACAACGGGCATCGCAACCGATTGATTGCGCACGTTCGTGGCCAGCACCGGTCGCTGCCCCAGCAGTTGCGCTTGCAATTGGGCCGCCAACTCCTGGGCACGTTCGGGAGACAAATCGTTATGGGCCTCGACCTCCAGCAGCAATTCATCAAGCCCATTGGCTGCGCTGCTGGCGCAGACGCTGAAATGCGGACTGAGTTCTGCGAATACGGCCACACATTGCGCCACGCTCTCAACGGTGATGTTGTCAGCACCCAGCACCAGCACCTCATCACTGCGGCCCAATAATTCAAAGCGCAAACTGGTGCGGCCACAAGGGCAAGGGCCGGGAATAATGCGCCCCCTATCGCCTACGGCGTAGCGGATGACGGGCATCAAGGTGCGGTCGATATTGGTGACCACGATATTGCCCTCTTGCCCCTGGGGTACAGGATGGCCCGTAGCAGGATCGACAATTTCCAGCCAATGCAGGCTGTCGTCCAAGTGGTGGATGCTGCCCGTCGAGTTCGGGCATTGGTAACCCACATTGCCCGTATCGTTGATGGCATAAGAGACCGAGCGAATCACCTCAGCATGCAGCACTTCGGCCAGGTAAGCGCGGGCGGCGGCGGTCAAGTGCTCGCCCGCATAACCAATTTTACGAATGCGTAAGTCCTTAATACCTTGCTGCTGCACATACTGCGCAATGCCCACCAACACCGAGGGAATAGACACCACGCCATCAACCACAGGGAACGCACGCAACTGGGCCACGATATTTTCCATCGCGATATGTCCACCGATGGGCAGCAAATGAACACCCAATGCTTCTGCCGCTTGGTTCACACTCATGAACGAGGCCCACATATTCCCGGCAAAAAACAGATTGGCCACCACATCGCCCGGTGCAAACAACCCCAACCCCATACTTTTGCCGATACTGGCGGCGTTGCGCCGGTTTTCATCCACGGTGCGATAAACAAACTTTGGGGCTCCCGTGGTGCCACCGCTGGCAAACGAGATGGAATTGCCCAAAGGGGCCGTAAGCAACCCAACACCTTGCGGTGGCAGGTGGGCGCGAAACTCGGCAGGCTGCAGCAGTGCTACGCCCGCAAGCGCTGATAAGTCGAGTAAATCCTGCGCGGGCAGGCGTTCGCGGTAAAAAGGCGATTGACTGCGGGCAACGCGCAGCACCTGGTTCAGCTTGGCCAGGATGGCGCTGTGGCGCTGGGCATCAGGCAAGAAATCCCAGTGTTCGTGCAGGGGAAGTTCGTGGCCAATGGACACCCAGCGCACCATGTGTGCCAAGCCGCGCGTTGCATCGTGCGGTGTGCCGTGTTTGCGCCGGTGCATGTGGCCAATGGCGGTGATGCGGTCTGCGCCCGAAGCCACCAGCCTGTCTGCCAACGCAAACAACCGCGCACTGTCGGCCAAAATTCCTACCGACTGAATGAATGCGCCTTGCGGTGCCAAGGTGGCGTACAGGTCTTCGTCGCTGTCAATGGCCACCACAAAAGCCGTGCGGTGTTGGCACGAAACTTTAAATACAGGCGCTTTTTGCAGTACCACCGTCCAGCGTTGGTCTGATACGGCAGGAATCAGCAGCTCAGCCTGTCCCAGCGCCTGCTCCACCCGTGCCAGCTCGCGCGTGCGGGTAATTTCAGTTTGCTCATGCATGTTGATGGGCGCTTGGGGACACACCCGCTCAAAGGCATCAAGCGCCTGCGCCAAGGTCTGCGCAAACTGCTGGGCTGCCTCTTGGCCATAGACAAAAACGCTGTGCGGCGAGGAGCAAGCCGCCTGTTCCCACATCGAAAAGTCCCGTGCCAGCTCGTCGGCGACGGCACGGCGGTTATCCTCGGTCAAGGCGGTACGGTCAAGCACCGCCAGTGAGTATTTAGGGCCAAATTCCAGCACATCGGTATGCAAACCACGGCCGCTGCGGTACACCTCAACCGTCTCTTGTCCGCCATAAACGACGATCAGATCGGCCTGTTGCTTAATCACCGCCTCAATGGCTTGATCGCCTCCTTTGAAGGGCAGCAGTGCAATGCTGGGAGTTATCAATCCTTGCACATCACACTCTTGCAGCACCTGGGCAAACAACAGCGGAAACACCGGATCGAACGACGACATTTTCAGCACGTTGGCATTCTTGGTCATGATGCCCTGCACCAAAGTATCGACAGCGCTGACAAACACATTGCTGGCCGACACATGTGCCACCACTCCCTTGGGCGTGGCGCGCAAGTAGCCACCAAAGCGAGGATTCCAGACAAAGCGGTCGATGTAATCGGGATCATCCAAATCCACAGCCAGGCGCTTCATAAGGTTGTCATAGCGCAATATCCAGACGATGGCATCCAGCCCGGCGGCAATCATCTCCGGCGAGAAACTCAGTAAAGCGGGCATTTGCTCCAAAATGCGCTGGCGCACCGGATGCTGGGGGTTTGCCAGTTTCTGCCCGACCCGATCGAGCACGGCGGCCAAGGCACTAATCGGTGTTTGGCGCAGGCGCTCTACGCTGTCGTGGGCATCGGCAAACAGTGCCTGCACCATATCGGGCGTAATGGCAGGGGTAGTAACAAACTCACCCAGACGGAACCAAGTGACGGTAGTGGGCGCGGTAACAGTGGTGTTCATGGTGTCACTCGTTTCTTAGAGTTTGATTAACTGCGAAGCCGAAATCGCACAGCCGGCGTGTTTTTGGACTCCTGCCCGTCCGTGCAGCACGATGTAGCGCCCTGGCAGACCGCAGCTGCAGCCGCTGCCTATATGACCCAAGTCGGTTGAAAGTACAGAAATCGCTGGCGCACTGCGCAGATAACTCGTTTGCAATTTGAGCAGGCCCACACCTCCTTCAGGCAGCACCTGCATCGTGCCGGGATCAATGGCCGCTACGTTGGCAAAGCTGGGAATGTGGTAGTGGCGCTCGCTGCAGCTCAGGTAGGGTACGCCGTGCTCCACCATGCCGTAAAAATCGCGCACATTTTGCGGCGCAATCCCCAATACCTGCGAAACCAATTGGGCGTACTGCTCAAAGCTGACCGTGGTACCTGTGTGCGACTTCCAGCCACCGCCGGTAATGAGCAAGCTGCCCGCCGGGAACTGCCAGCGCACACCCCGGCGCTGCAACTCTTGCAAAGTGGCAAAACTAAAGGCCAAAAAACCCACAACGCGCAATGGCAAACCAGTAGCAGCAAAACGCTCCAGGGTGGTGATGGCTTGTTCCATATCGAACTGCGGCTGGCCGTCGCTGCCCGCTTGCAGGGCAAAGTATTTTTCAGCCGTGGGGGCAAAGCTGGTATAGACATTAAAAGTGTGCGCAGCTCCCCGGCTGCCTGCCATGTCTGGGGCATAAGAGAACACCAGATAGTTCACCGGCGTATCGCTGGTCAGACCCATACTGCGTGCCAGCAGGGCACGCATACCGGCCTGGCGCTCAAACGACACACGATCTAAATTGATCTGACTTTGCTGACCCTGCGTCCCCGAAGAGGTCAGTTGCAGCGCGATTTGGTCCTCGGGGACGGAGAGCAAACGGTGCTGTTTAAAAGCCGTGACAAAAATATGCGGAATGCTCACCACATCGGCCCAGCTTTGCACCTGTTCGGGAACAAATCCATACTGGGCACAAATTCCTCGGTACACCATGGAGTGCTCAATGTGAAACGCTGCCATCTCGCGCATCGACTGGGTGAACAATGCCCGGGTCTGGTCACTGTCATCAAACGCCTGTGGGCGCTGGGAGTAGTCATAAAGGCGGTAGGTCGCCTGTTCGGCTTGCGCGATCGGGTCTGCCATGGTCACAGTCTCCTGAAAATTTTCAATCGTAGTTTTAATCTTGCCCCACGCGCTGCTGGCGCAGGGCGGGAACGGAAAACACATACACCGCACAGAGCAGCAAAGCCGCGGCACTGCCCAATAACACCGTGGTGGGTGCCAGCTGGTCTGTCAGCCACCCCGTCACGCCGAAAGACAGCGGCTGGGATGAGAGCGCCAAGGCCATCAACAAACTAAAAAATTGCCCAAGCGCATGGGCCGGCACCAAACGCTGAAATAGCGTGATCAAGCAAATATTGACTCCGTTGAGGGCCAACCCGACCAGGAGCAACGCCACCAAAAATAAGCCTAGCGAAGCCCACAGCCCCATCGCCGTAAAACAGGCCACAACCAGCAACAAACTGCCCCCCAGCAAAGTGGCCACACTGGTGCGCAAACGCACCTGCCCCAGCAGCAAGGCTGCCAGCAGCATGCCCCCGGTATAAGCGGCCATGAGCACCCCAATGCCCCCTGGCCCGCTGGCAAACTGCCCTTCGGCAAACACAGGGATGAGCACCGTCAAAGATGAAAATAAAAAGTTGATGACCACCAATGGCTCCAGCAAGTAGAGCACCACCGGCACACTGCGCATAGTCTGCCAACCCTGACCCAGCCCGTGGCGCACCGAGGTACGAGCGGCTGCCGGTGCATGCGCCCACGCCATGCGCAGCAAGAAAAAGGCTGATAGGCCAAAAGAAACCACATTGCACAAAAACGCGGCAGGCACACCAATCAAGGCAATCAAACTGCTGCCAGCTAAAAATCCCAAGGCCCCGCTGGCGTTGGCGGACAGCTGGCCCAGTGCATTGGCTTGGGTCAGCTGCTCACCTTTGACCAACTGGGGCACCATGGCCAAGGTTGCCGGATTAAAAAAAGCGGCCGTCATCGATAGCAGGGCCGTGATACCTACCAACAGCGGCATATTAAGCTGCTGCGTTTGCGCCAAGATGGCCAAGCTCAGCACCAAGATGGCACGCACACCATCACAAACCAAGGCAATTGTGCGACGGTTGGCACGATCCGCCACATAGCCAGCCCAGGGTGCAACCAAAATGGCCGGCAACGTTGATGCCACCATCACCACTCCCAACATGGTGCCCGAGCGCGTCCAGCTATACACCAGCCAAATCACCGCCAGGGTGTGCACCCTGTCGCCCACCTGCGAGGCGACTTGGGCCAGCCAAAAATTACGAAAAGCGGGATGGGTACGCAGGAGTTCAAACATAAAAATAAGGCAGGGGGAGGTTTGAGCCTCTTCCCTGAAGACGGCCGTGTGCCCCTCTCTATTGCAACAACACGGCTCAATGCACAAGCCAGCAGACTCGCACAATAGTCTGTTTACCGCAACACCCCCAGGGACTGCGGCAGCTTAAAGCCCGCCACCACGTCTGCCAGGCTGTGCGCCTGCTGCTGCAGCGACTGGGCGGCGGCTGTCGCCTCTTCCACCAGGGCCGCGTTTTGCTGCGTGGCCTGGTCCATGTGGGTGATGGCGGTGCCCACTTCGGCAATGCCAGTACTTTGCTCTTGGCTGGCGCTGCTGATCTCGGCCACGACGGTGTTCACCTGGCGGATGCTGTCTACCACCTGGGCCATGGTGGCCCCGGCCTCTTGCACCTGGCGGCTGCCGCTGGTCACCTGCGTGACGGAGTCTTCAATCAGCCCTTTGATCTCTTTGGCGGCCTCGGCGCTGCGCCCGGCCAGGGTGCGCACTTCGCTGGCGACGACGGCAAAACCCCGGCCTTGTTCGCCAGCCCGGGCGGCTTCGACGGCAGCGTTCAGCGCCAAGATATTGGTCTGAAAGGCAATACCGTCAATCACGCTGATGATGGCCTCAATCTTGCGCGATGCGGCCTCAATGCCGCCCATGGTCTGCACCACCTGGCCGACGACTTCCCCGCCGTGGGCCGCAACGTCTGATGCTGCGTGCGCCAATTGCCGCGCTTGCTGGGCATTGCTGGCGTTTTGCTGCACGGTAGCAGTGAGTTCTTCCATGGCGGCGGCAGTTTCTTCCAAGCTGCTGGCTTGTTGCTCAGTGCGCTCGGACAGGTCGCGGTTGCCTGCCGCAATCTCGGTGGTGGCCAAGCGCACGTTTTCTGCCGCAACGCGAATTTGCAGCAGCACGGCGGCAATCTTGTCCGCAAACTGGTTGAAAGCACGGGCAATCTGTGCCAACTCGTCCTGGCCGCTGGCATCGATGCGGCGTGTCAAATCGCCCTCGCCGCTGGCGATGTCCGCCAGGGCATCGCGCACCATGGGCAGGCGCCGCAGCAGGCGGGCCACACTGGTGGGCAGCAAGACGGCGGCAGCCACGATGCAGGCCAGGGCAATCAGCACCTGAAGCTGCAGCAACTCGCGCAGGGCGGACTGGGCATCGGCCTCGTCCACGGCAATGCCCAGCACCCAGGGCGTGCCGTCCACGGGGGCGGCATACACCAGTTGCGTAGCGCCATTGAACTGCACCTGGGCATGCCCCCCGGACTGGGCCAGCCGGGCCATGAGTGGCGCTTCTAACGCCGGGGCAATGGTGGTGGAGGGCTTCAGCACCAGCTCAGCATTGGCGTAGGCCAAGATGCTGCCCTGGCCATCGAGCAGGAAGGCAAAGCTCTTGTCTGTGGCCTGGATGCTATTGACCTTGCGGGTCACGCTGTCCAGGTGCATATCGGTGCCGACGACCGCCACCAAACTGCCGGACTCGGACACCGGCTCGGCAAAGGTAATGGTCAGCTTGCCGGTAGAGGCATCCACGTAGGGCGCCGTCACAATGGGTTTACCGGCGGCAGCCGTTTCCTTGAACCAGGGCCGGGTCGTGCCGTTGTACCCCTCTGGCATGGGATGGGGAAAGGCGTGCCCACCGTGGGCGTAGACAAAATAGGCATCGTCAAACTCCCCGGCCTGCTTGGCGGCCAGCAAAAAGGGCACCGGCTCTTCTTTGCCCACGGCTTCGCGCAGGGAGCTGGTGATGCGCTGCTTCTCACGCACCCAATTGGCCAAATCAAGTGCATGCAGCTGGGTGAGCTGGCCGATGCGCTGGTCCAGCGACTGCTGGGCATCGTCGCGCACCGAAAAAAAAGTGGCCAGCGCCAAGGCCAGCAGGGATATCGTGGTGATGGCAACACAGATACCGATCAGGCGGGCACGCAGACTATGAAACATGATGCTGGCTCCAAGATTGGCTATCGATACAACGAAAGCAGCGCACAAATTTTTACACCGCTGGCAACCATTGTCCCTATTGGCAAGCCCACCAATGCGGCCCCCAGGGCCACACATTTGTGGCAAAGCCCCCAAGAACACGCGGCAAACGCAGAAGGGGTCGTGGACAATCGGCGGTATGTTCTTTCCCTTGCACGAGGTTGTATGACCGCTTCTGTCCCCCCCCATAAAGCAGCGGCAATCCCCGCCACCCTGGACACCACCCGCATTGACGACACCCGCATCAAAGCCGTGCGCCCCTTGATCACACCGGCCTTGCTGCAAGAGTGGCTACCCGCCACCGCGCAGGCGCTGGAGCTGGTCGAAACCAGCCGCCGCGCCATTGCCAACATCCTGCATGGGCAGGATGACCGGCTGATCGTCGTCGTTGGCCCCTGCTCCATCCACGACCACGAACAGGCCATGGACTATGCCCGCCAGCTGCAGGCGCAGGCCCAGGCGCTCCAGGGCGAGCTGCTCATCGTCATGCGCGTCTATTTTGAAAAACCGCGCACCACCGTCGGCTGGAAGGGCTACATCAACGACCCGCACCGCGACGACAGCTTTGCCATGAACGAAGGGCTGGAGATGGCGCGGCGCCTGCTGCTGGAGGTGCTGGCGCTGGGCTTGCCAGTGGGCACCGAGTTTTTGGACCTGCTCTCGCCCCAATTCATCAGTGACCTGGTCAGCTGGGGCGCCATCGGGGCCCGCACCACCGAAAGCCAAAGCCACCGCCAACTGGCCAGCGGCCTGTCCTGCCCGGTCGGCTTTAAAAATGGCACCGATGGCGGCCTGAAAGTAGCGGCCGATGCCATCTTGGCCGCCCAGGCACCGCACGCCTTCATGGGCATGACCAAGATGGGGCAAAGCGCCATCTTCGAGACGCGCGGCAACCGCGACTGCCACGTCATCCTGCGCGGCGGCAAAGTGCCCAACTACAGCGCCGCCGACGTGCAAGCCGCCTGCGCGCTGCTGGAAAAATCCGGACTGCGCCCGCAGGTCATGATTGACCTGTCGCACGCCAACAGCAGCAAACAACACCGCCGCCAGATCGACGTGGCCGCCGACGTGGCCACGCAAATCGCCGGGGGCGATGCGCGCATCACCGGCGTAATGATCGAAAGCCACCTGTGCGAAGGCCGCCAAGACATCGTGGACGGGCAGGAACTGGCCTACGGCGTATCGCTGACCGATGCCTGCATCAGCCTGGAGCAAACCATCCCGGTGCTGGAACAATTGGCCGCCGCCGTGCGCCAACGGCGCGCTGCAGCGCAATAAAACCCTATAAAAAGAGCTGTTTACGCTTTAACCACATTGATTTACAGGCATTTATCCCATTAAATCAATACGAAACAAGCGCAGACAGCTCTCTTTTTTAACTACTGCTTTAACTACTGCTCATAGCGCTTGCTGCGCAACAACTGCTTAATGATTTTTGAGTTTTGCTGCACGCTGGGGCCAATTTGCAACGCCACACAGGTGGCCAGCACATCAATGATGAGCAAGTGCAGCAAGCGCGAAACCATCGGGCTGTACAAGTCGTAGCCCTCCGGGTGATCGGCCGCCAAATGGATGGCACAGGCTTTGGCCAAAGGCGAATTGCTGGCCGTAATGGCAATCGTCGTCGCCCCCGCCTGGCGGGCCAATTCCGCCGCCGCGATCAAGTCCCGCGTCAGCCCCGAGTTAGAAATCACCACCGCGCAATCGCCCCGGCGCAGCAAGGCCGCATTCATCAGCTGCACGTGGCCATCACTGCAGCTCATACTGGTCAGCCCCAAGCGGAAGAATTTGTGCTGCGCATCATCGGCCACCATGCCCGAATTGCCCGCCCCAAAAAACACAATGCGCTGGTGCTGACGCCAAGTTTGCAAAATCGCCTGGGCGGCCGCCTCCAGCGCCTTGGGCGCAGCCGCATTGCGGTACTCCAAAAAAGCGGCCACCGAGTTGTCCACCACTTTGACCAGCACATCGCCCGCCTTATCATCCACATCCACGCTGCGGTGCACAAACGGCACCCCCTCGCTGACGCTGCCCACCAGCTTGAGCTTCAAATCGGCCAACCCGTCATAGCCCATGCTGCGGCAAAAGCGCACCACCGTCGGCTTGCTCACCCGCGCCAATTCCGCCAAGGTGCGCACCGGCAACCGCGCAAACGCCGCCGGATCATCCAGCACCAACTGGGCCACCCGCTGTTCGGCAGGTGCAAGCGAGGGGAGAGAGGCAGCAATACGCTCAAGCATGGCAAATCAAAGGGCAACGGGGGCTGAACAACGCGGCCAGATTACCGGGCAATCCCCCTCCCACAGTTGGCCGCAACAAAAAAGCCCAAGGGCAAGAAGACACTTGGGCTTTTTTTTGTTTTATCTGGTCGGGGTGAGAGGATTCGAACCTCCGGCCTCTACGTCCCGAACGTAGCGCTCTACCAGGCTAAGCTACACCCCGCGTTTTTGGAGCAAGATCTTTCAAGATCTGCCAAAGCCAGCGATTTTAGCGCGAATCTTGACGATGCTTTAGGTTCGGCGCAACAAAAGCTGGCTGGCCAAATCACGCATGGCCTCGGTGTAGGCATTGCGTGGCAAGGCTGCCAAAGCGGCAATGGCCCGCAGGGCTTCGGCGTGGGCCGCTTCACGCGTGGCATCCAAGGCACCGGTGCTGCGCACAATGTGCAAAATGGCTTGCAGTTGCTCGGTGCTGCCGTTTTCAATGGCACTGCGTACCACGGCGGCATCGTGCGCACTGGCGCGTTGCATGGCGATGATCAGCGGCAGGGTGTTTTTGCCTTCCCGCAAATCGTCGCCCAGGTTTTTGCCCATTTCCTGCGCATCGCCGTCGTAGTCGAGCACGTCGTCGATGATTTGAAAGGCCGTGCCCAGCGCCTGCCCGTAGGTGACGCACGCGGCTTCGATCTCTGCACTGGCGCCGGCCAACTGGGCGGCAATTTGGGCGCTGGCTTCAAACAGCTTGGCGGTTTTGGAGCGAATGACGTGCAAGTACCCGGCCTCGTCCAGATCGGCATCGTGGGTGTTGATCAGCTGCATCACCTCGCCTTCGGCAATGATGTTGGTTGCATCCGAGAGCACTTTCAAAATGGGCAGGCTGCCCACTTCCACCATCATCTGAAAAGACCGGGTATGCAAAAAGTCGCCCACCAACACGCTGGCCGGATTGCCAAAGGTTTCATTGGCCGTGGGGCGGCCTCGGCGCATGGTCGATTCATCGACCACATCATCGTGCAGCAAAGTGGCCGTGTGGATCAGCTCCACCACGGCGGCCAGCTTGTATTTGTCGGCGCTGGCCACGCCCAGGGCACCGGCGGTCAGCAGCACCAGGGCCGGGCGCAGGCGTTTGCCGCCAGCGGCAATGATGTAACGCGCAACCTGCCCGATCATGGCGACGCTGGTGTCCAGGCGCTGGGCGATCACTTGGTCGAGCGCCTGCATGTCGCTGGCGATCAGCGCCAGGGGGGAAGAAGAGGGGGTCGGGGATGTCAAGATAGTGGCCACCATGAGAAGCCCGCCATTATAGGAAGCCCATCAATCCCTGTTGGGACGGCGATACCACAGGGTTTGGCAAATTTTTAAAATCCACAGTAAAATTGCCGGTTCCCGTAGAAATGGGTCTACGTGGAGAAATTCAAAACTCTGAAAGAGGTTTTATGTACGCGGTCATAAAAACCGGCGGCAAACAGTATCGTGTTGCTGCTGGCGAAAAAATCAAGGTAGAACAGATTGCTGCGGACGTAGGCCAGGAAATCGTGTTGGATCAAGTTTTGGCAGTCGGCAACGGCGCGGAACTGAAGATCGGCACCCCCCTGGTGTCCGGTGCAAGCGTGAAGGCAACCGTGGTTGCCCAAGGCAAGCACGACAAAGTGCGCATTTTTAAACTGCGCCGTCGCAAGCACTACATCAAGCACCAAGGCCATCGCCAGCAGTTCACTGAGCTGCAAATTGTGGCAATTGCTGGTTAATTTTTAGGAGCTTTAGTCATGGCACAGAAAAAAGGCGGCGGCTCTACGCGCAACGGACGTGATTCCAAGCCAAAAATGCTGGGGGTGAAAGCCTTCGGTGGTGAGCTGATCAGCGCAGGCTCGATCATCGTGCGCCAGCGTGGTACCAAATTCCACCCTGGCAGCAACGTCGGCATTGGTCGCGACCACACTTTGTTTGCTTTGGTCGATGGCCATGTATCCTTTGAAACCAAAGGTGCTTTGAACAAGCAAACCGTCAATATCAGCCCCGCTGCCTAAGCGCTGCTGAATGACACCAAAGCCCCGCTTGGTCGGGGCTTTGCTATTTTCCGGGTCTGCTGGCGTATGCTGCGGGCCTTGCTGCATGTGCAGCATTTTTTTGTGAAAGCCACGCCCCACCATGAAATTCGTCGATGAAGCCACCATAGAAATTGTTGCCGGGGACGGCGGCAACGGCGCCGCATCGTTTCGGCACGAAAAATACAAAGAATTCGGCGGCCCCGACGGCGGTGACGGCGGGCGCGGTGGCTACGTCTATGGCGTGGCCGATCCCAACCTGAACACCTTGATCGACTACCGCTACACGCGCCGCTACGAAGCGGGCCGTGGTGAAAACGGCATGGGCTCGGACATGTTTGGCGCGGCCGGCAAAGATATTACGCTGCGCTTTCCCGTGGGCACCATCATTGCCGACCAGGCCACGGGCGAGGTGCTGCACGAGCTGCTGGTGCCGGGCGAGCGCATCGTGCTGGCCAAGGGCGGCGATGGCGGGCTGGGCAATCTGCGCTTTAAAAGTGCCGTCAATCGCGCTCCGCGCCAGAAAACTGCAGGCCGCCCCGGTGAGCGCTTCAGTCTGCAGTTAGAGCTCAAAGTGCTGGCCGATGTGGGCCTGCTGGGCATGCCCAATGCGGGCAAATCCACCTTTATCACGGCGGTTTCCAACGCCCGCCCCAAGATTGCCGACTACCCTTTCACCACGCTGCACCCCAATTTGGGCGTGGTGCGCGTTGCGCCTGAGCAAAGTTTTGTGGTGGCCGACATCCCCGGCTTGATCGAGGGTGCCTCGGAAGGGGCCGGTCTGGGCCACCAGTTTTTGCGCCATTTGCAGCGCACGCGCTTGCTGCTGCACATTGTTGATTTGGCCCCGTTTGATGAGGGGGTGGACCCCGTGCAACAGGCCAAAGCCATTGTCGGTGAGCTGAAAAAATACGATGCCCAGCTGTTCAGCAAGCCGCGCTGGTTGGTGCTGAACAAGATCGACATGATCCCCGAGGGCGAACGCGCCGCGCGGGTGCAAGATTTTGTCAAGCGCTTTAAATGGAAAGGCCCGGTGTTTGAAATCTCCGCCCTGGCGCGCGAAGGCACCGATTTGCTGGCCAAAAACATTTACCAGCATGTGCGCAAAGAGCAGCAAATCGAGAACCCCGACCCGGCCAACATTGACCCGCGCTTTGTGCCGGACGAGAGCGATCCGCGCTTTGCTTCGGGGGCCTAAGAACGTGTTCACGATCTAAGGCGGGCCCGCACCAAGTCATAAGTTATAGCTGTTTGCGCTTTTATTTCAATGCTTTTTTGCATAATAAGACTTGAAAACGCCGTATTTAAAGCGCTAACAGCTCTTGTTTAATTTAACTGCTTTTCTCACCATGTCTGTTGTTCAAGAAGCGCGGCGCATTGTCGTCAAAGTGGGCTCCAGCCTCGTCACCAACGAGGGGCGCGGTCTGGATGAGGCGGCCATCGGGGAATGGGCCCGCCAGTTGGCCGCGTTGGTGCGTGGCCACGAGGGGCCGCCGCGCGAGCTGATCATGGTCTCCAGCGGGGCCGTAGCTGAGGGCATGAAACGCCTGGGCTGGAAAACCCGCCCCAAAGAGCTGCACGAGCTGCAAGCGGCCGCCGCCGTTGGGCAAATGGGCCTGGTGCAGATGTACGAAACCAAGCTGCGCGACCACCAAGTGGGCAGTGCCCAGGTGCTGCTGACCCACGCCGACCTGGCCGACCGCGAGCGCTACCTGAACGCCCGCTCCACCTTGCTGACACTGCTGCGCCTGGGCGTAGTGCCGGTGATCAACGAGAACGACACGGTGGTCAATGACGAGATCAAGTTTGGCGACAACGACACCCTGGGCGCGTTGGTGGCCAACTTGGTCGATGCCGATGTGCTCATCATCCTGACCGACCAGCCTGGCCTGTACACCGCCGACCCACGCAGCAACCCTGCGGCCGAGTTCGTGCACCAGGCCCGCGCGGGCGATCCGGCGCTGGAAGCGATGGCCGGCGGCGCGGGTTCCTCGATTGGCAAGGGCGGCATGCTGACCAAGATTTTGGCGGCCAAACGCGCGGCTGGCTCGGGCACCTCCACCGTCATCGCCTGGGGGCGCGAGCACAACGTGCTGCTGCGCCTGTGCCAAGGCGAGTCGATTGGGACGGCGCTGCTGGCCCCGACGCAAAAACTCCAGGCCCGCAAGCAATGGATGCTGGACCACCTGCAGCTGCCCGGTGCGGTGCAGGTCGATGCCGGCGCTGCGGCCAAGCTGCAAACCGCTGGCAAAAGCCTGCTGCCCATCGGCATGGTGGCGGTGAGCGGCGAATTTTCGCGCGGCGATGTGATTGCCGTGCGCAACCCTGAGGGCCAAGAAATTGCCCGGGGCCTGGCCAACTACTCCAGCGCCGAGGCGCGGCTGCTGTGCAAGCACAGCTCCAGCGAAATTGCCCAGGTGCTGGGCTACAGCGCCGAGCCCGAGATGCTGCACCGCGACAATATGGTGGTGCTGCACTGAAAAATACACCATCAATGGCATATTTCAGCGCCACATAAGCGCCTATAGCTATCAAAAAACGGCTGTGATTCCAAAGAATCCAGCCGTTTTTTGTGTCTGGCAAGCGCTTTAGGCGTTTTTCGGGGCCACCGGATACGTTCCTGGCACCAAAATTTTGCTGTCCACGGTTTGAATATTGGTGTGGCCGCAAAACGCCATGCTGATGTCCAGCTCTTTGTGCAGAATTTGCAGTGCCTTGGTCACGCCCGCCTCGCCAAATGCGCCCAGGCCATAGACCATGGCGCGGCCAATCATGGTGCCACGTGCGCCCAGTGCCCAGGCTTTGAGCACGTCTTGGCCGCTGCGGATGCCACCATCCATCCACACTTCGAGCTTGTCGCCCACGGCATCGACAATCGCGGGCAGCGCGGCAATGGACGAGGGGGCCCCGTCCAGCTGGCGACCACCGTGGTTGCTGACCACAATCGCATCGGCGCCGTTGTTGGCGGCCAGCACGGCATCTTCCACTTCCATGATGCCTTTCAAAATCAGCTTGCCGCCCCACTGCTGTTTGACCCAGCGCACGTCTTCCCAGGACAGGCGCGGGTCGAACTGCTCATTGGTCCACGAGGCCAGGGAGTTCATGTCGGACACGCCCTTCACATGCCCGACCAGGTTGCGGAAGGTGTGGCGGCGCGTGCCGGCCATGCCTAAGCACCACCGCGGCTTGGTCATCAGGTTGATGATGTTGGCAAGCGTGGGGCGAGGGGGCGCGGTCAGGCCGTTTTTAATGTCTTTATGGCGCTGGCCAATGACTTGCAAATCCAGCGTCAGCACCAGGGCGCTGCACTTGGCATCTTTGGCGCGTTGAATCATGCGGGCCATGGCCTCGCGGTCGCGCATCATGTACAGCTGAAACCAAAACGGCGCGGTGGTGTGCTCGGCAATGTCTTCGATGGAGCAGATGCTCATGGTCGAGAGGGTGAAGGGGATGCCAAATTTTTCCGCCGCCCGCGCGGCGTGAATTTCGCCATCGGCGTGCTGCATGCCGGTCAGCCCCACCGGGGCGATGCACACCGGCATGCTGGCCTGCTGGCCCACCATGGTGGTGGCGGTGCTGCGCCCTTCCATGTTTACCGCCACGCGCTGGCGGAATTTGATGGCGTGAAAATCGCTTTCGTTGGCGCGGTAGGTGCCTTCGGTCCACGAGCCCGAGTCGGCATAGTCGTAAAACATGCGCGGCACGCGGCACTCAGCTACTTGGCGCAGGTCTTCGATGCAGGTGATTTTGGAGAGATCGGCCACGGTGTACCCTTTATTTTTCATTGTGAAATTGAATGCCGCAATGGTAGTGGCTGGGCCACGGCTGCGTTGTGATGGATTTTTTTTGGCGCTTGAAATTTGTGCAGTGCGGAGATCGTGAACACGTTCTAAGGCGACACCGCTGCCTGGTAATACACCACCTGGCCGCGCCCCGCTTCTTTGGCTTGGTACAGGGCACTGTCGGCATGGCGCAGCAAGTCAGAAAAATTGGTGCCGTGCTCTGGAAACATGCTCACGCCGCCGCTGATGCTGTACACCTGCTGCAGATCCTCCCCGTGCCACCAGCACGGCGCGGCGCACGCGGCCAGCACGCGCGTGGCAATCTGCTGCACATCGACCAAGGTGCAATCGGGCAGCAGCAGCACAAATTCATCGCCCCCCAGGCGGCAAACGGTGTCCGTGCCCCGGGCCACTTGCTGCAGTTGCTGGGCGATGTGCAAGAGCACGCAATCGCCCGCCTCGTGGCCCCAGCGGTCATTGACTTGTTTGAAGCCATCCAGATCGAGGTAGAGCAGCCCCACGGTGCCACCATCGCGCTGGGCCGCCGCCATGGCCTGCTCCACCCGGTCTTTGAGCAAGAGGCGATTGGGCAGGCCCGTCAGCGCATCGTGCAAGGCCATGTGCTGCATGCGGTTTTTTTCTGTGCGCAAAGCTTGCTGGGCACGGCGGCGACGCTCCAACTCGCGGGTAAACAGCAGGGCCAAGCCTAGATTGCCCAGCACCAGCAAAACAGAAAAGCTGCCCAGGCTCCAGGCCGTGCGGTACCAGGAGTGCAGCACCGTCGCCTTAGCCTGCACCACATTCACCAGCAGGGGCATCTGGGCCACATGCTCAAAGCTGTGGATGCGCGTTATGCCATCGCGCACCGACGGCGCAACAAACACCCCCACGGGCTGGGCGATGTAACGCTGAAAATTGGTGCTGCCCGCCAAGGACCGCAACGGCGCATCGGTCTGCGGAAAGCGCAGCAGCACTTGCCCATCACGGCGAATGATATTGATAGCACTGCCCGCGCCCATCTCCATGCCGGACAGCCATTGCTCCAGCCGTGCTATCGGCACGCTGGCCACTACCGCCCCGGCAAAATGGCCATTCTTGCCATACCAAGCCCGCGCAATGGGCAGAACCTGGGGGCCATTTTCCAAGAGTGCCTGGGGGCTACCAATGGCGACCGCCGCCACGCCGGCCTGGGGGGCTTGCAGCAGAGCTTGAAAAAAATCGCGCTGCCCCAGCGGCTGCGTGCTTTTGCCTGAAACCATGTCGCGCACGCCATCGCCGTATTCATCCAGCACCAGCAGCTCACTGCCCGATAAGGCCAGCACGGCGTGTATGTCCCACGTCTTGTGGTCACGGTGGTGCAAGACATTGCGCACCTGCAAAATATCGTGGTCCACCTCGGCCAGCACCCATTGCAGGCCAACGGCCAAGGTGTGGCTCAGGTTGCGGTTGGCCAGTTCGGCGCTGGCCAGGGCGTTTTCATGCACCACCCACAGGTTGCGCGCCAACAGCCCGGCGATGCCCAGCGAAACCAGCAAGGACAGCAGCACCAAGCGATGGGTCAGATAACGGACGAGCGGCATGCGGTTTCACAGTGGGTGGAGCAATTCGGCCAAACTGGTTTCTATTGTAAAAATAAGTATTTATTGCGTCGCTAGGGTTTACCTTGTGGCTTGCCAGACAAACCTGCACCGCGCACTTGCACCGTGACGGCATCCAGCCTGCGCCCCTGAGCATCAACGATTTCTAACACATGCTGGCCGGGCATGGGCAGCCATGCCAATTGCGCCCCGGTGCCCAGAATGTGGCCATTGAGCCGCCAGCGCACCACCGGGCTGCTGGCCCTGAGCCACAGGCGCTGCTGGGCGGGGGGAATGTCGGGATCGAGCGCCAAAATCGTACCCGAGGCGGGGCTGTCAATGCGCGGTGCAAAGTTTTTTTCATCCCCGGCCGGTGCAGTCCGCGGGGCGGCACGTGGGGCGTTATCGTCGCGCACAAACCGGCTCTGCTCGGTGCCGCTGAGAAACCATTCTTGCCGGTTGGCATCCAGCCCTTGCCCTGCGGCAAACTGCACGCTGTGCTGCACCACCCCGGCGGGTGGCGGGGGGGCCTGGCTGGGCTGCGCACGGTGCAAATACCCCAGCACCTGCGCCCACACGGGCGCGGCACCGCTGCTGCCGCTGACCTCGTGCATCGCCGCGCCGCTGGCATTGCCCACCCACACCCCGACGGTGTAATGCTGCGACCAGCCGATGGCCCAGTTGTCACGCATGTCTTTGCTGGTGCCGGTTTTGACGGCGCTCCAAAACCGCGTGGTCAGCACGCTATCGAGGCCAAAGGTCGGTGCCCGGGCCAAGCTGTCAGACAAGATATCGCCCACGATAAACGCCGCCTGCGGGCCAATGGCTTGGCGCTGCGCCGGGGGTGCGCTGGGCGCTGGGTGCGGCGCAGCCGCCAACGGCGCTACCAACGGCGCTACCAACGGCGCTACCAACGGCGCCACCAGCGGTGCAATGGGCTGCCAGCGCCCCCCATTGGCCAAGGCCCGGTAGGCGTTGGTCAGGCGCAGCAAATCCAGCTCGCTGCTGCCCAAGGCCAGGCTGTAGCCGTAATAGCCCGCCGGTTGGGGCAGGCCCAGGCCCAGCTGGGCCAGCTGCTGGTAAAAATCTTCCACCCCCACCATGGCCAGGGTGCGCACCGCCGGCACGTTCAGCGACGAAGCCAGCGCCACCCGGGCCGACACCCAGCCTTTAAAGCGGCGGTCGTAGTTTTGCGGGATGTACAGGCCCGCGCCGGTGTTGATGTGCGCCGCAGAGTCTTCAATCAGCGATGCGGCGGTCAAGCGCCGCTGCTGCACGGCCTGGGCATACAAAAAAGGTTTCAACGTGGAGCCGGGCTGGCGCTGGGCCAGCACACCATCGACCTCGTGCGCCTGGCTCAAGCTGCCCGACGATCCCACCCAGGCCAGCACCTGGCCGCTGGCGTTGTCCAGCACCAGCACCGCGCCGTCTTCAACGTTGTGCCCCTGCAGCTCACGCAGATGGCGCTGCAGGCTTTGCAGCGCTACCCGCTGCACATCGGCGCGCAGCGTGGTGGTGATGCGGCTGGGCAGGGGCTGCCCTGGCGGCCACTGCGCCAGCACGCGCCGAGCCCAATGCGGGGCCATGCCGCTGCTGGCCGGCCACAGGCGGGCGCTTAACACCTGCTCGGTGCGCCAGCGCACTGCCGCACAATCGGGCGCGGGGCGTTGTTGCAAGGCGGCCAGGCTTTGCAGCACGCCACAGGCCCGCTGCCCAACCACTGGGGCCGTGGCGTTGGGGCCGCGAATGAGGGCGGCGGCAATGGCCGCCTCGTGCCCATCCAATCCATGCGGGGCTTTGCCAAACAGGGTGCGGCTCAAGGCATCCAGGCCGACCAACTCGCCCCGAAAGGGCACCAGGTTGAGGTAGGCCTCCAGGATGTCATCTTTGCGCCAAGTGCGCTCCAGGCGGGTGGCGGCCACGGCCTGGCCCAGTTTTTGCCCCAGGCTGCGCCGCCCGGCGACGTTGCGCCAGTCTTCATCCAGCAAGCCGGCCAGCTGCATGGTGATGGTGCTGGCCCCGCGTGTTTTTTGGTGCCACAGATTGCCCCAGGCGGCCGCCGAGACGGCCTGCCAATCGACCCCGCTGTGCTGGTAAAAGCGCTGGTCCTCACTGGCCAGCAAGGCCAGGCGCAGCGCGGCAGACACCTCGCTTAACGCCACCCACTGCCCTTGGCGCACCTGGGCGTTGGTGCGCAGGCTGTGAACCTCTTGGCCATCGGCGGCCAAGATCAGGGTGTGCGATGGGCGGTATTCGGCCCGCACTTCGTGGTAGCTGGGCAGTGCCTGGGCCGCCCACGGCAAGGCCAGCAGCAGCACCGCCAGTCCAGGCCGCTGGAGTGCTTGCCGTACCAAGGGGAGCCACGCCATTGCTATTTTTAAAGAAGCTATTAGGGCTTGAAAATAGTAGTTTTTATGGTGTTTTTGCCAAAAAATACTTTTAAATCAAGCGGTAAAAGCTATTTTTTATGAAGTTAATTGTTATTCTGGACGAACCGGGGTGTGCGCCGCATCCCCCACCACCGTGGTCCACGGCACGATGGTGTGGCGCAGCACCAGGCCGTTTTGCACATAGGGGTCGGCCTGCACAAAGGCTTCAATCACGCTGGGGTCGGCGCAGTCAAACATGAACACGGCACTGTCCGGCGGGTTGCCCGTTGTGCCCCCCAGCACCAGCTCGCCCCGGCCTTGGGCGGCCCAGGCCCCGGCCAGGTGGCCATTACGGAATTCGCCCCGGCGCTGCAGGTAGTCGGCGCTGTAGTGGTAGGTCAAGAGGTAGTGCATACAAAAAGCTCCTTTAAAGCAAAAAATTCAAGGGGTGGCAATGGTCCAAGGTGGGTTGGGCATTTCGCCAAACACCTCGGGGGCATACAAGGCCTCCACCCGCGAGGCGGGCAAGGCAAAACGACCGGCATTGTTCAGCCGCAGGGTGTATTCAACGCTGACTTTGCCCTGGCCCAAATACCCCCAATAGGCCCGGTAGCTGTCCTGCCCCCGCTCCACAAAGGTGGGTTGGTGCCACCAGGGGGACTGTGCGCTGTGCCCGGCGGTGGCAACTTCAGAATCCCGCCCCAGCCCGCTGCCCAAGATGGTGGCCCCGGCAGGAATGGGGTCGTTCACGGCCACCCAGGTCATATCAGCGCTGGCCTCAATGTCCAGCCGCACGCGCACGAGGTCGCCACGCTGCAGGTTTTGCAAGTCTGCGCCTTGCAATGGGGTGACCACTTTGTGCAAGCGGTAACCCGCATCCAGCGGCGTGGTGCGGGCCACGGCGGCAATGGATTGGATGGCCACCCACGGCTTGCCGGTGCCCCGGTGCTGCACGCTCAATTGCCCCAAAGCCCGCTCGCCCCAAGGCAGGAACAAGGTGTTGGCGGGCAGCGGCGCATCCAAGGCACTGCTGCCGGTGGGCAGCAAGCGGCTGGGCTGGGCCTGCACTGGGGCGACAGCGGCTGGGGCAGCGCGGCCGGTGGGCTGCAGCGTTTGCCAATCCAGGGTGTGCGTGGTGGCATTGAGCATGGCGGTGGTGTCGCCGCTGACCGGGTCGCGCTCATAGGTGCTGCTGAACTGGCGCAGCGCCAGCCCGGCCCACAGGTTGGCGGTGGTGGTGGCCCAGGCCCCGCTTTTTTGTCGCGCCAGCAGGCCGGTGACCAGGCGGGGGCGCTCAGCGTCCCACTCGGCTTGGCCGATGGTGGCCAGCAGCAGGCGGGCGGCGTTTACGTCCGGCCCTTGCATCAGCCACCACCAGTGGTCTTGCGCGTCGGTAGAGAAGCCCACTTGCGTGCCTTGGTAGGCCAAGCGGTTGCGCAGGATGTGCCAAGCCTCTTGCTGCCGCTGGGCGCGGCCCGGCACTTGCACGTGTTCGAGCACGGTGAGCCAGTCCAGCACGCTGTGCGTGGGCCAGCGCACGGGGTCGATGTCCAGGCTGTCCAGCAGCGCCGGGGTGGCTTTGCCATCGAGCGCCAAGGCGGCAATGGCGCTCAACTTGCGCGCGGTCATATCTTGCTGCGGGCTCCAGAACGTGCGCTGCAGTTTGCCGGTGACAAAGGCAATCAAGGCCTGCTGCATCTGTGCCTGCTCGGCCGGCGGCAGGGTAAAGCGCGGATCGGTCTGGCGCATGAAGTGCGAGAGGGTGAGCAAGTGCGCCGTCAGCGTGTCACTGCCTTGGCTGCGCGACCCGTCGGCCAGGGGGAAATACATGGCCAGGCCATCGTCATCCAGGTACGTGGGCAAGCGGCCCATGATGCTGCCCCACAAATCCGCATCGTTCAGTCCCACCGCTCGGCTGGTGGTTTGCTCCAGGCAGCTGTAGGGGTAGCGCTGCCACCAGGTACGCAAACCGGGCACGCCCTGCTGCGGGTCGGCCAGGCGCTCGCTGAACGCCAGGCGCAAGCCGCCTTTGCCCAGCACGGCCTGGGCGGGCCACTGCACCGGCATGTCCAGGCGGCCCTCCATTTGCACCAGCGTGGCTTGCTGCACCGTCAAGGGCACGGCGGGCAGCAGGCGCTGGCCCACGGTGAGCGCATCGCTGGCTCCGCTGGTGCGATCGGTGGCCTGCACCGTCCAGCGCACCGTGCCTTCGTCCGCTTGCGCCAGGGCGATCGGCAGCTGTACGGGCCACTCCAGCGTTTTGGCCTCGCCCGCCGGAATATCGACGTTCTGCGCGGCCAGCTCCAGGCCCGTGGCCTGGGGTTGGAGCTGCACTTGCATGGGCTGCGCGGTGGTGTTGCGCACGGTGAACAGGGCCATGAACTGGTCGCCCTCGCGCACCACGGGGGGCAGGCCGCTGATCAGCTGCAAATCTTGGGTGGTGGCAATCGTGGTGCTGCCGGTGCCAAAGCGGTCGTCACCCTCATCGGCAATGGCCACAATCTCAAAGCTGGTGAGGGCATCATTGAGCGGCACCTGCACCTGGGCACGGCCTTGGGCATCGAGCGGCACCACGGGCTGCCACAGCAGCAAGGTGTCAAACAATTCGCGCGTATTGCTGCGGCCACCGCCACCACCCGGGGCAGCCGCTTTCAGCCCGTAGTGGCGTCGGCCCACAATCTCGGACTGGGCGGTGGCGGTGCTCACGCTCCAGTCGCGCTGGCGCCACAGCCCGTCGGCCAAGTTCCAGGTGGTGTTGGGCATCAGCTCCAGCAGGGCTTTATCGACAGCGGCAATGGCCACCTGGGCATGCGCGGCGGGCTGCCCGTCTGCGCGCAGCACTTGGATATTCACTTGCACCGGCTCACGCACTTGGTAGCGGGGTTTATCGGTGCTGATGTTTACCGCTAGCTTTGTCGTAGCGTCTTGCACTTTGATTTCAGCCACTCCAAGGCGAAAAGAGGGTTTACTCAAGTCCACCATAGCGGTAGGCGCTATGTATTCTTTATTGCCATGCCAGTAAGCGTCCCACCACTGGCGCGGCGCTTTAAAGCCCCAGGTAAAAAAGCTGTACCACGGCACCTCGTACAAGCGCCCGCGCAGGGCCAGCACACTTACGTACACATTCGGGCCCCAACCGGCTTGCACCGGCAGCTGCAGCACGGGCTTGCTGCCTTTGAGGGTTACCACCTCGGTATGCAGCACGCCCTCGCGCTCCACAGTGACCAGGGCGGTGGCCTCACGAAAAGGCATGCGCACTTGAAAGCGTGCCGTCTGGCCGGTGCTGTAGTGGGTTTCCTCGGGCAGCAGATCCATGCGGTCATGGTCCTCGCCGCCAAACCACAGCTCGCCCTGCCCCGTCACCCACACCGAGGTGGCGGCCTGGGCGGTGCGGCCCTCTGAATCGGTGGCGGTCACCACCAGCTCCACCTCGCCCGGTTGGGTCAAATTGACTTCGCAGAGCAACAAACCACCGCTGTCGCTCTTGCCGCTGCACAGCGTGCCCAACGGGGTCTGTTCGGTCTGGTTGTCATAACTGTAAAAGCCACCCACCAAGCGTTTGCGCGTGCTGGTGGTGCGCGAGAACACGCCTTCCACCTTCATCGCCACCCCGGCTTGCGGGCGGCCTGCGGTATCGACCGCCACGGTTTGCAGCTTCAGCTTGCGCTCAACCGACACCCAGTCATCGGCCAAGATGCCGGGCAGCACCGCCGCCGGCCACAGGGTATGGGTGCTGCGCAGGGTTTGGATTTCGCCGTTGGGGTCGGCAAAGTTGGCCTCCAACAGCAGCTCGCGCGGGCGCTGCAAAGTGCCCACATCGGGCAGCTGTACCTGCCCCTGGCCCTGGGCATCCAAGCGGGTGGGCAGCTTGTCGGCCAGCAGGCGCTCGGGCGGCGCATCCTGCTCTGCACGCTGCGCACTGCTGGGCGCGCCAAAGCTGTAACTCGACCAGCGCGCAAAAGACACCCCCTGCTCCCGCAACAAGGCATTGACCTGCACCTGCTGGCCTTTGGCCGAGCCGCCATTGAGGTAATGCAAGCTCACCGCCACCGGCATCGCTCCTGGCTGCACCAGCGGCGCTTTGGGCACGGGCTGCACACTGCCCTCCAGCACCGGCAGGCGAAACTCCTCCACACGAAATTGCCCCGTGTGCAGCGCAAACCGCCCGGTGGCATCGCCATCAACCAGCTCAATCCGGTACGCGCCCAACTTGGCAGCCGGGGGCACGGCAAAGCGGTTCACCGCATAACGGGCCGTGCCGTCCTCTTTCACCCATTCGATCGGAACTTCATAGCGCTGCCCACTGCCCACATGGGTGATGGCCACCGCCGTCGCTGTCACATCGGGCAAAGCACGCAAGCCCTCCATGCTTTGCGCTCGGACAAAGTGCTTCATCGACACCGTCTCGCCCGCCCGCACCAGGCTGCGATCGAGCACCGTGTGGGCCACGATTTCGGTGTCATTGCTCCAGCCCTGGGGCAGATTGAACCGCCAAGGCTCAATCCCGCGCTGCCAGTTGCTCCAGATAAAGGCCATGTCGCCTTCGGCCCGGGCACTGATAAACCAGTTGCCGCTTTCTGCTTCGCCGTTGCACTGCGGTGCCTCGCGAACAATGTCCGGCAACAAGAGCAGTCCATCACCATCGGTCAGCCCTTGGGCCTGGAGGTGCCCGGCGCAGGTCGAAATTTGCACCTGCGCCCCGGCGACCGGCCGCCCCCGATCCAAACTGGTGACCCAGACGGCAGAATTTTCTTTGCCCAGCTTGGCATGCACTGCCAAATTCGTCACCAACGCAGAGGTGCGCACAAACATCCGCCGCTCGGCCCCCAGTCGCTCATCGAGCAAGGCTGCGCCCAAGTTGGGCGAATCAATCTCTAACACGTGAAAGCCCGGCTGCTTGAGTGGCACGCCCACCACTTCAAACGGCCGGGGATCGCCCTCTTTCGGGCTGGGCAACAACACCTGCTGCACCCCCGGCTGGCCCCGCAGGAGCGAGAGCACCCGCGTCGCAACGCTGTCTTGCGTCACCTCGCGGTAATCCACGCCCTCATCGCCAGCATCACCTTCTGCGCTCTCTGCAGCGCTCGAACGGGGCTGCTTCGGCAGGGGGGCCGGCAAAGGGCCTTGCACATCCTGGGCAGCCTGTTTGCGATCGACATGGCCCCAGCGGTAACGCGCCAATTTATTCCACCAGGCGATGATGTCGGCATCCTCCGTCAGCACCAAATCGCGCAACTGCGCTTTGGCCGCTGGCTGGTCCAAGCCTTCAATATGGCGCACCGTCAATGGCAGTACCGCCACGCCATCGCCTGTACGCCCGCCCTGCGTCTGCGCAAAACGCTCTAAAACCCCAAATTCAGCACTGGCAAATTTCGCCAACGCCGGGGCCCGGCCGGTTTTTAAGGCCAAAGGAAAACTGGCCGCATTGACCAAGGGACGGCCACTGTCATCGGTAAATGGCGCAGGCAGCTCCAGCCGGTAGCTGGTCTCTGGCAACAAGCCCGCCGGGCCAAAGACCAAATTGCGCACAGCGTTGGCATCTTCCTCATCCAGTTTCGGCGCCAACTTCGCGCCCCCGCCCACCAAGCGAACCTGGGCCGCCAAGGCTTTATCAATCGGCGCACTCAAGTTCAAATCAATGGAACGAATCGGCAGACAACCGGCGTTCGCATTCTCACGCTCACACACCATTTCTGCGGTAAAGGCATCGCGCACCGAAAACTCCAGCGCACGGCTTTTGCGACTGACCACCCCCGCAGCGGTTTGCACCCCAGCGTCGATCACCAATTGCACCTTGCTGCCCGCCGTCAGCCGCCGATTGCACGCCAATAGCACCCATTGACCCGGCTCTTGCGCCACCTGCCCATCCAAGTGGAGCCCTTGCACAATCTCTTGCGCCACCGCACCCTCCACCCAACGCACAGGAATGCGCTCCCCCACCTCCTGGCTGCGGCAATAGGCATGCGCTTGCACACTCTGCGGCGTTGGCACGGCATTGAAGCGCAGGACAAACACCTGCTCTTCCTCAATCGACTCATAGCTAAAAGGCCAAGCCTGCGTGACATAAGGGCCCGCCACCTCAAATTGATAGCGTGCAGCGCCCTTCAGAGTTTGCTTTTCTGCTGATTGAAAAGTTTTATTCAACTGCACCTGGCAGCGCACCCCCGGCGGTACAGGACGCTCAAACTGCCACACCCATTCACGGGCACTGTTCCAGCGGCTGGTGCCTTGGGCGCTTTTTTCGTCAGAACAAGTCACTGCTGCGGGCGCTGCAGCCTGAGGGTCACC
>JAANMX010000649.1_pt1 | contig 44887 bp, 34 predicted proteins | sample 7279681 | NCBI WGS metagenome assembly JAANMX01 (sample SAMN14094542, study PRJNA606508) | bioreactor metagenome | isolation source: A lab-scale SPAN reactor treating ammonium-rich wastewater day 351 | place: Ireland: Galway | collected 2018-01-01
CCAGCCACGAAACCCATCCGATGAAATAGCCCAATCAGAGATGCGCAAAGCCGCATGAAATTCACGTATTCTGCAAGAAAGAACCGCCGGATGGCCTCTAACTCACCCCGAACTCGCTCCCACGGAGCCCATACATGCCGCGTCGCTTCCCGCTTCTGTTCGTGCTCGCGACTCTCCTGCTCGCCCGTTCCCCGGCTCGCGCCGACGACCCGCAACCGACACGCCTCAAGCTCGGACCCGCCGACATCAAGGAGTCGCTCATCACCACCTGGTACGGCATCTATTTCCAGGACAGGAAGATCGGCTTCGACACCGTCACGCGCGTTCTGGTCGGGAAGGGGGACGACGCCCGCCTGATCGAGCGCACGCGCACGGGCATCAAGATGACGTCGTTCAACCAGAAGGCGGAGATGAACACAACCCACGCCTACGAGTTCGAGGCGCGGCCGCCGTACCGCCTGCGGCGCGCCGAATCGACCGAGAGCGACGGCAAAACCACGCGGCAGATCCGGCTCACGACCGTGCCCGACGGGATGGAGGTGACCGTCACGACCAACGGTCAGACACGCACCCGGCGGATCCCGGCCCTCGACTACACCCTGGAGGACTCGCTCGCCGCCGACGTCTGGCTCAAGCGTGGCCGCAAGCCGGGCGACAGGATCACCGTGCGCGAGCTGGACCTGGAAGACCTGAAAATCCAGCTGACGACCAGCACGCTGCAGGCGACGAAGCGGCTCCGCTTCCTTGGGGTGACAGCCGTCTACCACAAGATCGAGTCGGTGATGCACAAGCTGGGCATCCAGTCGGTGACGTTGCACGACGTCCGCGGCCGGCTGCTCAGTGGGACGCTGGCGAGCGTGTTCGCCCTGCGCCGCGAGTCGGAGGCGGAGGCAAAGCGGACCGAGTACAGCGCCGACATCTTCGCCCTCGGCATGGTGAAGATCGACAAGGACGTCGGCCCGCAGAGCAAGCTCGCCGGGCTGGTGCTGCACGTCCCGAGCAAGGACGGAGCGTTCCTCAGGTCGGCGTCCCGGCAGAAGGTCGTCGTCAACGCGGATGGAAGCGTCACCTGCAAGCTGGGCAAGCTGCACGCCGAGCCGGTGAAGGCGACCGCGGAGGATCTCAAGGAGTTCGCGAGCGAAACGGTGGCGTATCCGATCAACCTGCCGCGCGTCAAGGAGCTGGCGCGGCAGGCCGTCGGCGACGCGAAGACCGGCGCCGCGAAGGTCAAGCGCCTGGTGAAGTTCGTCCACGACTTCGTCAGGCCGTCACTGGCGACCACGGTGCCGCGGCTGGAAGATCTGCTCGAACGGAAGGCCGGCGATTGCAAGTCGTATGCCCTGCTGTTCGCGGTCCTCGCGCGGGCCGCGGGGCTGCCGGCGCGGGAGCTGAGCGGCGTCGTCTACATGGGCGACGGCATCAAGGCGTTCGGCGGCCACGCCTGGAACGAGGTGGTGATCGACGGGTACTGGGTGCCGGTCGATGCGTCGATGAACGAGACGGAGGTGGACCCGACGCACGTCAGTTTCGGCCACGGCCACGACGCGATCGGGAACCTGGCGAGTTCGCTGGGCCGTCTGTCGTTCCGTCTCGTCGCGGCGCAGCGCCGGGAGTGACGCCATTGGGTGCGGGCAGGTCTTCCTGCCCTCCTGCTGTCTCGACAACCTATTGTGCCGTGAGACTAATGCCCTCTTTGGCGAGGTAATCGAGCAGGATCGCGGCCCCGTCCTGGGGCGACACCTTCGCGGCGTCGAGGACGAGTTCCGGGTTGGCCGGCGCCTCGTAGGGGTCGTCGATGCCGGTGAAGTTCTTCAGCTCGCCGGCCCGGGCCTTCTTGTACAGCCCCTTCGGGTCGCGCTGCTCGCAGGTTTCGATCGGTGTGTTGACGTGGATCTCGATGAACGGGAGGTTGCCCGCGGCGTGCAGGGCGCGGACGGTGTCGCGGTCCTTGCGGTAGGGGCTGATGAAGCTGGTCATCGCGATCGCGCCGCAGTCCGCGAACAGTTTCGCGACCTCGCCGATGCGGCGGATGTTCTCCTCGCGGTCGGCCGCGGAAAAGCCCAGGTTCTTGTTGAGGCCGTGGCGGATGTTGTCGCCGTCGAGGACGTAGGCGAGCCGCCCGCGCTGCACCAGAGCGTGTTCCAGGGTGTAGGCGAAGGTGCTCTTGCCCGAACCGCTCAGCCCGGTGAACCACAGGGTGCAGCCCTTCTGCCGCAGCAGCGCGGCCCGCTCCTCGCGGGTGACGTGTCCCTCGTGCCAGGTGATGTTGGTCGCTCGCGTCTCGGTCATGCCACGAACTCTCCGGCGGGTGGGTATCAGTTTGTCAGGGAGTCGTTATATGCAGGAGAAAGCAGAAAGCCCACGGGTTGCGTCCCGTGGGTAAGCGCCTGGCGCGCAGGCCGGGTACATCTGCGCCGCCCCGTTCTCAATTGCCCGGCCGAACCGCTTGCTGCCGCTTCGCGCGGAGATCGTAGCAGGCCATCTCTCGGTGGTTTCGCACCAGCGCCAGGCCGTCGGCCAGGGCCGGCAGGTTCCAGGTCCGTCCCTCGATCGCCTGGATCCGGGTCAGCTCCTGATACCCATCGGGAGTCGCCTTCACCAGGGCCAGCTCCCCGTCCTCGGACGTGATGACCAGGTGGCCATCGGTCAGCAACATCTGCCCGTGCCCGTAGCGCTCGCCGCGCCACTTGCGCTCGCCGGTTTTAACGTTCAGGCAGACCAGGATGCCCTCGTCCAGGCCGTACACATGGTCCTCGTGCAGGACCGGGCTGCTGAACTTGCAGCGCATCTTCCGGTTCTGCCAGATCGGCTCGACCGTCCACTTGCCGCCGTCCTGCTTGATTTGCAGCACGGCCGAGCCGACGCCATACCCCGACGAGATGAGCACGCGGTCGCCGCCCAGCACGAGCGGTTGCGATGCGTTGATCCGCTCCTGCACCGGCCACGGGTAGCGCCACAGCTGCTTGCCCCTGTCGGCTGGATCGTACCCGGAGAGACCCTCGCCGTCGAACAGGAGGATCTGGCGCTTGCCGCCGAGCGTCGCCAGCATCGGCGAGCTGTAGCCGGCCGACCCCCGCCCCGAACTCCAGCGGAGTTCCCCGGTCTTGCGGTCGTACGCGGCCAGCGTCCCCGCGGCCTCGGCCGTCTGGGTGCCGGGGTTGACCACCACCACGTCATCGAACACGAGCGGCGACCCGGTCATGCCCCATCGCACGTTCGCGTTGTTCTTGAGAATGTCGGCCGTCCACTTCGCCTTGCCGGTGTGCGCCGCCAGGCAGACGAGCGTGCCGGTCGCCCCCAGTGCGTACACCTCGTTGTCGATGATGGTCGGCGTCGAGCGCGGCCCCGGGCCTCCCATCTGCTCCAGGAACCGGGCCGGGTAGGAGTGGATCCAGTACTGCGCGCCGGTGGCGACGTTATAGCAGACGACCGCCTCCTCGTAGTCGCGCTGCTCCAGGGTGAACGCGACGTTCCCGGCGACGGCGACGGAGGAGTGGCCGTCGCCGACGGGCTTGCGCCAGCGCGGCGTTCTGGCGGACCAGTCGGTCGCCAGCGCCGGGCCGGTCACGACCCCGCCGCGCTGGCGGCCGCGGTACTCGGGCCAGGCGGTCGTGCCGTGTCCGGACAGATCCTCGGTGGCGGGAACCGCACGGCTGGGCTCCTGCGGCAGTCGCCGGGCGAGGCGAAAGCTCGGGACGAGGTCGCCGTCGAAGTCCACCACGAGCAGGCCCGCCTGCACGCTCCCCACGAACGCGCCGAGCGCCAGGACAAACGCGGCCAGGAGGGCCATCCGCCCGCCCCGGCGGAACGGCGCGAAAAACAGGATCCAGCAGAGGAGCGCAAGAAGCGTGGCGCCGACGACGGCGAAGGACGCCATCGACCGGGCCAGGCGCTCCATGACACCGTCCGGGAGGCCCCAGATCACGGCCCCGGCAAGGGCGGTGAGGGCCAGGACGAACAGCGGGAACCAGGTGCGCAGGACACCGGCCCTGGTCGGCGCGGGGGCTTGTGATGGAGCGGTAGACATGGCGCTATCCTTTGCCTGGTGATGGGCGCCCGCGGCCTGCCGTGGCGCGGGCCTGCTCGCCGATCGCGCCATCCGCCTGGCGGCACGACCCGGTTAGCTTACCGCATCCGGGAGAAAGGGGCAGCCCCGGTTGGGGCGGGCGCTGCGTCAGGCCGGCGGGTTGAGCGCATCGGCGAGCGACTGGGCCAGGTCGCCGATCTCGCGAACGAGGTCGGGCAGGGGACGGCTGCCGGCCTGCTCCAGGCGGCGCACCAGGGCGCTGCCGACGATAACGCCGTCGGCCGCCTCGCGCAGCATGCGCACGTGGTCGGGTCGGCTCACCCCGAACCCGACGCACAGGGGCAGGTCGGTCTGGGTGCGCAGCCAGCGCAGCTGGTCGAGCAGCTCGTCGGGGAGCCGGTCGCGCTCGCCGGTGATGCCGGTGACGCTGACGCAGTACAAAAAGCCGGTCGCGGTCCGGGCGATGCGCGTTGCACGCTCGCGCGGCGTGGTTGGGGTGACGAGCTGGATCAGCTTGAAGTCGCGCGCGGCGGCGAGGCGGGCGAGGGCCTCCGATTCCTCGACCGGCAGGTCGGGCACGATGGCCCCGCTCAATCCCGCCTGCTGGGCCTCGGTGAGGAAGCGCTCGGCGCCGCGATGGTGGACCAGGCTGAACGACACCATCGCGACGAGGGGGATTCCCTTCCCGGCCAGGACCGAGCTGTTCGCGCGGCGAGCGCAGGCGAAAATCTCCGCGACGCGCAGGCCGCGGTTGAGGGCGCGCGTGTAGGAAGCCTGGATGACGCTGCCGTCGGCGATCGGATCGCTGTAGGGGAAGCCGAGTTCGACGAGGCTCGCGCCGCGGCCAGCCAGTTCGGCGACGAGCGCCTCGGTCGCGGCCAGGTCGGGATCCCCGGCGGTCACAAACGGGATGAACGCCTTGCGCCCCTCGCGGCGCAGCCGCTGAAACAGGTTATCGATGGGGTTCATGGTAGCAGCCAGAACCAGCCCGCAGCGCGAGCGACGGATCCTGCAAGCGGCTGTCGCCTGCGCTCCGGGCTGGTTAAAGTTCCTCGCCGAGCAGGTGCGCAACCTCGAAACAGTCCTTGTCGCCGCGGCCCGAGAAGCAGATGACGACGACGTCTTCCTTCGCCCGCTTCGCCGCCTGTCGCATCCCCTCGACGACCGCGTGAGCCGTCTCCAGGGCGGGCAGGATACCCTCCAGGCGCGAGCAGAGCTGGAACCCTCCCAGCGCATCGGCGTCCGGGACGCTCGTGTAGTGGACGCGGCCGCTGTCCTTCCAGTAGCTGTGTTCGGGACCGACGCCCGGATAGTCCAGCCCGGCCGAGATGGAGTGGACCGCCGCCGTCTGCCCGTCCTCGTCCTGCAGGACGTAGCTGTACGACCCGTGCAGCACGCCCGGGGCGCCGTGGCCGAGGGTGGCCGCGTGCTCGCCCTCGGCGGCGCCGCGCCCGCCGGCCTCGACGCCGATCAGAGCCACTTCTCCGTCGGCGATGAACGGATGGAACATGCCGGCCGAGTTGCTGCCGCCGCCGACGCACGCCACAATCGCATCCGGCAGCCGGCCGACCTGGTCCAGGCACTGCTGGCGCGTCTCCTTGCCGATGATCGACTGGAAGTCGCGTACCATCGCCGGGAACGGGTGCGGGCCGACGACGCTGCCGATGATGTAGTGAGTGTGCGCGACGGTCGCCATCCAGTCGCGCAGCGCCTCGTTGATCGCGTCGCGCAGGGTGCGGCTGCCGCTGGAAACCGGGACGACGGTGGTGCCGAGTTCCCGCATCTTGAAGACGTTGAGGCGCTGGCGGCGCACGTCCTCCTCGCCCATGTACACCTGGCACTCGAGCCCGAACAGGGCGGCGGCGGTGGCGGCCGCGACGCCGTGCTGGCCGGCCCCCGTCTCGGCGATGACGCGCGGCTTGCCCATGCGGCGGGTGAGCAGCGCCTGGCCGATGCAGTTGTTGATCTTGTGGGCGCCGGTGTGATTGAGATCCTCGCGCTTGAGGAAGAGGCGGGCGCCGCCGGCCTTCTCGGTGAGACGCTCGGCGAAGTAGAGCGGCGACGGGCGGCCGACGTACTGCGTGAGGTAGTAGTGGAACTGCTTGGCGAACTCGGGATCCGCGCGCGCGTGCTCGTAGTACTCGGTGAGCTGGCGGAGGGCGAACATGAGGGTTTCGGGGACGTACCGGCCACCGTAGGGGCCGAAGCGTCCCTGGGCGTCCGGAACTGAGGGACTAGCCGCCGACATGGCCTCTTCCATTGGGGCGTGCGTCCGGCCGTGGTCCCGCGCGTGGGGTGGCGGCCGGACGAGGTCTCTCTCTCTTTGTGGTGAAATCGGCGTGCTCAGTCAAGCGGCCCAATTGCCACCTTCTTGCGGCAGGTGAATGCCGGGAAGCAGACACCTCGGAACACCAGAGGGGCGCCCGGGCCTGGAGACCGTTTCCAAACGCCGTAGGAGGGGGCTCCGACCCCCGATTTTTCAGGCCCGCTCGGGGGCCGGAGCCCCCTCCTACGAGGTTTTGAAACAGCCTCCAGGCCCGGGCAGCCCTCGCCTTTGAATCGAAACCGCTAGTGCCGGTCGCACTTCTGGTATCAGGCCGCGCGCTTCACCGCAGGTTGCGCGGACGGCAGTGCGAGCAGGTTCGGCTCCTGTTCCAGGAACGAACTCTTCCTGTCGCGCCAGAACAGCATGCAGAACGCCGGGACCAGGAACGGCCGCACCACGAACGTATCGATCAGCACCCCGAACGCCAGCGCGAACCCGATCTGCTTGAGCGTGCCGAGGCCGGCCAGCATCAGCGTCGCGAACGTCCCGGCCATGATCAGCCCGCACGACGTGATCGTGCCGCCGGTCCGCGCCAGCGCCCGCCGCATCCCCTCCAGCGGCCCGTGCCGCTTGCGCTCCTGGAGCGCCCGCGTGACGAGCAGGATGTTGTAGTCCTCCCCGACCGCTACCAGGATCGTGAACAGGAAGAACGGCACGCGCCAATCGACCTCGTGCAGGACGTGGCCGGTCCACAGCGTCCCGGCGAGCACCGTCGCTCCGAGCGTCGCGTAGTAGCTGAACAGGACCGTCGCCAGCAGGTACAGCGCCAGCCACGGCCGCCGCACCAGGATCAGCAGGATGAGCAGGATGCCGGCCAGGATCAGGGCGTTGACGCGCGTCCGGTCGGCCTCCGTCACCGCCGCCAGATCGTAGGCGTTGACCGTCACTCCGTACACCTCCGCGCTGGTTCCGGCCACCAGCGCCGACCGCGGCAACTCCTCCTCGAGCCACGTCTGGATCAACCGCAGCGTCGCCGCGCTGGCCGCGTCGAACGGGTCCGTCCTCGGCACAACGTCGAGGCGGGTCACATAACAGGCCGGCTCGCCCCCCTCGGCCGGGAGGGCGGCGACGTAGTGCGCGCAGGCGACGCGCCGGGCCTGGTCCATCATCCCGAACAGCCCGCCGGACGAGCCCTTCCCCAGGAAGTTCCCGATCCCGCCCATCACCGGCCGGTGTTGCAGCAGGATCGACAGCGGCTTGCCGAGCGGCTGCGTCAGGCTGCGCACCTCGGCCACACCATCCAGGGCCGCGAAGCCGCGGCTCAGGTGGTCGATCTGGGCGCGTCCCTCGGTGCTGTCCCAGTCGGTCGGGGACGCGAGCAGGACGTTGATCGCGCCCGTCTCGCCCGGGGTGAAATGGCGCTGGATCGCCGCCAGGCCGCGCAGGCTGTCGCACTCCGGGCTCAGCTCGCCGGTCGCCCGGTAGTTCGGCGTGACCTGCAGCCCGAGCCACGCCAGCGGCAGCAGCGTCGCGACCGCCACGCACCAGACGAGCAGCGGGCGGGCGATCACCTTGCGGCTCACCCAGTTCCAGAACCCCCCGCTCTCGTCCGCGCCCCAGCGCTTCAGCTGCGGCGGGCGAACGGCCGGCGGACCCTGCGGCCAGAAGACCGTCTTGCCCAGCAGCCGCAGCAGGGCCGGGGTGAGCGTCAGCGCCGCCACCAGGCCGACGCCCAGGCTCAGGGCGATGGCCGGGCCGGCGTAGCGCACCTTCGCGAACTCCGCCATCCCCATCAGTCCGAGGCCGACCATCACCGTCCCGGCGCTGGCCGCCAGCGCGCCGCCGACCGCGCGCACGCTGGTCGTGATAGCCGCCGGGCCGTCGTCGCCGCGCTCCAGCTGCTCGCGGTAGCGGCTGATCAGGAACAGGCAGTAGTCGGTCCCGGCCCCATAGAGGATAACGATCGCGAAGATCTTGCTGATGTTGACCAGGTGAACGCCCGGCAGCGACGTCGCCAGCGCCAGGCAGCTGAGCGACACCCAGACGGAGACGGCGATGGTCACGAGCGGGACCAGCGCCAGCAGCGGCGCCCGATAGACGAGCAGCAGGACCACCACGACGAGAGCAATGGTGGCGACCGTTGTGCCGTCCAGGCTCTCCCCGGCGACGGCCGTCAGATCGCGGCCGATCCCGGCCGACCCGGTGGCGTACAGGGCCGGGGCATCCGGACCGGCGGCATCAACGACCTTCCGCAGCGCCGCACTGGCCCGATCGACCGCCGCCCGGGTCTGGACCGCCAGGAACGGCGTGCCGAGGGGCACCTGGATCAGGGTGCAGCGCCGGTCGTCGCTCGTCAGCCGCCCGCCGACGATGCCGTCCCGGCACGAGACGACCTTGCCGATCTGCAACACCGGCTCGTCGCGCCGCAGTCGGTCCAGCTCGTCCACCAGTTTCCCGACCAGGTCAAAGTCGGCCGGCGTCAGCGGGCCGCCGGCACGCTCGACGGCGAAGACGAGGCGGCTGGCGAAGACGTCATCGGGGAAGGCCTTCTGGAGGAGCTGGTAGCCGCGGACAGACGGACAGCGGTCCGGCAGGAAGCGGATGTCGTCGTCCTGCGTCTTGCTGTCCCAGCTGGGGGCGACGAGGCCGAGGAGAACGCCAGCGACGAGCCAGGCCGTACAGATGGCCCAGGGGCGAGACGCCGCCAGACGTCCGAGGAACTTGAACATGCCTGACCGCCTCCGGATGAGCGGGGCGTGCGCGCCGCCGCCGTGACGCAGCAAGAGACGGAAGGAAGATCGGCGGCGCGAGGGTGTGGGCTATAGGGGAAATGCCTTAAAGGCTCGACAGGCGCAAGCGCCCGACACTGCGGCAAATCAGGCAAGGCTCGCCCCACCCCTGCGGAGCCGTGTGAATAGCGAAAGGCGCAAGCCGAAACAAGAGCGCTTCCCACCGGGCCGCCGTTGCCGCAGCCCCGCCGTTTCGCTATCGTGATCTCTTTCCGGCCCACAGCCCGCACCCACCCATGCCCCACCACCCGTCAGACCCCGAGCCCCCGAGTCCCGACGCCGTCACCCGGCACAACGTCTGCGTCGAGAGCCTCTTCTCCGCGTTCAACGGCGTCTTCCTCGCCCTGGCCATCTTCGCCGCCCCGGTCGTCGCCGTCACTGGCCTGGAGGCGAGCCCGCTCGAACTGACGCTCCTCGTCAGCGCGTTCCCGGTCGGCGCCTTTCTCGGCCCGATGTGGGTTCTTCTCGGTCGTCGGTGGGGCATGAAGAAGCTCGTCATGCAGATGGCGATCTGGGCGAACCTGCCACTGTTCGCCGTCTTCTGGGTGACCGACGCCGCCGTCTTCACCGCCCTGGTGAGCGTCAGCCAGCTGCTCAACTCGGCGATGCGCATGGGCCAGTCGAGCATGTACCGCATCCTGTACGCGCGCGACCAGCAGGGGCGCATCCTCGGCCGGCTGACGTTCTGGACGTACCTGACGATGGTGCCGGCCATCCTCCTGACCGGCTTCCTTCTCGACCGCAGCCGCGAGATGTACCGGGTGCTGTACCCGGTGGCCGGGCTGTGCGGTCTGATCGGGTGTTTTTACTACGGCCTGCTCCACGTCCCGGCCGCGGGCGAGCTGCCGCGGCCGCAGCGCAGTTTCCGGTCGAGCGTCCGCGGGGTCGAGCGCATCCTCGCCGAGGACCGCGGGTACTTCCTGTTCCAGGTCGCCTTCTTCCTGTCCGGGTCCGCGTTCTTCATGTCCACCCACGTCATCCTGCTGCTGACGCGCGATCGCTTCGACTTCGGCGCGTTCGAGCTGGCGCTGTGGATGTCGGTGGTGCCGCAGCTCCTGCTCGCCCTCGGGTCGCCCGGGTGGGGGCACATCCTGGACCGGATCGGCATCGTGCGCTGCCGGCTGCTGATCTCGTTCGTCATGACCGGATACCTGGCCAGCTACTTCGGCGGGATCGCCCTGGGGCTGCCAATCCTGATCTGCGTCGGGAGCGTCCTGCAAGGGCTGTCGAACGGCGGCGGGCAGCTGACGTGGGCGCTGGCGTCGAGCCATTTTGCCCCGCGCCTGGAGGACGTGCCGCTGTATAATGGAATTCACTTCGTCCTGAACGGGATTCGCGGCCTGGTGATGCCGTGGGTCGGTTCCATCCTGTTCGTCCTGAGCGGCGCGTGGGCGGTGCTGGCGGCCACGCTGATCTCGTCGGCCAGCGTGCCGGTCCTGCTGCGTTCGCTCGGTCCGAAAGACAGGACCACAACGCCCGCGCCGCTGCGCGTGGTCGGAGCGGGACGGCAGGAGAAGTCCGCAGGCTGATCGGACGTGGAGGTTTCGGCGTGACGATCCGCACCTTCCAACCAGGCGACGAGGCCGCCCAGGTCGCCATCTACAACGAGGCCGCCGGGCTCCTGCCCCGGTTCAAGCCGGCCACTCTTCCCGAGGTCCAGCGCCGCACCCGGGCGCGTGACTTCGACCCGGCGATGCGCTTCTTCGCCGTCGAGGGCGGGCGCCCGGTCGGGTATGCCGTGTACAACGGCAATGGGCGGGTCAGTTACCCGTGGTGCCTCCCCGGCCGGGAGGCGCTGGCCGAGCCGCTGTTCGCGCGCGTCCTCGACGCGCTGCGCCAGCGCGGGTTCCGGCAGGCGTTCGCCGCCTATCGTGGCGACTGGCGGCCGGTGACCGATTTCTTCCTCGCCCACGGATTCCGGCGGGCGCGCGAGATGGTCGGCTTCGCGATCGACGCGATCGACATGCCGACTGCTCCGGCGCGCCCGAGCAGCACGTTCTCGGCGCTCGATCAGGCCGACGTCCCGGACCTCTTCCGGCTGGCACCGGAGGCGCTGCGCGTCCGGACCCCCGAGGAACTGGAGGCGCACCTGTTCCGCAATCCGTACTTCGTCCCCGAGTCGGTCTATGTGCTGCGCAGCCGGACCACGGAGAAGGTCGTGGCGGCCGGCATCCTGATTCAGGAGCCGACCTACGCCGACCCGAACCAGCTGGACGCGGACATGCCGTGCTTCCGGCTGGGGGCGTTCGGCACGGAGGGGATGCAGGCCAAGCGTGTCCGGGGGCTGTTCAGTTTCATCGCGCGCGACGATCACAACGCGCCCGCCCTGGGGCTGGACCTGATGGGCCAGGCAGCCCTGCGGATGCGGGACGACGACAGCAGCACCCTGGCCGGGCAGGTGCCCTCTGACGCCCCGCATCTGCTGCGGTTCTACGAGAGGAACTTCCGCCGTCAGGGCAGCTTCCCCGTCTTCGAGTGCGAGCTGGCCGCGGCGGGCACGGGGACGTGAGCGCGCCCGCCGGACCAGACCGCCCGAGAGAGGCCAGAGACATGCCCTTCGCCGCCGCCCTTTCCACCAACTCCGAAACCCTTGCCGCCCTGGACGAGGCGTGCGCCGCCGCGCTGGGCCAGTTCCAGGGCCGGCCGGACCTCGCTCTGCTGTTCTTCTCCCCCCACCACCGGGACGCCGCCGCGCAACTGGGGGCCGCCGCGCAGCAGCGGCTCGCCGCGCGCTGCCTGCTCGGCTGCCCCGGCGAGTCGATCGTCGGCAACGACCGCGAGGTCGAGCGGGGGCCGGCCCTCAGCCTGTGGCTCGGCCGCTGGCCCAAAGCTGTCACCCTGACGCCGTTCCACCTCGTCCACGAGGAGACGCCGGAGGGCCACAGCCTGATGGGCTGGCCGTACGCGCTGCACGAGGCGGCCGACCCGGCCCGGCAGCTGATGCTCCTCCTCGCCGACCCGTACACGTTCCCCGTGAACCCGTTCCTGCGCGAGATGAACGAGGCCCACCGCGGGGTGCGCGTGCTCGGCGGGATGGCCAGCGGGCTGCGCGGCCCGGGCCAGTGTCAGCTCCTGCTCGGCGACCAGGCGGTCAGCCGCGGGGCCGTCGGCGTCCTCCTCCAGGGCGACATCAAGGTCCGCGGGGTCGTGTCGCAGGGGTGTCGGCCGATCGGCACCCACATGATCATCACGAAGGCGCGCGACAACGTCATCCTGGAGTTGTCCGGCAAGCCGCCGCTGAAGCACCTGCAGGAGATGTGGGAGGAGATGGCGCCGGCGGACCGGGATCTGATGCGGCACGGGTTGCACGTCGGCCGGGTGATCAACGAGTACCAGGGCGAGTTCCAGCGCGGCGACTTCCTGATCCGCAACGTGATCGGACTGGACAGCGCCAACGGGTCGATCGCCATCACCGACCAGGTGCGCGTCGGCCAGACGGTGCAGTTCCAGGTGCGCGACGCGGCCAGCGCCGACGAGGATCTGCACGCCCTGCTCCAGCTCGACCTGAGCGCGCACGAGCGCCCGCCGGCGGCCGCGCTGCTGTTCACCTGCAACGGGCGCGGGACGCGGCTGTTCGACGAGCCGAACCACGACGCCGGCGCTCTCCGCGCCGAGGCGGGCGCGGTGCCGGTCGCCGGGTTCTTCGCGCAGGGGGAACTCGGCCCGATCGGCGGGCAGAACTTCATCCACGGCTACACGGCCAGCGTGGTGCTGTTCGAGGACTGAACCACCCCGGTCGCCCACGCCGCCCGCACGCGAAAGGCCCCGCCCTCAACAGAGGGCGGGGCCTTTTTTTGCCCCACCACTTCCTCTCCCCACCGGGACACGATTGCGCTGGGCTTTTCTCCCCCTCTCCCCTGGTGGGAGAGGGGGCGGGGGGTGCGGGGATGTCAGCCCTGGCGCGGGGCCGCCGGTTGTTGAGCAGGCGCGGCCGGCCGGGTGGCGATGTTGACGTAGGTGTGGACGTGCGGCAGCACGCGGTAGTTCCACACGAACCCCGGACCCTCCAGCCGCCAGAAGTGCCACCGCGTGCCGGCGTCGGCGCGGTCGCGGTAGAACGCCAGGTGGATCCGGTCCAGACCGCCGTTGCGGCCGATGATCTCCATGACCTCGTCGGCGTCCTCGCGACGGTACGGCGACAGGATGGTGCGCATCACCTGGCCGATGAGCTGCTTCTGGGTCCGCGTCAGTTCGCTGGCGACCAGGCCGGGGTGGCGCTCCCCAGGCCGGCGGAACTGGACCGACGGCGCGTGCTCGCCGGGGCTGCCGGCAACGATCGCCTGGCGGCGCTGCGCCTCCGTCAGGGAGTCGTAGACGCTCATGACGGCGCGCGTCTGGTAGTAGAAGCAGTTGCGCTGGCTCCACCCGTCGGGGGTGTGGCCGTAGTACATCGGGCCGCCGAACGCGGCGCCCGGCTCGGAGTTGCCGTCGCAGCGGACCGTCAGGTGGTGGCCGCTGAACACCCAGGCGAACTGCTCGGTGGTCGGGTCGCCGAAGATGTCGGCGCCGCAGTTCTCGAAGGACCGGCTGGCGTCGAACGTGCCGTTGCGCGTCAGCTGAGCGTAGCCGGCGTCATCGGAGGCGATGGCGCGGAGGATGCGCTGATTCAGCTCGCGCTGGGCCGGGGTGTAGACCTGGCCAATGGTGCGGCCGATCGCCCGGTTGTACATGCCCAGGCGGGTGGGGATGCCGTTCTGCCCGGCCTGGTTCCACGGGCGGACGACCTGGGTGCGCTGGTCGGCGGTCAGACCCTGATAGAGTTCGCGGATCAGGTCCTCGGCCGGGCGCGGTGTCCGACCGGAGGCCGGCTGCCGGGCGGGCGCGGTCTGCTGCGCCAGGGCGGCGGGCGCAGCCGCGGCCAGGCCGCCGACGGCGATCAGTGAGGCCGCCTGGCCGCCGACGGTGCGGAGGAAGCCGCGGCGACCCACGGCCTCGGCCTGCTCGATGTGCTCTTCGCACTCAGGGCAGTACACCTTCTTGGTCTCGGACATCGGGGAATCTCCTTGTGCGGGCGAGAGAGGTAGTAGTGTTCTGGGGGGTCGAATCCGACGACTGCCTTCCATCTTGTTCAACCCCATGCGCGCCGTCAAGTAGTGACCTGGTTTCGTTCGGCTGACGGTGGGCCGGTCCGCAGCCTATAGTTGTGGCAAGCCGCCAGGCGGGCCGCGGGCGCATCGACGGGAGGTATCGGGTCCGTCCCCAGCACAGGAGACGTCAGCGATGTCGAAACTATTCACCGCGCGGAAGTATCTGGCGGCGCTGGCCCTTGTCGCGGCCGTGACGCTGGGGCCGATGCAGTTGCGGCTTGCCGGCGAGCGGGCCATGCCGGGGCTGGTGCGCTCGGCGCAGAGCGGGCCGTGGTCAGCGCCGGCCACATGGCAGAGCGGGAAAGTCCCCGGCCCCGGGGCGCGTGTCCAGATCCGTGAAGGACACACGGTCGTCTACGACGTGGCGTCCGGGCCGGCCATCCGCGCAATCCACGTCGCCGGCACGCTCACCTTCGCGCGCGACCGGAGTACCGTCCTTGAGGTTGGGGTCATCAACGTCCAGCCCGGCGAGACGTTTACCGAAGACGGCTTCGATTGCGACGCCCATCTGCCCGCCGCCCCGGCCGGCGCCGCCCGACCCGCGCTGGAAGTCGGCACACCGGGCGAACCGCTCGACGCGCGCTACACCGCCACGATCCGGCTGAAATACTTCGATGGACAGGATCCGATGTCGTGCCCGGCCCTCGTCTGCTGCGGGGGACGGATGGACCTGCACGGCGCGCCGCTGAGCCGCACCTGGGTCAAGCTCGGGGCGCACGCGCGCCGGGGAGCGGACGCCGTCACGCTCGCCGAGTCGGTGCAGGGCTGGAAGCCAGGCGACCGACTCCTGATCACCGCGACGGTGGGCAATCGCTCCAGGATCGGCGGATCGCGCCGACCGGGCGTGGGCGACACGCCGGTCTTCACGGAGGAGCGCACCCTCAAGGCGATCCGCGGCACCGCGGTGACGCTCGACCGGCCGCTCACTCACGACCACCTCGGCGAGGGCGACTATCGTGGCGCGGTCGCGAACCTGAGCCGGAACGTCGTCGTCGAGTCGGCGGACCCGCGCGGGGTGCGCGGCCACACGATGTATCACCGCGGCTCGGCGGGCGCCGTCAGCTATGCCGAGTTCCGCCACCTCGGCAAGGAAGGCGTGCTCGGCCGCTACCCGATCCACTACCACCTCGTCGGCGCGACGATGCGCGGCAGCTACGTCCTCGGGGCATCGATCTGGGACAGCCGCAATCGGTGGGTGGCGATCCACGGAACGAACTACCTCGTCGTCCGCGACTGCGTCGGGTATCGCAGCGTCGGCCACGGGTTCTTCCTGGAGGACGGGACCGAGGTGTACAACGTCCTCGACCGCAACCTCGCGGTGCAAGCGTTCGCGGGCAGGCCGCTGCCGCGCCAGATGCTGCCGTTCGACCAGAATGAGGGGGGCGGGTTCTGGTGGGCGAACAGCCACAACACGTTCACGCGCAACGTCACCTGCGAGAACGACCGCTACGGCTACCGCTTCGAGGCGACGCCCGGCGAGCGCTTCCGGCCGACGCTGCGTGTCCTGCAACCCGACGGCCGCTTTCTCCTGACGGACATCCGCACCCTGCCGTTCGTCCGGTGCGAGGACAACGAGGCGCACTGCGACGGCCTGTACGGCTTCAACCTCGGCGAGGGAGTGGACCGGGTCGGCCCGGACCGGCGCCACCCGTTCGTGATCCGCAACCTGAAGGTGTGGGAGGTTCGCTACGCCTTCCGCGTCCAGTCGCCGTCGGTGCGCCTCGAGGGGCTGCACCTTGCGCGGACCGACTACGGCGTCTACCACCCGAGCTACGATCACCACGTTTACCGCAACGTGGTCATCCGCGACGTTCATTCCGAGCCGTTCAACCGCGGGCACGACGACGACAGCATTCAGTACGGCCTGCTCGTGGTAGACGGCCTGACGTTCGACCAGGTACGTCACAACGCGATTCCGCTCATCCAGCTGACCGACTCGAACCCGACCGGGCGGGCCGCGGCGCACTTCCGCAACGTGAAGGTGACGAACCGACTCGACGGCGCGCGGCCGCGGGCGCTGGTGGACCTGGGCGGCGGAGCGCGCGTCGAGCCGCTGACGGCGCGCGGCGTGCCGGTTTACCTGCACGATCACTACGGGCCGGGGCGTACCGCGAAGATCGTCAGCGTGAAGTCGCGCGACCGGCTGACGGACGGGCACCGCTACCGCAGGGAGCCGCCGCTCACGGGGCCGGACGCGCTGGCGGCCGAGGTGAAGGGCGTTGCGTTTCCTGGCACCGCCCCGCCGCGCGACGACCTGCCGCCAATGACTGTGATCACGCACGTCATCCAGGTATCATCAGGCAAGCTGGTGGTGCGCGGCACCACGTCGGACAACGGCACGGTGAGTCGCGTGCTCGTGAACGAGGTCACGGCGCGGGCGGTGCGGCCCAACTTCGCGGAGTGGGAGGCGGAGCTGGACGGCGTGCGGCCCGGGCGGGTGACGCTGACCGCACATGCCGAGGATACGGCGGGCAACGTCGAGGAGATGCCGCACCGACGAGCCGTCACAGTCACACGGTAAGCGCGCGAACACGGTTGCGCTAGACCTTTCTCCCACGAGGGGAGAGGGGAGCAAGACAATCGCGGCCCTCCGCCAGAATCCGTATGACACGGGACGCCGATCATGCAATACAACCTGCTCATTCTGGGTGCGTCGTATGGGTCGCTGTTCGGCACCAGGGCGCTGATGGCGGGGCACCGCGTTTCGCTCGTCTGCACCGGGCCGACCGCCGACCTGATTAATCGGGAAGGCACCGTGGTGCGGTTCCCCATCAAGGGCCGGGAGGCACTGCTCGACGTTCCGTCGAGGAAGCTCCCGGGCGCCCTGGCCGCGACCACGCCGGACGCGGCCGACCCCGGCCAGTTCGACCTGATCGTGCTCGCCATGCAGGAGGCGCAGTACGGTTCGCCGGGGGTGCGGGAGCTAATGGGCCGCGTGGCCCGCGCGGGCGTCCCGGCCCTGGCGATCATGAACATGCCGCCGCTGCCCTACCTCAGACGGCTTCCCGGGCTGGCGACGGAAGCGCTCGAGCCGTGCTACGCCGACCCCGGCGTCTGGGACGGTTTCGACCCCGGCCTGACAACCCTGGCGAGCCCCGATCCCCAGGCGTTCCGCCCGCCGGATCAGCCGAAAAACGTCCTTCAGGTCGGTCTGCCGACCAACTTCAAGGCGGCGCGCTTCGAGGCCGAGGGACCGACCGCACTGCTCCGCAAACTCGCGGCCGACATGGAGGCGGCCCGGTTCGACCCCGGCGACGGCCCCCTCGAAATCCCGGTGAAGCTCAAGGTCCATGATTCGGTTTTCGTGCCGCTGGCCAAGTGGCCGATGCTGCTGGCCGGCAACTACCGCTGCATCCGGCGCGACGGCCTGATCTCCATCCGCGAGGCGGTCCATGCGGATCCGGCCCGCTCTCGCGAGATCTACGACTGGGTGTGGAAGGTGTGTACGGCGTTGGGCGCCGCGGACGCCGACCTGGTCCCGTTCGACAGGTACGCCCGGGCGGCCGAGGGGCTCGCGAAACCCTCCTCCGCGGCCCGCGCGCTCCTTGGCGGCGCCGCGCACATCGAGCGCGTCGATTGCCTGGTCCGCCGGATTGCCGCTCAGCAGGGACTCCAGTCCGACGCGCTGGACGAGATGGTTGCCCTCGTGGACGAACGATTGGCAAGCAACCGTGCGGCCCGGCCCGGCCGCGGCGGACGGCAGTGACCTGGCGTACTCGCCGTGGACCCTGGCCATGCGGCACTCAGTAACCGGGCCGTGTAGCAGTGCGCACCGCGCCATAGAATAAACGCGGCCGTTGTTCCCCGAAGTGGTACACAGCGTGAGCGGAGGTGCTGAGTGACCGCGTCCAACTCTCCCTGGGTCGTCAACGTTGACGAGGCAGCCTTCGAGCGCGAGGTGATCGAGCGATCGCGCGACCGGCCGGTTGTGGTCGATTTCTGGGCGCCGTGGTGCGGCCCATGCCGCGCTCTCGGCCCGGTCCTCGAACGGCTGGTCGCGGCGCGCAACGGCGACGTCGTCCTGGCGAAGGTGAACATCGACGAGACGCCGGAACTGGCCGCCCGATACCAGGTGCAGTCGATCCCGCTGGTGATCGCCTTCCGCGACGGCCGGCCGGTACTCGACTTCGTCGGCGTCCTGCCCGAGCCGCAGCTGGCCGCGTTCCTCGACCAGATCCTTCCGACCGAGGCGGACCGCCTCGCCCGCCAGGCCGCCGCCGTCGCGCCGACCGAACCGGCCCGGGCCGAGCAGCTCTACCGCCAGGCACTCACGGCGGACCGCAACCTCGACCAGGCCCGTCTCGGGCTGGCGCGCCTGCTCCTCGACCAGGGCAAGGAAGACGAGGCCGGCGACCTCCTCACCGAGGCGAGCGAGCTGGGGGCGGTCGGAGAGGAGACGGACCGGCTGAAGGGCATCGTCTTCCTGCACCGCCTGGCCCGGCCGTTCGGCGACGAGGCGGCGGCCCGGCAGCGCGTCGAACGAGAGCCGAAGAACGCCCAGGCCCGGTACGAGCTGGGCGCCGTCCTGGCGGCCCGGGGCCGCGACCAGGAGGCGCTGAACCTGCTCCTGTCCGCCGCCGAGCTGGACCCGCAGCTTGCGTCCACGAAGGTGCGCGAGGCGATGGTCCAGGTGTTCAACGTGATCGGCCCGCGCTCACCCCTGGCCGACGATTATCGCAACCGACTGGCAACCTTGCTGTACTGAAGCCGCTGCGCCCACGCAGCGGGTTTTTGATTCTTTCCCCTCACACCGATGCCGCACCCGCTCTTCGACCGCTCACGCCTGCGCATCCAGCCGCTGGCCCGGCGCGCCCACGACCTGGACCTGTCAGCCGTGCTGCCGCTCGACGCGCCGCTGCCGCCGTTCAGCCACGACGCCCTGCCCCACCTGGGGCGCCGCCTGGCCGAGGCGCGCCGCACCGGGGCCGCCCGCATCCTGCTGATGGGCGCCCACGTCCTCCGCGCCGGCGTGGCCCGGTTCCTGATCGACCTGATGGAGCGCGGGCTGCTGACCCACGTCGCCATGAACGGCGCCGGGCCGATTCACGACTGGGAGTTCGCCCTCATCGGCGCCACCACCGAGAGCGTCGCCCGGTACATTCGCACAGGCGAGTTCGGGCTGTGGGAGGAGACGGGGCGGATGAACGACGCGATCACCCGCGGAGCCCGCAACGGGCTCGGGCTGGGCGAGGCGCTGGGGCGGGAAATTCTCGACGGCCCGTTCCCGCACCGGGACGTCAGCGTGCTGGCGGCGGGCGTGCGCCTCGGGGTGCCGGTGACGGTCCACGTCGGTATCGGCTACGACATCCTGCACGAGCACCCGAACTGCGACGGGGCGGCCGTCGGGCAGACGAGCTACCAGGACTTCCTGGCGTTCGCCCAGGCGGTGACGGGACTGGAGGGGGGCGTACTCCTCAACTTCGGGTCGGCGGTGATGGGGCCGGAGGTGTACCTCAAGGCGCTGGCGATGGCGCGTAACGTGGCGGGCCAGGACGGGCGTGAGATTCGCCGCTTCATGACCGGCGTGTTCGACCTGGTCCCGCTGGACGGCGACACCCGCGTGCAGGCGCCGAAGACGGACCCGCGTTACTACTACCGGCCGTGGAAGACGATCCTGGTACGCACCGTGGCGGACGGGGGCGAGAGCTTCTACGTCCAGGGCGACCACCGCGCGACGCTGCCCCACCTGCACCGGGCGGCGCTGCGCGCCGAACTTGAACCATAAAGCCCACGGACCGCGTCCCGTGGGGCGCGGCCCGTGGGCTTTGGGAGGCCCATGCTCACCGACATCGTGGTCGAACAGATCCTTGCGCGGCTGCCGACATTGACAATCGGCGTGATCGGCGACCTGTTTCTCGACCGCTACCTTGACATCAACGCCGCCCTGACGGAGCCGTCCATCGAGACGGGCCTGGACGCCTACCAGGTTACCGGCGTGCGTTCGCAACCCGGTGCGGCGGGGACGGTGATCAACAACCTCGCCGCGCTCGGTGTGGGGCGTGTCGTGGCCGTGTCGGTGGTCGGCGATGACGGGGAGGGCTACGAGTTGCGGCAGGCGCTCGCCCGGTTGCACGTCGTCGATACGGCGAAGGTGTTCCACACGGCCGCGCGGCGAACGCCGACCTACACCAAGCCGATGCTTCACGAACCGGGGCACCCGCCGCGCGAGCTGAACCGGCTCGACATCAAGAACCGCAGTCCGCTTCCCGCCCCGCTGGAAGACGCGGTACTCGAAGCGCTGGGCGAGGTCTGGCCGCAGGTCGATGCCCTGCTGGTGCTCGATCAGGTCAGCGAGGCGGAGTGCGGGGTGATCACGACGCGCGTGCGTGACGAGTTGGCCCGGCTGGGTGAGGCAAATCCCCGCCCGTTCGTCCTCGCCGACAGCCGCGAACGGATTGGCGAGTTCCGATCCGTTAGCGTCAAGCCGAATGAGCGAGAATCGCGGCGATCCGGCGGCGAGCCGAACCCGGTTCGGTTGTGGACACTGGAAGAGTTGCTTAAGCGGTTCGCCGAACGTCTCGGCCGGCCTGTGTTCTGCACCCTCGGAGAAGCCGGTAGCGCACTTGCCTATCGGGAGGGTGCCCACATCCAGGTCACTCGCGCCCCAGGCTACCCGGTGGCCGGCCCCATCGATGTTGTCGGTGCCGGCGACAGTAGCAGCGCCGGCATCGCCTGCGCGGTGGCGGCGGGCGCGCGTTTGGAAGCAGCGGCAATGTTCGGTAACCTGATCGCGTCGATCACCATCCAGCAGCTCGGCACCACCGGCACCGCGTCTCCGGAGCAGGTCCGTCAGCGCTGGCGAGAGGTGCGCGCTGCCGCGGATTGATTCGTGGAAACGCCTGCCTGCCTGCCATGCCCCGGCAGGCAGGCCTGCCCCCCACGTCGTTTACGAGTCTTCGGTCTCCTCGCGCAGGGCGTCGCGCTCGCGGCGGGTGGCCTCCAGGTCGAACAGCAGGTACTTGATGTCAAGGTGCAGCTGATCGACTGCGTCCTGGGCGATGCGGATCAGGCGGGATTGCAGGCGGACGAACTGGTGAACGCGGTCGCAGAGCGGTCGCAACCGTTCCCGATGAGCCAGCGGCAGCAGGTCCACCTGGGCGCGCATCTCCTGCAATTCTCGGGGCAGATCCTCCCTGGGGTCATCGGGCGGGAGCGGGTTGGCCATGGGCCTGTCCTAATCTCCGGTCGAGCCGGTTTGGCGGGCGGCTCTGCGAGTCGGAAGGAAATCCCGGCGCTCACCTCGCAGCAGGGTGAAGGGCACCTGGGATAAGTTCCCCTCCTCATGGCAAATCCCGGACCGCATCCCGTCGTTTCGGCATTCGGATCCTAATTCCATGCCTTGCTTCTCCTTGTGGCAACAATCTACCGGCCGGCCGGGTGAAACAGGTTAACTTCCCGCAACAGAATTGCTCTTCCCTGTTAACGCCTCTTGTGCTAGAACCTCGCCCCATTTCCGGGACGAGAACGGTCCTCGCGGGCGGGCGCAGCGGGCGCCCGCCGAGGCACGGACCCGGCGGACAAAGGAGCCACACGATGCGGTGCCGAGTCGGACCAGCGCGACCGTCCCTCGTCGGTGCGGGCCTGACGCTCGCCCTGCTGTTGCCCCTGGCCCTGGCCCTGCTCCCCTGCGCCGCCCAGCAGGTACACCGGAACAGTTTCGAGACGCTCAATCTCTCCTGGGCCAAGAGCAGCGCCGACGTCGCCTATGACGAAACCGCCCACGTCATGACCGACCAGGGGCCGCACGACGGCCAGCGGGCCGAGTACATCCAGATCAACGCCCGCCAGGGCAGCCACGTCCACTACCAGTACCCGACCGGCCGGGCTCCGATCAGCGAGGATCTGAACGTCGGCCTGTGGGTGAAGGCCAACCGCCCCGGTATCCAGCTCCTCGTCCGCGTCGTCCTCCCGAACGAGCGCGACCCGAACAGCCTGCAGGACCGCCTCACCACCGTGCTGCGCGGCGACCTCTATCGCGGCCCCCCCGGGCGCTGGAAGCGCCTGGAGCTGGGCCGGGCCGTCCAGCTCGCCCGCCAGCAGCAGCAGCTGATGCAGGCCCAACTCGGCCGCCCCGTCAACTTCACCGACGCCTACGTCGATGCCGTCCTGCTCAACGTTTACGGCGGGCCGGGCGCAACCGAGGTGTGGATCGACGGGCTGGAGATCGGCCCGGTGTTCGATCGCAGGGCCGAGGGACACGGGACGAAGGGCGAGGGGGGCGCGGTCGGGCGCGACCCCGGCGGCGTGCCGTTCGCCCCGCAGCCCGCGCCGCGACGGGCGGCCGTCGTCGAGTTCAGCAGCGACGCGCACCTGCTGGTCAACGGCCGGCGCTTCCTGTTCCGCGGGATCCGCCACACGGACACGCCGGTCAACGTCCTGCGCGACGCCGGGTTCAACACCGTCTTCTGCGACCACAACGCCGACCCGGCCGTCCTCCGCCAGTGCGCCAAACTCGGCTTCTGGCTGGTGCCGCACCTGCCGGTGACGTCCGAAACGTTCCTGGCCTCGGCGGACGGGGTCGGCCGTGAAGTGCGCCGGTTCTCGGAGCCGGACTCGGTCCTGTTCTGGAACCTCGGCAACGCGCTGGCGTATGAGCAAACGGCCCTGGTGTCGCGCTCCGCCCAGTCGCTCCGGACGAGCGACCCGCTCCGGCCGCTCGGCGTCGGGGCGTGGGACGGGCTGGCCCGGTACTCGAACAGCGTGAACCTGGTCGGCGTCCACCGCTGGCCGCTGATGACGACGCTGGAGCTGACGCAGTACCGGGACTGGCTGGACCAGCGCCGCCGGCTCGCCAACCCGGGAACGTTCCTGTGGACGTGGGTGCAGACGCACACTCCGGAGTTCTACACGACCCTGCTGTACGACCGGGCGGCGACTGCCGCGTTCCCCGAACCGATCGGCCCGCAGCCCGAGCAGATCCGGCTGCTGGCGTACACCGCGCTGGGGACCGGGTGCCGTGGGGTCGGATACTGGTCGGACCGCTTCCTGGCCGACAGCCACCACGGGCGCGATCGGCTGCTGGAGGTGGCGCTGCTCAACCAGGAAATGGAGATGCTGGAGCCGGTCCTGCTGGGGGTGGACAGCGCCCCGGCGTGGATCCCGACGAACGCCCCGGACGTGCAGGCGGCGGTGCTGCGCAGCCCGCACGGCGTCCTCGTCCTGCCGATGTGGCTGGGCGGCGGGTCGCAGTTCGTCCCGGGCCAGTCGGCCGTGCGCGCGCTGCAGGTGACGGTGCCGCACGTCCCGCCCGGAGCCCAGGCATGGGAGGTCACCCCCGGCGAGGTCCGGGCTCTGCACCCGGAGCGCGTCCCGGGCGGGATGCGCATCACCCTCCAGGACTTCGGCCTGACCGCCGCCGTTCTGTTCACGGCCGACACCCAGCTGATCGTGCGCCTCCAGGGGCAGGCGCGCGGGGATCGGCGCGAGGCGGCCGCCCGGTACACCTACGAGCGCGCGGTCCACGAGCTGGAGAAGACCGTCCGGGTCCACGACCAGCTCGCGCGGCAGGAGCTGACGGTGGTGGACGCCGGCCCGCTCCTCCAGGACGCCCGCGACCGGCTTCAGCGGGCAAAGGAGTACTGGGACCAGCGGCTCTACGCCGACGCCTACCGCGAGTCCGAGCGGTCCATGCGGCCGGTGCGCATCCTGATGCGGGCGCTGTGGGACAAGGCGACGCGCGGCCTGGACACGGCCGTGTCGAGTCCGTACGCGGTCAGCTTCTACACTCTGCCGCGCCACCTGGCGTTCATGCAGCAACTCCGGCAGACGACGCCGGCGGCGAACGCCCTGCCGGGCGGCGATTTCGAGATGATGCCGGGTCGGGCGCAGGAGGCGTGGGTGCCGCAGGATGTCACGCTCGACGGGGTGGAACTGTACGCCGAGCGGGTGGCGCAGATCTCCGTCTTCCCGCCGCGCCCGCGCAAGCCGGCCGGCAAGGCGGCCCCGCAGGCGGTCCAGACGGTGAAGTACCCGACGATGGGCGGCGGGGCGGACGACGCGAAGGAGCCGCCGCGGCAGCCGGTCCCGTGGGGCGCGGCCCGCGAGGGGAAGTATTGCCTGAAGCTGGAAATTCGACCGAAGGACCGGACCGTGCCGCCGCCGCTGGCGCTCGACCGGACATTCCTGGCGATCAACAGCCCGACGGTACGTCTGCCGCCGGGGAGCCTGGTGCGGATCAGCGCGTGGGTGGCGGTGCCGGAGCCGATCACCGCGTCGCCGGACGGGGCGATGCTGTACGACAGCGCCGGCGGCGAGCCGCTGGCCGTGCGCCTGACGGCGCCGACGCCGGGCGGGTGGAACCGGATCACCCTGTACCGGAAAGTGCCAGCGTCCGGGACGATCAACGTGACGGTGGCGCTGACGGGGATCGGAGCAGCGTACTTCGACGACGTGCGCATCGAGCCGCTGGTGCCGACGCCGAACGCCCCGGAGTACGTCCAGACGGGCGCACGGTAAGGGGCTTCAAGGTTGGAAGCCCAGCGGTGACGTCATCCTGGGGGCTTTCCCCTTCACAGACACGCCGGGCAGCAAGATCCGTCCGGCGTTTGTCGTTCAGAATGATCACGACAACGCGCGATTGCACAAGATGATGTTGCTGTGACTCAGGTGCAGATCCGCCGTGAACCAGATGTTGGCCATGGTTGCTTCGTCCCTCGGCGCCGCCGCCCTGGCCGACGGTCAGCGTTTCAGGCTCCAGCATACCAGGTGATTGCCCCGCCCGCGCGTTCCGGGTAAAATAAGCACATGATCGTGATCCGCTTCTCCAACCTGGAATCCAAGCGCCGAGCCCTTGGCTTTTTGGCCGGCCGGTTCTCATTCACCAGCCGCGCGACCGGCGAGATGCTCGTGCCGGAGGCTGCGTTGGCGCATCTGGCTGTCGAGGGCATCCCATTCTCGGTGGAAGGATCCGCGACGTATGAGCAGGCCATACCGGCGTTTCGAGGTTCTCCTCCCACTCCGGTTCAACCAGGGTGAGGCCGTCCCTGACGAGTTGATCGCGGACACCTTGTTGGAGCTGGAGCAACAGTTTGGGGCGGTTTCCGCTGAAACCAACCCGATCCGCGGACACTGGCACCATGAAGGACAGCTCTTTCGCGACGAGTTGGTTCGCGTCTTCGTGGACGTCCCGGATCTTCCCGAACACCTCGAGTTCTTCCGTGAGTTCAAGGAACGGCTCAAGAGTCGATTCCGCCAGATCGACATCTGGATGACGACTCACCTTCTGGATGTGCTCTGATCCGCCTGCCTGCCGTTGAACGACCGCGAGTAACCTTCCCGAAACCGCTACCAACACCTCCCCCACAGCGCAGAACATGAACTATTTCCTGAGATCCCAGCATACCAGCCGGGCGCCGTCGCGGGCGTACAACCTGCCGTCGGCCAGCGCGATCGGGGCGCGGCACGGCAGCGCGTCGAGGACATGGGCGCGTGCCCTCTCGCGGTAGGCGTCCGGGGTCGCGTCCGCCAGGACGAGGTCGCCGCGCTCGGTCAGGATGATCAGCCGACCGTCCGCCAGCACCATCGCCCCGCAGCCGAACCCCTCGCGCGACCAGCGCACCTTGCCCGTCTTCAGCTCGACGCAACGCAGGATCGCCCCCACCTCCTGCCGGCCGTGGAAGCCGTACAGGAAACCGTCGCGGTGAACGCACGTCGTGTAGTGGTTCGACATCGATTCGTCGCCCGACCACACCTCCTCGACTCCGCCCTTGCGGACTTTCAGCAGCAGCGCGCCTGTGTCGTAGCTGGACGAGAAGAACGCCAGGTCGCCGACGACGAGCGGCGTGGCAGCGTTGACCGAGGCATTGATCCGGGCGCGCCAGCGCTTCTGGTAGCGCACCTTCCCGTCCGCCGGATCGAGCAGCACCACGCCCTGGCGCGTCAGGAACACGGCGTAACGCTGGCCGTCGATGGTGGCGGCGATTGGCGAGGAGTAGCTGGCGCCGTCGTCGGTGGCGCGCCAGAGTTCCTTGCCGGTGTCGGCGTCGAAGGCGACGATGCCGGCCTGCTTGCCGCCGACGTTGACGAGCACGCGCTTGCCCTCGACGAGTGGGCTGGTGCCGACGCCGAAGAAGCTGGCCGGCACCTGGTACTCCTGGAGCAGCGAGCGCGCCCACACTTTCTTCCCGGTCTCCAGGTCCAGGCAGTGGAGCCGGCCGTCGGCCCCGTGGGTGTAGACCCGACCGCCCGCGATCACCGGCGTCGCGCGCGGGCCGTTGCCCTTGCCGAAGTCGTCCTGGTAAGCGCACGGGTAGCGGAACGCCCAGCGCTCCTTGCCGGTGGCGGCGTCGAGGCAGGCGACCACTTCCTCGGCGCCCACGCGCTGGAACAGGATCGCCCGGCCGCCGGCGATCACTGGCCCGCTGTAGCCCTCGCCCACCTCCTTGCGCCAGACGACCGGCGGCCCGTCCTTCGGCAACGTCGCGCGCAGCCCTGCCTCGGGCGAGGAGCCGTCGCGGTTGGGACCGAGGAACTGCGGCCAGTCCGCGCCGGCAGACAGGCCAGCCAGGCCGAGAAGGAGTGCGCAGGCGCAGCGGCGTGCGGAGAGAAGGCGCGGTCGGTTCATCCGTGTTCTCCTGTGAAATCGCGACAAGCGGGCCGGGCTCAGTTGGCCTGGGCGGCGCGGACGCAGCGGAAGCCAATCGCCTCGCTGCGCGTGCCGGCGGGGGCGCCGCGCCGCGTCGCCGACCGACACAGGTCCGCCCTGTCCTGCCAGGAGCCGCCGCGGATCACTCGTTCCTTCGCGCTCTTCTCCAGCCACGGACTGCCGTCGGCCGGCGCATTCGCGTAATTCGGGTGCCAGGCGTCGGCGCACCACTCCCAGCCGTAGCCGTGCATGTCGTAAAAGCCCCACCCATTGGGCCGCTTCTTGCCGACTGGCGGGTCATTCCCCTTCGCGTTGCCGGTGAACCAGCAGTAGTGTGTCAGCTCCTTTGGGTCGTCGCCGAACGAGTACGCAGTCGTCGTGCCGGCGCGGCAGGCGTACTCCCACTCTGCTTCCGACGGCAGGCGGATGACGTCGCCCTTGCTGAGCAGGCCCAGGCGGCGCAGTTCGTCCGTCACCTTGCGGCAGAACGTGACGGCCTCGTCCCAGCTGACCTTCTCCAGCGCGTTGCGCGGCCCCTTCCAGCGCGATGGGTTGTTACCCATGACTGTCTCGTACAGTTCCTGCGTCACCTCGTACCGGGCCAGCGCGAACGGCGCCCGCAGGGTGACCTTGTGGGCTGGCTTCTCGCTGGTCGGGGCGTCGCCAGCGGCTCCCATAACAAACGTCGCCGGGAATTTCTCCTTACCAGGTGTCAGAAGGACGAATTCGCCAGCGAACCGTTTGAGGATGGCGTCCCTGTCCACCTTCTGGGCCGGCGCCGAGTCGGGAAGGGCGAGGAAGACCGTCGTTAGCGCCAAACAGCAACCCCATGTTCCGCGCGCTGGCATCGCTCGTCTCCGCGTTACGCCAATCGTGGTTCGGCGGACCGCCCGCGTCATGGACCGAAGGGCGACACTCCCTATAATGTACGAAATGTGTCTGCCCGGGACTGTCTCTCCCCGCCTTCCTGGGCGGAGGCCGAAACACACGACACCCAGTGGCGCCGAAGGTTCTCCGTGGTCCACTACCGTAGGTTCCGCAACCCCGACCCGCCCGGCCTGGTGGCCGTCTGGAACGAAGCGTTCGTCGGCCGCGGTGCCGTCCGGATGCGGACCAGCTCGCCTCTGGAACGCCACGCCTTCGCGAAAACCTACTTCGACCCGGACGGCCTCATCGTCGCCGAGGAGGACGGGGCGTGCGTCGGGTTCGCCCACGCCGGGTTCGGGGCGAACGACACCGAGTCGGCCATCTCGACCGCGAACGGGGTGACGTGTCTGCTCGCGGTCCGACCGTCGCACCGGCGGCGCGGGATCGGGACGGAACTGCTCCGGCGCAGCGAAGAGTATCTGAGCGGGCGCGGCGCGCGGACGCTGTTCGCCGGCCCGATGCACCCGGTGAACCCGTTCTACCTCGGCCTGTACGGCGGCAGCGATCTGCCGGGGATCCTCGACACCGACGACCTCGCTGCCCCGTTCCTGGCGCGGCGCGGCTATCGGTCCTGCCGCACGGCACTCATCTTCCAGAGGCGACTCAACCAGCCGGCGAGGGGAGTGGACCCGCGGTTCATCGCCTACCGGCAGCGGTTCGAGGTGGCCGAGGAGCCGCGCGGCGGCCCGCCAACGTGGTGGCGCGACTGCGTGTTCGGGCTGGTCGAGCCGTGTGCTTTCTACCTCACCGAGCGCGCGACGAATGCGCGCGTGGCTCGCGCGCTGGTGTGGGAGATGGAAGGGTTCAGCCTCGCGTGGAACCAGCCGGCGGTCGGCCTGACCGACATCGCGGTCGTCCCGGAGCTGCGCCGCCAGGGTCTGGCGAAGTTCCTCCTCGTCCAGCTGCTGCGCCGCTACCAGGAACAGTACTATCAAGTTGTCGAGGCCCACGCCCCCGAGGACAACGTCGCGGCGGCCGGGTTGCTGCGCGGCCTGGGCTTCGAGCAGGTGGACACGGGCCGGTTATACCAGAAGGAGGATGACCAGGTGACAGGGTGATCGAGGAGGCACTCCCTTCGGCCACCTTGTTACCTTGTCACAAACGACCATGGCAGGACGATACGACGCAATCATCATCGGCGGCGGTCACAACGGACTGGTGACGGCGTGCTACCTGGCGCGCGCCCGCTGGAAGGTGCTGGTGCTCGAGCGCCGTCCCTTTGTCGGCGGCGCCTGCGTCACCGAGGAGGTGTGGCCCGGGTTAGGGTTCAAGGTGTCCACCGCCGCGTACGTCAACAGCCTGTTCCGGCCGGAGATCATCCGCGACCTGAAGCTGCGCGAGTACGGGTTCGAGTCGCTGGAGCGCAGCCCCTCGTCGTTCAGCCCGTTCCCCGACGGCCGTTACCTGCTCATGGGGCCGGAGCCCGGCCTCAACGTGCGCGAGATCGCCAAGTTCAGCCCGCGCGACGCCGAGAACTACCCGAAATACGAGCAGATGCTCGAGCGCGTCGCAACCGTCGTCGAGCCGACCCTGACCATGATCCCGCCCAACATCCTGCGGCCGGGCGTGGGCGGGACGTGGAAGCTGTTCAAGCTCAGCCGGTCTCTTCAGGGTCTCGGCGTGGACCTGAGCGAGGCGCTCGAAGTCCTCATGGGGGCGGCCCGACCGATCCTCGATCGCTGGTTCGAGTCGGAACAACTCAAGGCGACGATCGCCACCGACGCGATCATTGGCGCGTTCGCCGCTCCGTCCATGCCGGGGACCGCCTACGTGCTGTTCCACCACGTCATGGGCGAGACGAACGGCAAGAAGGGCGTCTGGAGCTACACCAGGGGTGGCATGGGCGGGCTCACGCAGGCGCTGGCGAAGGCGGCGAAGGATCTCGGCGTCGAGATCCGCACCGAGGCGGAGGTGGCGCGCATCCTCGTCAGCGACGGCCGGGCGCTGGGCGTCACCCTGACGGGCGGCGAGCAGTTCGACGCCCGCGTGGTGGCGAGCAACCTCGACCCGCACTGGACCTTCGAGCGCCTGCTCGAACCGTCCGCCCTGCCGGCCGATTTCCTCGCGGCGGTCAAGCGGCTGGACTACGCCAGCGCCTCGCTGAAGATCAACGTGGCGCTGTCGGAGTTGCCGAACTTCACCGCCTACCCCGGGACCGAGCCAGGGCCGCAGCACCGCGGGACCGTCCACCTCTGCCCGGACCAGGACTACATCGAACGCGCCTACGACGACGCCAGGTATGGCCGGCCGTCGGCCAACCCGATTCTCGAATGCACCCTACCGTCGGCGGTCGATCCGACCGTCGCTCCGCCGGGCAAGCACCTGATGTCGATGTTCATCCAGTATGCGCCGTACAAGCTCAACGGCACGACCTGGGACCAGGAGCGCGAGAAGTTCGCCGACCGTTGCTTCGACCTCCTCAACGAGTACGCGCCGAACTTCAAGCGCTCGGTGATCGCCCGGCAGATCCTGACGCCGGTCGATCTGGAGAAAGTTTTCGGGCTGACGGGCGGGAACATCTTCCAGGGGTCGATGCTGCTCAACCAGTTGTTCCTGTTCCGGCCGGTGCCGGGCTTCGCGGACTACCACACGCCGGTGAAGGGACTGTACCTGTGCGGCTCGGCGGCCCACCCCGGCGGCGGCGTCATGGGCGCGGCCGGCTGGAACGCGGCGCGGCGGATTCTTGGCAAATGGTAGGAGCGACCATCCGAGCCCGAAGCGTCAGCGCGGGGAGAGACGCCACCCGCGCTGACGCTTCGGGCTCGGACAAATCATCATCATCATGAAAGTTCCCCTGAACTGGTTGCGTGACTACGTCGAACTCACCCTCCCACCCGCCACGCTGGCCGAGCGCCTGACGCTCGCCGGGCTTGAGGTGAGCGGCGTGCGCGTCCTGGGCGTGCCCGTCCCCGACGGCCTGCGCGTCAAGCCGGAGGACGCCGGCCCGCCGTGGGACCGCGACAAGGTCATCGTCGCCCGGATCCTGAAAACCGAGAAACACCCCAACGCCGACAAGCTCAAGCTCGTCACCGTCGCATATGGATCCGCCGAACCGAAGGTCGTCGTCACCGGCGCGCCGAACATCAACTTCGGCGACGCGGGGGGGAAGGTCATCCTCGGCCTGGCCGGCACTACCTACTTCGACGGCCACGTCAGCCCGAAGGAACTCCGGACGCTCAAGCCGTCGAAGCTGCGCGGCATCCCCAGCGACGCGATGGTGATGTCGGAGTACGAACTCGGCATCTCCGAGGAGCACGAGGGCATCATCCTGCTGGAGAATGACGCGCCGGTCGGCACCCCGCTGGCCGACTACATGGGCGACATCGTCCTGGAGCTGGACGTCACGCCGAACCTGGCGCGCTGCCTGTCGCTGCTCGGCGTGGCGCGCGAGGTGGCGGCCCTGACCGGGCAGACCGTCAAGCTGCCGCCGCACCAGGTCGTGGCGGCCGGCGCGCCGATCGAGGGTCAGGTGCGCGTCGAGATCGAGGATCCGAAGCTGTCCGCCCGCTACACCGCGATGCTGCTCAAGGGGGTCAAGATCGGCCCGGCGCCGGGTTGGATGCAGCGCCGTCTGACCTACGCTGGCATGCGGCCGATCAACAACATCGTGGACATCACCAACTACGTCATGCTGGAATGGGGCCAACCGCTGCACGCCTTCGATTACGACGTGCTGCTGAAGCGGGCCGGCGGCAAGACGCCGACGATCGTCGTCCGGCCGGCCCGCTCCGGCGAGGCGCTGACCACCCTCGACGGCGTCAAGCGCGCGCTGAGTCCCGAGAACCTGGTGATCGCCGACACGGCCGGACCGATCGCCCTCGCTGGCGTGATGGGCGGGGCCGCGACGGAGGTGACGGCGGCGACGACGAACGTCCTGCTGGAGTCGGCGAGCTTCCACTTCGTCAGCGTCCGTCGAACGATGAAGGCGTTCAACCTGCCGAGCGAGGCGAGCGCTCGGTTCAGCCGCGGCATCCACCCGGAAGTGGTCCGGCCGGCTGCCGAGCGTGCCGCCGACCTGATGCGCCAGCACGCCGGGGCGACGGTGGCGCGCGGGGTCGTGGACAACTACCCGGCCCCGCTCCCGCCGCAGGTCGTCACCCTCCGCCTGAGCGAGGTTCGGCGTCTGCTCGGCATGGACATGCCCGCCGCGGAGGCGACGCGCATCCTCACGTCGCTGGAGTTCGAGGTCGAGCCGGTCGATGCAGACACGCTGCGCGCCACCGTGCCGCCGCACCGCCTCGATGTGCAGGAAGGGCCGGCTGACCTGATCGAGGATCTGGTGCGCATCCACGGCTACGACCGGCTACCGGCGACGCTACTGGCGGACCAGCTGCCCGCACAGCACACGAACGTCCCCCTCGTCTTCGAGGAGCGCGTGCGCGACGTCCTCGTCAGCGCCGGGTTGCAGGAGGTGATCGACTACGCCCTGACGACGCCGCAGCGCGAGGCGCCGCTCGGGCTGCCGGAGATGGATTACGTCACCCTGCTCAACCCAATCAGCGAGGACCGCAAGGTGATGCGGCACACGCTGCTGGCGGGCGTCCTGGAGGCATCCGCGGAAAACCTCAAGCACACTGCCGACGTGCGCCTGTTCGAGCTGGGGCCGGTGTACCTCCCGAGGCAGGGGGAGAAGTTGCCCGACGAGCCGCGGCGGCTGGCGCTGGTACTGACCGGCCAGCGCAGCGAGGAGTTCTGGGCCGACACGTCGAGCGGGGCAGCCGGCGCCGGCGGGGCGCTCGACTTCTTCGACTTGAAGGGCATCGTCGCGGCGCTGGCCGCGGACCTGCACCTGCCGGCGGTCAGCTACCGCCCGTCGCAGGCGCCGTACCTCCACCCGGGGCGGGCGGCGGAGTTGGTGGTCGGCGGGAGGGCGGTCGGGCACTTCGGCCAGATGCACCCGCGCGTGGTCGAGGCGTACAGGGATCTACACAAGGAGTCGGCCGGGCGCGCCGTGCTGGTGGGCGAGTTCGACGTGGAGGCTCTGCAGCGGGCCGCGCCGGCGCGTTACAAGTACGCGCCGGTGCCGCGGTTCCCGGCGGCGCTGCGCGACATCGCGGTGATCGTGGAGGAGACGATGACGGCCGAGCGATTGGAGGCGGAGCTGCGCGCCGCGGGCGGGGATCTGCTGCGCGGCGTGCGGCTGTTCGACCTGTACCGCGGGCCGAGCATCCCGGCCGGGACGAAGAGCCTCGCCTACGCCCTGACCTACCAGGCCGAGGACCGCACGCTGACCGACAAGGAGGTCGATAAGGCCCACAAGAAGATCGAGGATCGGCTCAAGCACGTCCTCAAGGCGCAGATCCGCGGCAAGGACGCACCGCCAACTTGAACAGATCCTCACCGCACCAGCCCGGAGCGCCAGCGCGACGAAGCACGCCGCTCCCACCTCAACGGTCCGGGGAGAGGACCACGGGGCAGTTCGTCCACCGCGCCGGCGGAGCCCAGCAGGGGGCGAGCTTGAAATACTTCTGCAGGTAGGGATTGAGCGAGCTGTCGAAGAACAGTTCGGACGGGTACGTCGCCGCCGGCCGCGCGATCCTCGCGTCGATCAGCCCGGCGGCAATACACGCCTCGGTCACCAGTTCGGAGCAGAAGTAGGTGGACCGGGGGCCGTGCGACTTGCCCAGGAACCACGTCCGCAGCGGACCGCGGCTGCGCAGGATCGTCAACTGTCCGCCCAGCCGGATGAGGGCGAAGCGCTTGCCTTCCTGAGCCATCGCGAACTCCGTCAGCCGCGCCGACTGCTCCTCCGTCAGCGGCACACAGCGCCGGCGGATCCACACCGGCCCCTTGGCGTCGTACTCCTGCAGGTGCGGAAGCATGTCGAGCGTTTTCACCCACAGGCAGTCGTTCGGCCCGGCCTCCAGAATCGCCAAACACCCATCGGGCCGCCGGAACACGATGGCCGAGTTGTGCGGCTGGCCGGCAAACGCCAGGTTGTGGGTGATGGTCCAGAACCGGCCCTCGTCGGTGGCCAGCATGATGTCGCCCGGCTGCGGGAGATACGGCACGGCGGGCAGGCGCAACACGTCGTCGATCTTGTAGGCCGGCTGGTAGAGGTAGGATTCGATGGGCGCTGGCCCCGGATTCCCGGTGAGCACGCAGCCGGCCCACAGGGCGGGGTAGAAAGCGAAAAGCATGGGGGGGCAACTCCGGGTGGGGACGCGGCGCACGATTCGCTTACTTACTTAATATCTGAAGTCGTGCTGCGCGCGCTTCACCCTTTCCCCGCGGCTCGGGCCGCCAGCAGGTTCGGTTCCCCATCGAATGCCGACCGGAGCGGTCGTACCGGAGGCGCGGCGGGGTGCCCGGAGAAGGGGCCACGCCGCGCACCGACCCGGCTCAAGCGGGAAGTCTTACGGCGGGGGCTCCCTGCCCACGACGCAACTCATTGCTCCGTCCGCCGAGGCCTGGTAGACCGGGCCGTTCCAGTAGGAGTACTGTTCGAGGATACCGGCCTGCACGGTGACGCCCCAGATGTCGGCCAGGCGCTGCAGGAATGTCTCGCCGTCCGACCCGTCGGCGACGTTGCAGCCACGCAGTTCGACCCGTGCGCCCGGCGCGAAGTAAGGCCGCAGACGCGCCAGCGTGTCCCGCAAGGCGTCGAGGTTGGCCAGCGAGATCCCCGTCCAGTGCAGCCGCCGGCCCTCCTCGCCGGCGTGGCCGCCCGAAACCGTCTGCCCGCCGGATCGGCCGTGAGACCAGATGCGCAGCACGTCCAGTGCGCCGAGCGGGGCGATCTGCGTGATGTCCGTGACCATCTGGCCCACCCCGTTCGACATGCCGTACATGATCAGCACCCGCGACCGCGCGCCGCGTTCCCTCAGCCTGTTCCGCCGGTGTTGCCCCAGGACGGGGTCTTCCATGTCGATCAGGTCGATGATCATGATGCGCTCCCTGGGCGAAGGACAGGATAGAACGCCATGAACCACTTTCTCCTACCGTAATATGCCGATCCACGTCGCGCTGGCGCCCCCCCTCAGCGCGGATTGTCCTTCCGCTTGCCGTCCAGCTCCTGGATCTCGCGAACCCAGATGTTCCGAAACCGGACCGGCTGGCCGTGGTGGGCCAGCATGATCGGCAGCCTGTCCGGGTGCGCGGTGTACCTCGGCGGCCGATCGTAGGCGGTCGTGCCGAGGATCGCGACGTGGTTGTGGACGAGTACGCCGTTGTGCAGCACCGTGATGTACGCCGGCTTGACCAGCGTGCCGGCCGAGTCGAACCGCGGGGCGGTGAAGAGGATGTCATACGTCTGCCACTCGCCCGGCCGGCGGCTGGCGTTGACGAGCGGCGGGCGCTGCTTGTAGACGGCACCGCACATCCCGTCCAGGTAGGTCGTGTTCGCAAACGAGTCGAGGATCTGTACCTCGTACCGGCTCATCAGCTTGACGCCGTGGTTGCCGCGCCCCTGCCCCTTGCCGCGAATCTCCCTCGGGGACGCCCACTCGAGGTGGAGCTGGCAGTCGCCGAACCCCTGCTTGCTGAACATTGCTCCGCCGGAGATCGCCTCGCCGTTCTCGATCTTCCAGCGCTCCCCGCCCTTCCAGGCGTCGAGACTCTTGCCGTCGAACAGGACGACAGCATCCGCCGGCGCGCGGGTGGGCGAACCCGGGTCGATCGCCTTCGGCTCTTCCCAGACGATGCCGCTGTTGTAAACCTTCGGCGGGGCTGGCTGCTTTCTCTTCTTCGTCTCCTGGCCGGAGCCGGCTCCCCACGGCGCGAGCAGCAGTCCGCCGAGCAACACAGTCAGGACGACGAGGACGGCGGGGCGGCGCGAGAGCTTCATCGGTACGGTTCCTTTCTCGGCTGATGGTCCTGTCGGGGGGGGACGGGCAGGGCTGGACGCGGCCCACGCTTACGCCGAGTATAGTTGCGTCCCGCTCCCCTGTCACGCGGAGAGATTCCCATGTCTCGCTGGTTGCCGGCTCGTCCCGCGCTGACGCCTCGGACTCGGATCGGCGCTGGAGCTTCAGCGCTCCTCCTCGCGCACGACGAGCCGCTGCCCGGGGGAAACGCGCTCGCGGATCACGCGCACTCCGGTGGCGGGAAAGAACACCTCGACCCGGTACAGTGCCGCCCGCGTCTTTCCCAGCCCGATGTGCGCCTCCAGAGGGGACGATCGCCCATAGCCCGCACCGGACTGAACGTGCCGGAACCCGACCAGCCGCCGCGCCGCGTCGGCGGTGCAGACACTGACCTGCGCCCCGATGCCGTCGCGGTTGCTTCTTGTTCCGACCGCCCGGACGCGCAGCCAGTGCCTGTCGTTCGTCTCGTTGCGGTACAGGACGGGCTGGCTGTAAAAGTTTACTAGCAGCAGGTCAAGGTCGCCGTCATTGTCGAGATCGGCGGCGGCGGTGCAGACGCAGTTCGCCTCGTGGTTGACGCCCCACGCCCTGGCCACGTCGCGCCAGGTCTTGCCGTCGAGCCGGCTCCACAGGGGGTTACCGCCCTTGCTGGTCGCCCACCGCTTGCCGCTCTCCGCATCGACGCCGACGTAGATGTCCGCCAGCCCGTCGTGATCGAAATCCTCGATAACCGCGTCGTGCCCCAGCGTCTTCAGGTGCGACGGCGGCACGTCGAGCGCGGTGAACGTCCCCTTGCCGTCGCCGCGGAAGAGCACGTTGGGCGCGACGGTGTGCTTCATCTTCAGGAGCTGCGGCTCGGTGTAGTTGGCGCCGGACAGCCAGGAGTCGGTGGTGACGTACAGATCAAGCGTCCCGCGGTTGAAAACGTCGGCGAGGACGCAGCCGACCGACGACGCCCGCCGACCCAGGCCGGCCGTGCCGGTGACGTCGCGGAACTTCCCGCCGCCGCGGTTTTTCAACAGAGCGCTCACCTGCGACTGATAGCTGCTGACGAACAGATCATCCCTGCCGTCGCCGTCCACGTCGCCGAAGCAGCAGCCGAGGCTGTGGCGGTCCGCCAGCTCGACCCCCGCCTCCTTCGCGCGGTTCGTGAAGGTGCCGTTGCGGTTGTTGCGGAAGAGGGCATTCGGTCCGGTCGGACAGCAAACGAACAGATCTGGCCAGCCGTCGCCGTCGATGTCGCTCCAGGCGCAGGAGCGGGCCGGCGCCTTCACCAGCGTACCCGCCCTGGCGCTGACGTCGGTGAAGGTGCCGTCGCCGCGATTGCGGAACAGCCGGCTCGCCCCGCCGCGCACCGACGTCAGGTAGACGTCGGGCTTGCCGTCGCGATCGAAGTCGGCAACGGCCGCCCCGGTGCCGGCGCCCGCGAAGACCTCCAGGCCGGAATCCTTCGTCACGTCGCGAAAGCGCAGATTGCCGAGGTTGCGGAAATAGTAGACGTGCGGTTTCCCGAAGGTGGGGATGATGACGTCGAGCAGGCCGTCGCCGTCGAAGTCCTCGACCGCGACAGCGTGCGGATTGGTGCCGCCGACACCTGTGCTGCCCTGGATCTTCAGTCCGGACGAGGCGCTGACGTCCGTGAAGCGCGGTCCGGCGGGCTGGGCGCCGGGGACGAGGGTGGGCATCAGCGCGAGCAGGGCACTGAGACAAACGAGACGCATGCGAGGTTCCTCAGGGGGCATCAGGAAAGCCCACGAGCCGTGGCCCGTGGGCTTTGATGGAGCAGGACCATGACCTCAGGGTTTGCGGTTGTCGAGGCGCGGGATCGACCGCGCGTCGCCGTGCAGCACGGTCGCGCCGCCCGACTTGACGTTGCGGCCGATCAGGTCGATCAGCTCCAGCTCGTACCCGAACGGCAGCGCCTTGTTCCGCTTCACCCGCCCGTGGAACATCAGCGACGGGTTGTCCTTGTGTTGGTCGATGATCTCCTGCGACTTTCTGTCGAACGGCGCCGCCTGGGCGCGGGCGAAACCGTAGACCTCATAAGGCGGCCCCTTGCCGGCGTAGTGGGCGTGGATCCGGCCGTCGGCGCGCGGACCCCAGACGTGGAACCAGTTGTTAACGTAGAACTCCTGCCACGCGCCGGGCTTCGTCTCCACGAACAGGAGCAGGGCGGTCGCGAGGTTCGGCTCGTCGAGCTTGAAATCCCGCAGCTTCGGCGGGATGCGGTCGATGGCCTTGACGCCGATCACCTTGACGCGCGGCTTCGCCTTCCAGTCCACCTTGAGCCCGGTGTACGTCGGTCCCATGCGCCACCCGTAGGCGGGTGTCGGCTCGCGCGAGATGACGCGCCACGTCTTGCCCGTGCCGTCCTCCTTCAGGAGGAACGCGAAGTCCTCGGCCCAGTAGTAGGCGCGCCAGTACCGCTCGTGCCAGTAATCGACGGCGCGGCCGACCAGTTCGACCGGCTCCCAGTCGCGCTGGGGGGCGCCGGCGGGGGCGGACGGGAGGAAGAAGACGCTGCCGAGGATGACGAGGAGGGGCAACGACCGCATGGCGGGCCTCCGGGGTGAGGGGCGGGGTTCGGGGCAGGAGTACGGGGATTATACGGAGAGGATGGAGCGGAGACACGCGCGGCCGGTTGCAGGCGCCGGAGTGTGTTGGTATCCTTCCCCGTGCCTGGCCCGCCGCGCGGCAGCCGCATTTCTCCAGGATCCTGACGCCCGCTGCCCGGGTCGGCCAACCGACAGGGACTCATTTCATGGAACAACCACAGCCTCCGCCAGCGGCAGGGTGGGGCATGAGCCGGCACGCGAACCTGCCGCGCGGGGTCGAGGCTGACGGCCGCGTGGTGCTGTTCGATGGGGTGTGTCGGGTGTGCAGCGCGTGGGTGCCGTTCCTGCTGGCGCGGGATCGCAGGCGGCGGCTCCGGTTCGCGTCGATGCAGTCCGACGCCGGGCGGGCGATCCTGGCGTGGGCCGGACTGCCGACCAACCACTCCGACACGATGGTGTTCGTCGAGGGCGAGCGGGCATACACGAAATCGACGGCGTTTCTGCGGGTGGTGCGCCACCTCGTCTGGCCGTGGGGGTGGCTGGCGGTGGGGGTAGTGGTGCCGGCGTTCCTGCGGGACTGGCTGTACGATCGGGTCGCCCTGAACCGCTACCGGCTGTTCGGCCGGCGGGAGACGTGCCTGGTGCCGACGCCGGACGTCGCAGCCCGGTTCCTGTGAGAGGAAGGCAGGCGGCGTGCCCCCCCCCTCGGCATCCTGGAGACGTGCGTCTCCGCCGCCGGCCTGGAGGCGGCAGCGCGCTTCTGCATGACCGTGTTCGGACTGCAGGTGGTCGCGCGGCAGGAAGGCCACCACGTCTTCTTCCGGTGCGTACGCGGTGGCCCGCTTGCACTTCGGGCCTGGACAGGCTTTCAAGGGAGTTGGGATCGAGACGTCTCGGCGAAAGGTTCGGCGGACGTCGGGGCCGCGGTGGTTGTGAGCGGGAAGTAGATCCGGAACGTGGTGCCGTGGTGCGGCTCGGACTCGATCTCCAGGGCTGCCCCGTGGTGCTCGAGGATCACCACCACGAACGACAGCCCCAGCCCCATCCCGGCGCTGAGCCCGGCGAACAGAGCGTTGTCGCGCTTCGTCGAGAAGTGGGTTTCGGTGCAGCGCCGACGAACCTCCGCCGTCATGCCGATGCCGTTGTCGCTCACCTCCAGCAGAGCCCGGTCGCCGGCGCGCCGGACCCGCAGCACGACTTCCCCCTGCCACCCGGCCGCCGCGATCAGCGCCTGCCGCCGCTCGGCGTCCGCCCGGGTGTCGCGCGGCCCAACCTGCCGGGCCTGGTCACGCAGGTGGTTGCGCATCTCGAACGTCGCGTCGCGGGCATTGAACAGCAGGTTCTCCAGCGCCTGCTGCAGGTGCGACCGATCGCCGGAGATCCACAGCGGCTCGTCCGCCGCGTCCACCCGCAGGGCGAACTTCCACTTCTCGCGCCCCAGGTCGGCCCACGTCCGCTGGACGTCGCGGACCAGGTCGTTCAGGTCCAGGCGCTCCGGCTCCGATTGGCTCGGGTCGCGCCGGACCGTCAGCAGGATCTGCTGCAGGCGCTCCGTCACCGTCCCCAGAGTGTGCCGGACCTCGTGGAGCATCTGCTCCTGCTCGCCGGACAGGCCGTCCCGCTCCAGACACCGGCCGAGCAGGTCGTTCGGCCGAACCAGCAGGTTCTTGATATTGTGGGCATACGAGCCAGCCATGATGCCGATGTTAGCGAACAGTTGCGACTTCAGCTCCAGGGCGGTCCGCTCGGCCTCCTCCCGGCGGCGCTCGGCCTCCTGACGGCGCAACTCCTCCTCCAGCCGCTTGCGCTCCGCCTCGGTGACCTGCTGCCGCGCCAGGACGCGCTGCCGCTCGCGCTCCCCCTCGCGCCGCTGAGCGAGGTAAATCCACAGCAGGGCAGCGGCCGTCAGGATGACCGCCAGCCCGCTCAGGCGCAGCCAGCGAGTGACCGCCTCGCGCTCGTTGTACTGCTGCCGGGCGTAGACCCGCAACTGGTACTGGACGTCGGCCCACGCTCCCGGCCCGAGCGGCACCCCGGTCAACTCCTTGTACTGGCCCGGCTGGCGCGCCCGCTTGGAGTCCCAGTCGATCGGGCCTAGCCCCAGGCCGTCGTCGAACCGGACCTCCAGCCGGTAGATGACCGGGAACAGCGGCAGCCGGTCGCGGTACATCTTGGTCGGCGGGTCGCCGAGAGAGTTGAGGTGAACCTCGATTTCCTGGCGCTTCTCGGCCAGCTCGCGCTCGACGTCGCGGAACTCGTCGCGTGGCCCGCCGGCCTCGATCCGTTGCTTGAGCTGGCCGTGGCGCCGGTGCAGCTGCCGGTACTCGGCGACCAGGTGGGGCAGCGTCTGGTAGACCTTGGCCTCCAGCAGCCATTCCTTCAACGCCTCCTGATCGTACTTCTCCTCGCCACCGAGCCACCAGGCGACCGGCTCGCGCAGCGTGACCACGGCCAGGCCGACCACCAGGATCGGCACCAGCAGCGGCCGGAAGAAGCGCCAGAAGTGTCGGAAGCGGTGCATGTCTGACCGGCCCGGGAAAAGTCGTTTTTGACCCGCTCGCCTGGAACGGCTCGCCTGGCCCATGCGCCACCTGTGGGCTTTCCCAGAAACAACCTAATCGCCGGGGGGATGAGCGCTCGCGGCGTCATAGTTGACATACAGCGGCGGCCCAGCCTGGAGCCAGCCGTTTCCGGCTGCCCCCACCGGCTGCCTTCGCCAGACCGTGATCGTCGCCTCTGCCCACGACTCCTCCGGCGGGGCGTCCGGCCTGAGCCAGACGACGTGCTCGCCGGTGCTCGGGTTGCGATCGCCGTCCGCGCCGAACAGCGGGCGCGGGGAGCCATCGCTCGGCGCCCCGGGGAACCCGGGGATTACCACTCGCCCCTTCCACCACTGTGCCCCGGCGAGCCGGGCGCGCAGCTCCTCCACGTCGGCCAGAAGCGGCCCGTCGCGGTACGCCGCCTGCACCAGCGCCTCCAGTACGTCGCGGTGCAGCAGCAGGTCGTCCGTGGCGGTACACATGCGCGTGACGGCGCCGCCCTTGCCGGCGAGGAAACCGGCCGTCGCCGAAACGGGGTTGCGATGGGCGAACAGAACCAGCGGCACCGGCATGTCATGGATGTTCCAGATCACGTTGCGGTCGCGGTAGATGCTGTTGAAGCTGATCGAGTCGCCGGTAACGACCACCAGCCGGCGCGTCCGCAGCGGATCGCGGCGCACCAGGGCACGCAGGAAACGCTGGGCTCGCTGCGCCGCCGTCGGCAGGACGAGCAGCTGGCGGTCGGCCTGGGAGAAGTTGATCTGGTTCATGAGGATGGCGACCGCGAGCACCTCGCGCGGGTTGGGGCGGTAGTAGTCGCCGGTGCTGTAGGCGATCCAGTTCTCGTGGACGTAGGAATGCGGGAACACGTCGGGCATGACCCGGCCGAACCGGGCCGCCAGGTCGAGCGAGTAACTGTCGTCGCGCCATGCCAGCCAGTGCAGCGCGTGGCGCCGCGGCGTCTCGACAGCCGCGAGCAAGGTGAGCGAGGCCAGGGCGTCGCCCGTCAGCGCCGCCCCGGCGCGAGCCGCCGCGTGCTGCTGGCCGTGCGGCCAGATCGCCGGGTGGGCGCTCACGAACTCCAGGACAACCCGGGCCATGTGCTTGTTCGTGAACGAGAACCGGAAGCTGCGCCCGTCGTAAAGATCGATCAGTTTCGGCAGTTTCTCGTCGGTGTGGTCCCGGTTGGTCGAGCTACCCGGGTTGTAGCGATCGGCGGTGGCGGTGGTGAGCAGGTACACCGGGTCGGCCCCCTGCCACTGGCCGCGGTGGACCTTCAGAGCCTGCGCCTGGATGAGGGCCCGGTCGCTGATGTCGCCGCCGATGATCGCCAGCGGGGGCGGCCGGCGCGCGGCGAGCTTCTCGATCCAGCGGCCGGCGCTGTTCTCGCTCGTCAGCTTGTACCAGCGGATCCACAGCTTCGGCCGGTCCGCCCCGCCGAGAGACAGCGCCAGCTCGGCGACGTCGGCCGTCAGCTCGACGAACGCCTTGTCCTTGCAGACGTGCAGGGACGGTGCGCCGGGGTACACCTTCGGCCAGTCGCGGCGCAGTGCGTCGGCGGCGGAGACGAGGCGCTCCCACGTATCGCTGGCGGTGGCCGGGACGAGGAACGCGACCTCCTGATCGCCCGGCGGCACGTCGCGCACCTGGGCCGCACCGGGCGCCCCCACCAGGTCGAACCCGCGCAGGGTCAGGTACAGGGCGCCCGCCAGCGTCCCGGCGAGCAGCAGGTAGAGCAGCAGGTGGACTCTTCGGCGTTCGGCAGTCATCGGACACCCCCCAGGGCCGCGCAAGCTACTGGTTATGATAACGCCTGGGTAACCAGCCGCGAGCGCCAGCGCGCGGATGCGGTTGTCCTGCGCCTTTCTCCCCCTCTCCCCTTGTGGGAGAGGGGGCCGGGGGGTGAGGGGGAGCGAGCGCCGTTCCCCTTACCCCCCTACCCCCTCTCCCCGTGCGCTACCCGAGTGGAACTCCGCTCCAACGCAGCCAGGGCGTCGGCAGGCAAGAGGACGACGCCGCGCTTGGCGTCCGGGTCGATCTCGATGCGGATGACGAATGTCTCGACTAACCGGCGGGCCTGCGGGTCGGCAGTGCGGTCGGCCAGCAGACGGTCGATCTCCGCGAACCGCTCGCTGGCCCATTGCCGCAGGTCTTGCTCCCTCAGCGCTGGCTCGGCTTTCGCCTGCGGGGCGAGGCGAGCTTGCAGGTCATCGCGCTTCGCCTTGAGGTCGGCCAGCGTGGTGCGCAGCTCGTCCAGCCCGTCGAAGGCCGGGTCGCTGAGCATGCTCACGGTCACCTTGATCTTGCGGTTCACCGCCGCCAGGTCGCGCTCGACGCCCGAGGTATCGACGGCAGGTTTCCGCTGCGACAGTACCGCCCGCACGAAGGCGTCGATGGCCTGCTTCATCGTCTTGTGGTCGCCCAGCAGCGCGCACCGGACCTTGTCGAGGACGAAGGTGTCAAGGGCGTCGGCGGGCAGGTTCGTGAATCGGCAGACCGCCTTGCCGTAGCGGTGGTAGCCGTAGCCCTGGACGCACAGGTCGAACAGCCGGCGAACGACGGCCACGCGGTCGGGCGTGCTGGGGACGTAGCGGATGATGTCGCTCTTAGCCTTCTTGATGTTGACGCCCGGCTCGATCACCCGCAGCAGCCGGCCGTCCGGCCCGAACTCCTGCTTGCTGCCGTCGGCCAGCCAGCGGAGCGTCCGCAGCACGGTCCCATCCGAGGCCAGGTGCTGCTTGTCGTAGCCGTAGGGAGCGACCCCGCCCGGCGCGCTGCGGCGCTCCTGGATGTTGGAGATCTGTCCCCGGATGGTGTCCCTGGCCAGCTTGACCGAGTACTGCTTGGCCTGCCAGGACTTGACACCCTGGAGCAGCTGCTCGAAGGCGTTGCGGCCCCGCGTGCTGGTGCCGGATACCGCGTCGTCGATGTACCAGCACACGATGCGGTAGCCATGTTCGTCAGCCCAGCGCTCGACGAACGCCTGCTGGTCGGGGATCGACCGCTCCTGCATGTCCGTGGACCGGCGTGCGTAGCCTACCGCAGTGATGCGGTTAGAATGGCGAGTAGCCATGAGTTGCCCTTTCTGTATCAAAGGGTGCTTGTGGTCAGAGCCGCGCTTGTAACGCTCGACGATGACCGGCTCGTCCGTCCGGGCTACGTGCTGGCAGACGATGCCCAGGCCGTCGCGGAGATGGGTGATCTTGATGACGTGTTCTTCGGCCATTGGCGAATCCGGGCATGTACAAGAAAGAAACTCCCGCTAACTCCACCGCTGTTCCCGCGGCCGTCGCGGAGGGGGTATCCCGTTCGGAAGTACCTACCCGAGGCCCGCACGGGCCAACGTGGCGCGAACGGTGCAGGTCTTGCTCGATGTCCTCGGCGTCGTCGCGCGTCCACGCGTCCGGCTCGGCCAGCGTCACGACGCCGTTCTCCACGAGCAAGTCGAGCATCGCCGGCCGGCAGTCGTAACCGCGCGAGCGGAGGTGGGTGGACGCGGCCACCGTGGGCATGGGGAATATCGTCCCCAGCGACGCCTCGACCGCCTCGTGGAAGCAGCGGTCCGCGCTGGCCGGCGGCCTGAGCTTCAAGTCCACGTACTCGTCGAAAGTCAGTCCGGTTGGCATGTGCGGGTCTCCTTGGAAGAGCGGGCTGGCAGGAAAGCGCCCTCACCCACTTATTTCCCGGAGGGGGGCCAATTCGTAAGACCTGGTTGGATTTTGTCGAGATGAAGTACCGGCTGGCTTCCGCGCCCTATCGTCTCTTGGCGATTTTCTGGGCATAGGCTTCCCCCCACTCATGCATGGCGATGAGGACGGTTTTCAGGCTTTCCCCCAAGGGCGTTAGCGAGTATTCCACCTTCGGCGGCACTTCCCGATAGACCTTGCGCCGAATGAGGCGGTCGGCTTCGAGTTCACGCAACTGCTTGGCGAGCGTCCGGTGCGAGATTCCGGGCAAGGCACGATGCAGTTCACCGAACCGCTTGATTCCGTCCAGCAAGTAGTGAATGACCAGCACTTTCCATCGTCCATTGATGGCGGCCAAGGTGGTTTCGACTGGGCAGGAGACTTCTTTCTTCCGCGCAGGGGACATTAGTATCTCCTGAGATAGTAGGTAACGGAAATGTGCATACTTGACGGCATTATCATAATGGCGTAAACGTAGGAGGGCAACGGAAAACCGAAGTTCCAGTTCTGGAGGATAGGCTATTAGCCCGCCACTTTTAAGTTGCGGTGTGCAGCGGGATGGGTTCTCCTGGGGTCGTCGCCTCGGGAGGAACCCCATGAAGAAGTACAAGGTTACGCTCAC
>JAANMX010000656.1_pt1 | contig 44489 bp, 45 predicted proteins | sample 7279681 | NCBI WGS metagenome assembly JAANMX01 (sample SAMN14094542, study PRJNA606508) | bioreactor metagenome | isolation source: A lab-scale SPAN reactor treating ammonium-rich wastewater day 351 | place: Ireland: Galway | collected 2018-01-01
CGCCCTGCTCGCGCTGCTCAAGCCCGGCGGGCGGGCGTGGTGGCTGGAAGACCCGCTGCAGAACCTCTACGACCGCCCGCCGGTGGCGCTGCCCGGCTGGGTGGGCCTCACCGCCGACACCAACTACCGCACCCCGGCCGACGTGCTCGCCCTGCTCAACGCCCGCCTGCCGCTGCCGGCGCCGATCCGCGCCGGCAGCCCGGTGGCCGACAGCGAGCCCGAGGTGCTGGCCTGGCACGACGACGCCGGCCTGCTGGAGGCCACCAAACGTGCGATCACGCGCGCGCTCGGCCTCGGCTTCCGGCGCGAGATGATCGTGCTGCTCACCTTCCGCGGCCGCGAGCATTCCCGCTTCACCGCGCTCGACCACCTCGGCCCCCACCGCCTGCGCGCCTTCACCGGGCGCTACGACCTGCTCGGCGAGCCGGAACATTCCCAGGGCGAACTGCTGATCGACTCGGTGTACCGCTTCAAGGGGCAATCGGCGCCCTGCATCATCTTCACCGAGATCGACTTCGAGACGACGGGCGCGGGGATGGACGAACTGACCATGCGCAAGCTCTTCGTTGGCGCCACACGGGCGACGATGAAGCTGATCATGGTGGCCTCCGAACGCAGCGCCGCTCAGCTCGCACCACCCGGACCGTGATACCGGGCCACGGGCAGACTACGATGCAAGCAGAGGCTTACGCTCAACCCAGGCCGACGCCGGCGCAGAGGGCGACGCGCGCGGACACCCGGACACCCTCACCATGAGCACACCCGAACGCAAGCTCACCGTCTATTACGACGGCGCCTGCCCGCGCTGCGTGCACGACCGCGAGCGCTACGAAGCGCTCGCCGGCGCGCAGGCGGATACCGTGTGCTGGGTGGACATCACCGGCCGCGACGACGAACTGCGCGCCTGCGGCATCGACCCCAAGCTTGCGCTGCGCGAGCTGCACGTCGCCGACAGTGAGGGGCAGGTGCGGCGCGAGCTCGACGCCTACATCCTGCTGATGTCACGCGTGCCGCGGCTGCGAGTGCTTGCCTGGCTGATCGGCCTGCCCGGGGTCCGCCCGCTGGTCTCCGCGCTCTATCGCGCCAGCGTGTTGCGCCGCCTGCGCGCGAGCGGCCGCATGCCGACCGATGCGGGCGCGGGCGTGTCGCCACAGCGCCGGGGCCCGCGGGGCGACGGCCCCCCGCCGCCCGAGCGCTAGCGAAAACCGGATCGACGGAACCATCGCGCAGGAGACTCCCATGACAAGCGTCTCGGGCGTGGTGCTGCTCGCCTGTGTCGGACTGGCCGGATGCGCGACCCTAGATGCCGGACCGCCCGACACCGCCTACCAGGCGACGCTGGGCGAGGTTGCCGTGGTCGCGACCGAACAGTCGCCGACGCTGGGCTTCCACGGCTTTGCCCACGGCAAGGGGGAAGGCGCGCTCACGGGCGCGGGGGGCACGTTTGCCGCCTGCCTGTCCGGCGGGGGCGGGGGCTGCAGCGGCTCGGGCTGCGGTGCGGCCTTGCTGCTGATACTCGGCATCTGCGGCGTGGCCGGCCTGGTGGGCGGCATTGCCGGCGCGGCCGAAGCGCCTGACGCGAGCGCGGCAACTGCGAGTGAGGCGCGCCTCGCGCAGGCGGTGGAGATACGGACCGTGCAGGCCGCCCTGCGCGACCAGGTCTCCGCCGCCGCCCTGCTGCGCGGCGCCCGTCTTCGCAATGTGCCCCCCGCGTTGTCGCAGGAGGCCGCGGCCACCGGGGACTACCGTTCGTTCGCCGCGTTCGGCGTCGACTCGGTGGTCGAGACCGGCCTCGTCGAGGCGGGTACGCGCGGCAGCGGGATCAACGCGCCCGTCGGCGTCCGCCTGCGCGCACGCGTGCGGGTACTGGCCACCGCGGACAATGGCGAACGCCTCGTGGCCGACTACCTGTACCAGGGCCGCCACCGCAGGCTCGCGGAATGGGCCGCCGACGACGGCCGCCCCCTGAAGACGGAACTCGAGGCCGGCTACCGCGCGCTCGGCGAACACATCTACGAGCAGGTCTTCGAACTCCTCCCGCTGCCCGACCGTCGCGCCCATTCCGCCGGTGGCGCGCTGTCGACCGCCTTCGGGCTCGCACCGATCTCGCCCCCGACGCGCGGCCAGCTCAGCGGCGAGTCCATCCTCGGTGACCTCTTCGAATGGACCGCCGTCGATACCCTGCGTCCGACGCTGCGCTGGCAAGCCTTTCCGCGCGCGAGCGACGTCGCCCTCGCAGCGGAGGAAATGGCCCGCGTGCGCGAGGTCAGCTACGACCTCGTCATCGCGCAGGAGATGCACCAGGCGCCGGAGCGGATCGTGTATCGCCGCCAGGGTCTGCCTGCACCCGAGCACCGGCTGGAAACCGCGCTCGAGCCCGGCACGCGGTATTTCTGGACCGTCCGTAGCCGCTTCCGGCTGGACGGCCGTTCCCGCCTCACGGAGTGGGGCAGCACGCGCGCGCTCGACGGCGATTCGCTGGTCGCGCCCTCGGCCTTCGCCTACCGCTTTCGCACGACGAAGACCGCCTTTTGAGGCGCCCCGCGCCGGCGCGCGCAGGCGAAATTTTCCGGCGGCCCTCTGCCGGGCCGCGCCGTGACGGACTACGATGAAGCCGTCGCCATTGCCTCGAGAGGTCCGCCATGAGCAACAAGCACCGCCACACCCTGGAAGCGATCTTCCGCGATCCACCTACCGGCAACCTGCAATGGCGCGAGGTGGAATCGCTGCTCCATCACCTCGGTGCGGTGGTCGAATCCGGCCACGGCGCGCGCTTTCGCATCGTCATCAACCGCCACGAGTTCTATCTGCATCACCCGCACCACAGCAACGAGTTCGGCAAGCAGGCGGTGAAGGCCTTGCGCGAGTTCCTCGCCAGCGCCGGGATGACGCCCTCGCAGTACGACCAGATGCAACAGAGCCAGCAGTAAGCCTGGCGCTCTGCGCGCGACGGCAGAACCGGCCACGGTCTGCCCTGCGTTTTCGGGCAGACCGTGGCGACCATCACGGATCGATTTTGCTCATGGCTGGATTCCATGACAAATGTCAAATGCTGCGCCGCAAGATATTCGTATGGTGACTCACACGCCCCACCGTGACGCGGGCGCCTACGAAGCCCGCAGGGAGATCAGGCCATGACTACCAGGATCACCATCGACGGCAACGAGGCCGCCGCCTCCGTTGCCTTCCGCGCATCCGAAGTGATCGCGATCTACCCGATCACGCCCTCATCCAACATGGGCGAACTGGCCGACGAATGGGCCGCCCACGGCAAGGCCAACATCTGGGGTAGCGTGCCGCGGGTGGTGGAGATGCAGTCCGAAGGCGGTGCCGCCGGCGCGGTGCATGGTGCACTGCAGGCCGGTGCCTTGGCGACCACCTTCACCGCCTCGCAGGGCCTGCTGCTGATGATCCCGAACATGTACAAGATCGCCGGCGAACTGACGTCGACGGTCTTCCATGTCGCGGCGCGTGCGCTCGCCACCCATGCGCTGTCGATCTTCGGCGACCACTCGGACGTGATGTCCACCCGCGCCACCGGCTTCGCGCTCTTGGCCTCCAACTCGGTGCAGGAAGCGCACGACTTCGCCGCCATCGCCACCGCGGCGACGCTGGCCGGGCGCATCCCGGTGCTGCACTTTTTCGACGGCTTTCGCACCTCGCACGAGGTCGCCAAGATCGACTTCATCCCGGACGAGGTCCTGCACGCGCTGCTGCCGGACGAGCGCATCACCGCACAGCGCACGCGCGCGCTGTCGCCCGAGCATCCGGTGATCCGCGGCACGTCGCAGAACCCGGACGTGTTCTTCCAGGCGCGCGAGGCGCAGAACCCGTGGTTCGACGCCTTCCCCGCCGTGGTGCAGCAGGCGATGGACGAGTTCGCCGCGCTCACCGGTCGCCACTACCACCTGTTCGATTACGTCGGCGCGCCCGATGCCGAGCGCGTGATCGTGATCATGGGTTCGGGCGCGGACACGGTGGAAGAAACCGTCGCCCACCTCACCGCCCGCGGCGAAAAGGTCGGTCTGCTCAAGGTGCGCCTGTTCCGCCCGCTTTCCGCCGCCGCCCTGCTCGCGGCGCTGCCGCAGAGCGTGCGCAGCCTGGCGGTGCTCGACCGCTGCAAGGAGCCCGGCGCCGACGGCGAGCCGCTGTTCAAGGACGTGATGGTGGCGCTGGCCGAGGACCAGGCCGACGCCACGCCGCGCTTTGCCGCGATGCCAAAGGTCATCGGCGGGCGCTACGGCCTGGGCTCGAAGGAATTCAACCCGGCCATGGTGTGCGCGATCTTTGCCGAGCTGCAGCAGCCCCTGCCGCGCCGCCGGTGCACGATCGGCATCGAGGACGACGTCACCGGCCTGTCGCTGCCCTGGGACGCCGCCTTCCGCACCGACGCCGCCGCCGACGCCTTTGCCGCGGTGTTCTACGGCCTGGGCTCGGACGGCACGGTGTCGGCCAACAAGAACTCGATCAAGATCATCGGCGACGAGACCGAGCTCTTCGCCCAGGGCTATTTCGTCTACGACTCGAAGAAATCCGGCGCGATGACGGTGTCGCACCTGCGCTTCGGGCCGCAGCCGATCCGTTCCGCCTACCTCACCGGCGAAGGCGACGCGAAGTTCGTCGCCTGTCACCAGCCGCTCTTCATCGAGCAGCACGACGTGCTCGCCCACGCCGCGCCGGGCGCGGTGTTCCTGCTCAACGCCAGCGCGCCCGCCGACAAGGTGTGGGCCGCGCTGCCGGCGACCATGCAGCGCACCATGGTCGACAAGAAGATCAGTTTCTACGCCATCGACGCCTATCAGGTCGCGCTCGACGCTGGCATGGGGCGGCGCATCAACACCGTGATGCAGACCTGCTTCTTCGCCATCTCCGGCATCCTGCCGCAGGACCAGGCGATCGCCGCGATCAAGCGCGCGGTGGAGAAGACCTACGGCCGCAAGGGCCGGCGCATCGCCGAGCAGAACTACCGCGCCATCGACGCCACCGTGGCCGCGCTGCAGCGCGTGGAGGTGCCGCAGGCACTGGCCGCTGCCGACACGGGCGCGGCGCCGATCATGGCCGACGGCCTCGACGCCTTCACCCGCCGCGTCACCATCCCGCTGATCAAGGGCAAGGGCGACGCGCTGCCGGTGTCGCTGCTGCCGGTCGATGGCACCTGGCCCACCGGCACCGCGCGCCATGAAAAACGCAACCTCGCGCTCCAGATCCCGGTGTGGGACGAAAAGCTGTGTACCCAGTGCGGCAAGTGCGTGTTCGTGTGCCCGCACTCGGCGATCCGTGCCAAGGTCTTCCCCGCCGAGCGTGCCGCCGACGCGCCCGCCGCTTTCAAGCACGTTCCCGCGCGCAGCAAGGACTACGCGCCCGGCACCCACATGACCTATCAGGTGGCGCCCGAGGACTGCACCGGGTGCACGCTGTGCGTGGACATTTGCCCGATCCGCGACAAGTCCAACGTGTCGCACAAGGCGCTCAACATGGCACCGCAGCCGCCGCTGCGCGCGCAGGAAGCCGAGAACTGGGACTACTTCCTGCACCTGCCCGACCTCGCCCGCCGCGACGCCAAGCGCACCACCATCCCCGGCTCGATGCTGCTGCAGCCGCTGTTCGAGTTCTCCGGCGCCTGCGTGGGCTGCGGCGAGACGCCCTACATCCGCCTGGCCACCCAGCTCTTCGGCGACCGCATGATGGTGGCCAACGCCACCGGCTGCTCGTCGATCTACGGCGGCAACCTGCCAACCACGCCCTACACCACCGACGCCGACGGCCGCGGCCCGGCGTGGAACAACTCGCTGTTCGAGGACAACGCCGAATTCGGCCTCGGCATGCGCCTGGCCACCGACCAGCTCGGCGCCGCCGCGCGCACGCAGTTGCAGGCGCTGGCGGCCACGCACGGCGAGCAACTCGGGGCCGACCTGATCGACGCCCTGCTCGCCGCCGACCAGCACTCCGAGGCAGGCATCCATGAACAGCGCGAACGCGTGGCGCAACTGAACCAGAAGCTCGCGACCATCAACACCGCGGCCGCGCGCCAGCTCGCCGCGCTGTCCGAGTACCTGATCCGGCGCAGCGTCTGGATCATCGGCGGCGACGGCTGGGCCTACGACATCGGCTTTGGCGGCCTCGACCACGTGATGGCCTCGGGCGAGGACGTCAACATCCTGGTGCTCGACACCGAGGTGTATTCGAACACCGGCGGGCAGAACTCCAAGGCCACGCCGATGGGCGCGGTGGCCAAGTTCGCCGCGGGCGGCAAACCCTCGCACAAGAAGGACCTCGCCAAGATCGCGATGGACTACGACAACGTCTTCGTCGCCAAGGTGGCCTACGGCGCCAAGGACGTGCACACGCTCAAGGCCTTCCTCGACGCCGAGAGCTACCCGGGGGTGTCGATCATCATCGCCTACAGCCCCTGCATCGCCCACGGCGTGGACATGTCCTTCAACCACCACCAGCAGGACCTGGCGGTGAAGTCCGGCCACTGGCCGCTGCTGCGCTACGACCCGCGCTTGCGCGCACAGGGCCGCAACCCGCTGTCGGTCGACAGCGCGGCGCCGAGCGTGCCCTACCGCGACTTTGCCCGTAACGAGGCACGGTTCACGGTGCTGGAACGGCAGAACCCCGCGGCCTCGACCCGCTTCCTCGACGAAGCCGAGCGCCACGCCCGCCAGCGCCACCACGAATACACCGAACTGGCGGCGCTGCCGGGTATCGACGAAGCCGCCGCCGAGGGCGCTGCGCCAGAGGACGCGACCCCGCAAGCCGCAGCCCGCACCGGAGAGACGAAAAATGGCTGACCTGAACCTGCCCGACCTGCGCACCACCTATCTCGGCCTCGCGCTGAAGAACCCGATCGTGCCCTCGTCCACCCCGCTCAGCCGCAAGCTCGACCCGGTGTTGCACCTGGAAGACGCCGGTGCGGCGGCAATCGTCATGCACTCGCTGTTCGAGGAAGACGTGGTGAACGACGAGCGCATGATGGACCGCTTCCTGGTCAATCCCGAGACCTTCGGCGAATCCGCCGGCCACCTGCCCGCCGACGCCGGCTACCAGAGCAAGCTCGACACCTACCTGGCGCAGATCGAGCACCTCAAGGCGCGACTGTCGATCCCGGTCATCGCCAGCCTCAACGGCAGCTCGCTGTCGGGCTGGGTCGAGCTCGGCCGCGAGATGGAAACGGCCGGCGCCGACGCGCTCGAGCTCAACGCCTGGTACATGGCGAGCGACCCGGCGCTCGCCGGCACCGCGCTGGAAGAGCGCTACCTCGCGCTGCTGCGCGAACTGAAGACGGTGGTGAGCATCCCGGTGACGATGAAGCTGTCGCCCTTCTTCAGCTCGCTGCCCAACTTCGTCGCCCAGGTCGAAGCGGCCGGCGGCGCGGGCGTGTCGCTATTCAACCGCTTCTTCCAGCCCGACATCGACCTCGACACCCTGTCGGTGGTCGATCGCGTGCAGTTGTCCACGCCCGCCGACGGCCTGCTCACCATGCGCTGGATCGCGCTGCTGCGCGGCCACACCGGGCTGAGCCTGGCCGCCACCGGCGGCGTGCATGGCGCCGACGACGCGCTGAAGATGCTGCTCGCCGGAGCCGACGTGGTGCACATGGCGAGCGCCCTGCTGCAGAACGGCCCGCAGTGCATCGCCTCGGTGCTCGACGGCATCACGCGCTGGATGAGCGAGCGCGAGTACGAATCCGTGGCGCAGCTCAAGGGCTCGATGAGCCAGCGCAAGCTCACCGACCCGAGCGCGTTCGCGCGCGCGGCCTACCTCAACGCGATCGACTCCTTCTCGCCGCCGCCGGGGGTGCGCTACTGAGGAGGGGCTCAGCCAAGCTCCAGGGCCAGCTCGGCGACGGCGTCGTCCTTGTCGTCGTCGCCTTCACCGCGCGCCCATTCCGGATGAGCGCGGGCGCGGGTCAGTGCACCGGGCAGGCTGCCGGTGCGCCATTGACGGGTCGCGGGATCGGTCGCGTCGGCCACCGCCAGGCGGCTGCCGCCGGCGCTTGCCGCCCCTCCGCCCACCTCGATCGGCGTCATCGCCGCATGGCCGCGGCCCTCCAGCGCCGCCAGCAACTCGCGCTGGCGCAGCGCGACGATGCGCAGGATGGCGTCGTCCACGGTGAGCTCGCGATGCCCGCGCAGCTTGGCGGCGATGCGCTCGCCGTAGTGGCCGAAGGTCTGCCACAGCCCGCCGGCGATGGCGCCGAGCGCGGCGGCCGCGCCCAGCGTGAGGCCGCCGGTCATCAGGTCGATGCCCACCCCGGCCGCCGCGCCCGCGGCGGCGCCGGCGCCGAGGCGCACACCCATCTGGCGTAGGGTCTCGGGATTGAAGAGGTCATCGTCCCAGCGCCCGTCGGTGAGCGGCAGCGCGTCCATGCGCGCGTCGTCGGGGCGGAAGCGGTAAAGGCGCAGCAGCGCATCGACGCAGGCCTGCTCGCGCCGGCGCACGTCCTCGCGCAGGCGGGCGACCGCGGCCTGCAGCACGGCGTCGGTGTCGGCGTCGGCGGCTTCGTCGAGACGGTCGCGCAGCGCCGCGAGCTCGACCAGCAGCTCGGCCACCAGGCGGCGAGCAGCCTCGCGACGGGCGTCGGACTCGCGCGCGCGGGCATCGATCAGCGCCTGCAGGCGGGCGCGGTGGGCGTGGATCAGGGTGGCCAGGGTGTCGAAGAGTTCGCGCTCGCCATCGAGCGGCGGCGCCACGGTGTCGAAGCTCACCACCGCGTGCAGGCCGAGGCGGGCGAGCGCCGTGCGCCAGTCATCCACCCGGGCCGTGGGCGCGGCGACGAAGTTGAGCACCGGCAGCAGCGGGCGGGCGCAGGCGGCGAGCAGCTCGAGCTCGTCGCGGTGCTTGGGCAGCACCGGGTCGCGCGCGTCGACCACGTACAGCGCGGCGTCGCTCGCCAGCATCTGGCGCAGTACCTTGGCTTCCTGCTCGAAGCGGCCGGCGGCCTCGGCGCGGGCGAGGAAGCGCGCGACGCGCTCGGGGCCGTCGACCCGCTCCCCGGGCGCGACCAGGCCGTCGATGAACTCGAGCAGCGCGATCGCATCCTCCATGCCCGGGGTGTCGAACAGTTCCACCGCCGGCACGCCGTCGGCCATCAGGCGCAGCCCCTCGACGTGGCGGGTGGTGCCGGCCGAATCCGACACCTCGCCGAAGTCCACGTCGCGCGCCAGCGTGCGCAGCAGCGAGGTCTTGCCGGTGTTGGTGTGGCCGACCACGGCCACGCGCAGGATGTCGCTCATCGGGCTCCGTCTCCGTGTTGCAGCCAGGCGCGTGCGGCGGCGGCATCGACCAGCGCCGGATCGGCGCCCAGACCGATGCCGGCCAGACCTTCGCGCCACTGGCGCAGCCGCCCGAGCGACGCCACGTCGCTGTCCAGACCGACCAACTCACCCGCTGCACTAGCCAGCCAGACCCGGATCGACTGCGCGTGATCGGCCAGCTCGGCGATCAGGCCGAGGCTGCCGCGGTCCGGGGTCTGGCGCGCATCGACCGCCACCAGCAGTCGCCTGGGCGGATGCGCCGCGAAAAATTCGCGCGCGGCGCGGCGTTGCTCGCGGCTGTCGAGGCGGCCGCCGTCATCCCAGTGGCGCACTGGCGCCGCATCCGGCGCGGTCGTCATCCCGCGCGCGTCATCGGGCGCCGATCGTGCATCGAGGACGTCCGGCCACAAAAGGTCGTCACCGAGTTCGAGCGCCACCGCGACCACGCCGCCGTCACCCTGGGCGATCCCGGCGTGGCGCCGCGGCCGCGGCATCGCCGCCGGCTCGGGGTCGCGCACGCCGATGCGTTCGCTGTCGGGCATCAGCAGCGGGCGCAGGCGCGCATAGCCCGGGCGCGACAGATCGAGCGCCAGCCGCCGCGTGCCGCGCCGCCACAACGCCACGCACAGCAAGGCGAGCACGAGCCGCGGCAGCACGCCGTAGATCACGACCGCGCCCACCAGCCAGCCCGCCCAGGCGCGCCGGCCGGCCTCGTCCAGCATCGGCGCGTCGCCGCTCGCCGCCACCGTGGCCGGGTCCGGCACCGGAAAGCCGAGCATGCCGGGCAGCGCGCCGAGCGCGGCGCTTAGCGCGACGAAGGTATCGGCCGGCAGGATCGTGGTCTCCCACACGAAGCCGTAGCGCCGGGTGGCGAGCAGCGCGAGCACGCCGAGCGTGGCCCCGAGCAGCGCCGCGCACCACAGCGCATGGTTGGCCGCGCCCACGCCCCACGCCGCCAGCCGCCCACGCCCGAGCAGGCCGCCGAGCGCCAGCGGCAGGTCGGCCGCCGCCTTGCTGCGATCGAGGAACCCGGTCAGCGCCAGCCACGCCCGGCCGAGCACGCCGCCATGCTGGAAGCCGCCGCGCGCCCCGCCCTGCAGCGCCAGCGTCACCGCCCACAGCAGCATGCTGAACAGATGCACGCCGAGCAGCCCGCCCAGCGTCCACACCACGTTCACCGGCCGCGTGCCGTCGCCCAGCACGCCGGCCGCGGCACCGAAACCGAGCACCAGCGCCAGCACCGCCGCGGCCAACAGCAGCACGCGCGCCCGCGCCTGCCAGCGCAGGATCGCATCGCGCCAGCCCGCGCGCGCGCCGAGCGCGTTGGCCCGATGCAGCAGCCGGCCTTCGAGATCAGGCGCTACGGCGCGCGCATCGGCGTGGATGCGCGCGTCGTCGAGCGCGCCATGGTGTTCCTCGTGGCGGCGCACCAGTTCGGCAAGCCAGCGGGATTGGAATGGAGTCAGATCGGCAGGAGAGCTCAATGCGTGTCGCCGCGGGGTTGTCTTTAGACGACATGGTAACGCGCCCAGCGCAGCCCATTGCCGAGGAGGCCCTAGCCCAATGCGGGCAGGAACACGCTGCAAAAATACAAACGGCGACCGAAGTCGCCGCAGGCTCGCGCGTCTGGGTGCTCAGTGGCGCCGACGGCGCACCAGGCCGAGGCCCAGCAAGGCCAGACCCGCCAACGCGAGACTGCCCGGCTCCGGTACGGCGACAACGTCATTCCAGCTCGTGGCGAGGATCAGGTTGTCGACGAGCAAGGCATCTCCAGTATCGAGGTTTGCCGTGCGGAAGCCGATGCTGGTCACCGTCGAGATCCCTGCATTCCCGCTGAAGCTGGCATCCGGGGCGTCAAGGTCAGCAAAGATCGGGTTCAGCCACAGGTCGAACTTGCTGTAGCTGCCTGGCGCGGAACGAGACAGGCGCCCGACGATCTGGTGAGTCACGTCGTTCGTGTCGCCGATGTTGCTGCCCGGCGCATAACTACCCGCCGTGCCGTTGGTGCGGACGAAGACGTCATTTGTCTCGGTGGTGGTGGCCTGATCGGCCTTGATGCCGATGTTGGGGCCGGTCGAGCTGTTGAACCAGAGTGCGAGGAAGTCGTTGTTCGTGAGCGTTCCGGCATCGAGTTGGAAGAGGAAGGACACAAAGAGCTCGTTGCCCGAGAAGGCGCTCGAGAGCGTGCGCTGCGCAACCGTGGTGGCGTTGCCGGTGATGCTCAGGGCGTTCGCACCGCTCAGATCTACGGCGGGGTCGACGACCTGGGTGATGGCCGTCGCAGCGGTCCAGACGCCAGCCCATCCCGTGCCACCATTTTGGTTATTGACTTCGCCCGTGGCGTAGTTGAAATCGTCGCTCGCGACGATGGCCGCCGAAGCCAGCGGAGACAGGGCCGAAAGTGCAATGGCGGAGACCAGGGCGCGGAGTTTCATGTTCGTTCTGCTCTTGTGAGTTGTTTTCCGAGAACCAAGCAATATTCACGCCACTAATGCCAGACCATCACGAATACATCAAGCAATCAGAACATTGTCAATTCATCCGCAGGCTTCATCGGCCCATACACGGCGCATAGACCATGCCCTGTGTAAAAATTTCCGACACGCTCGAGATGGCGCCGACGCCAGAGGCGCCGGCCACTTCCATGCTGCGCCGTCTGCCCATGGGCAGACGGCGCCTCGATGAGAACCTTATGCAACTTGACCACGATCAATCCCTGTCAACAAAAAGCGTTTAGCCTTTCGGGCTTGTCATCGCGTCCCGGATTCGACCATGACCACCGACCTCTTCCACTGGTCCGACGAGTTCAGCGTCGGCCTGCAGGAGATCGACGAGCAGCACAAGGAGCTCGTCGACCTGCTCAACCAGCTTCACGTCGCCATCCTGGAACACCATGGCTCGGCCACGTCGCGCGAGATCCTCGACAAGCTGGCGGACTACACGCGCACGCATTTCGCCGTCGAGGAGAGCCTGATGCGGGTGTCGAACTACCCCGACTTTGCCGCGCACAAGCAGAACCACGAAGAGCTGATCGGCCAGGTCAAGGCGCTGCAGGACAAGCTCGATTCCGGGCAGGCCACGATCACCTTCGAACTCCTGCACTTTCTCAAGGTCTGGCTCACGCGCCACATCAACGAGGCGGACAAGCGCTTCGGCACCTTCTTCCTCGAAGCGGGCGGTGCGAGCAAGTGGTCCGATCACGTCGAAGACGCGATGAAGAAGCGCAAGTGGTGGTGGAAGTTCTGGTGAGCGCCGCTCGCAGCCGCGCCCGACCTGCCACCCCATCTGCCGAACCCGACCGATCCATTCTGCCGAGACCACGACAATGCCGTTCATCACCCGAGCCAGACTGGCCCTGCTGTCCCTTGCCCTCCCCGCTGCCCTGCTCGCCAGCCCGGCGCAGGCCGAGACCGTCTCCTGCCCCGCGCTGTCGGGCGCAGTCCAGGTTGCCGCCTGCCCGACCGACGCCGAACTGCAATACACCTTCATGGGTTTCTGCGGCGACAACGCCCGCCTCTACGGGCGCGACGCGCTCACCTGCGCAAGCTTCGAGAACTACAAGGGGGTCAAGAACACCGCGCTGTGGGAATCGGCGAATGGGGCTTTCAGCGGCTACCTGAGCTGTAACGTCGATGCCGACCTCATTCGCGCCTCGAAAGCAGTGAAGATGAGTGCCGAGAACAAGAACAACCTCACCCGGTTGATCTGCGATTACGAGAACGACCAGCGCATGGTGATGCGCACCAAGGCAACCTGCACGGTCGAGGCGGCAGACTGCGCGAGCGGTGAATGCCGCGCGACCTGCGAATGAGCGCGGGCCACCGGACACGACAGCCATGACACGCTCTTCTGCGCCGGACCGGCAGACGGCCGCAGCCTCCGAGGCGCGCGGCGCACGCGTACTGGTCGGCATCATCGGCGGCCTGTTCCTGCTGCTGATCGCGGCCTTCGTCGGCATGATCTTCTTCGTGCACGACGAGGCGCGCCTGAACGCGGTGGGACCGATTGCCGCCGCACCCGGCGCCGAGCGCGGCGGGGTGATCTTCCACGGCACCGCCAACATCTGGGAGGTGCGCGGACGCCTTGTCCAGGACGCTGCGCGTCAGGCGAGCATCGCGATCGACCTGATCGGACCAACCGGCCAGCCCGCGCCGGCCGATCTGGCGCTGCGCCTGGGGCTCGAGCACGCCGACGGCGCCGGCACCGCGCAGGCACTCGAGCATCGCCTGATCGGCCCCGGCAGCCTGGTGGCGAGCAGTGCACCGCTCGAGACGGGGCGCTGGCGGCTGCGCATCACCCTGCCCGAGATCGAGGCGGTGCAGGAATTCCGCGTCGAGCCGTGACCCGCCGGCCGAGCGCGAGTGGGAGTGGGCCTTAGTTTCGGATTGCGATGGCGATTGTGCCGGGCGGCGCAGAAGGCAGCGGCGCGCGTGCGATGCCGCGCGCATCAGGCCCCGGTGTGCGGCACCTGCCCGGTGAAGCTGCCGAGGATGGAGACCACCTCGTCCTGCGCCAGGTCGCGCACGATGAACACCAGCCGGCTGCGGCGATCGTCGTAGGGCGGCGTAGCGGGCCAGGCGGGCAGGCTGGTGGGCGGATAGACGCTGTGCTGCACGCACTGCAGCACCCGCGGCAGCGCATCGCCGGCGACGTTGAGCAGGCCCTTGATGCGCAGGATGCGCGCGCCATACACCTGCAGCAGCAGCGCCAGGCCATCGGAGAATTCGTACCACGACAACGGTTCGTCGAAGCGCAGCACGAAGCTGGTGACGCCGGCATCGTGGCGCGGTGGCGCGCTCGGTGGCGTGGGGTCTGCGGAGGCTTCGGGGTTCGCGGACAAGCCTGCTCCCACCAGCGCAGCGCCCGCGGCGTTCTGATCTCCGGCAGGCGACGCCGCGCTCGGCTCATGGGCCGGCGTTCCGCCGGCACGCGACCGCGACCATGTGCCGGCCGCGGGCTGGGGCCGGGCGGCGCGGACCGCTTCCTCGCCCAGCCAGGCAGCGACGTCCGGCACCTTGCCGGTCGGATCGTAAAGCCCGCAGCCGAAGACTGCGTCGGGCGCCACCGCCCCGCCCCGCACCTCGACCTGACGCGCGCCGGGGTTGAGCAGGGCGAGACGGGCGGCGACCGCGTCACGTTGTGCAGCGTCCGCAAGATCGCACTTGGTCAGCAGCAGCCGGTCGGCCATCGCGACCTGGCGCACGGCCTCGTTGTGATCGGCGAGCTGGTCGAGCGCGTGGGTGACGTCGACCGCGGTCACCACGCCGTCGAGCCGATAGCGCTCGGACAGGAAGGGCTCGGCCATCAGCGTATGGATGACCGGCGCCGGATCGGCGAGGCCGGTGGTCTCGATCAGCACCCGGCGCAGGCCCTTGAGCTCGCGCCGCAGCGCGCGCATGAAGAGGCCCTTCAAGGCCCGCACCAGGTCGCCCTGCACACTGCAGCAGATGCAGCCGGAGTCGAGCACGACCAGGCTCTCGTCGACCTTCTCCACCAGGTGGTGGTCGACCCCGACCGCACCGAACTCGTTGATCAGCACCGCACTGCCGTCCATCTGCGGCTGGCGCAGCAGGTGGTTGAGCAGCGTGGTCTTGCCGGCGCCGAGGAAGCCGGTGAGAAGCGTCACCGGGATGCGGCGGTCGGCGTCGGCGGATTGCGCGGGAGCGTTCATGGCGTGGCAGTGTAGCCCGCAGGCACGCCGGCCAGAAGCGCACCGCATGGACAACGGCCGATCGCGACTTGCGTCGCTCCCACATGCGCCCCGGAAACGCGGCGGCCGGAAATCGTCACTGCCAGCCGCCGCCCAGCGCCTTGTACAGCGCGACGCGGTTGGTGGCGTCGGCCAGGCGGGTGGCGATGAGCTCGAGCTCGGCGCCGTACAGGCTGCGCTGGGCGTCGAGCAGGTTGAAGTAGCTGTCCACCCCGCCCTTGTAGCGCGCGTCCGACAGCGCGAAGCTCTGCTTCGTCGCCTCGACCAGCTTGCGCCGGGCGTCGAGCTGCTCGGCCAGCGTGGCGCGCTCGGCGAGCGCGTCGGCGACCTCGCGGAAAGCGGACTGGATCGCCTTCTCGTACTGGGCGACGTTGATGTCGCGCTGGATCTCGGCCACATCCAGGCTGGCCTGCAGGCGACCGGCCTCGAAGATCGGGATGCGGATCTGCGGCACGAAGCTCCAGGCGCCCGAGCCGCCGTCGAACAGGCCGTCGAGCGAACTGCTCGCGGTGCCGGCGCTGGCGGTGAGCGTGATGCGCGGGAAGAAGGCGGCGCGTGCGGCGCCGATGCTGGCGTTGGCCGCCATCAGCGCGCGCTCGGCCTGGGCGACGTCGGGGCGGCGGGCGAGCACCTCGGAGGGTACGCCGGCGGGCAGCTCGGTAACCGCGGCGAGGCGCGCGCTGAGCGCCTCGGGTAGCAGCTCGGCGGGCACGCCAGCGCCGACGACCAGCGCGAGCGCGTTCTCGTCCTGCGCCACCAGCGCGGCGTAGCGCGCGGCGTCGGCACGCGCGGTCTGCATCAGGGTCTCGGCCTGGCGCAGGTCGAGCGCCGACACTGCGCCAAGCTCCAGGCTGCGCCGGGTGAGCTCGAAGGACTTCTGCCGCGTGTCGAAGGTGTCGCGCGCCAGCGCCAGCCGCTCGCGGTCGGCGGCCAGGCGCAGCCAGGCGTTGGCGACCTCGGCCACCAGGCTGATCTGCGCGCTGCGGCGGGCGTCCTCGGTGCCGAGGTAGGTTTGCAGCGCCTGCTCCTCCAGGCTGCGCACGCGGCCGAAGAAGTCGAGCTCGTAGCTGGCGAAGCCGAGGTTGGCGGAGTACTGGCGGCTGACGTTGGAGTCACCCGTCATGCTCAGGTCGCCCGGCACGCGCTGCGCGCTCTGCCCGCCGCTGGCCGCGATCGACGGGAACAGGTCGGCGCGCTGGATGCCGTACTGGGCGCGCGCACGCTCGATGTTGAGCGCAGCGACGCGCAGGTCGCGGTTGTTGTCGAGCGCGAGCGCGATCACCTTGCGCAGGCGCTCGTCGGCGAAGTAGTCGCGCCAGGCGATGGCGTCGGCCAGCGGCGCGACCGCTGAGGCCTCCGTCGGTGCGGCCTGCGGGAAGGCCGCGGGCACCGGCGCCGCGGGGCGCTCGAACACCGGAATCATCGAGCACGCGCCGAGCGCGCTGGCGGCGAGCGCCACCACCAGGCCGCGAAGCGGCGTGCGGGCGGGACGCGCGCCAGCCGACTGTCGGACCGACTTCGCGGACTCATCCACGACGGCCGCGGCCATGAGACCCGATCCGCATACGGCAGCGGTGACGCTTGCAGGGTACTTGCTCATCTCAACTTCCCTCCTGGGTGGACGGCGCAGCGGCCTCACCCTTGGGCTTGTCCGGGAAAACGCGCTTGATCGCGACATAGAACAGCGGCACGAAGAACAGGCCGAGCAGCGTCGCGGCGATGGTGCCGCCGAGCACGCCGGTGCCGATCGCGTTCTGGCTGCCGGCGCCGGCGCCGGTGGCGATCGCCAGCGGCAGCACGCCGAAGCCGAAGGCGAGCGAGGTCATGATGATCGGGCGCAGACGCATGCGCACCGCGGTCAGCGTGGCCGCGATCAGGTCCTTGCCCTCCTCTTCCATCTGCGCCTTGGCGAATTCCACGATCAGGATCGCGTTCTTCGACGACAGGCCGATGGTGGCGAGTAGGCCAACCTGAAAGTAGATGTCGTTCGACATCCCGCGGCTGGTGGCGGCCAGCAGCGCGCCGAGCACGCCGAGCGGCACCACCAGCATCACCGCGAACGGCACCGACCAGCTCTCGTACAGCGCCGCCAGACACAGGAACACCACCAGCAGCGACAGCGCATACAGCGCCGGGGCCTGCGAGCCGGAGCGGCGCTCCTCGTACGAGGTGCCCGACCAGTCGTAGCCGATGCCGGGCGGCATCTTCGCCATGATGTCCTCGACCGCCTGCATCGCCTCGCCCGACGACAGCCCGGGCGCGGACTGGCCGAGGATCTCCATCGACGGCTGGCCGTTGAAGCGCTCCAGGCGCGGCGAGCCGTAGGTCCAGCGCGCGGTGGCGAAGGCCGAGAACGGCACCATGTCGCCGGCCTTGTTGCGCACGTACCACTTGTCGAGATCCTCGGGCGTCATGCGCGCGTGATCGTCGCCCTGCAGGTACACCTTCTTGATGCGGCCGCGGTCGAGGAAGTCGTTGATGTAGCTGCCACCCCAGGCGGTCGACAAGGTGTCGTTGATGTCGGCGACCGACAGGCCGAGTGCGCCGGCCTTGGCGTGGTCGATGTCGAGCTGCAGCTCGGGCATGTCTTCCTGGCCGTTCGGACGCACGCCAACCAGGCGCTTGTCCTGCGCCGCCATGCCGAGGAACTGGTTGCGCGCGGCCAGCAGGGCGTCGTGGCCGAGGCCGGAGCGGTCCTGCATCTGTACGGTGAAGCCGCCCGAGGTGCCGAGCTCGATCACCGCCGGCGGCACGAAGGCGAACACCATGGCCTCGCGGATCTGCGCGAAGGCGCCCATCGCGCGCCCGGCGATCGACTTGACGTCCTGGCCGGGGGCGGTGCGCTCGTCCCAGTGCTTCAGGTTCACGAAGCCGATGCCCATGTGCTGGCCGCTGCCGCCGAAGCTGAAGCCGGCGACGGTGAAGATCGCGCGCACCGAGTCCTTCTCGGTCTCGAGGAAATGCTGCTCGACCTTCTTCAGCACCTCGAGGGTGCGCTCCTGGGTGGCACCGGCGGGCAGCACGACCTGGTTGAACATCACGCCCTGGTCTTCCTCGGGCAGGAAGGAGGTCGGCATGCGCACGAAGAGCAGGCCGAGCACCGCGACGATGGCGAGGTAGATGGCGAGGAAGCGCACGCTGCGCTTGAGGATGCCGCCGACCGCCGTCTCGTAGCCCTTTGTGCTGCGCTCGAACTTGACGTTGAACCAGTGGAAGAACCTGCCGAACAGGCCGCCTTCGCCATGCTCGTGGCCCTTCTCCACCGGCTTCAGGATGCTCGCGCACAGCGCCGGGGTGAATACGATGGCCACCAGCACCGACAGCGCCATCGCCGACACGATGGTGATCGAGAACTGACGGTAGATGACGCCGGTCGAGCCGCCGAAGAAGGCCATCGGCACGAACACCGCCGACAGCACCAGGCCGATGCCGATCAGCGCGCTGGTGATCTGGTCCATCGAGCGCTTGGTCGCTTCCTTGGGCGGCAGGCCCTCCTCGGTCATCACGCGCTCGACGTTCTCGACCACCACGATGGCGTCGTCCACCAGCAGGCCGATCGCCAGCACCATGCCGAACATGGTGAGCGTGTTGATCGAGAAGCCGAACGCCGCCATCAGGCCGAAGGTGCCGAGCAGCACCACCGGGATCGCCATGGTCGGGATCAGCGTGGCGCGGAAGTTCTGCAGGAACAGGTACATCACCAGGAAGACCAGCACCACCGCCTCGATCAGCGTCATCACCACCGACTCGATCGAGATCTTGACGAAGGGCGTGGTGTCGTAGGGCACGACGTACTCCACGCCTTCCGGGAAGTAGCGCTGCATCTCGTCGAGCCGGGTGCGCACCGCGGTCGCGGTGTCGAGCGCGTTGGCGCCGGAGGCGAGGCGGATACCGACACCGGCGGCCGGCTGGCCATTGAAGCGCGCCAGGGTGCCGTAGTTCTCGGCACCGATCTCGATGCGGGCGACGTCCTTCAGGCGCACCTCGCCGCCCTGCATGCTGCTGCGCAGCAGGATGGCCTCGAACTCCTCGACGGTCTGCAGGCGGCTCTGCGCGGTGATGGTGGCGGTGAAGCCCTGGCCGGGCAGCGCCGGCGTGCCGCCGAGCTGGCCGGCCGACACCTGGGTGTTCTGCGCCAGCAGCGCGGTGCGCACGTCACCCGGGGTGAGGCGGTAGTTGGTGAGCCTGGCCGGGTCGAGCCACACCCGCATCGCATATTGCGCGCCGAACACCTGCACCTCGCCCACGCCATCCACGCGCGACAGCGGGTCCTGCACCGAGGACACCAGGAAGTCGGACAAGTCGGTGCCCGTCATCGAGTTGTCCTTCGACACGAAGCCGACCACCATCAGGAAGTTCATCGCCGACTTGGCGACCGTCACCCCCTGCTGCTGCACCGCCTGCGGCAGCAGCGGCAGCGCGGTCTGCATCTTGTTCTGCACCTGCACCTGGGCGATGTCGGGGTCGGTGTCGGCGGAGAAGGTCAGCGTGGTCGAGGCGTTGCCGTAGGCGTCGCTGGTCGACTTCATGTACAGCAGGCCGTCGAGGCCGGTCAGCTTCTGCTCGATGATCTGCGTCACCGAGTCTTCCACCGCCTTGGCGGAGGCGCCGGGGTATTTGGCATTGATGACGATCGCGGGCGGCGCGATCGACGGGTACTGGGACACCGGCAACTGCTGGATGGACAGTGCGCCGGCCAGCATGATGACGATGGCGATGACCCACGCGAAGATGGGTCGGTCGATGAAGAAGCGGGCCATGGTCGCCTACCTCACTTCGCCGCGGCGGCCGGAGCGGCGGGAGCGGCCGGGGCTGCACCCGCTTCCTCGGCCTGCACGGCAACGCCGGGGCGGACCTTCTGCAGGCCCTCGACGATGATGCGCTCGCCGGCCTTCACCCCGCTGGTCACCACCCAGTTCTCGCCGAGCGACTGCGCAACCTGCACCGGACGGGCGACCACCTTGGACTCGGCATCGACCGCCATCACCAGCGCGTTGCCGAGCGGATCGCGGCTGAGCGCCTTGTGCGGCACCAGGATCGCGTCGCTGCGCATGCCCTGCGGCAGGCGGGCGCGCACGTACATGCCGGGCAGCAGCACGCCGTCGACATTGGAGAACTGCGCGCGCAGGGTCACGCTGCCGGTGCCTTCATCCACCGTCACTTCGGACAGCGCGAGGCGGCCTTCGACGGCGTACTCGCTGCCGTCCTCGAGGATCAGCCTGACCGGCACCTCGCCCTTGGCGCCCGCCTGCAGGCGGCCGGCGGCAATCTCGCTGCGCAGGCGCAGCATGTCGGCGCTGGACTGGGTGAGGTCGACGTAGATCGGATCGAGCTGCTGCACGGTGGCGAGCGCCTGTGCCTGGTTGGCGGTGACCAGCGCGCCGGCGGTGACCGCCGAGCGCCCGATGCGGCCGGCGATCGGCGACTTCAGCCGGGTGTAGTCGAGGTCGATCTTCGCCTTGTCGAGCGCCGCCTTGGCGGCCGCGACCTCGGCCTGCGCCTGCTTGAGCCCGGCCTGGGCATCGTCGTTGGCCTGCTTGCTCACGGCCTCGATCCGCACCAGGCCGGCGTGGCGTTCGGCCTTGATGCGCGCCACCTGGGCGTTGGCCTCGGCGCGCGCGAGCGCAGCCTTGGCGCTGTCGTAGGCAGCCTGATAGGGCGCCGGGTCGATGCGGTACAGCACCTGGCCGGCCTTGACCTCGCTGCCCTCGTTGAAGGCGCGCTCGGTGACGATGCCGGTGACCTGCGGGCGCAGCTCGGCGATCAGGTAGGGGGTGGTGCGGCCGGGCAGCTCGGCCACCATCGGCACCGTTTCGCTCTTGAGCGTCATCACGGTGACCGCAGGCGCCGGCGGCGGCCCCCCGGCGCCCGGCGCGCCGCCCTGTTCCTTGCCTCCACTGCAAGCGGCAAGGAACAGCGCGCTGAGTGCCACCGCAGCCGCGGACCTGAAAAGGGGTTGGGAGCTTGTCTTCATTGGAGCCTCGTGAACGCGAGAGGCGGCGACGCCGGCGTGCAACTGTTGGTCGCTGCCCGACACCCCGCTTATTAGAATGGTTATTCTAGATCGAACGCTCATTCTATGTTATGGTTTGCTGCATCGCAAGATTTTTCAAGACATCGCCCCGCTTCGGTGGTTCATCGCCGGCGGGGCCGAGCGTCCCACCGGAACAGCATGCCGATCACCGACCCCACGCCCCATAACACCGAAGCCTCGCGCGCCGCCGCCCGCCGCCAGCAGATCCTCGCCGCCGCGGCGCAGTGCTTTCGCGAGCACGGTTTTCATGGCGCGAGCATCGCACGGATATCGAAGATCGCCGGCATGAGCGCCGGCCACATCTATCATTACTTCGAGAACAAGGAAGCGATCATCGCCGCGATCGTGGCACAGGATCTTGAAACCCTGCTGACGCTGACCGCCGAGCTGCGCGCCGCCTGCAACGTGCGCAATGCCTTGATCGAACGCGCCGCCGAAGGCGTGCTCGATCAGCTCGATCCGGCCAGTGCGGCGCTCAAGGTGGAGATCGTCGCCGAGGCCGCGCGCAACCCCCACGTCGCCAGGATCGTCCGCGAGGCCGATGCAACCTGTCGCCGCGAACTGATGGTGACCATCCACGCCATCCGCAGCGCCGCGGGCCACGACGACACGCCCGCGGCCACCGCCGACATGGTCGAAGTGCTCGCCAGCCTGTTCGAAGGCCTGCTGCTGCGCACCATCCGCAACCCCGACCTCGACCGCCGGCGCGTCGCGCAGCGCATCCAGCTCGCGATCAACGACCTGCTCGACCAGCCGGGCTGAAGCCCCGCGCCTTCATTACGGACGGCGAAAAAGCCGGCGCGGGCCGCAGCGACCCGCATGCCGGCTTACAGATACCCCAGCTTGCCCGGCAGCCACAGCGCCAGTTGCGGGAACACGATCATCAGCGTCAGCCCGGCGCCCATCGCCAGCACCAGCCAGATCACCCATTTGAAGGTCTCCTCCATGCCGATGCCGGCGATGCGCGAGGTGATCATCAGCGAGATCGCCATTGGCGGCGTGAACTGGCCGATGGCGAGGTTGATCGTCATCATCACGCCGAACCACACCAGGTCCCAGCCCATCGCCACCGCGATCGGCACCAGCAGCGGCAGCAGGATCAGGAAGATCGAGATCGCGTCGAGGAACATGCCGGCGGCGAGCAGCAGCAGGTTGATCGACAGCAGCATCAGCCATTCGCTCGAATGCAGTCCGACCAGCGCCTTGGCCGCGACGTCGAAGATGCCCAGCGTGTTGCCCGCCCACGCGAACACCGAGGCGATGCCGATGATCATCAGCACCACCGCCGACAGTTCGCCCGCGTCGACCAGCACGCGGAACAGCCCCTTGGGCGTGATGCTGCGATACACCACCATGCCGACGAAGATGCCGTAGGCCACCGCCACCACCGCCGCCTCGGTGGGAGTGAAGATGCCTGTGCGCAGCCCGCCGAGGATGATCACCGGCGCCAGCAGGCCCCAGATCGCGTCGATGAAGCTCTTGCCCAGCGGCGGGCGCTCGGCCTTGTAGTCGCGGCCAAAGCCATATTTGCGGCTGATGACGATCGCCGGCACCAGCAGGCACAGGGCGGCGATCATGCCCGGGAACAGGCCGGCCGCGAACAGCGCCGGCACGGTCGCCGCCGGCACCATCACGCTATAGACGATGAAGGCCACCGAGGGCGGGATCACGATCGCGGTCGAGCCCGAGGCGGCGATCAGACCGGCGGAGAAGCCTTTCGGATAGCCGCGCGCGATCATCGACGGCAGCATCACCGCCGCCACCGCGGCTGCGTCGGCGGGGCCCGAGCCGGAGATGCCGCCGAGCAGCATCGACACCAGCACCGCCACCACGGCGAGCGAGCCGGTCCATTCGCCGACGATCGCGGTGACGAAGCGCACCAGGCGGATCGCCACCCCCGAGCGTTCGAAGATCATGCCGGCGAGGATGAACATCGGGATCGCCAGCAGCGGGTACTTGGCGATGCCGGCGTAGATGTTGGTCGGCACCGCGAGCTGGTCGAAGCCCGCCAGCGCCAGCACCGCGATGCTGGCCACGCCGAGTCCGGTGGCGAGCGGCATGCCCGCGACCAGCGCGAGCAGGAAGAGGCCGATGAGGACGGTGCCAGTCACTGGGCGGCCCTCCCGTCACCACGCGCATCACTCCCCGGCGGCGGCGAATGCCGCCGCAGCCGAGTGATGACCAGGCGCAGCACCAGCGCCACCGCCAGCACCGGCATCCACACCGTGTACCACCACTGCGGCACGCCGAGCGCGGGCGAGGTCTCCTCGAAGCGGTACTGGTCCCAGGTGAGCTTGCCGGCGTAGAAGGCGATGAAGGCGAACAGGCTGGCGGTGACCGCAAACGACAGCCAGTCGGCGAAAGCGCGCAGACCCGGCGGCAGCTTGCGCACGAAGTAATCGACGCGGATGTGGCGATCGAAGGCAAATGCCGCCGAAGAACCGAGGAAGGACAGCACGATCAGCAGCGCGATCGAGAACTCCTCGGTCGCGGCGAAGGACTGCGAGGTGAAGTAGCGCGCCAGCACGTTGCCGAAGGTGATCAGCACGATCAGGCCCATGACGATGCCGGAGAGGATCTGTTCGATCGTGTAGGGGGCTTGGGTTTCTGCGTCGTGCGGAGGCGATTCGGTAGTCATCGGTTCAGGCTGCTTTCAAAGGAAAAAGGCCGGACAGCCCATCGTCGGTGCTGTCCGGCCAGCGTGTTGCGAGCGCAAGTCAGCGCTTGGCGATGTCTTCCTCGGCCTGCTTGACCAGGTCGGCGCCGATCTTGTCGGCCCATTCCTTGTACACGCCGGCGGTGGCGCTGCGGAAGGCGTCGCGCTCGGCATCGGAAAGGCGCACCACGGCCACGCCATTGGCCTCGATCTCCTTGAGGAGCGCGTCGTCGCCCGCCGAGATGCCGGCGCGGGCGCGGGCGATCTCCTCCTTCGCCGCCTGCTGGGCAGCCTCGGACACCGCCTTGCGGTCGGCCTCCGACCAGGAATTCCACACGGTCTTGTTGACCACGAAGATCAGCGGGTCGGCGACGTAGCCCCACAGCGTCAGGTGCTTCTGCCCCACGGTGTGCAGCTTGGCGGCATTAAACACGGCGAGCGGGTTCTCCTGGCCGTCGACCGCGCCGGTCGCCATCGCCGGCTGGGCGTCGGCCCAGCTCATCTGCGTGGGGTTGGCGCCGAGCGCGTTGAAGGTGGCGAGGAACAGCGGCGAGCCGACCACGCGCATCTTCATGCCCTTGACGTCGTCCGGCGTGCGGATCGGCTTCTTCGAATTGGAGACTTCGCGGAAGCCGTTCTCGCCCCAGGCCAGCGGCACCACGTCGCGCTCGGCGAGGGTGTCGAACATCTTCTTGCCGACGCGGCCCTGGGTGAGCGCGTCGATCGCCTTGTGGTCGGGCATCAGGAAGGGCAGCGCGAACAGGTTGAGCTCCTTGACCTGCGGCGACCAGTTGATGGTCGAGCCCACCGCCATGTCGATGATGCCCTGGCGCAGCGCGGTGAACTCCTTGGTCTGGTCGCCCGACACCAGCGAGGTGCCCGGATAGACCTTGATCTTGATGCGGCCCTCGGTCTTCTCGGCCACCAGGTCGGCCCAGCGCTTGGCGCCCCAGCCCCACGGGAAGGCTTCGCCGAGCACGGTGGAGAGCTTGTACTCGTCCTTGTACTGCTGGGCCGTGGCCGGCAGCGAGAAGCCGAGCGCGGCGGCGGCGGCGAGGCCGGCGATGAGGGCGGTGAAGCGGCGTTTCTGCATGGGAAGCGTCTCCGTGTTGTGTTTGTTTTTCCGGCAGAGATGCGCGCGGCGCGCGCTCCGGAGCTTGGGCAGGAAGACCGATTCTACAAACCAGGGCGCCCCGCGGCCAGCGCAAGGGGCCGAAAGTGCGCGCGGACGTCGCGGTCGGGCCGACAATTTTCCAGGGTGATCCGCGCTCGATCGAGTCTGAGCCCACTGACTCCGCTACAGGGCGCGGTTCAGGAACGCTACCAGTTGCCCCATGTGGTGCTCGAGGTCGGCAAAGGATTCGTGATCGCCCGACACGGTCATCAGCTCGACCGGGGTATCGCCGCGCGCGGCGAAAATCTGCTGCGCCTCGTCGATCGGCACGATCTCGTCGTCCTCGCCATGGACCAGCAGCACCGGGCGGCGGATGCGGGCGATGGTGGCGAGCGGGGCGATGTCGTCGAAGCGGTGGCCGATCGTCTTCTGCACGTAGTCGAGGATGTAGCGGCCGACCGGCTTCTCGGGGATGTGCCTGGCCGCCAGCCAGCGTCGCATCATCGCCGCCGGGTGCGAGAACGCCGCCACGCTGACCACCGCCGCCACCTGCGGCGTGCGCGAGGCCGCGAACAGCACCGCACCGGCGCCGACCGAATGGCCGAGCAGCGCGATGCGCGCGGCATCCACCGCAGGTTGCGCCGCCAGCCAGGCGAAGGCGTGCTCCGCGTCCTCGGCAAAGCGCGGCAGCGAGGCGAAGCTGTCGTCGTCGCTGGCGCCGTGGCAGCGCGCATCGACGAACAGCGTCGCGTAGCCGGCCTCGTGCAGCGGACGGGCGAGCGGCAGCATCAGGGCCGCGTTGCCGCCCCAGCCGTGCATCACCACCACCGCCGGCGCGACGGCTTCATCTGCCGCCACAAGCGCAGAAGCTGCAGCTCTGGCACCGCCGCCGCGCGCCGCCGCGGGGATGAACCACGCATGCAGCGACCTGCCGTTCTCGCTGCCGATGCGCAGCGTCTCGAAGCCCAGCCCGAACGCGCCCGGATCGGTGTGATGCGGTACCCGCGGCGCCGCCAGACCCTTGCGGATACCCCAATGCACCAGCGCCCGCCCACCGGCGAGCGTGGCTGCGCCGGCGGTGAAGGCAGCGATCAGTCCGGGGGCGCCCATTCGCAAGTGCTCCTCAAGCCGCCTGCAGCAGAAACTCGACCTTCACTGCATCGAATGGAAACTCGATCCGCCCGTCTTCGGTCCGGGACAGCACACCGGCATCGAGCAAGGCGCTGACGTCGCCATGCACCGCCTTGACGTCGCGCCCGACCCGGCGCGCCGCCTCCCGGATCGACACCGGGCCCGCCGCGCACAGCGCCTTCAGCAACTCCCAGCGCTTGGCGCTCAATACTTTCCAGAGCAGCTCGGGCGACGCAAAGGCGATGCGGGCCTGGGCGTCGCCGTGCCCGGTTTTCATCGCACGCGCGGCGTCGGCCAAGGTCTCGGCCAAGCTGCGTACTTCAAGAACGACCGTGTTCATGGTTCCACCTCGCAATGTCCGCGCCGAAGTCGCGGGTGAGTTGATCCGGATCGGAAAAGACGTAATCCGACTCCTCGTCACCGTAATGGCGGTGGGCGCCCTTGCCACGCTCGTTGTCATAGCGCAGGACACACTCGCCACCGACCACGTAAGCCAGGCGGTACTTGAACGGATGCTCTGACGGCGGCACGGGCTCCGGAACCTGCCATACGGCGATCTCGGCAAAGGCATCCGGCGCAAGAACGACCCGACGACGGATCAAGGGAATCGCTTTCATGTTGGAGATATTGACAACATACAGTCTTGTTGTCAAAAACAACAACACTCAGATCTGGAGGCCCTCCCACCACAGCCGTGCACGCAGGCCCCAGCCGGTGGTGTAGCCGAGCGAAACCGAGCGGATCTGGCCGGCGGGGTCGACGATGACGAAGGCCGGCACGCCGCGCAGGCCGTAGGACTGGGCGATGCGGCCGTCGGCGTCGATGGCTGTGGCCCAGGCCAGACCGCGCTCGGCGAGCACAGCCGCCACCGTCGGCGCGCCGCCCGACTGCATGGCGACGGTGAGCACCGGGTAGTCGGCCTGCACGCCGTCGATCGTGCCCTGTTGCGCGGTGCAGATCGGGCACCAGTCGGCCCAGAAATACACCCCGACCGCCTCGCCCGGATGGACGGCACGCCACTCGGCAAAGCTCAGCGGACGACCATCGGCGGCGATCGTGGCGAAATCCGGCGCGGCGCCGGCCGGCACGTCGCGCGCCATCCAGGCCTGGATGGCGAAGAAGATGGCAACGAAGATGCCGATCTCGACCACCCAGCGCCGCCAGCGCGGGGACTTGGGGGCGGGTTCGGGGGGGTCGGGCGCGGCGTTCGCGGGCAAGCCCGCTCCCACCGGAGCGGGTGCGGATCGCGGATCGTGCGGGTCGTCCGTCGCCGGCGTCATCGCGGATCGATCCAGCGCAGGCCGCCGGCCTCGCGTTCGAACAGGCGCCAGCCGCCGGCGGCGTTGCACAGGCCGTAGATGAAGGGCTGGCGATCGCGCCCGGGGGTGAGGAAGCGCAGGTCCTTGAAGCTGGCGCATACCTGGCCGTCGCCGTCCTCGCCGGCGTGGTCGAGCACCGGGAACATCGCGAACCAGCGGTAGAAGGCGAAGTCCTCGGCGTTCCACACCTGTTCTGCAAGCGCGCGCGTGCTGCCGTTGCCGAAGCGCTCGCGCACCTCCCACTGCGCCATCGCCACCGGCAGGTAGGGCGCGGAGAAGCGGCGGATGAAGTTGTCGTCGGCGGTGGCGACCAGCGGTTCGCTGCGCCGGGTGTTGATGTGGGCGTAGTGGTAGCGCTCGCCGTCGAACACGATCGCGGTCCAGTTGAAGGGCGAGGCCGGACGCGGCGCGGCGTCCACCTCGACCGCTTTGATCCCGTGGGCGGCGGCGTAAGCGCGCGCGGCCTCGATCGCCTCGGCGCGGCCCGTCGCCTGCACGCCCACCCAGCCGACGAGCAGCACCAGCGCCGCGGTGGCCGGTACCCGGCTGCCGCGCCACAGCGCGCTCGCCAGCAGGCCGGCGAGGATGATGCCGCTGAAGGGCAGGTCGATGATGAAGGTGGTGCCCCAGCCGAAACGCTGGTCGGAGAACGGCGCCAGGATCATAGTGCCGAACTGGGTGATCAGGTCGCCGAGGATGTGCACGAAGATCGCCGCGCACACCACCGGATAGAAGCTGCGCCAGCCCGCCGCCACCCGCCCGCCGCGCTGCCAGAAGCGCGCCAGCAGCCAGGCGATCAGCAGGCCCCACAGCGGCAGCAGGATCAGCGAGTGGGTGACGCCGCGGTGGCCGCGCAGGTAGGTGAGCTCGGAGATCCAGCCGAGCACGAAGTCGAGGTCGGGGAAGGTCGCGGCCACGGTGCCGGCGGCGACCATCTGCCACACGGGCACCGTCGGGCGGGCGGCGGAAGAGGCTCCCGACGCGGCGCCGGACGTGGCCGCACTTCCATTCGTACCGCCCGCAGGCGCACGCCGCCCCGCGAGCACGCGGCCGACGAGGGCGCCCGAGAGTGCATGAGTCAAGGTGTCCATCGAATCCTGAAGTCTGGTGTTGATGTGGCACGCAATGAACCACGCCGCCCGCCCCGAGTGTCGAGCGGCCCAGGCGCTCACCGGGCTTCACCAGGCTCGGCCCGAATGGTCATTGCTTGCCGCGCTGGTGAGTATTCGTTCGCTCGCCCGCTGCCGCCCCCGGCCACAAGCGCGCGAGCAAGGGCAGCAGGCCGCGCCAATCCGGCGCCGAGGCAGTATCGATCCGCACCACGCAGGCGAGTTCCTCCTCTTCGAACGGTTCGCGCGCGCTAAGTTGCGTTTCCAGCACCGCGACGTCGGCCTCGGAAGCGTCCGCGCCCGCCTCGGCACGCTGGCGCACGCGGGCGCGCAGGGTCGCGACCGGCGCATCGAAGGCGAGGATCGCGAAGGGCACGCCAAGCGTCGCCGCCAGCTCGGCAAAGGCCGCGCGCTGCGTGCGCTTGAGGAAGGTGGCATCGACCAGCACCGCGTAGCCGGCCTCGACCACCGCGCGCGCCAGCTCGGCCAGGCGCGCATAGGTGCGCGCGCTCGCCTGCGCCGAATACAGCCCGCCGCCGAGCGTCGAGCCGCTGCGCGCGTCCGCATCGAGGCCGAACAGGCGCTTGCGCTCGACATCGGCGCGCACGCGGATCACCCCGCAGCCCTCCACCAGCGGCTGCGACTGGCTGGTCTTGCCCGAACCCGACAGCCCGCTGGCGATCAGCAGCGCCGGCGCGGGCGATTGCATCTGCGCCGCGGCCAGCGCGAGATAGCGCGCGCATTCGGCGAGGGTGTCGGCGCGCGCCGCGCCCTCCACCTGCCCGGCGCGGATCGCCGCGACCTTGGCGCGCACCATCGCGCGGTAGCTCAGGTACCAGGGCAGCAGCTGCAGGCCGGCATAGTCGCCGCTGCGCGCCAGCCAGGCGTCGAGGAAGCGGCTGGCCAGGTCGACGCGCCCGCGCGCCTGCAGGTCCATGACCAGGAAGGCGATGTCGGCGACGACGTCGGTCCAGCGCAATTCGGCACTGAACTCGATGGCGTCGAACAGCCGCGGCGCGCCGTCGAGCACGATCAGGTTGCCCAGGTGCAGGTCGCCATGGCACTCGCGCACCCGCCCCGCCGCCAGCCGGGCGTCGAACACCGGCGCCAGCGCGGCAAAGCGCGCCTCGGCCCAGGCCTCGATGCGCGCGAGCTCAGACAGCAGCGCCACATCGGAAACCCGCTCGCGGATCTGCGCGAAGTTCTGCCGCACCGGCGCCATGACCGCTGCCGCGTCGCCAAAGCCGTCGCCCGGCTGCGCCACCGCCGCCTCCTCGTGGAAGGCGGCGACGTGGCGGGCGAGGCGGTCGAACAGCGCCGGTTCGAGCTGCCCGGCCGCGAGCCGCGCCTCGAACAGCGCCGACTGGTCGAACCGGCGCATGCGGACCAGGTAGTCGAGCGGGGTCGCGCCGGGGGCTGCCGCATCGGCACACTGATCGCCAACGCACACCCCCTCCTCCGTCCGCCACACCGGCACCACCGCCTCGTAAAGTTCCGGCACCGTGCGCCGGTTCAGCCGCAGCTCCGCCTCGCAGGCCTCGCGCCGGCGCTCCACCGTGCCGAAATCCAGGAAGCCCAGATCGAGCGGCTTCTTCAGCTTCCACGCGTAGTCGCCGGCGAGCAGCACCCACGAGATGTGGGTCTCGATCAAGCTCACGCCACCCGCCGAGTCGGGCAACACGCCCGGCTGCATCAGCTGGCGCAGCAGCCCGTCCTCGCCGCCCTTTGCTTCTTGCATCACCCATCCCCCTCCACACGCCAACCCACACGCCCGCTCCCACACACCTTTGCCCTGCATCATGGACAGCGCCGGCCAAGCGGGCAATCATGCGCGCGATTCGATGACGATCAACAAGGAGGCCCCCATGAGCACCGGAAACCGTCTCTCCGACGCCGCGCCCCGCGTCGAAAACCTCGCGCAGATGCTGCAGTTCCAGGACAAGGCCGTGGTCAGCCGCATGCTGGTGAAGAACGCCGGCGGCAGCGTCACGCTGTTCGCCTTCGACGCCGGCGAGGGGCTGAGCGAGCACACCGCGCCGTTCGATGCGCTGCTGATCGGCGTCGAAGGCCGCGCCGACATCCTGCTCGGCGGCGAGCATCACACCCTTGGCGCCGGCGAGACCCTGCTGATGCCGGCCAACGTGCCGCACGCCGTCACCCCGCTCGAACCTTTCAAGATGGTGCTGGTGATGCTGCGCAGCCCGGCCGACGCGGCCAAGTGAGCGTCGCGCCCTTCACCGCGCTCGCCTGTCCGCTCGACGGTGCACCGCTGCAGCGCAGCGGCGCGAGCTGGCGCTGCGCCGACGGCCACTGCTTCGACATCGCCGCCCAGGGCTACGTCAACCTGCTGCCGGTGCAGAACAAGCGTTCGCTCGATCCCGGCGACAGCAAGGAGATGGTCGCCGCGCGCCGACGCTTCCTCGAAGCGGGGCATTACCAGCCGATCGCCGTCGCGGTCGCCCAGGCGGTGCTCGCCGCCGCCGCGCCGGGCCGCACGCTCACCTGCCTCGACGCCGGCTGCGGCGAGGGCTACTACCTGCGCCAGCTCGCCGCCACCGCGGCCGACGCGCACCCGCTCGCGCTGCTCGGCCTCGACATCTCGAAGTGGGCAGTGCAGGCGGCGGCCAAACGCGATGGCCAGGACGCCCGCGGCACCCCCCGCGCCGCTTGGGTCGTCGGCAGCAACGCCGGCCTGCCGGTGCTGCAGGGCACGCTCGACCGTGTGCTGTGCATGTTCGGCTTCCCGGTCTATTCCGAATTTGCCCGCGTGCTGCGCCGCGGCGGCGAGCTGCTGCAGGTCGACGCCGGCCCCGAGCACCTGCGCGAACTGCGCGAAGTCATCTACCCCACCCTCAAGCCCGAACGCCCCGCCGCACGCCAAGCGCCGCCGGGCTTCGCGCACCTCGGCACCGACACCCTGCGCTTCCCGATCCACGTCGACGGCGCCGCGCCGATCGCCGACCTGCTGGCGATGACGCCCCACCTCTACCGTGCCACCGCCGAAGGCCGCGCCCGCGCCGCGGCGCTCACCGCGCTGACGATGTCGGTGGACGTGCGCCTGGCGCGCTACCAGCGCCTGCCGGGCTGAAACCCCACGGCGGCCCCAACAGCCGCCAGCGCCACAATCCGCCCGTTCGCCGTCGCTGCAAAGATGAACGCCCGATGAACGGCGCCTTCAGCATCGGTTCAGGCAGCGCGGCGCAGCATGGCATCACGGTCGAAGCAAGACCGCTCACTCAAGCAAGGAGATGCCATCATGCGTGCCACCACCCTCATCGCCACCCTGGCCCTCACCGCCGGAATCATCGGCGCCGGCGCCGCCATTGCCCCCGCGTTCGCCCAGACCACCGCCCCCGCCGCCACCCCGGCCACCGCCACCACGCCCGCCGCCACCCCCGCCACCCAATCCAACTGGATGAGCCTCAAGGACGTGCAGGCCAAGCTCGAAGCCGCCGGCTACACCGACTTCCGCGAGATCGAGCGCGAGAAGAACAAGTACGAGGTCAAGGCCACCGACCCGCAAGGGCAGCGCGTGGAACTGGATGTCGATCCGGTCACCGGCGACGTCCTCAAGACCGAGGTCAAGCGCAGCAAGTAAGCGCTTGTGCGAGGGGGTGACGGCACGGCCGCCGCCCCCTCTTCGATTCCTGCCGCCCGGGAGCTGTCGCCATGATCCCCGTCCTCTCCGCCTTCATCGGCATCCTCGCCCTCGCCTGGGGGCTCAACGTCGCCGCCCTCGACGGCGGCACCGCCTCCCTGCCCTGGCTCGTCCGCGAACAGGGCCTCTACCTCAGCGGCCTGCTCGCCATCGGCCTGATGTCGCTGGCGATGGTGCTCGCCACCCGCCCCACCATGCTCGAGCGCCCGCTCGGCGGCATGGACCGCATCTTCCGCCTGCACAAGTGGGCCGGCATCCTCGCCGCGGTGTTCGCCGCGCTGCACTGGCTGATCGAGATGTCGGACGACGTCATCAAGTCGCTCTACGGCAAGGTCGGGAAGCCAGCGCACGACGAGTTCGGCGGCCTGTACGAGATGCTGCGCGACGCCGGCGAGGAACTTGGCGAATTCGCCATCTACCTGGTGCTGGCCATGGTCGTGCTCAGCCTGTGGAAGCGCTTCCCCTACAAGTTCTGGCGCCACCTGCACCGCGCGATGCCGGTGTTCTACCTGGTGCTCGCCTTCCACGCCGCCGTACTGGCGCCGCCCGACTACTGGATGCAGCCGGTCGGCTTCGTCCTCGCGCTGCTGCTGGCCGCCGGCACGGTGGCCTCGGTGGTCGCGCTCACCGGCCGCATCGGCCGCGACCGCAAGGTGCAGGGCGTGGTCACCGCCGTGTCCTCGCCCGCCCCCGACGTCACCGAGATCGTGTGCCGGCTCGACGGCGCCTGGCGCGGGCACCAGGCCGGGCAGTTCGCCTTTGTCGGCCTCGAGCGCTTCGAGGGCTCGCACCCCTTCACCATCGCCAGCGCCGACCACGGCGACCGCAGCCTCACCTTCCAGATCAAGGCCCTGGGCGACTACACCCGCCAGCTCGCCAGCCGCGTCGCGGTCGGCCAGGCGGTGACCATCGAAGGCCCCTACGGCCGCTTCGTGCTCGGCCGCCAGGACCGCAAGGCACGCCAGATCTGGATCGCCGGCGGCATCGGCGTGACGCCCTTCCTCGCCTGGCTCGACGCGCTGCGCGCCGACCCCGCCGCGGCCCCGGCGGTGGAGCTGCACTACAGCACCCGCGGCGCGGCGCACGACCCCTTCGTCGAACGCCTGCGCAGCCTGTGCACCGAGCTGCCGAGCGTAAGCCTGCACATCCACGACCGCGCCGCCGGCGACGACCTGAGGCCCGAGCACCTCGCCGCCACGGCCACCGACGGCCGGCGCGCGGAAGTCTGGTTCTGCGGCCCGCGCGGCTTCGGCGACCAGCTCAAGGCCGGGCTGGCGCGGCTGTGGGGACGGCGGCTGAGCTTCAGGCGCGAGGCGTTCGAGATGCGCTGAGGCCCTGCCGGCTGCGGCGGCGGGCTGGTAAGGTGCGCTGACCGCGGCCCGCCGCCGCCCTCCCCCTCGCCCGCCCCCGCCCGCCCCGTCATGAACAAGCGCCACTTCCTGCACACCGCCCTCCTCGCCGCCGCCGCGCCCGCGATCCCCCTCGCCCGCGCGGCGGCGCTGCCCGCCGATGGCCCCACCCTGCTCACCCTGTCCGGCGCCCTAACCCGCCCCAACCGCGGCGCGCTCGACCCGGCGCTCGACCAGCTCATGGGCAAGCACGGCCTCGCCTTCGACCAGGCGCGCAGCTTCACCTTCGCCGATCTGGCCGCCCTGCCCGCGATCGAGATCCGCCCCACACTGGAATACGACGCCCGCGTGCATGCGCTGCGCGGCCCGCTGCTCGCCACCGTGCTCGAGCACGCCGGCGCCCCGACGGGCGAGGCCACGACGCTGGCGCTGCGCGCCTTCGACGGCTACACCGTCGAGCTCGACGCCGCCGACCTGCGCCGCCTGTCGCCGATCATCGCCACCCACCTCGACGGCGCGCCGCTGCCGCTCGGCGGCCTCGGCCCGCTGTGGGCCGTGCATGACGCCGACCGCATCCCCGAGCTCGCCGCCCGGCCGCTCGCCGAACGTTTCGCTCAGTGCCCGTGGGGCCTATATTCGGTGCATGTCGGCGCCGCTGGCGGGCGCTGACCCACCCCATCGAACGCAAGGAGACGCCCATGCTGGTCAAGCGAAGCAGCGAACGCGAATGGACGCCGTCCGGTTTTCCGGGCATCGAACGCAGCCTGTTCCGCAACAACGACGCCGGCGGACGCTCGTCGGTGGTCCGCCTCGCGGCCGGCAGCCGCTTCCCGCGCCATAGCCACCAGGGCACCGAGGAGGTGCTGGTGCTCGCCGGCAGCGTGCGCATCGCGGAGGAGGATCTGCTGGCGGGGGATTACCTGTTCACCGAGGCGGGCGAGGAGCACGACGTGCTGGCGCTGACGGACGCGATCATCTTCGTGTCGTCGCAGAAGGGGACGCCGATCGTGGAGTGAGGGGGTGGCGCGATGATCTTGCTTCATGCCTTCATCAAGAGGTCCCAGGCCACACCAGCCGACGATCTGGATGTGGCCAAGCGTCGTCTGCAACAACTGAGGAGTGGCGCATGAACACCCACATTGGTAGCCGTTTTGATGACTTTCTGGCTGAAGAGGCCATCCTCGAGGAAACCACCGCTGTGGCCATCAAGCGCGTCGTGGCCTGGCAGATCGCGCAGGAAATGAAGGCGCAGCATCTGACCAAGACCGCCCTCGCCGCGAAGATGCATACCAGCCGGGCGGCGCTCAATCGGTTGCTGGATGAGACCGACACCAGCCTCACGCTGACAACGCTCACCAGTGCAGCGAAGGCGCTCGGCAAGAATCTCCGTATCGAGCTGGCCTGACCCATGATTCCTTGAACAGCGTCGTCTGTCCGGAAAAGGCCGAGGCTCGAACGGGGTGGGAGACCTTCGATTCTCACGGGTGGGGAAAATTGCGCCGCCTTGACAGCTTGATGGCAAACTATGCCATTACTTGACATTACCTGGAGCACGCCATGTCCCTCAACGTCTCCTTACCCCCAGAGCTGGAAAACCGGGTCCGCCAGCACGTGGAGTCTGGCCTCTACAGCTCCGCGAGTGAAGTCATCCGCGAAGCATTGCGATTGTTCGAGGCCTACCAGGACGTCCAGGCGGCGAACCTGGCCAGCCTGAAAGCCGACATCGCCCAAGGCGTCGCCGACATCGAGGCGGGCCGGGTGCGCGAGCTCGACATGAACGAAATCAAGCAACGCGGCCGGGCAACTCTGGCTGCTCGGCGACCGGCGTAGCGACGGCGTGAGCAAGGTTCGTCATTCCGCCAGTGCGGAAAACGATTTGCTCGAGGCTTGGCTGTTCATCGCCGAAGACAGCGTCGAGGCCGCCGACCGCTTACTCGATCAGATCCGGGCCGATTCGCGAACGCTGCTCTTGCAGCCGAAAATGGGCCGGACTCGGGACCAACTGGCAGTCGGCCTGCGCAGTTGGCCGACGTCGACGCCCTACGTTCTGTTCTATTTCGTCGAGGACGATGGCATCACCGTTGCGCGGATCCTTCACCACGCGCGGGATGTCCCCGCGATCTGGAACTGGCCAAGGCGTTGAGGACACGCGGCAAGCGCCATGCGGTGCAAAGCGCCGATGTAGCGCAGGCGCTTGGCTGGCCGCTGATCGCTAATCGCCGGAAACAAGCGCCAAACATCATGCGGGCACGATCGACGGCGTGGTCGAAAGTCGCACGCCGAGTTGCTCGATAGCTCCATCCGCGCAGGCTGGCCGCACGCTGCAACGTCCAGCGCGGCTGCCCATGCCGCTCCGGCAGTCAGCCGCCGAACTTGACGGAACCGCCCTTCTCCCCCCGGGAAACCGGCGATAATCGCGCCCACTTCACTCAGCGCACCGCTCCAGCCTCCCCCATGGAAATCAAGGTCAACTTCCTCGACAAGCTTCGTCTCGAAGCCAAGTTCGACGACTTCACGGTCATCGCCGATCAGCCCATCCGCTACAAGGGCGACGGCTCGGCGCCCGGTCCGTTCGATTACTTCCTGGCTTCGTCGGCGCTGTGCGCGGCCTACTTCGTGAAGCTGTACTGCGACACGCGCAACATCCCCACCGACAACATCCGCCTGTCGCAGAACAACATCGTCGATCCGGAGAACCGCTACAAGCAGATCTTCAAGATCCAGATCGAGCTGCCGGCCGACATCTCCGACAAGGACCGTCAGGGCATCCTGCGCTCGATCGAGCGTTGCACCGTGAAGAAGGTGGTGCAGACCGGGCCGGAGTTCGTGATCGAGGAAGTGGAGAACCTGGATGCTGACGCCCAGGCCCTGCTGACGCTGAATCCGGATCCGGACGCGCACACCTACATCCTGGGCAAGGATCTGCCGCTGGAGCAGACGATCGCCAACATGTCGAAGGTGCTGGCGGACCTGGGCATCAAGATCGAGATCGCGTCGTGGCGCAATCTGGTGCCCAACGTGTGGTCGCTGCACATCCGCGACGCGCATTCGCCGATGTGCTTCACCAACGGCAAGGGCGCGAGCAAGGAGAGCGCGCTGGCGTCGGCCCTGGGCGAATACATCGAGCGGCTCAATTTCAACCACTTCTACAACGACCAGTTCTGGGGCGAGGACATCGCCAACGCGCCCTTCGTGCATTACCCGAACGAGCGCTGGTTCAAGCCCGGCCGCAAGGACGCGCTGCCGGCCGGACTGCTCGACGAGCACTGCCTGCGCATCTACGACCCCGAGGGCGAGCTGCGCGCCTCGCATCTGTACGACACCAACTCGGGCAACACCGGGCGCGGCATCTGCGCCCTGCCCTATGTGCGCCAGTCCGACGGCGCGGTGGTGTATTTCCCGACCAACCTCACCGACAACCTCTTCCTCAGCAACGGCATGAGCGCCGGCAACACGCTGGCCGAGGCGAAGGTGCAATGCCTGTCGGAGATCTTCGAGCGCGCGGTGAAGCGCGAGATCATCGAAGGCGAGATCGCGCTGCCCGATGTGCCGCCGGAAGTGCTGGCGAAGTATCCCGGCATCGTCGCCGGCATCGAGGAGCTGGAGCGGCAGGGTTTCCCGGTGCTGGTGAAGGATGCGTCGCTGGGCGGGGTGTATCCGGTGATGTGCGTCACCCTGATGAACCCGCGCACGGGCGGCGTGTTCGTGTCGTTCGGCGCGCACCCGAGCATGGAGGTGGCGCTCGAGCGCAGCCTCACCGAATTGCTGCAGGGGCGCAGCTTCGAGGGCCTGAACGACCTGCCGCCGCCGACCTTCGAGACCGCCGTCGTCACCGACCCGCACAACTACGTCGAGCACTTCATCGATTCCAGCGGCGTGGTGTCGTGGCGCTTCTTCAGCGCGCGCGCCGATCACGACTTCGTCGAATGGGATTTCTCCGGCCACGGCGAGAATTCCAACGCCGACGAAGCCGCGACCCTGTTCGGCATCCTCGCCGACATGGGCAAGGAGGCCTACATGGCGGTGCACGACCAGCTCGGCGCCATCGCCTGCCGCATCCTGGTGCCGGGCTATTCCGAGGTCTATCCGGTGGACGACCTGGTCTGGGACAACACCAACAAGGCGCTGCGCTTCCGCGACGACATCCTGAACCTGCACCGCCTCGATGACGACGCGCTGGAAGCCCTGCTCGATCGCCTGGAAGAGAGCGAGCTCGACGATTACACCGACATCATCACGCTGATCGGCATCGAGTTCGATGAGAACACGGTGTGGGGCCAGCTGACGATTCTGGAACTGAAGCTGCTGATCCACCTCGCCCTGCAGCAGTTCGAGGAGGCGAAGGAGCGCGTCGAGGCCTTGCTGCAGTACAACGAGAACACGGTCGAGCGCGTGCTGTTCTACCAGGCCTTGAACGTGGTGCTGGAGGTGGTGCTGGACGACGAGCTGGAGCTGGACGACTACGTCGCCAACTTCCGCCGCATGTTCGGCAACGCGCGCATGGACGCGGTGCTGGGGTCGGTGGACGGCAGCGTGCGCTTCCACGGCCTGACGCCGACGAGCATGAAGCTCGAAGGGCTGGACCGCCACCAGCGGCTGATCGACAGCTACCGGAAGCTGCACGCGGCGCGGGCGAGGGTGGCGGGCTGAGCCGGGTGGTCGTGTAGCGATTGCCTGCCTGCACGCCTCGCTTCACAACCCGGGGGGAGACCACGATCGACACGCTGCTTTCCTGCACCGTTCCGCTGCCTCCCGCCTACCGACCTGGCGACATTCTCGCCTTCCACCGACGCGACCCGCATGCAGTCGCCGAGTCGGCGAGTGACACGGCCTTGCGCAAGGGCCTGGTCTGGAACGGCCGTCCAGCGTGCCTGGAACTGCACTTCCAGCCGCTGCGAGCAGAAGCCGCATTGATGATCAACGGTGCTGCCGACGCCGAATGCGCGGCGCGCCTCGAAGCCATGGTGCAGCGCATGCTCGGCCTGACCCAGGACATCGAGACCTTCGAACGCCAGCATCGCCATCACCCGCAAGTCGGCGCCCTCATCGCCCGGCAGGCGGGCTTGCGCGTGGCGGTTGCGGCGACGCCGTTCGAGGCCCTGACCTGGGCAGTGACCGGGCAGCAGATCAGCCTGGGCGCGGCGGTTTCGCTGCGGCGCAAACTGATCATGGCGGCGGGCGGGCGCCACACCTGCGGCCTCATGTGTTACCCGGACGCAGACCGGGTCGCCACGCTGACGGTGGACGACCTGCGCGCGGCAGGCTTTTCCGCGGCCAAGGCGAACACCCTGCTCACCCTCGCCCGCCTGGTGGCGGATGGCGGGCTGCCGCTCGACGCGTGGCTTCAGACGCCTCCGGTCGACGACATCCGCGAGCGGCTGTTGAGCGTGCGCGGCGTCGGTCCGTGGACGGTCGATTACACCCTGCTGCGCGGCTTCGGCTGGATGGACGGTTCGCTGCATGGCGATGCGGCCGTGCGACGGAGCCTGCAGACGCTGCTCGGCGCGCCGGAGCGGCTCAGCGAGAGCGATGCGCGCGCCTGGCTCGCCGCGTTCTCGCCGTGGCGCGCGCTGGTCGCTGCACACCTGTGGGCGGCGCAGCATTCCGCCGCACTGTGAATTCGTGGCTGCGTTTGCTCGATCACCACGCTCGCCGATGGGACATGCCTTCTCAGGAACACCCCTGGCGCTCATGGCCATCTTGAATCCGCGCCGCCATCGGCTATGTTCAGTGCATCAGCGGACATTTGGCGCGGTGACGACGATTATCTCGACTGCCGCGACGCCTGACGTTACGACTGATTCAAGACGGTTCACATGAACACCCGGGGCAAGACCATGCGACGTCTACTGGTTGCTGCGTTGATGCTGGCGATGACCTTGCCGGCCTTGGCGCAGAACGCCACGCCCGCTAAAGCGGGGGAAACGGTCGTGATCCTCGGTTACCGGATCCCGGCGCCCGTCAAGGTCGACGAACCGGTGGAATGGGTGACGGTACGGAAGTATGTGCCCGCCGCCCTCTACGACAGACCGACGGCGGCGATGACTGCGCGTGAGATCTTCAGCGAGCTCGACAGGCGCCTGAAAGCGAAGATGCGCGAGTATGAACTTGCGCTCAGCGCACTGGCCGTTGCCCGAGCGGGTGACTATCCCGACCGGTCTCGGGAAGATGTCGAGATGATTCTGGCCGACCATTTCGTCACTGGCGCGGGGGAGAGCATCTCGCCGGATGTGCAAAGGCTCGCCCATGAATACGCTGCCTTGCTGTATCTACACTTGGCTTTCGAGACCGAACTCGGTCGGAGCGAGTGAGGGTGGTTGTCGCCCGACTCATGCGACCAAGCGCTACATATCTTCAGCATCTGCGTGGTCGCGTCAGCCCGTCGTCTAGAACCCGGCTTCCCTCTGGTGCCTTACCGTCAATATCGTGACCTGGTCGCCATCGAATCGGTAGCGAACCACATAACCAGAATCACCGAACTGTATCGGCCAGTCGCGGAACGCCTCCTCCATATCCTCGACCACCCGCCCCACCTGCGGATGACCCGCCAGGATGCTCACGCCTTCACGAATCGCCCTCACCGCGCGTTGGGCTGCCGCAGGGTTCTTCGTCACCAGAAAACGATACAAGCGCTGGACATTGGCCAGCGCCGGCTCCGACCAGATCAGGCGAGGCATCAGATGTGCGCTCGGGGTGGCTCGACGTCGTTACCGGCCTCGAGTTCGGCAAGCCAGGCATCCGCCTCAGCGCCGGTCACATGCAGGCCAGTGCTCTGAAAATGCTCCCAGGCGTCGAGCGCTTCCTGGCGGAAGGCCTCGCGCTGCTCCTCACGCGTCACGTACTGCTCGATAGCCTCGCGCATCAACCAGTGCACCGGGCGACGGCGCTGATCGGCCAGGCTGCGAACGCGTGCCTTAAGGGGTTCATCAAGACGAACCGAAACAGGGGTCGTAGCCATGAGTAATCTCCTGTATTACACCTGACTGCAGTATAGCCTTTGTTTGCGCATGGACCTTGTCCGGTGGACATGCTACGGAAACCGCCCGCCCTCGCCGAAGTACTCCACCAACCTGTCGAACACCAGCCGTATCCGCGCCGCCACCGGGCCGCGCTGCGGACGGTACACCGACAGGCTCCACGGCTCGGGCGCCAGTTCGGGCAGCACCTCGACCAGCCGCCCCGCGCGCAGGTGCGGCGCGGCCAGGTAGGCGGTGAGCTGGCCGAAGCCGACGCCGGCGAGCACCGCCTCGGCCTCGGCGCCGGTGTCGTCGGTGGCGAAGGTGGGCGAGCGCGGCAGCCACTGCTGGCCGCCGGCCAGGAACCACGCCCAGGGTCGTCCGGTGTTGGGGTCGATGGCGACGGTGGTGGGACGCTCGGCCAGGTCCTGCAGCGTGTGCGGTGCGCCGCAGCGCGCGAGCAGCTCGGGCGCTGCGACGATGTGGAAGGACACGCTCGACACCGCGCGCGCGACGAAGCGGCTGTCGCGCAGCACGCCGACGCGGATGCCGATGTCGATCTGCTCATCGACCACGTCGGCGAACTGGTCGGAGGAGCGCAGGTCGAGTTGCAGCCCGGGATGCTCCGCGCACAGTTCGGCGAGCACCCGCATCAGGCCATGGCGGCCGAGCGCGCGCGGCGCGGTGATGCGCACCAGGCCGGCGAGCTCGCTGGCGCGCGCCTGCTCGGCGCCCTGGAAGATCGCATCCACGCCCTGCAGGCTCAGCCGCGCGCGCGCAGCGAGCTGTTCGCCGAATTCGGTGATGCGGTTGTGGCGGGTGTTGCGGTGGAAGAGCAGCTCGCCGACGTGGTCTTCAAGCTCCTTCACCGCGCGCGTGACTGCCTGCGGCGAGACGCCCAGGCGGGTGGCGGCTTCCTTGAAGTTGCGCGACTCGGCGGCGGTGCAGAAGATGCGCAGCATTTCGAGGCGGTTCAGCATTGGGTACTCCTGACGAGGCGGGAAGGGGATGGCCGATTATTCCAGTTATTGGAAGCATGAAATCTAGAATTATTCATTTATCGGATTTAGCGCGCTCGGGATACTGCGTGGGTCGCGGGCCTCGCGCTCGCTTGCCACCAGGATTCCTGCCATGACCATCAAATCCCGCGCCGCCGTGGCCTTTGCCGCCAACCAGCCCCTGCAGATCGTCGAAGTGGATGTCGAACCGCCCAGGAAGGGCGAGGTGCTTGTGCGCATCGTCGCCACCGGCGTGTGCCACACCGACGCCTTCACGCTGTCGGGCGACGACCCCGAGGGCATCTTCCCCGCCATCCTCGGCCACGAGGGCGGCGGCATCGTCGAGGCGGTGGGCGAAGGCGTGACCTCGCTCGAGGTCGGCGACCACGTGATCCCGCTGTACACCGCCGAATGCCGCGAGTGCAAGTTCTGCAAGTCGGGCAAGACCAACCTGTGCCAGGCCGTGCGCGCCACCCAGGGCAAGGGCCTGATGCCCGACGGCACCACCCGCTTCTCGTACCAGGGCCAGCCGATCTACCACTACATGGGCACCTCGACCTTCTCGGAATACACCGTGGTGCCCGAGATCTCGCTCGCCAAGATCGACAAGGACGCGCCGCTCGACAAGGTCTGCCTGCTCGGCTGCGGCGTCACCACCGGCATCGGCGCGGTGCTAAACACCGCCAAGGTGGAAGAAGGCGCCAGCGTCGCCATCTTCGGCCTGGGCGGCATCGGCCTGGCGGCGATCATCGGCGCCAAGATGGCCAAGGCCGGGCGCATCATCGCGGTCGACATCAACCCGGCCAAGTTCGACATCGCCCGCGAGCTGGGCGCCACCGACTTCGTCAATCCGAAGGACTACGACAAGCCGATCCAGGATGTGATCGTCGAGCTGACCGACGGCGGCGTGGATTACTCCTTCGAGTGCGTGGGCAACGTCAAGCTGATGCGCGCCGCGCTCGAGTGCTGCCACAAGGGCTGGGGCGAATCGACCATCATCGGCGTGGCCGGCGCGGGGCAGGAGATCAGCACCCGCCCGTTCCAGCTCGTCACCGGCCGCGTGTGGCGCGGCAGCGCCTTCGGCGGCGTCAAGGGCCGCACCGAACTGCCGAGCTACGTGCAAAAGGCGCAGAAGGGCGAGATCCCGCTCGACACCTTCATCACCCACAACATGCCGCTCGAGGACATCAACCAGGCCTTCGACCTGATGCATGAGGGCAAGAGCATTCGCACGGTGATCCATTTCTGATCCGCTCCCACAGGATCTGCCCCCACAAGGCCGGCACGGCCCGTCCCGCGCATGGCTGGGAGCGATTGACATGCCGCACTCCCGCCCCTTCGAACACCCTGGAGACCCACCCGTGAGCCTTGAAATCCTCAGCACCCAGAAGAGCTTCGGCGGCTGGCACAAGCGCGTCCGCCATCACTCGAACGTGCTCGGCTGCGACATGGTGTTCGCGGTCTACCTGCCGCCCCAGACCGAGCAACCCGGCGCCCGCCTGCCGGTGCTGTACTGGCTGTCGGGGCTCACCTGCACCGACGAGAACTTCATGCAGAAGGCCGCCGCGCAGCGCATGGCGGCCGAGCTCGGCCTCATCATCGTCGCCCCCGACACCAGCCCGCGTGGCGCCGAGGTGCCGGGCGACCCGGACGGCGCCTGGGACTTCGGCCACGGCGCCGGCTTCTATGTGAACGCCACCCAGGCACCGTGGTCGCGCCACTACCGCATGCACGACTACATGGTCGAGGAGCTTCCGGCGCTGGTCGAGGCCAACTTCCCCGCCTCCGACCGCCGCGGCATCAGCGGCCACTCCATGGGCGGCCACGGCGCGCTGGTGTGCGCGCTGCGCAACCCGGGGCGCTACCGCTCGGTGTCGGCCTTCGCGCCGATCACCAATCCGATGAACTGCCCCTGGGGCGAAAAGGCCTTCTCGCGCTACCTCGGCGAGGACCGCGCGCAGTGGCGCGAGTGGGATGCGTGCGCGCTGATCGCGCAGGCCACCGAGCGCCTGCCGCTGCTGGTCGACCAGGGCGAAGCGGACGGCTTCCTCGCCGAGCAGCTCAAGCCCGAGGCCCTGCGCTCGGCCGCTGAAGCCGCCGGCCACCCGCTGACGCTGCGCCTGCAGCCGGGCTACGACCACAGCTATTACTTCATCGCCAGCTTCATCGAGGATCATTTGCGGCATCACGGACAGGCGCTGGCGGGGTAGTGACGGCCGCCGCAGACAGGCAACTACCGCGCAGGAGAGCGAACTCTCGTCAATTCAGCTCTTCGTATTGAACGAGGCTTCCCGCTGGTGCCGCACGGCTAGGATCGTGATCTGGTCACCGGTGAGTCGGTAGCGGACCACATAGCCACTGTCGCCAAAGGATATGGGCCAGTCGCGGAATGCTTCGTCCATGTCCTCGACCATGCGCCCCACCTGAGGATGGGCCGCAAGGATGCCTACGCCCTCACGGATGGCCTTGACCGCGCGTTGGCCTGCGGCCGGGTTCTTCACCGCCAGGAAGCGATACAGGCGCTGAACACTGGCCAGCGCCTGCTCCGACCAGATCAGGCGAGGCATCAGCGGTGGACTCGGGGCGGCTCGACATCGCTTCCCGCCTCAAGCTCAGCCAACCACGCGTCTGCCTCTTCACCGGTCACATGCAGGCCGGTGCTCTGATAGTGCGCCCAGGCATCGAGCGCTTCCTTACGGAACGCCTCCCGCTGTTCCTCTCGCTCCACATACTGCTCGATGGCTTCGCGCATCAACCAATGCACCGGGCGACGGCGCTGGTCAGCCAGACTCCGAACACGCGCCTTGAGCGGCTCATCCAGGCGGACCGAAACCGGGGTCGTAGCCATGAGTAGCCTCCTGTATTACATTTGACTTCAGTATAGCTCTAGCGAGCACTCCAGCGCACAAGCCGGCTCGGCGACGTCCTTCGCTACGCGAACGGATTGAGGACATCCACCCCGAGCGCCCGGAGTTCCGCGACATTGCCGCGCACGGGAACGAGTTCTTCGGTGCGGGCCTCGTCCTCCAGCAGCAAGGCCTTGAGCGAGGGCCGCGCCGCCGCCTGCAGGCGGCGCCACTCCTGCACCGGAATCAACCTAAAAGCCTCAGTTACCCCACGCCGTTTGCATGATCAGTCAGCAAGCGGGGCGTCTGGGACGGCCCGATGGCCGCAAGGGTGCGCTTGAGATGCTCG
>JAANMX010000658.1_pt1 | contig 44418 bp, 35 predicted proteins | sample 7279681 | NCBI WGS metagenome assembly JAANMX01 (sample SAMN14094542, study PRJNA606508) | bioreactor metagenome | isolation source: A lab-scale SPAN reactor treating ammonium-rich wastewater day 351 | place: Ireland: Galway | collected 2018-01-01
ACAGATAGTCCTCGCTGCCCAGCAGCCCTGTATCGAGGAACGCGGCAGCGAAAGCGCGGTTGGCGGAGAGATCTTCAGCCACATCTGCCACATTGGCCATGGCGTTGGCCCGCTGCAAGGGTGGGAAGGTGCCGTGCAGCGCCCCCACCACATCCACCGTGCCCTTGCCGGCCTGCGCTTCCGCCAGCACCAGGTCAAGCAGCGGCCCCTCTTCCGAGCCGGTGACATCGAAGCCTGCTTTCTTGAGGATGGCGCGGAACTTCTCCTGCTCCTCCACCGGCACGAACTGGGTGGAGAAGAAGGTGACGTTGACCGGGGCGGCTGTCAGGGCCGAGGCCGGAGCCTTCACCTGGCAGGGGCCATCGGAAGAGGGATCGGGCGCCCAGCAGGCGGCGCCGGTCTCGTTCATCAGCGCTTGCAGATTGGCGGCCTCTTCGGTCAGGGCAGTGGCGATCTGTTCGCCGTTGAGCACCACGCGGTCGAAGGCGTTGCGGAAGATCTGGTTGATCTCGCCCCCGCGGGCGCCCAGACCCACCGGCAGCAGGGCCGGCAGGGCATCGGCGGCGTTGGCCTGCGCGCTGACCGCGGCCAGTTCGATGGCAATGCCAGGCGGCAGATCCGAGGTATCCACCCCGCCCACCACCGGGAAGAAGCCCATATCCTTGAGGACGCGGGCCTGCACAGCCGGCGAAGTCAGATAATCGATCGCCTGCATCGCCGCTTCCGGGTTGGGCGCGGTCTTGGGGATGCCCAGGCCGACGATGACCGGCATGAAGCCGCGTCCCGCCGGGCCAGAAGGCGCAGGGAAGGCCACGAAGTCATCCGGCTTCTCGTTGAAGGCGTTCAGCAGGCGGGCCGTGTGATCGAAGGCGACCCACACCTCGCCCGCCAGCAGCGGCTCTTGCATGAAGCTGTAGCTGATCGACTGCGGGTGCACGTAGGGCCACAGGTCGTCACGCATCCACCGCAGCATGTCGGCGGCCTCGTTGCTCTGGAAGTTGCTGACCATGCCGCCGGTGAAGGAGGGCCACATGTAGCCTTGCAAGAAGCGATGGAAGAGTCCGGCCTGGGGCAAGCCGCAGCGCGCCTCGCCCGTGGCGTCGACGATCGCCTTGCACCACTCGCCGAACTGCTGCCAGGTGAGGTTGTTCAGATCCGCCCCGGCAGGCAGGTATGGCAGGGCATCCTGGTGCGCGGCCATGATGTAGGTGGCCTGCATCCAGGGCACGTAGTACAGATAGTCCTCGCTGCCCAGCAGGCCCGTTCCCAGGAAGGCTGGGGCGAAGGAGCGGTTGGCGGAGAGGTCTTCGGCCACATCTGCCACATTGGCCATGGCATTGGCCCGCTGCAAGGGTGGGAAGGTGCCGTGCAGCGCCCCCACCACATCCACCGTGCCCTTGCCGGCCTGCGCTTCCGCTGTCACCAGATCCAACAGCGGGCCTTCCTCCGAGCCGGTGAAGTCGAAACCACCGTCGGCCAGGATGGCGCGGAATTTCGCGGCCTCCTCCACCGGCACGAACTGGGTGGAGAAGAAGACCAGGCTGGACATGTCCACGGCAGGGGCCGCGGTTGGTTCAGGCGCTTGGGTCGGTTCGGGCGCGGTGGTTGGCGCCGGCGCGGTAGTGGCAGCGGGGGGAGCGGGAGCCGTAGTCGGCGCGGGTTGCGTCGTGCCTGCGCAGGCGGCCAGCGCCAGGGCCAGGATCAGCAAGAACGCAAGGAAAAGCGTGTTTCGTTTCATGAGTCTCCTCCGAGAAAAGCAAATAGGTGGGTTTGAGATAGGAATGGATACAGATTTTCTTCTGCGGTCATGCAAAGGCTGATTACCTCCTTTTTTTCTTTCAGGGCGTGCGCCAAGGGGTCAGGCGCCGGCTGGGGGCGCTTAGGCGGCGCCGCAGGAGCGCCGCACCACCAAGCGCGGCTCCAGCAACACCTGGCTCGGCTGCGGGACGCGGCCGGCGATGATCGCCAGCAGCATATCGACCAGCATGGCGCCGATCTCGTAGATCGGTTGGTGCAGGGTGGTGAGGGGCGGGTGCGAATGCTCGGCCATGGGGATGTCGTCGAAGCCGGTGATGGCGATGTCCTGCCCCACAATGAGACCACGGCTTTGAGCCGCGCTCATGGCGCCCAAGGCCATCAAGTCGTTGCCGGCCACAATGGCCTGTGGCCGCGCCGCGCGGTCGAGCAGGCTTCCGGCGTCACGGAAGCCCCCGCGTTGGGTCAGGTCCCCTGCGATGATATCTGTCGGACGCAGAGGGATGTCGTGGGCGAGCAGTCCCTGGCGCAGCCCCTCCAGTCGGTAGTGCGCAAACATCAACTCCTGCGGCGGGGTGAGATAGGCAAAATGGCGCCCGCCCAGCGAAACCAGATGGTCGGCGACCAAACGCATGCCCAAGACGCCATCTTCATCCACAAAAGGAAAGTCGAGCACGCCTTCGGTGCGCCCAAAGGCCACAAAAGGGGCCTTGGCCCGCCGCAGATACTCGATGCGCTCATCCTGGCGGCGGGTGCGCACGATGATGAAGCCATCCACCTGCCGACCTTGCACCTTGCGGCGATAGGCCTGCAACTCATTCGGGCCTGGCGCCTGGGTCGAGACCAGCAGGTCGAAGCCATCGCGGGCGGCCCGGTTGCCGACGCCGGCCAAAAACTCGCTGAAGAAAGGATCGGAAAAGCGGGGGCCAAAGGTGGGGAGGATGAGGCCGATGGTATCGGAGCGTTGCTTTTGCAGCCGCTGCGCCAGCCGGTTCGGTTCATAGCCCAGTTCCTCCGCCACCTGGCGCACCAATGCCTTGGTCTGCGCCGAGACATCATCATAGCCATGCAGAGCGCGCGAAACCGTTGTCACCGACTTGCCGGTGCGTTCGGCAATATCCTTGATCGTGGCGGGCATGGCATCGCTCCCCTTATGACAATGCTTGCAGGTGCGCAAGCTGCGAAGCGGCAACACGTTTCCAAAACGTTTTGGAAACGTTGTCATTCTAAACCAAAACGTTTTGGTTGTCAATAGAGATCGCGAACGCGCGTTGGTTTTCGGGCGCGTTGCGCGGCTGTGCTACAATGCCTGCCAGTCTTTTTCATCTTGCGAGGATCTCTTCCCTTGAAACGATTGCAGTTCTGGGTGGGCGTAGCCATCAGCGTGCTCTTTTTGTGGTGGGCGCTGCGCGAGTTGCAGCTGGCCGATGTGTGGGCGGCGCTGCGCACGGCTCGCTATGCCTGGCTGCTGCCCGGCGTGCTCGTCTACTTCTTCGGCGTGTGGGCGCGCACCTGGCGCTGGCACTACATGCTGCGTCCCTTCAAACAAGTGCCGCTGCGCCGCCTTTTCCCGGTGGTGACGATCGGCTACATGGGCAACAACATCTACCCCCTGCGCGCCGGCGAGGTGATCCGCTCCTACGTGCTGAAGAAAAAGGAAGGCATCCCCATCAGCGGCAGCCTGGCCACGGTGCTGGTCGAGCGCATCTTCGACGGCCTGGTGATGCTGCTGTTCGTGTTCGTGGCCCTGCCTTTCACCGAAAGCATCCCCAACGTCTACCGCAATTGGGTGACGGGATTCAGCGTCGCCTTCCTGGCCGCGCTTATCCTCTTCATCCTGCTGGCGGCGCGGCCGGCGCTCACCCGCCGCCTGTATGACTGGACGGCGCAGCGGCTGCTGCCCGCCCGCCTCCGGCCCCGGTTCGGCGATCTGTTCGATCGCTTCATGTACGGGCTGGCCTCGCTGCGCAGCGGCCGCGATGTGTTGATGATCTTCGCCACCTCGGTGGTGGTGTGGCTGGCCGAGACGGTGAAATACTGGTTTGTCATGCACGCCTTCGATTTCGAGGTCTCCTTTCTGGTGCTGATGCTGATGAACGGCATTGTCAACCTCTTCACCAGCCTGCCCGCCGCGCCCGGTTATGTCGGCACTTTCGACGCGCCCGGCATCGAGATCCTGGAGGTGGTCGGCGGGGTCAATCGTCAGGTGGCCACGGCCTACACCCTGGTGCTGCACGCGGCTCTGTGGTTGCCGATTACCGCGCTCGGCGCGTATTATTTCTATCGCGAACGCCTGCGCTGGAGTGATTTCGAACAGGCCAACCGCGAGGTTAGTGGGCAGTAGGCAGTGGTCAGTATTCAGTATTCAGTGGTCAGTTGACGCATTTTGTGCATTTCACGTACTTTGTAACTACAAATAATATCTAATATCTAATATCTAATATCTAATATCCAATATCCTTCTCATCAGGAGTAACATCTTATCATGAAGAATATCTGCGTACTCGGCGCTGGGTATGTTGGGCTGGTGACAGCGGCTTGTTTTGCCGATCTGGGCAATAAAGTCACCTGCATCGACATCGATCAGGCCAAGATCGACGCCCTGAACAACGGCGATGTACCCATCTACGAGCCGGGTCTGGCCGAACTGATCCAGCGCAACCGGGCCGCGGGCCGACTCCTCTTCACCATCAGCTACGCCGCAGGGCTGGCCGAGGCCGAATTCGTCTTCGTCGCTGTGGGCACGCCCTCTGGCTACGACGGCGAGGCCGACCTGCAATATGTGCGCATGGCCGCCGAATCCCTGGCCGATGCCATGGATCACCCCCTGATCATCATCAACAAATCCACCGTGCCCGTGGGCACCGGCGACTGGGTGGCCGACATCATCAGCAAACGCCAGCAAGACCCCGTACCCTTCTACGTGGTCTCCAACCCCGAATTCCTGCGCGAAGGCTCGGCCATCTACGATTTCATGAACCCCGACCGGGTGGTGCTCGGCTCGCTGCACCCCGAAGCCGCCGAAAAAGTGGCGCAACTGCATCTGCCCCTGCGCACCACCATCCAGATCACCGATCTGCGCACCGCCGAGATGATCAAATACGCGTCCAACGCCTTTCTGGCCACGCGCATCAGCTTCATCAACGAGATCGCCACGATCTGCGAACGCCTGGGCGCGGATGTAAAGGAAGTAGCCGTGGGCATGGGCTACGACAAGCGCATCGGCCCCTATTTTCTGGATGCCGGCCTGGGCTTCGGCGGCTCCTGCTTCCCCAAAGATGTGCGGGCGCTGGAGCACATGGCCCTGATCCACGGCGCTCACCCCTCCCTGCTGCGGGCCGTGCTCGACATCAACCAGCACCAGCGCCGCCAGATCGTGGTCAAGCTGCGCAGCCTGCTGGATGGCCTGAACGAACGCCGCGTGGGCATGCTGGGCCTCTCCTTCAAACCCAATACCGACGACATGCGCGAAGCGCCCTCGGTGGACATCGTGCGCCAGTTGCTGCGCGAAGGCGCGCAGGTGCAGGCCTATGACCCCGTGTCCATGTCCGTCGCCGCCCGTCTCCTCCCCGCTGTGCGCCTGACCGAGAGCGCGTACGAGGCCGCCGAGGGCGCCGACGCCCTGGTGCTGATCACCGAGTGGAACGAATTCCGCCACCTGGACATGGCCCGCGTGCGCAAAGCCATGCGCGGCGCTGTGCTCGTGGATGGCCGCAACATCTGGGACCCGCAGGAAATGGCGGCGTTGGGCTTCAGTTACGCCGGCGTCGGCCGCGGCCCCAGGATCAACGGTCATTGAGCGCCCACCCATGCGCACCGGCGTCGATCTGATCGAGATCAGCCGCATCGGCCAGACCCTGGCGGAGCATGGCGAGCGCTTCCAGCGCCGCGTCTTCACCGCGGCGGAATGGCGTCTCTGCGGCGGACGGCCTGCGGCCCTGGCCGGACGCTGGGCCGCCAAAGAAGCTGCGGCCAAAGCCCTGGGCTGCGGCATCGGCGATGTGGCCTGGCTCGAGATCGAGATCCTGAATGACGCCCGCGGCGCGCCCATCCTGCGCCTGCACGGGGCCGCTGCCCGCCTCGCCGCCGAACTCGGCCTCGATCAGTGGACGATCAGCCTTTCCCACAGCCGCGATCTGGCCATTGCCCTCGTCATCGCCTATTAGAATAATGCGTAAAACGTAAAACGTGGCACGCATTACGTTTTACGTTTTACGCAATCCCCTAAATGCCAGCGCCCCCCGGCAACGAGTTGCCGAGGGGCGCCACACACAGGGAGGGAGATAATTCTCCTGAGTCAAGATACAAGATGCATATTTCAACACCATTACAATCAGCTTGCAGAATCCTGACAGCCCCCGCCCCCCGGAGCGCCACGCCATGACCCGCCCCCTGTTGATGATCCCCGGCCCCATCGAATTCAGCGAAGATGTGCTGGCCGCCATGGCCCAGCCCACCGCCAGCCATGTTGATCCCGCGTTCATCGCCATCTTTGGCCAGGCCCTGACCGATCTGCGCGCGGTTTTCCTGGCCGACGACAGCTACCAGCCCCTGATCCTGGCCGGCTCCGGCACCCTGGCCATGGACACCGCCGCCGCCAACCTGGTGGAAGGGGGCGACCGCGTGCTGGTGGTGGACACCGGCTACTTCTCGCAGCGCATGGCCGCCATCTGCCGGCGCTACGGGGGCATCGTCGATCTGCTCAGCGCCCCGCCCGGCGACACGATTTCCGCGGATCAAGTCGCGGCCCAACTGCCACAGGCCGCTTACGCCCTCGTCGCCGTCACCCATGTCGATACTTCCACCGGCGTGCTCACCGATGTGGCCGGCATCAGCGCCGCGGCCAAAGCGGCCGGCGCCCTGGTCATTGTCGATGGCGTCTGCGCCGCCGCCGGCGAGGAGATGCGCCAGCAGGCCTGGGGCGCCGATGTCTACTTCACCGCCTCGCAAAAAGCGATCGGCGTGCCGCCGGGGCTGGCCCTGCTGCTGGCCTCGCCCGCGGCCCTGGGCAAATGGCGGGCGCGCCGGACGCCGGTGGCCAGCTATTACAGCGATTGGGCGGAGTGGCTGCCGATCATGGCCGCGTACGAGGGCCGCCGCCCCGCCTATTTCGCTACCCCCGCTGTCAACCTCATCGTCGCCCTGGGCGTCAGCCTGCGCCGCATCCTGGCCGAGGGCATGGACGACGTCTTCGCCCGCCACCGCCTGCTCGGCGACGCGGTCAAGGCCGGGATCGCGGCCCTGGGCCTGGGCCAGGTGCCCACACAGCCCACCCACGCCGCCCACACCCTCACCTGCCCCCGTTATCCCGCCGGGGTGGATGCCAGCCTGCTGGCCCACGTGCGCGCAGCTGGCGCCATCCTGGCCGGCGGCCTGCACCCGGCCATCCGCAACGACTACTTCCGCATCGGGCACATGGGCGCGGTCACGGCCAACGATGTGCTGGCCACCCTGGCCGCGCTGGAGCGGGGCCTGCGCCGGGCCGGCTACCCCGTCGAACCTGGCCTTGCCCTCGCTGCCGCCCAGGGCGTGATGGTGGGTGGCGCCTAAGCCGCAGCGCCGCCTGCGCCTGCGCACGCGGCTGCCCCTCTATTTGCTGGGCCTGCTGGGCGGCCTGCAACTGATCGTACCCGATAAGATCTGGGCCGCGCTGCTGGTGGGCATGGCCGCCACCCTGGGCGTCGCCTATCTCTGGGCGCGGCAAATGCGCGATCGGGTGCGCATCAGCCGCAGCAGCCGGGGGCAGTGGGTGGTGGCCGGCGACCTGCTGGAAGAAGACTGGCTGCTGCAAAACCACAGCATCCTGCCTGTGCTCTGGGCCGTCGTGCGCGATCACTCCGACATCCCCGGCTATGCCATCGACCGGGTGGCAACGGCCGCGGGCGAGGGGCGCTATACCTGGCGCACCCAGGGCACTTGCACCCAGCGCGGAGTCTTCACCCTCGGCCCCTGCACGGCCAGCCTGGGCGATCCCTTCGGCCTGTTCGAAGTCACACACGATTACCCCGACACCCGCACCCTGCTCGTCTACCCACGGGTGATGAAGCTGCCCGAATTCGATCTGCCGCAGGGCCACACCAGCGGCCGCGCCCGCCGCTCCCGCCGCGCCACCCCCGAGACCCTGCTCGCCAGCCATGTGCGCGGCTACCTCCCCGGCGACAGTCTGCACCTGATCCACTGGCCCAAGAGCGCGCAGCAGGGCCAACTCATGGTCAAACAATTCGATCTGGAGCCGGCCGGGCCGCTGTGGCTGGTGCTCGACCTCGACGCCGCAGTGCAGGCGGGGCAAGATCAGGAAAGCACCCTCGAATATGGCGTCATCCTCGCCGCCTCCCTCGCCGCCAAACACCTCTACGCCGGCCGGGCCGTGGGCCTGATCGCCTACGGCCAGGAGACCTGCCTGCTGCCCCCACAATCTGGGTCGGCCCACCTCTGGCGCATCCTCCCCCCGCTCGCCCACGCCGCGGCCAGCCCCGAGTGGCCCCTGGCCCGCGTGCTGGCGCAGGTCACGCCCGATATCGGGCGTGGGCGCACCCTGCTCGTCATCACCCCGGCCGCCACCGCGGACGCGGGCTGGCCGGGCGAATTGCTGCGCCTGCAACGCCGCGATATCGCGCCCGCCGCCCTCCTCCTCGACGCCGCCTCCTTCGGCGACCCCTCTGCCCCCGCCGCCGATCTGCCGGCGCTGGCCGCGCTGCTGGCCGATCAGGGCATCCCGCACCACATCATCACCAAAGCATACGACTTCCAGCCCCTGATCAAGATCACGCGGCGCCGCCGGGTGCTGAAAACCCTCTCCGGCACCGGCCGCGTCATCGCCGTGGACGTGGAGGAGGAACTGTGATCCGGCTCCTGATCCAGCGGCTGCCGCGCCCACGCGAGGGCTGGGACGCGCGTACGATGCTGGCCATCGTCATCGTCCTGGCCGCGGCCCTCGGCGTGCTGGCCTGGGCCGTGCAAAACGCCGGCTGGACGCGCGGCAGCCCCGGCCTGATCGCGCCCACGCTGCTGGCCATGCTGATCGGCCTCCTCCTCACCCGCCGGCCGCGGCCAGCCTGGCGCACGGCCAGCCTCGCCCTGCTCAGCAGCCTTCTCTTCCTGCCACTGACCGCGGCCCAGGCCTGGCCCCCCCTGCGCCTGCTGTTCGCCAACCTGCGCGGTCTGATGGCGCTGCTGCGCCACCCGCAGGAGCCATTCCCGGCCCTGCCCCTGCCCTTGTGGATGAGCGAACGTCTGGGGCAATGGGCGCAGGATATGGCTGCCTGGGCGCTGGCCGGCCAGCGGGAAGCCAATGATCTGCCCTTTGCCTTCCTGATCTTGCTGTTGCTGTGGCTGGCCGGGCTGTGGGCCGGCTGGCAGACCTTCCGGTATCGCGGCGACTGCAGCGCCGGCGATGCCTGGACGGCGCTGGCGCCCGCGGGCGCAGTTCTGGCCGCCAACAGCTTTTTTACGTTTGCCGGCCTGGGCTGGCTGCTGCTCTTCATGGCCACGCTGCTGACGCTGGCGCTGATCTTGCGCGAAGGCAGCCTGCGCCAGCAGTGGGAGACGCAGCGCATCGACTATTCGCCCGAACTGCGGCTGGAGGTCTATGCCTTCGGCTTGGCCCTGACCCTGGGCATCCTGGCGTTAATGCCGCTGGCCCCCACGCTGCGCCTGCGCCCGCTGCAACGCGCGTTCTGGCGTCTGGTCGAGACGCCCTACACCAGGCTGGAAACGCAACTCGAGACCCTCTTCCCCGCGCTCGACCGCAGCGGCCGCGGCTTGTTGCCGGGCGGGACCTTGGTCGCCGGCGGCCTGCCGCGGGCGCACCTGCTCACGGCCGGGCCTGATCTGCGCCAGCAGGTGATCCTGCACGTGGCTGTGGACGATGCGACCATGCCGGCCGCCAACCTGCGCTGGCGCGGGCTTACCTTCGAGCAGTACAACGGCCGCGGCTGGGATCCGCCGCAGATCGTCGAAATCGCCCGTTTCGGGCCTGGCGAGATGTGGCTGCCGCCGCAGCCAGGCCGCCGCCTCCTGCGCCAGACGATCGAATTCGTGGCGGAGGAGTCGTTCTGGCTGTACGCGGCCGGCGAACCTGTGGCCGCGGATCGCTCCTATCGCGCCCACCTGCGCGGGCCGGGCGATGCGGCGGGCCTGGAAGTGCAGGCCGGCGCGTACATGGTGCTCTCGCAAACGCCGGCGGTGACAGCCGCGGCTCTGGCCGCGGCCGGCCCGCCCCCTGCCGAGATCGCCGCCCGCTATCTGGCCCTGCCCGCGGGCCTGCCCGACCGCGTGCCCGCGCTGGCCCGCGCCCTCACCGCCGACGCGGCCACCCCCTACGATCAGGCCCAGGCTTTGGAAAGTTACCTGCGCCGCTTCCCCTACACCCTGGATCTGCCGGCCCCGCCGCCGGATGTGGATGTGGTGGACTATTTCCTCTTCGAGTTGCAGCAGGGCTATTGCGATTATTACGCCGCCAGCATGGTGGTCTTGGCCCGCAGCCTGGGCCTGCCGGCGCGGCTGGCCGTGGGCTATGCCGCCGGCGTCTACGACCCGGCCCGCGGGCGCTTTACCGTCACCGAGGCGGACGCCCACTCCTGGCCGGAGCTTTATTTCCAGGGCGCTGGTTGGATCCCCTTCGAGCCGACCGCGGCGCAGCCCCGTTTCGATTTCACGCCCGCGCAGACGGCAGAGTCAGCGCCCTTCGATCTGGCGGCGGAGCAGAGGGCGCTGCGCGCCCGCGGGCTGCGCCAGGGGCTGTGGCGGTGGACGATGCCCAAATATCTCAGCGCCGGGCTGCTGGGGGTGTTGCTGTTGGGGGCAGCGGCGCGGCTGCTGTGGGGGGAATGGCGTCTGCGCCGCCGCGCCGCCCATGCCTGGCAGTTGGCTTATCTGCGTTTGCAGCGGTGGGGCCAGCGGCTGCACTTGCCCGCCGCGGCCGGCGACACCCCGCGCGAATACGCGGCCCGCTGGCGCGCCGCGCCCTATCCGCCCCTGGTTGCCGCCATCGACCGGCTGAGCCAGGGCCTGGAGGCCCGCGCCTATGCCCCGCCGGGCCGGCATCCCCCCGAAGCAACGGCGCGACAGCTATGGCGAGGGCTGCGCCCCTGGCTGTGGCGGCTGTGGCTGGCCCGTTGGCGGGGGCGTTGAAGCCTCAGGGATGCCAGGAGCCGAAGCGATCTTCCCCTTTGCTGGTGGTCAGGCGCTGTTTGTTGCTGCCGTCCGCGTCCATCATCAACAATTCCCAATCGAACTGCACCTCGGCGGCGTAGATGATCGCCTCGCCGTGCAGCGCCCACAGGGGGACGCCCTCATTGATCGTCTCCTCGGTCAGACGCAGCAGATCATCCCCGTCGGGGCTGATGGTGTAGATGTCACGGTTGGCCTGGCGGCGGCTCTCGAACACGATGCGATCCCCGAGGGGTGACCAGCGGGGATAGAAATCGTCGTCGGGGTTGTCGGTGATGCGCACAGGCTGGCAGCGTTCATCTTCCTGCCCTTGCAAGCCCTCGCCGCGCGCGGCCAGGCAGGCCGTGGCCTGGATCTTCCACAGATCCCAACTGTCGCTGCGATCGCTGGAGAAGACAATCCAGGCCCCGTCCGGCGACCAGTCAGGGTGCGTATCCGAGCGCCGGTGTTGGGTGAGGTTGACCGGCTCGCCGCTGCCATCCGCGTTCATGACGTAGATCTCGAAATCCCCATCGCGCGAAGTGGTGAAGGCGATCTGGCTGCCGTCCGGCGACCAACTGGCGCCCCATTCATAGCTATCGGGCCACGCCAGCAGGCGGCGCTGGTTGCCGCCGTCCTCGTCCATCACATACAGATCGGTGACGCCGAAATCGCTGTCGCGGCTGCTGGCGAAGAGGATCTGGCTGCCGTCGGGGGCCCACACCGGTTCCACATCGTTGGCGGGGTGCGTGGTCAATTGTTGCGGCTGCTTGAGATTGTTCAGGGGCAGCAGCCAGATGTCGAAATTGCCCCCGCGCTGGCTGGCAAAGACGATCCGGCCCAGATCGGGCGGGGGTGTGGGGGTGTGAGCAGGCGTGGGGACAGGGGTGGCTGTGGCCGGGACAGGGGTGGCCGTGCTCTGGGCAACGGCCACCGCGGCCGTGGGAGAGGCCGCGGGCGTGGCCGTGGTTGGCGCGGCCCGGCCCAGGGTGAGATAGCCGGCCGCCGCCCACAACGCCAGCCCCACAACCAGCAGCGCCAGGCGTCGCCGGCGCAGCCGTCCGAACAGCGCTCCACCAACGAAACCGATGCCGAGAATGAAAAGGAGGGCAGCCAGAAGAAGTTGGTTCATAAAATGGAGAGGCGTCAGAAGAGGGGGAGGGGAGAAAAACGCCGTAATCATAGCATCCTGACCCAAGGCTGGCAATGATCGCTGCCGGCGGTTGGGGCTTGCGGAAGCCCTGCGCCCGCGCCTGGCCGGTCGGCCAGGCGCGGTTCGCGCCGTTGGCAGATCAACGGTCGTCCAACTGCCCGATGTCGGGCCGGCGGCGGCCGCTTATACTGTGACGCAAATTCCTATTTTGCGGCTCCTCCCCCGGACACCCCTTGGATACTCGCCATGAAACCGCGTCTCTCCCTCCTGGCCCTGATGCTCCTGTGCCTGATCACCCTGCTGGCCCTGCCCCCCGCCACACTGCGGGCAGAGGGAGCGCCCGGCCGGGAGGAGGCCGAAAAGGTGCGGTGGGTGGTGGGCCTGTATGATGGCGGTGCGGCCCCGGCCCTGGCCGCGGCCGCCGACGCCGCGGTGGTGCTGCAAGACGCCGCCCTCGATTTCATCATCCTGGAAACCACGGGGGCCAAAAGCCGGCAGGTGCAACAGGAACTGCAACGCCTGCCCCAGGTGCGTTATGTGGAGCAGGACGCTGTGGCGAGCGCCGCCTTCACACCCAATGACCCCGCCTTCAATGACCCCACCAAAGTCTACGCCCCGCAACAGATAGGAGCGCCGGGCGCCTGGGATAGCACCACCGGCGCCGGGGTGATCATCGCCATCCTCGATACCGGCATCGACTTCACCCACCCAGAATTCGCCGGGCGACTGGTCGCCGGGTGGGATTTCGTGCAGCAGGACGCGGATCCCAGCGATGATCATGGTCACGGCACGCATGTGGCCGGCATCGCCGGCGCGGCCATCGACAATGGCATTGGCATCGCCGGCATGGCCGGATCCGCCCAGATCATGCCGATCAAAGTGCTGGATGCCAGCGCCAATGGCTGGTGGAGCGCGGTGGCGGCAGGCATCCACTGGGCGGTGGATCAGGGCGCGCAGGTGATCAACCTCAGCCTCAGCGGCTCGATCAGCTCGCAGGCCCTGGTCGACGCCATCGCCTACGCCCATGACCACGATGTGGTGGTGGTCTCGGCCGCCGGCAATGAAAACACCGCCGCGCCCCGCTACCCCGCCTCCCTGAACCACGTCCTCAGCGCCGGAGCCACCACCTCCAGCGGCCAACGCTGGACGCTTTCCAATTTTGGCGGCAATTTGGATGTGATGGCGCCCGGCGCCACCGTCTACAGCACCGCCTGGCAAGCCTCGATACCCGCGGGCTATCGTTTCATGAGCGGCACCTCGATGGCCGCGCCGCATGTGGCCGGCCTCGCCGCCTTGCTGCTCAGCCTGGATCCCACCCTGACGCCGGACGCCATCGCCGACACGCTGATGCAAACCAGCCAGGACATGGGCGATCCTGGGTTCGACGCCTACACCGGCGCCGGCCTGATCAACGCTGCCGCCGCCGTGGCGACTCTGTTGCCCCCGCCTCCCTGCGTCACCGGGCTGGAGGGCCTGGTGTATCGCGATTTCGATGGCGATGGCCTGCGCGACGCCGGTGAGCCGGGGTGGAGCGGCTTGCAAGCGGCCCTCGTCTCCGCCGGCGACCGCCAGATCGTGGCCCAGGCCGAAACCGACGCCGCCGGCATCTATCACTTCAGCGATGTGCCGCCCGGCGCTTACCTGATCGACATCGATCAGCAGCCGGCCTGGCTGGCGGGCTATGGCCTGACCACCGCCAACGAGCCCCTGCCCGCGCAAGCCATCGACTGCGCCACCCTCACCCTGCCGGCTATCGGCTTTGGCCCGCAGCCAGACACGCGCAGCATCCTGGGCGGGCGCGTCCGCATCACCGCCGCCGCCCAGGATGGGGCCTACCGGCAGGTGACGCTGCGCGACCGCACCGGCGCCCACGATCTTGGTACGATTGAAACCGACGCCTTCGGACTCTATCGCTTCGATCTGTTGTCCGCCGGCATCTACATCGTGGGCGCAGCCACTGCGCCCCTGGCCGGCGCCTTCGGCGAGCTTAGTCGAGCCGCGGCCAACCAGCCCCTGGCCGGCGAAGCCGCCATCACAGTGGTACGGCTGGGCCACAATGAGGCGAACTTCAGCGTCGATATCAGCGCTGCCGGCGCCAACGCCATTGGCGGCGCTCTCTATCTCGACAGCAACGGCAATGGCCGCCCCGATGCCGCCGAGACGCAGGCGGTCAGTTCCGGCGTCATCACCCTCACCCACCTCAGCACCCTGCAGACGCTGCACACCCTCAGCGACAGCGCCGGCAACTATCTCTTCACCGACCTGGAAGCCGGGGCCTATCGTCTGAGCCTGCCCCGCACCTTGCCGGGGCTGGCCCTCACCAGCGCCAACGAGTTGGAGGTGACTGTGACCGAGGGGGATGTGTACGCCAGCGCCGATTTCGGGTATATTGCCCCCGCCGCCGTCACCCTCAGCGATTTCACCGCCCAGCCCGCGGCCCAGGGCATTATGATCACCTGGAGCACGAGCAGCGAGGATGAGCACAGCAGTTTCCGCATCTGGCGGGCTGCGACCCCCGGCGGCAAGTACAAACCGGTCTCCGAAGTGATCCTGGCCTTTGGCTATCGCACCGGCGCCAGCTACAAATGGCTGGACAGGGCAGCCAGCAGCGGGAACACATTCTCGTACCAGTTGCAATCCCTGCCCGACGGCGTGTTCTACGGGCCGATCACCCCCGGCGCCGATGCTAACGCCTTCGCCAGCAAGGTCTTCATCCCCTTCCTGCAACGCTGATAGCGCGGCAAGAATTAAAATCATCTCGTTTCTGAACCAAGTCCACCAAACGTATAGCGGATACACAAAAATGACAGCCTATGCCATTCCCTTCAATAAAAATGATATGTCACGTAAAATCTTTTTCATCGAAGATGAGCCAGAGTTGGTGCGATTGCTGCGTCTGATGCTAGAGCGCTACGGCTATATCGTCGAAGGCTCGCACACGCTGAGCGACGCCCGCGAAAAGCTGGCACAGGTGCAGCCCGATCTGGTGCTGCTCGATCTGCATCTCACCGACGCCACACAGATCGAGGTGCTGGACTGGGCAAAAGGCCCTGTGGGGGTCAAGAACATCCCCGTGCTCTTTCTGACCGGCGATCTCACGATCAAAAGCTGGCTAGATCACACGCCCGCGCCCCATCTCAAGGGCATGATCTCGAAACCTTTCTCGTACAAGCAGTTGTTGCTGGATATCGACGCCGCGCTGGTTTGAAGTGGGCGGCGCGGGGGAGGGGGTTCGCATCACGCGGTTGGCGCGGTCGGGGCATGATGCGTACAATAGGGCGGCGAAGATGCTGCCCCTGCGACGCGTTTGGCCACTCTCTACCTATCCCCATGCCCCAGCCCGCGCATCTTGATCCCTCACCTTTTTATCTGGCCGGCGGCCCGGAGGCGGTGCTGCTCCTCCACGGCTACACGGGCGCGCCGCCGGAGATGCGGTTGATCGGCGAATATCTGCACAGCCACGGCCTGACAGTGGCCGCGCCGCTGCTGCCCGGTCACGGCCTCGACGCCGCAGACCTGAACCGGCGGCGCTGGCAGGAATGGACGGAGCATGCCGCCCGCGCGCTGCATGATCTGGCGGCAAAACATGCGCGGGTGTTCGTGGGCGGGCTTTCGTTGGGATCGCTGGTCGCCCTTTATCTGGCCGCGCAGACGCCGCAGATTACCGGCGTCATCGCCTATTCGCCGGCGGTGTGGCCGCGCGATCGCCGCATCGTGCTCACGCCCCTGGCCAAATACCTGCTGGATGCGACGCCCAGGTCGCACGCGCCTGATCTGCACGACCCCGCAGCGATCCGGCATCTGTGGTATTACGACATGATCCCGGTGGCCGCGGCGCACGAGGTGTACAAGCTCAGCCGGCAGGTGCGAGATCTGCTGCCGCGCCTGCACTGCCCGCTGCTGGTGATCCACAGCACCGGCGATCAAGCAATCCACCCGGAAAGCGCGCAGCGCACCTATGACCGCGCCGCCGCCGCCGACAAAACCCTGATCACCCTGCACGACTGCGGCCACTGCCTGACGGTGGATCAGGAATGGGAGAAGGCAGCCGCGGCCACGCTGGCCTTTATCCGTCGCCTCAGCCCGGCGGGTTCATGACCCGCCAGCAGCAAGTTCCAGACCTGCTGCCCAAAATCTGCTCACGAGGAACCTACCATGCCCACTCCCGTCACCATGCCCCAACTGGGCGAATCGATCGTCGAAGGCACGATCAGCAAATGGCTGGTCAAGCAGGGGGATGTCGTGACCAAGCTGGCGCCTCTGGTCGAGATCGCCACCGACAAAGTCGACACCGAACTCCCCAGCCCTGCGGACGGCGTGGTGTTGCAGATCTTGGCGCCGCAGGGTGCAACCGTGGCCGTGGGCGGGCATCTGGCCCTGATCGGGCAGCCGGGGGAGGCGGTGGAAGCGGAACCGCCCGCAGCCCCTGCGCCCGCGCCCGCAGCGCCCGCGCCCGCAGTTCCCCCGCCCCCCGCATCCCCCCCGCCCTCTGCCGATCTCGGCTTCATCTCGCCCGTGGTGGCCAAATTGGCGGCAGAGCACCATGTGGATCTGAGCCAGGTGCGCGGCAGCGGGCTGAAGGGGCGCATCCGCAAACAGGATGTGCTGGCCTTTGTGGCCGCGCCGGCGGCCGCTCTGGCCCCCGCCCCCGCGCCCGCGCCGGCAGGGGATGAGGAGGTCACGGTCACGCCCCTCTCGCGCATGCGCCGGCTGATCGCCGAACACATGGTAGCCTCCAAGCGCACTTCGCCGCATGTGACCACCATCTTCGCCTGCGATATGACCGCGGTGGTGCGTCATCGCTATCAAAACCAGGAGCGTTTTGCCCAGGATGGAGCCGATCTCACCTTCACGCCCTATTTTGTGGCTGCGATCGTGGCCGGGCTGAAACAGCATCCGGGGGTCAACGCCTCGTGGAGCGATGAAGGCATCGTGCACAAGCGCGGCATGCATGTGGGCGTGGCCGTGGCCGTGGCAGAGGGCCTGCTGGTGCCTGTGATCCGGCAGGCAGACTCGCTCAATCTGCTGGGGCTGGCGCGGGCGGTCAATGATCTGAGCCGCCGCGCCCGCGCCGGGCAGTTGAGCGCGGCGGAATTGCAGGGCGGCACCTTCACCCTCACCAATCATGGCACATCGGGCAGCCTTTTTGCCACACCGATCATCAACCAGCCGCAAACGGGCATCCTGGGGGTGGGCGCCATCCACAAAGCGCCGGTCGTGGTCAGCCGCGGCCATCCCCTGCTGCCCGATGCCGAAGATAGCATCGCCATCCGCCCCCTGGCCTATCTCAGCTTCACCTTCGACCACCGCATCCTGGACGGGGCCAGCGCGGACGCGTTCGTCAGCGCCGTCAAGCAGGTTCTGGAGGGGTGGGCTTAGCCGCCCGAACTCAGGCCGTGGCCAGCCGCTGCCGGGCCGAACGCGCCACAGCCAGCGCCAGGAAGAGGATCAGCACATACACGCCGGCCGCGCCCAAAAAGACGCTGCGATACCCCACGACCGCGGCCACCGCCGCTGCGATCAGGGGCGCCACGGTGCGGGCCGCTGCCTGCACGCTGTTCTCCAGGCCATAGGTGGCGCCCTGGCTGCCTCCCGGCGACCACAAATTCATCAGCGCGGCCACCGAGGGCACCAACCCGCCCACAGCCACCCCGGTCAGCGCCTGCATTGCCAGCAACTGCCAGGGCGTGGTCACAAAGGCCTGGGGCAGATAGAGCGCCGCCGCGGCCAGAGTGGAGATCACCAGCACCCGCTCGTGGCCGATGCGATCGCCCAGCCGCCCCAGGTAGACGGCGCTGAGCGCGCTGCTCAGCGCTGCCGCGCCGATGATGGCCCCGGTCAGGGCTGTGGCCCCACTCTCGCCTCGGTGCAGCGTCAGCACGTACAGGGCCAGGATGGGGGTGATGAAGGAGATGCCCAGGCTGCGCAAAAAGGTCATGCCATACAAGGGAGCCATGCCCGGCGCGGTCAACAGCGCCCGATAGCCGGCCCAGAATCCGGGCCGCTCCGCCCTGGCCACGGGCGTGAACTCCTCGCGCACCAGGAAGAACACGGCCAGCCCTGCCAGCCCCAGCAGCGTCCCCGTGATCCAAAAACTCTGGCGGAAGCCAAAAGCCTCGCCCAACAGGCCGCCCGCCAGCGGCCCGCCCGCCACCCCCACCCAACGGGCCATGTTGATCATGCCCAGGGCATAACCGCTGTGCTGGCGGGGCGTGTTTGCCGCCACCAACGCGTTCGAGGCGGAAATCACGCCGGACACGGCCCCCTGAATAGCCCGCAAGATCACCAATTGCTCGGCGTTCTGCACGAATCCCATGGCGGTCAAGAGCACGGCCCCGCCGATGGTGGCCCGTTCCAGCATCAGCTTGCGGCCATGCCGATCCGCCACCACGCCCCAGATGGGCGAGGCCAGCATCATCGTCAGAGCCTGGGCCGAGAAGACCATCCCCGCCCAGAATTCGACGCTGCCGCCGCTGGCGCTGCCCAATTCTCGCACGTACAGGGGCAGGAAGGGGAAGATCAGGCTGAACCCGCCGGTGGAGAGCAACTGCACAATGAAGAGCACGGCCAGATTACGCCGCCAGTTGATGGCGGGGGGCTGTTCAGGCATGGCTGGCTCCGGCGGCGGCCACGGTGGGCGCAAAAGCGATAAGACCGCGGCCCCAAAGAGGCGCGCGGTCAAAGAGCAGCGATGTTGGCGTCATAACGCCATTGTGCGCCTGCACCCCTCTGCCGGTCAAATCCGCGCAACTGCCCGCGTCGGGCTGCCGGAGGATGGCGCAGCAGCGCAGACTCAGCCGGTGACGTCCTCGGCCCCATCCACAAAGATGACGCTGCCGGAGATCCAACCCACCGCCGGATCGGCCAGGGCGGCGATGGTGTGGGCCACATCTTCGGGCAAGGTCATGCGCTTGCCCGGGTTGCGGCGGATGCTGGCAGCGATGATATCCTCGTGACCGGGGATCTGGCGCAGGGCCGGGGTGTCGGTGACGCCGGCCTGGATGCAGTTGACGAGGATGCCCTGCGGGCCCAGTTCCATGGCCAGTTGGCGGGTGTGCGATTCGAGGGAAGCTTTGGCGGCGGAGACCGCGCCATAGCCGGGCACCACGCGGTGCGACCCCTCCGAAGTCATCGACCAGATGCGGCTGCCGCGGCCCAGCAGCCCGGCCCGCACCAGGTCTTGCGTCCAGTAGACGAGGGAATGGGCCATGACGTCCAGGGTCATATTCATATCGGCGGGGGCGATGGCCTCCTCCGGCTGGGCGGCGATGAAGGGTTTCAGGGTGCCGAAGGCCAGGGAGTGCATCAGCAGCCAGAGGTAGGGTTCGCCGCTGGCGGCCAGTTCCGCGCGCATGCGCTCGATGGCGCGCTGCCGTTTGTGCTCGTTCGATGCATTCATGTTGAAAAAGACCGCTTTACCGCCGGCAGCCTCGATATCATCGATCACCGCCTGCACGCGGGGCATGGTCTGCTTCATATCGAGATGCACGCCGAAGATATTCATACCTTTGCGCGCCAGGGCCTTGGCCGTAGCGCCGCCGAAACCGCTGGAAGCGCCCAAAATCAGCGCCCATTTGCCTTGTATAGTGTGTTCACTCATCGGGGTCAATGGTTCCTATGGTGTGTGTGTGGGAAAAAACCCTAAAAGTTTCCAAAACCTTTAGGGTTTGGGTTGAGAGATTGAAGAGAAAGAACAAACCATCGCATCACCACCTAACCAACCTACCAACCTACCAACCTACCAACCTACCAACCTACCTATTTACCAACCTACCAATTTACCAATTTACCAACCTACCAATCTACCAATTTACCAACCTACCGGTCTGTGGTATGCTGCGCCGATTGTACTTGTCCCTCCCCGTTCAAGCAAACCTGGCCATCACAGGTGGTCGCACATGGCACACGCAACCAAACACACTCGCGTCAACGACATCTTGCTGGGCCCGCTGGAGCGTCCGGCCTTGCGCTGGCTGGCTGCGCATCAGCCCGCGTGGATGACGCCCGACAAACTCACCCTCATCGGCGTGGCCGGCGCCCTGATGATCCTGGCCGGCTACTGGTTGACGCAGCGCAACCTGGCCTGGCTGTGGCTGGCCAACGCCGGCTTCCTGGTCAACTGGTTTGGCGATAGTTTGGATGGCACCCTGGCCCGCTACCGCCAGATCGAGCGCCCGCGCTATGGCTTTTTCGTGGATCACACTGTCGACGCCCTGAACACCGTGCTGATCGTGTTCGGGCTGGGGCTTTCGAGCCTGCTGCATTTCGAAGTGGCGGCGTTTGCGCTGGCCGGCTATCTGTTGATGATGGTGCTGGTCTACATCCGCACGTATATCGACGGTGTTTTCAAGATATCGTATGGCAAATTGGGGCCTACGGAGGTGCGGGCGATGTTGGTGACAGCGAACACCGCCGTGATCTTCTGGGGCAATCTGTATCTGCACTCTCCTTTTGGCCCCGTTTCGGGGTTCGATCTATTCGTGGCTGTGGTTGCGGCGCTCCTGTTCATCATCTACATCACCACGGTAGTGCGAGAGGCGCGGGAGTTGGCCAGGCTGGAATAGGGCGTTCAAGCCGCCGCGGGCGGGCGCGTGCGCAGCCAGGCGATGATGTGATCGGCCACTTGTTGCCAGCCCGGTTCCAGCATCATATCGTGCGCCATGTCGGGGAAGATGACGGCTTCGGTGTGGTAGGCGCGGGCGGTGGCTGCAACTTCAGGGGGATAGAAGATGCGGTCTTGGGCCGCGCCCAGGACGAGCACCGGCGTCTGCCCCCGCGGCGGGCGGGAGAGGCCGAAGGCCAGCATGTCCAGAAAGCCGAGATAGGATTCATCCTGCAAGCGAGCGGCGTAGCCGGCCACCTGATCGGCGGGCATTTCGGCGCAGAAAAAGTGCTCGCGTGCCAGGTCTGACGTCGCCACCAGCGGATAGAGGCTGAGTTTGAGATTGACCTTGGCAAATAGCAGGGGATGGCGGGCCGCGATGCGCAGAGTCGTCGCCAGCACACCTGCCGGCGGCACCGAGGCCAGCAACACGGCCGCGGGCGCGGGACGCTGCGCCAGCACCTGCTGCACCACCGCCCCGCCCATGGAATGGCCGATCAGCACCGGCGGCGCCGGCAAGCGGGCGGCGACAGCAGCCACATCTTGCGCGTACTCGCGCAGCCGCGTCCAGCGCAGGTGTTGGCGGCCGGGGCTGTTGCCATGCCCGCGCAGGCTAAGGGCATGGGTGGCAAACCCCTGCGCGGCGAAATAATCGAGGAAATATTCCTGCCAGCACCAGGCGCCGTGCCAGGCGCCATGCACAAAGAGCAGGGGGAAGGGATAAGCAGGCGTCGCGGGTTGGGCCGTGATGATCTCCAGTTGCATGATCGCTCTCCAGAAAATGAGTGTGCTTGAGGACAGGGCGGACAAGCCGAGGGGTAACTTACCTGAGAGGGCGGGGCCTGTCAATTCGCCTTTTTGCCGTGGGCCTTTGCCCACAAGCCCAGTTTGCACCCCTTCCCCCGGATCGCTTATACTAGGTTTCCTTGGGCGGTTAGCTCAGTTGGCTAGAGCGCCACGTTGACATCGTGGAGGTCACAAGTTCAAGTCTTGTACCGCCCACAGCCTCATATCGAATGCGTCGAACGGGACGAGTAGCAGGCACCCAGGCGGCAGAGAGTGGAGGTCGCCGGCTGTAAGCCTCCATCGCACAGCCCTGCCAAAACCCCCCGTGAGTGGAGCAGAGAACGGCGGAAACACCTCCGCCCACTAACTGCTCCCGGTCTGGCCCCGTTACCGGCCCCCTGAGTGGATGGCGTCTGCTCCGCAGCGTCATCAAATTGGGTGGAACCACGCATGACCCCGCGTCCCAATGGATGACGGGGCTTTTTTGTCTCTCGATTTCGCAGCATTTGTCATCTGATCCATCGCTACAACAAAAAAACACTCATTCCCAATCCGCATCTGGAGGTGTTGTCATGTCATCATCAGCCAACAATGGTCAACAATACGACGATTATTACAAGATCCGCCATTCCACCGCGCATGTGATGGCGCAGGCGGTGATCGAGCGCTTCCCCGACGCCAAGATCGCCATCGGCCCCCCCATCAAAGACGGCTTTTACTACGATTTCGATCTGGGCCGCCTGGCGGATGGCAGCCTGCGCACCTTCACGCCCGAAGACCTGCAGGAGATCGAGAAACGGATGCGCCAGATCGTGGCCGGGCGCCATCCCTTCCACAAACGCGTGCTCAGCGCCGCCGAGGCGCGCGCCCTCTTCGCGGGTCAGCCCTATAAACTGGATCTGATCGCGGGGCTGGCCGCGGGGGGCGTGGATGAATACGGCGAACCGGTCGCCGGCGCGGTCGAGATCTCCACCTACCGGCAGGACAGCTTCGAAGACCTCTGCCGGGGACCGCATGTCGAGCACACCGGCCAGATCCCGCCCGATGGCTTCCAATTGCTCAGCGTGGCCGGGGCCTACTGGCGCGGGGATGAGCACAACCCCATGTTGCAGCGCATCTACGGCACTGCCTGGAAGAACAAAAAGGAATTGCAAGCCTATCTTGACCGGCTGGAAGAGGCCCGGCAGCGCGATCATCGTAAAGTGGGCAAAGAACTGGATCTGTTCAGCACCAACCACGAGATGATCGGCGGCGGCCTCATCCTCTGGCACCCCAAGGGCGCGCTGATGCGCCACCTGGCCGAGGAGCACGCCAAGAAGATGCATCTGGCCGGCGGCTACGATTTCGTCTACACGCCCCACATCGGGCGCTCGGTGCTGTGGGAGACGAGCGGGCATCTGGATTTTTACAAGGAGGGGATGTACGCGCCGATCGAGATCGAGGGCCAGTCGTACTATCTCAAGCCGATGAACTGCCCCTTCCACCTGCACATCTTCAAGAGCAACGTCCGTTCCTACCGCGACCTGCCCATGCGCCTGGCCGAATGGGGCACCGTCTACCGTTTCGAGCGCTCCGGCACCCTGCACGGCATGACCCGCGTGCGCGGCTTCACGCAGGACGACGCCCATCTCTTCTGCGCGCCGGAACAGATGCCGGCTGAGATCGACAAAGTCCTGGCCTTCAGCCTCGATCTGCTGCGCGATTTCGGGTTCTCGCGCTTCGATCTCTATCTCAGCACCCGCCCGGCCAAGCGCGTGGGCGAGGAGGCCCTGTGGGATGCGGCGGAAGCGGCCCTGTTGGACGCGCTCAAACGCAGCGGCCTGCCCTATGCCATCCACCCCGGCGATGGCGCTTTCTACGGCCCCAAAATCGATATCTACGTCACCGATGCCCTGGATCGGCCCTGGCAGCTCTCCACCATCCAGTTCGATTTCAATCTGCCGGAGCGTTTCGATCTCACCTACATCGCCGCGGATGGCCAGCAGCACCGGCCCTACATGATCCACCGCGCCCTGATGGGCAGCGTCGAGCGCTTCTTCGGTGTGCTGATCGAACACTACGGGGGCAACTTCCCGGTGTGGCTGACGCCGGTGCAGGTCAAGGTCATCCCCATCACCGATGAGCAGAACGGGTTCGCCGCGGCCATCGCCGCGCAACTGGCGGATGCGGGCCTGCGCGTCGAGGTGGACGACGGAGATGACCGCATGAACGCCAAGATCCGCAACGCCCAGTTGCAGAAGATCCCCTACATGTTGGTCATTGGCGCCCGCGAAGTGGAGGAGGGGGCGGTTAATGTGCGCCTGCGCAGCGGCGACCGCCTGGGCACCATGCCCCTCGCCGCCTTCATCGCCCACGCCCAAGCCGCCATCGTCAACCGTACAGTTATCTAGTTAGGTATTGGGTATTAGATATTGGATATTGGCGTATTAGGCGATCAATACCCAATACCCAATATCTAATATCCAATACCCAATTACTGCACACCCGCGGCGGCGAGGGCGGCGTCGATGGCGTCGCTGAACACCGAGGCCGGCTGCGCGCCGGAAATCAGTTGACCGTTGAGGAAGAAGGTGGGAGTGGAATTGACGCCCAGACCCTGCGCCTCTGCGATCACGTTGTTGATGTCTCGCTTGACGCGGCCGCTGTCATAGCAATCGTTGAACTGGCCCATGTTCAGGCCCACGGCCCGGGCCAGGGTCTTCAGGTTCTCGTCGGTGAAGACGCCGGAGGCCTCGGCCCCCTGGTTGGCGTAAAGCGTGTCGTGGAAAGGCCAGAACAGGTTTTGCTCCGCCGCGCAAATGGCTGCCTCCGCCGCGTTCTGTGAGGCCGAGCCGCGGAAGAGAACGAAGGGCCGCGCCTCGTAACGGAAGTTGGGATTGTCGCCGTAGCGCGCCATCAACTGCGGCAGCGTCTGCAGCGCGTGGCGGGCGCAGAAGGAGCATTGAAAATCACTGAATTCGACCAGAACGACCGGCGCGCCCTCCGGCCCGCCCCAGGCCATGCCATCGGCGTTGGGGGCCTGCTCGGTGAGGGTGGTAACGTTCTCCAGGCTGGGGGGGCGGCTGCTCCACCAGATCAGCGCGGCCAGCAAAACCACGCCGGCGGCGATGATGGCATAGAGAATGGTGCGCTGCTGCTTGCGGCGGGCTTCACGTTGTTGGCGGGCGGCGCGGCGTTGGCCGGTGCTGCTTTGGGGAGCGGGTTTCTGTTTGCTCATGCGGGGGGTGAGTGAGAGATGGGAAGAAAAGAGGTGAGGAGGCAGGGACTGTGCATTGTACACAGGCCGGCAAGGGCTGACAATGTTTGCGGGGATGGGGTCTTGCTATCTTGCCGCCTGCACCTGTGCGCGCACGAAACGCGCGCCGGCGTGCAGGGCGGCGATGTTGGCCGCCAGCAGATGTTGGTGACGTTCGGGCAGATGCGCGGCCAGCGCCCGCTCCACCACGGCCAGGGGCATGAGTTCCCGCGCGGCCAGCAGCGCCCCCAACAGCACCACGTTGGCCAGACGCACCTGCCCCTGCGCCACGGCCATGGCGTTGGCAGGCGGGGCGATGGTTTCGATATCCTCCCGCGCCGGCGGGCGCTGCACCAACGAGGCGTTGACGACCAGCAAGCCGCCCGGCCGCACCAACGGCTCATATTTGTCGGTCGAGGGCAGATTCATGGCCACGGCCATGTCGGGATTGCGCACCAAAGGCGAGCCGATCGGCTCATCCCCGATCACCACTGTGCAGTGGGCAGTGCCGCCCCGCATCTCAGGCCCGTAGGAGGGGATCCAGGTCACGTGCATGCCGGCGTCGACCGCGGCATAAGTCAGCAACTGCCCGGCAAACAGGGCGCCCTGCCCGCCGAAACCGGAAAAAATGATCGACTGTTCCATAATAAATCGTTAGCGTGGGAAATAGGTAAAAGTGGGCCTTTGGTAGATTGGTAGATTGGTAAGTTGGTAGATTGGTAAGTTGGTAGATTGGTAAGTTGGTAGATTGGTAAATTGGTGAAGATCGCCCGTCTACCAACCAACTAACCAACCAACCAACTAACCAACCAACTAACCAACCAACTCAGAATGCACTTTGAAATCGCCCAGGGGATAGACCGGGATCATGCTGTCACGGATGAAATCGAGCGATTCGGTGGCGGTCATGCGCCAGTTGGTGGGGCAACTGCTCAGCACTTCCACCAAACCCAAGCCCAGGCCGCGCTGCTGCGCCTCGAACGCCTTGCGGATCGCCTTCTTGGTCTTGCGGATTTCCGCCGGCGAGTGCATGGAGCGGCGCACGGCGTAGGCCACGCCCGGCATCGTCGCCAGCATCTCGGTGATGTGGATGGGGCCGCCCTGCGTCAGCACATCCCGGCCATAGGGGGAGGAGGTGGTGACCATGCCGGGCAGGGTGGTGGGCGCCATCTGCCCGCCGGTCATGCCATAGACCGCGTTATTGACAAAAATGACCGTGATCTTTTCCCCGCGGGCGCAGGCATGGAGGATCTCGTTGCCGCCGATCGAGGCCAGATCGCCATCTCCCTGATAGGTGAAGATGATGTGATCGGGCAGCACGCGCTTGAGGCCGGTGGCCATGGCCGGGGCGCGGCCATGCGCGGCTTCGCAGCCATCGACATTGAAATATTGATACGCCAGCACCGCGCAGCCAACCGGGGCCACGCTGATCGTGCGCTCACGCACGCCCATCTCATCCACCACCTCTGCCACCAGGCGATGGATGATGCCGTGGGTGCAACCGGGGCAGTAGTGTGTCGAAGCCTCTGTCATCGCTTCCGGGCGCTCGTAGATGACTTGCAGCGTGGGCGCAGGCGCAGACGCCAGCGGGGGCGCCAGATGAGGGGGAGCAGGGGCAATTGCCATGATGATTTCTCCGTGATTGTGTGGGGTCAGGCCGGAACCTGGCGCGGCCGGCGGCCATTCTGCTGCCGCGACGTGGGCTGCAAACCTTGCAGCGCCGGTAGGATCTCGTCGGGCAGGGGGATGCTGCCGCCCATGCGCCCGTAGAATTGCACCGGAACCCGGTTGCGAACGATGCGCTGCACATCCTCCAGCATCTGGCCGGCGTTCATCTCCACTACCAGGATGCCTTTGACCTGATCGACCAGGGCGTCGAGCGCGGCTTCGGGGAAGGGCCACAGGCTGATGGGCCGGAACAGCCCCGCTTTCAAGCCCGCGGCCCTGGCCTGGCGCACCACCGACCGGCCAATGCGCCCGACCGTACCAAAAGCCACCAGCAGATAGTCGGCGTCCTCGGCGTACAGCGTCTCGTAGCGCGTCTCTTGCCGGGCGATGCCGCTCAGCTTCTCCTGCAAGTGCAGGTTCAACGCTTCTAGATGTTCCGCGCCCAGGTGTAGCGAGCTGATGATGCGGGGATCGCGGTCTTTGGCCCCGGTCAAGGCCCAGGAGGGCCGTTGGCCCGGCCAGGATTTGAAGGGGGGCATCTCCACCGGTTCCATCATCTGCCCCAGGCTGCCATCGGCCAGCAGGGTGACGAGGGTGCGGTAGCGGAAGGCCAGATCGAAGCTCTCGTACATCAGATCCACCCCTTCCTGAATGGTGGCCGGGGCCAGGACAATGGCGTGGAAATCGCCATGCCCCGCGCTTTTCACCATCTGAAAATAATCGCCCTGGCTGGGCTGGATATTGCCCAGGCCCGGCCCGCCCCGCATGATGTCGACGATGACCGCGGGCACCTCGCTGCCGGCAATGTAGCTCAGGCCCTCCTGCATCAAGCTGACGCCGGGGGAGGAGGAGGAGGTCATGGCGCGCACGCCGGCGCAGGCCGCGCCGTAGACCATGTTGATGGCGCCGACCTCGCTCTCGGCCTGCAGAAAGGCCAGACCCAGTTCGGGCATGCGCCGGGCCATGTATTCGAGCAATTCGGTCTGCGGGGTGATGGGATAGCCGAAATAGGCCTCGGCCCCGGCGCGCAGCGCGGCTTCGGCCAGCGCCTCGTTCCCTTTCCACAGCGTCTTGGTCATCATCTCCCTCCTCAGGCTGCCGCCGCGGCGCGCTCGGCCCGCGGATAGCGGTAGACGGTAAAAACCACATCGGGGCAGACCAGCGCGCATACAGCGCACCCGGTGCAATAGTTTTCAGATTCATCTAGCAAGACCGGGCGGTAGCCGCGGCGGTTGTACTGTTCCGTATCCATACGCAGGACATGCTGCGGGCAGGCATGCACGCACAACTCGCAGCCTTTGCAGCGATCCTGATCGATAACGACGGCGCCTCTTACGGCCATGATGTGGGTATCTCCGTGAGAATGGATGGTGTCAATATCAGCCCCAGGGCACACGAACGCCCCTGTTGCGGCGCGTTGGCGTGAGATGACCGCGAGCAAGGGGTGGGCGCCAGCATCTTCATCGATGCAGCTATGTGCGACATGATACTTTGAAAACGGCTTGAATGGCTGGGGTTTGGCGCGCCCAGAAAACTGAGCACAGCCTTATTATTGCACACTCTCGCCGAAAAGCATATGATCTAAAACACCCTTTCATCCCCCTGCCCGTTGAACGTTGAACGTTGAACGTTCAACGTTCAACGTTCATCCTCCTCTCTGTGACATCCCCCCGCTTTGCTCGCCCACACCGAACATGCCCGTCCTCATCCCCGGCCTCACCGGCACCCTGCTCAACACGATCACCGTCGCCCTCGGCAGCCTGATCGGGCTGTTCATCGGCCAGCGCCTGAACCAAAACACCCAGCGCACCGTCCTGCACGGCCTGGGGCTGGTGACGCTGGTGGTGGCCATGAGCAACGCCCTGACCACGCAAAACATCCTCATCCCCCTCTTCGCCGTGGCCATCGGCGCCATTCTGGGCGAATGGATGCAGATCGAAGAGCAGCTCGACCGCCTGGGCCGCTGGCTAGAAGCGCGATTCGGGGCGCAACTGGGCGAAAAAGAGGAAGGCCGGCTGGTGCGCGGCTTCGTCACCACCAGCCTGGTCTACTGCGTCGGGCCGCTCACCATCATCGGCGCCATCCAGGACGGCCTGATCAACAACTACGAATTTCTGCTGCTCAAGGCGATCCTCGACGGCTTCGCCAGCATCGCCTTCGCTGCCAGCCTGGGCGTGGGCGTGCTGCTCTCGGCTATCACCGTGTTTCTGTTCCAGGGTGCGCTGGCGCTGGCAGCGATGGCCTTCGGCGGGGTTCTGGGCGGGATCAGCGCCGAACACCCGGCTGTGATCGAGATGACCGCCACCGGCGGCATCGTCCTGCTCAGCATCGCCTTCCTGCTGCTCGACATCAAACGCCTGCGCGCAGCCAATTTCCTCCCCGCCATCTTCCTGGCCCCCCTGCTGGTGCTGCTGTTGCAGTGGCTGGGGTGGTAGCCGGCGCCTGGCGGACGCGGGCGTTCATCGCGGCGGGGCCACACTCATTTCCAACGACGCCAGCGCCTGCTCCAGATCGGCCAGCGTGTTCTTGAGCGCGTCGGCCATGGGGGGCCGGGCCATCTGCCGGGCGCGGCGGCGGCGATCGCTCCGCTCCAGCATCTCCCGCACCACCTCGATATCGTAGCCGCTGTTTTGGATGGCGGCCAATTCCTCGATCACAAAGCGGCGGGTGATCTCCAGGCCATGGCGGGCGAGGGTGGCCTTCAGTTCGTTGTACTGATTGGCCAGATCCACCGTCACCGACTCGAAGCCATGCTGGGCGATGGTGATGCGGGCGGAGTAGCGCATGATGTTGTAGAAAAACATCTTGTAATCATCGCGGCGCGGCTCGATCAGGATGATATCGACATCGGGATGGCGGCGGCGCAGTTGTTTGACGTGGTAATCCAACCCGCTCTGCAGGGTGATGCGCAGCACCTGCGCGCCCACCGCCTGGAAGCCTTTGTCGCTGATGAAATGACCGTCCGGCCCCAGCAGGGGCACGCCATCCTTGCCATGGTTGTCCAGCGGCACCAGCGGGTTGATGCAGACGATCAGCCTGGCCCCCGCCTCGATCGCCAGATCCAGGCTGGCGGTGCCGCGCAGCCCGCCATCCACGAATTCGTGATTGCCGATGCGCACCGGTTGGTAAAGCAACGGCACAGCGCTAGAGGCGGCGATGGCCTGGCTCAGCGGCACATGCTGCCAGGGCGGGCGGCCAAAAACCACGCGATCACCCGTATCCAGATCGGTGGCAATGACATACAATTCACGGAAAGTATCGACAAAACTATCCGATAACCCCCGTTCGCGCATATTTTCCACAACAAATTGTTGTAAGGAATGATTATCGTACAACCCCGAAGGCAGCGTCTCGATCAACGACCACAGCACATCGATCAGATTCATATCGCTGCGATGGTGAAGATAGTGCGAAAAAGCATTCTTGACTGTAGCGGGCAGTTTCCGGCTGCGCCGCCAAAACTCGCGGCTGTTCAGCGAAAAGAGGTGATCCGGCTGGATCTGGTTCAGATGCAGATGGCTGCCATCCAGGATCTGCATCATCTCGCCGGGCATGATGCCTTTGGCCAGCATCGATCCCACCAAAGCGCCGGCGCTGGTGCCCACGATGATGTCGAAATCGCTGACGCTGCGATTCACCAACAACTCGTCGATGGCGCGCAAGGCCCCGATCTCATACACGGCGCCGGTCAGCCCACCGCCGGCCAGGACAAGCGCTGTCTTCGATGGCTCGTTGCGGGGGAAGGGAATGTGGGGAGAGTCGGTCATGTCGTGGGCGTATCGTCGCCATGGGGGGGAGGGGAAGGCCGGGCGTCCGCGCCGACGCCGCCTTGCAAAAGCAGGTCCACCTGCGCCATCAGCCGCTCCACCTGCTCTTGCAGGGCGCGCACCTCTGCGCTGGTGGGCACATTCAGCCGCTCCAGCGCGGCCTCGATGCTCAGATCAGGCAGCACCTCGCGGGCCGCGGCAGACGCGCTGTCATAGATCTCCCGTCGCAGCCGTTCCGCCTCCTCCTGCGCCAATTCTCCTTTGGCGACCAGGTTTTCGATGCGGCTGTCTATCTCCTGCTCGATCAAGCGCAGCGCGCCCAGAGAGGAGTGGAAGGAGCGCCGCAGATATTCCAACGTGTCGCCGCCGGTGCGCACCAACGAGGTGAGGATGCTCTGCGGCAGGAAGCCGGCGCGCTTCTTCTCCCGTTCGAAGATGATCTGTGAAAGGGTGACGCTGGTGAGGTCTTCGCCGCTTTCATGATCGATCACCTGCACATCTTTGCCTTCTTGAATCATGAAAGCGATGTCATCGAGTGTGACATATTGTTTGTGATCGAGATCGTACAGCTTGCGGTTGGGATAGCGCTTGATAATTTTCATCTGCTCGCCTGCCGTTACACGGGAATGAGCGCCTGCGAAATGTGACACAGTGCATTATAGGAAGCCATGCCGCGCTGTGTCAAACCGCCGCCCGATCGCAGGCGCGCATTGCCGCCATAACTTTTCGGTGTGCCAGGCGTCTTGCTGTATCATAAAACCGCTCGCTCCCACCTGTGACGGTTCTCCTGGCAACATCCCTATCTCCTGCGCGACCATCTTTCCCCATGACCAGCCATTCCCTGTCGTCGATGCGTCCCCTGCAAGGGGTTTCCCCTGCCCAGGACAACCAGGCGCCCGTTCTGGGTCGCCGCGAACACAACAAGCGCAGCAAGCGCCAGCGTCTGCTCACCGAATCGTTGCGTCTGTTCCGGGAGAAAGGGTTCGAACAGACCACAGTGGCCGAGATCACCGCGGCTGCAGGGGTGGCCAAGGGCACCTTTTTCAACTATTTTCCCACCAAAGAAGGGGTGCTGCTGGCGTTGGGCGAAAACATGCTGGGCAAACTGGACGCCGCCGAGGCCAAAGACCTGTTCGGGCAGGACACGGCCCGCGGCAAAATCAAGGTCTTGTTCCAGGCGTTGGCCGCCGGGCTGGACGCGGACCGCGATCTGGTGCGGGAAATGGTCTTCCGCGGCCTGCGCCTGCCCGATCTGGTCAGCCGCGAGCGCGCCCGCCTCGATTTCCGCTCCACCCTGGCGCTGCTGCTCGATCAGGGCCGGCGCCGCGGCGAGATCCGGCCCGATGTCGATTCGGCCTTCATCGCCGACACCCTCTACACCCTCTATTTTCAGCAGGTGGTGACCTGGTGCACCGGTGATTTCGCGTCTTCTCTGGCCCCACGGCTGGAGCAGGTGGTGGATTTGATCTTCGAGGGCATCCGCCTGCGCTGAGGGGGCGCCGGCGTCAGGGCATTTGCCGGGGCTGCGACGACCGGGGATAATGCGGGCATGGATCTTGCCATCGCCCTCAAGGCCAAGGCCCACGACCTGGGCTTCGACCTCGCGGCCATTGCCCCCGCCGGCCCCAGCCCGGATCACGCGCATTACGAGCGCTGGATCGCCGCGGGCTATGCCGGGGCCATGGACTACCTGGCCCGGCACAGCCCGGCCAAGGCGGACCCGCGCCTGCTGCTGCCCGCGGCCCGCTCGCTGCTGCTGGTGGGCCTGAATTACGCCGCGGCGCCGCACCCCGCCCTGCGCCGCGACCCCAGCCGCGGCCAGATCGCAGCCTACGCCCTGGGCGACGACTACCACGACCTCATGCGGGCGGCGCTGATCGAACTGGATGGCTGGCTGCGAGCGCAGAGCGGCCGGCCCGAGCCGGGCCGCGTCTTCGTGGACAGCGCGCCGGTGCTGGAGCGGGCGTGGGCGCAGCAGGCCGGGTTGGGCTTCATCGCCAAGAACACCTGCCTCATCCACCCCCGCCTGGGATCCTGGCTCTTCCTCGGCGGCCTGCTGGCGCCGGAAGCCCTGGCCCCCGACCCGCCGCCGCTGGCCATCGCCGCGGACGCGGGGCCGGCCTGGCAATTCACCGGGGGCGGGGTGGGAACCTGCGGGCGCTGCACCCGCTGCCTCGACATCTGCCCCACCGCCGCCTTTGTGGCGCCCGGCCGGCTCGACGCCCGCCGCTGCATCTCCTATCTCACCATCGAACTGCGCGGGGAGATCCCGCCGGCCCTGCGCCCGCAGATCGGCAACTGGGTGTTCGGCTGCGATCTGTGCCAGGATGTGTGCCCCTGGAACCGGAACGCGGCCCCGGCCCGGCATCCCCGCTTGCAGCCCCACGCCGACCGTCTGGCCCCGCCCCTGCTCGATCTGTTGGCCCTGGATCAGGCTGCGTTCAGCGCCCGCTTCCGGGGCAGCGCCGTGAAACGGGCCAAATGGACAGGATTCATGCGCAATGTGTGCGTGGCCGCGGGCAATTGGGGCGATCCGGCGGCGCTGCCGGCGCTGCGCCACCACTTGCACAGCGGGCCGCCTCTGGTGGCGCAGCACGCGGCCTGGGCGCTGGCGCAATTGCGCGGCGCCGCCGGCCGCCAGACCCTGATCCGCGCCGCCGCCGAGGAGCAGGGGCCAGTCCAAACCGCGGCCCGGCAGGCGCTAGGCGTCACGCCGCGCAATTGACAGCCCCGAATCCCCCCGCTACAATGCCCTCACCTGTCCTATTCCCCATCCCGGTCTCGCACCGTTTCCCCTTTTCTCGGAGGTTCATCGCCCATGACGCATGTCATCGTAGACACCTGTATCCGCGACGGCGCCTGCGCCGAAGTCTGCCCGGTGGAGTGCATTGTGCCCGGCTTCCCGCCCGAACAATGGCCCTGGTATTACATCGATCCTGACACCTGCATCGATTGCGGGGCCTGCGTGCCCGAATGCCCGGTGGAAGCGATCTTCCCCGAAGCAGATGTGCCCGCCGAATTTGGCGCGGCTACGCCCCTGAACGCCAAATTCTTCGGCGAAGGGCCTGGCTACACCTCTGCCCCCTGAACCTCTCTCCTCGGTCACGCCTGTGAAGACCCTTGCCGATTGGCGAGGGTCTTTTCTTCCGCTTTTCCGCCTGCCCTGACGAATCATTATGACCGCCGAACCTGCTTTGTTTGAAAGCTTTGCCCGCGTGCTGGTGATCATGGCCCATCCTGATGACGCCGAATTCTGCTGCGGCGCCACCGCCAAACGTATGACCGACGCCGGGGCCGAGGTGATCTATATCGTGCTCACCAATGGCGACAAGGGCAACCACAATCTCGCCGTCACCGTGCCCGATTTGGTGCGCACGCGCATGCGCGAACAGCGCGCCGCCGCCGAACTGCTGGGCGTGCATCAGGTCATTTTCATGGGCGAGGAGGATGGTTTCTTGCAGCCCAATCGAGAGCTGCGCCGCCGCCTGGTGCGGCTGATCCGCCAGATCAGGCCGGAGTTGATCATCTGCCAGAATCCCGAACTGTATCTGCGCGGGGAGGGCTACATCAACCATCCGGATCACCGCAACGCCGGCCTGGCCGCGATCGAGGCGATCTTTCCGGCCGCGGGCAATCCCATGTTCTTCCCCGACCTGTTGGCCGAAGGGCTGGAGCCGCACAGCATCCGCGAGCTGTGGATCTGCATGGTCGAGACGCCGGATCATCGCATCGACATCACCGACCTGCTGGAGCTGAAGCTGGCGGCCCTGCGCCAGCACACCAGCCAGTTCGAAGATATGGAGGCGCTGGAGCGCTGGGTGCGGGAGCGCTGGGCCGAGGTGAACGAGGCGGGCGAGCGGGTCTATTACGAGTCCTTCCGCCGCATGCGCTTCGGTTGAAGCCTCAACCGAGCTGCCGCAGCGGGTTGGGCATGAAGAGCAGCACGAAAAGCAGGAGCATGAACGCGGCCAGCAGCTTGTGTTTGCGGTCCAGCGGGGTCAGGTCATCCATGGGCACGGCGTAGACGCGGCCAAAGAGATAGAGCAATCCCGCCCAGATCAACCAGCCCCAGAACTGCGTGATCAGGGCCAGCGCCGCCAGCAGCCCGATCAACAGATAGGTGACCGGGCGCACGCGCTGCCCGAAAAGGGTGAAGAGGGCGTGCCCACCATCCAACTGCCCTGCCGGGATCAGGTTCAGAGCGGTGACCAGCAGGCCCATCCAGCCGGCAAAGGCGACGATGGAGAGGGAAACGTCGATGCCGTCGGCGCTGGGCAGGATCTGGCCGAACATCAACCACTTCAGGCCGAGGTAGAAGAGGGAATTGCCCTCCATCAGCACCGGGCCGGGGGGGATAGGCCCGACCTCGGAGCGGCTGAGGCCGTAGATCAGGATGGGGATGGCGAAGATCAGCCCGGCCAGCGGCCCGGCCGCGGCCATCTGCAACAGCTGCCGGCGGTTTTTGGGCGGGGCCAGCATGGCAATGACCGCGCCCAGGGTGCCGAAGCCGATCAGGGGCAGGGGAATGAAATAGGGCGGGCTGACGGCCATGCGATTGCGGCGGGCCACCAGGAAATGCCCCAGCTCGTGGGCCAGGAGGATGGTCATCAGGGGCAGGGCGTAGCTGAGGCCGGCCTGCCAATCGAACGCGGTCTCCACTTCAGGCGAGGCGCGCCACATCAGGCCGCCGGTGATGAAGACGCTGATCAGGGTGAGGAAGAAGAGGAGGATGGCCCGTCGCGGCGGCGCGGCGGTTTTTGGCGGCTGCGCCTGCACCGCGTAGATCACCGGCTGCCCGGCTTCGCGGCGAAAGAAGATGAGGAAGCCATCCTGCGCGGCGCGGGCAGAGATGGCGTCGTAGGCAACTTCGGTGGGGCGCAGAAACACGCCTTCCAGCCGCACGGCGTGTGGGAAGGGTGGGAAAGCATGATCGAAACTGAGGGCGCTGATCTCGAAATCAGCGGCCACGGCATTGCGCAGTTGTTCGGTGAGACGGCCTTGGACGAGGGATGCGATGGGCAAGGGAAGGCTCCTGGGGTGGGGCGCTGCGGCTCAGGGCTTGAGCAGGTGCCACAGCGGCTGGCAGAGTGAGGTAGCGGGATCGCAAAAGGAATAGAGGGGGCCAAGCGCAGCGCGCTGGCGCCGGCTGAAAAGATCGGCAAATTGAACGTCGATGGCGGGATCATCGGCGGGCCGCAGCGTCGCGGCAAAGGCTGTGGCCGCGGCGCCGGCCAGATCCTGGCGCACGAACAGGGCCACCGCAAAATCGGGGGGCGCGGGCAGATCGAGCCATTGATAGCTGCCGGCTGTGGCCATGCGCCGGCGCAGTCCCGGCTGGGGATCGTTGATCAGGATGAAGGCGGGGGCCTGCGCCAGGGTGTACGCCCAATCGGTGCGGCCCAGGCGCAAGGCCGGCGCGCCCTCGCGGGCGATGTGCGAATCGGCCAGGCCAAAGGCATCGAGCAGGGGCAGGTCGCGCAGGTAGTAGCCGGTGCGGCCCAGCACGGTCGTGGCCATGGGCAGCGCCTCCTCTCCGGCCGCGTCGCGCACGTGCTGCATCTGCGTCTGCCACCACCGGTCGAGCGGGCGCGTGTCGCGGCTGACTTGACGCAGCGCCGGCAGATCCCATTGCAGCAGGATCAGGATCGCGATCAGCAGGGCGGCCAGCCCACGGCGGGGCTGCCGTTGCCAGCCGATCACCGCCAGCCAGATGAAGGGGGGCAGCGCGGCCAGCCACAAACGCTGCAGCGGCATCCAATCTCCGGCCCCGACCAGCGCCACCAGGCCGGTGTAGGCAATCGTCAGCAGCAGGGGCCGGGCGGCGGCATGGCCGCGGGCCGGCCAGATCAGCAGCAGCCACACCGGCAGGCCCCATTTCAGCGCCCAATTGCCGGCGTAGGCCAGGCTGAGCATGAAAAAACGCGCCGGTTCGCTGGCCAGAGCCTGCCCCAGCCCGGCTTTGGCCAGCAGGGAATTGGGCAGGAGCGCGCCGTACGTTTGCCAGCGCCAGAGAAGAAAAACCGCGTAGGGCAGGGCGCAGAGGAGAGCAGCGCGCAGGGCCGGGCGCGGGCCGCCGCGCCGGGCTTCCAGCAGGATCAACAGCAGGGCCAGCCCCAGCCCTTCGGGCCGGGTGAGCGCGGCCAGGGCCAGGAAAAGGGCGTACCGCTGCGCCTGCCAGCCGGGCCTGACCGCGCCCGCAGGCTCTGCCGCGGCCAGATACAGGCCAAGGGCGAGGGCCGTCCACAGGGCATAGAGGATCGTTTCCAGTCCGGCAGTCGCCCAAAACGCCAGCGCGGTGCTGCTGCCGGCCAGGGTCAGGGCCAGGGCCGCGGCTTCGACGCCGGCCCAGCGTCTGGCCGCCCAGAAGATGACCCCCAGCAAGGCCAGCGTGGCGGCCAGCCCCAGCCACCGGGCCAGCGCCGCCGGCTCCCCGCCCAGGCGCATGCCCAGCCCGATGGCAAGCGTCCACAGAAAATTGGAATAGCCCTCTACCGCTTCGCCTGGATTCAGCGTCAGCCCGCGGCCCGCGGCCCAATGGTACGCATAACGAAAGGAAATGAAGGCGTCTTCGATAATTGCGTGCCAAAACCATGCGATCTGTATGATCAGCATCGCAACGCCTTCGCCAGCGGCCAGTTGGTAAGTTCTGGGTAATCGCAGAAAAAAGTTCATCATGCCGTCGAACCGGCGCCACGGTAAAATCAGCGGTTTTGGCGAAGGGCAATGGGAGATCGAGGTGTCTCGGCCGGGGCAGGGCCATCCCGCCCTCATCCATCGCCCGGCCCAGAGAAAAGAAGCTGAACGAATGCCTGCGCGCTGCTGCCCGGCCATCTTATCACAGGAGAGCGGCAGCGCTGTATATCGCGCCGGGCGACGGCAAGGGCCGCGGCGCGTGTTCGCATCCCGCTCGCTTCACCGCAGGGGAGCGCCCGTGCTATAGTGGGCGTCCAGCAAGGCCCGCACGCGCCGGGCCAAGACACCTGCCGCGATCTCAGCATCTGCCCATCACGCTATGACTGCGTCCAGATCACCCGATCCCGTCCCTGCCGACGCCCTCCGCGGCCGGGACTGGCGCGTCCGCATGGCAACCGGGGCGCTGGTTCTGGCCGCGCTGGCGCTGATCAGCCATGCCTACTGGCTCTTCCCGGCCGGGACGCTGCCCTCGCCCTCGCGCGATCTGAACAGCAACTTGCTGCCCATCGCCATGTACAAGGCGCAGGTGGCAGCGGGGCAGTTCCCCTGGGCCAGCCCCTGGTACAGCGCCGAGTCCAACTTCCACAATCCCCTGTGGAATTTCCTTTATCCGCCTGCCACCCTGCTCTTTCTGGCCCTGCCCATCGTCCTGGCCGTGCGGGTTGTCCTGGCCCTGCACATCCTCCTGGGCTGGTATCTGATGCGGCACTTGCTGGCCGCGTTCACCGAGCATGAGGCCGCGGCTTTTTTCGGCGCGTTTTTGTACGTTTTTTCGGGGCTGTGGGCCGCGCCTCTCACCTCCTACCATTTCGAGAAGATCTTCGGCCTGGCCTGGCTGCCGCTGGCGTTGTTGCTCTTCCGTCGCTGCTATGAGCAGCCCGCCTGGCGCAGCGCCCTGGCCTTGGGCGCCACCCTGGCGCTGCTGGTCTATGCCGGGGCCATGTATTTGCTCGTCTTCACTCTGGCCGCGCTGGCCGTGATGGCAGCGGCGCTTTTCGTGCAGGCGCGGCCGCAGCGCCGGCAGGCCGGGCATCTGGCCCTGGCCGCGGCTGCCTTTGTGCTGCTCGCCGCGCCCAAACTGCTCCCAAACCTGCTCAGCAGCATCGCCAGCGCCCGGCCCAGCATCTTTTTGGCCAATCCGGTCGATCTCATTGCCGCCCCCCTGCTGCCGGGCGACCTCTGGCCCATCTCGTGGCCCGAGACCGCGCTGTGGCGCTGGAATGAAGTCACGGTTTACATCTCCACCGCCGGGCTGGCTTTGGCCCTGCTGGGCAGCAGCGGCCTGTGGCGGGGGCCGCAGCGCCGCTGGCTCTTCCCCCTGCTGGCCGTCCTGGCCCTGATGATCTATTGGAGCATGGGCTTCCCCCCCTTTGCCTTCACCGGCCTGCTGGCGCAGTTGCGGGTGGCCAGCCGAGGCCTGATGATCGTGGGATTCCTGCTCTGCATCCTGGCCGCGGTTGGGCTGGATGCCTTGATCCGCGGCAGGGTGCGCGTCCCTGGCTGGCTCTGGGGCGTGGTTTTGGGCGGGTTGTTCCTGGAGATGCTGTATGTGGCCCTGCGCGGGGATCCGGCGTGGTGGGATCGTCTGCTGTTCCTGCTGCCCAACGCCGCCCTCTCCCCCGATCAGCGCCAGGAAGCGACGATCTTGCTTTGGCTGACGCAGTGGCAGCCGCTGCGCGCTGCCATCCTGGCCCTGATCAGCCTGCTGCTGTTGGGGGCAGGGCTGTGGTCGCGCCGGGTGCGCCTGCCCCTGCCCGCCCTGATCCTGGCCGCGCTGACCCTATTCGCGGTCATGACCGTCATGGCCGCGCCCCCGCTCGAATCCGCCGCCGATCCCCTGCAAGATGCGGAATTGGGGGCGCTGCGCGCGGCGGTGGGCGAGGGCGCGGTCGCCTTCGCCGCCAATATCGGCGACAAGGACGTGCGCGGCCGCGTGGAATTGGGCCTGGCCGGCCAGGCCCACCTGATCAACCCCTATTACGGCTCCTTTGGGCAGGATGTGACCCCGGCCTACCTCGACCGGATCGATTACCTGGTTTCGGCCCGCGAGTTGCACTGGGACGCCGTGATCGTGCAGCACTGGAGTCCCTTCGCGCAGTTGCGGGCCATCCCCCAATGCGCCCTGCAGTTGATCGGCCAGTATCACACGCAGGATCCGTTGACCCGTAACGATCTGGCCGAGATCGAGAGCGTCGAGATGCTGGCGGCGCAGAAAAACGCTTCCCAGACGCTGTTTCTCTATCGCATCGAGATGGAGCAGTGCGCCGGATAGCAACACTCGTACTTTTACTCCTCGATGAACGGTGATTCGCGGAGTTTACATGGCCTATGCCGGTCTTGGTAGTTAGGAGGAAGAGGAAAAGTTTTTGCGACCCGCAAAAAAAAATCGGCCCGGCAAATTGCCGGGCCGATTGTGTGGGTGAGAGATGGGATCAGGGGTTACTCGATACCGTTGGTGGTGGCAGAATCGCCAGGATTGGTGCGGACGCCGTTCAGCACCACTGCAATCGGCTGGCCATTGCTTTCGACCACAGCATGCCCCTCGAAGCTATCGCCAAGGGCGCTGGTGCCGCCGCTGCCGCCGCGGGTGTTGTAACCGGTGCCTGCGCCAGGCTGCAAAACCTCGCTGAAGGTGTGGACGTTCGTACCGGCCCGGTTGTAATAGCGTGTGGTTACCGTGGTGGGAGCGTTGCCGATATTCTGGATCAGCAAGGCGCTGAACGCCGGGAAGTTGGCGCCGACCTTGACACGCCAGACCGAGGGCAGCCAATACTTGGTGGCGGCGTCATTCTGGTTGGCAGCAGAGTAGATATCTGCTTCCTGAGAGCCGCCGCGGTTCCACTGGGTGATCACCGTGGCCACGATCGCCTTGTTGGAGGTGATGATCACGGTGCCATCCCAAGCGCCGCCCAGATCGGTGAACTGGCTGATGTCACGGGTATTCCACCCACCCGCGCTCAGGGCGGGGATGGTGGCGTTGATCGTCTTATTGATGGCGCCGGTGCGGGGGATGTATTGCAGTGTGACGCTGGCGGGGCTATTCTCCAGGTTCTGCACGTTCACAGCCGACCACAGGGTGTAGGTCGAGGCGTTGTTGACGTTGCTCGCCACCTGATACTGGCTGGGCACGACCAGGGTGGTCGAGCCGGAGAGGCCGGCGCAGTTGGCAGCGTTGTAGGTGGCAGAACGGCCCTGATAGTTGGCTACGGACACACCAGCTACCGTCTGGCCATTGGTGACCTCAACGAGGGCAGAGCCTTCCCAGCCCATCGGCAGGTTCGGCACCGCGCCGTACGGGCCAGGCGAAGTGGCCAGATCGTAGGAATGCTGGGCGCCGACGGGGATGGTGTCGGTAAAGGTGCCTTGAGAGGCGCCGGTGCGGCTGTAGTACTGGATGCTGACATTGGCCGCGGCGGTGCCGGTGTTCTGCACCGAGAAGGAGGAGATGATGGCCGAGCCTTTCCACAGGCTGGGGAAGCAGATTTTGCTGGAGCCGGCAGAAACGCCGCTGTAGAAAGCCATCTGGAAGCCATCGCCAGGCCCGCCGGTCCAGTCGGTCTCGACCACGGCGGCCAGGGGCTGATCCGAAGAAGCCACGCCGGCGCCGTTGAAGCCCTGCACCAACGGTGTGTTGGCCGGGTCGATCTTGATGGAGCCATTGCCGGGGATCGAGCGTTCGACCGTGCCGGCGTCGCCGCCGCCCTGGTTGTAGTACTTGACGCGCACAGTGGCCGCGGTGCTGGTCTTGTTGGCCAGCTCGGTGATGGTGGAGCCGGTGCCGGGGTTGGGGTAGGCCTGGGCGGCGGCGGGCAGCGCGGTCAGCGCCAGCACCAGAATCAGGCCCAGAAGGGTGATGAGTTGTCGTTTGTTCATGGGTACACTCCTTGCAAAGGGTTTTGAGATGGCAGACAAAGGGATTTAGCCGGCTGTTGCCGTGGCTATGCTGCCATCTTAGCAGCGACAGCGCCCCCTTTCAATAGCGCATCAGGGTTAATTTGGCCCGGCTCCGTCCCCAAAAAGGCCGCTGCCGCCTAATCCATTCGGATTAGAGGGGGGATCAGAGGGGAAAATGGGCCGGATCAAGGTGAAACAGGCCGCCGGCAGGAGGCAGCGGCTGCTCCGGGCCGCCGAGCAGGGTGGGCACGCCGCCGCTGCGCCCCAGGGTGGCGGCGGGGCTGCACAGATCGCCGCCGGCGACGATGATCCCGCCGCAGCGCAGGTAGAGGGGCGCCCAACTGCAATCGATCTGCGGAACCAGGGCGATGGCGCCGGCGGGCAGGTCGGCGATCTCCGCCGGGCTGGCAAGGGCATGCACCGGGGCCTGTACGCTGCCGCCGCTGCAAGCCCATCCGGCCCGGGGCGCGGGCAGCGCGGCCGGGGCCTGCGACTCGGCCAGGCGGGGCCGGAGGCGACGCTGCACCTGCTCGCGGCTGTGCCATTCGCCGGTCATCAGCTGCTTGATCTCCTCCAACTCCAACAGGAAGATGTGCGCATCCTGATCGATGCGGTCGTTGCGCCGACTCTCCTGCGCCGCGGCCAAACACCAGCGGCGGGCCGCGGCCATGACCAGCGCCACTCCTTCCTGCGCCGCGGCCTGGGCCGTGAACAGGGCCTGTACCTGGGCGATCTGCTGGCGCCAGGCCGGGCGGTGCAGCAGCCCAGCCGCGGCCAGGGCCTGATCGACCGCGGCCTGCCGCCGCGATGCCGCCCGCGCCGGAGCCCAGGCGGCTGCCGCGGCCAGGGGCGGCGCGGGGGCGAAGGGCCAGACCTCGCCAAAGCGGGGCTGGGCCAACTCCAGCGGCGCGGCCGCGAAGTGGCCGTAGCGCCGGCGCAGTTCCGCCGCGGCCTGGCCCGCGGCCAGATCATCGATCAGTGCGGCCTGGGGCGCGGGCAGCCCGGCCACCAGATCAAGCAGCAGCCCCGCCGCCACATCACCCAGCCGCGGCTGCACCTGGGCGAACAGGTGGGCGTAGCTGCCGGCGACTGCCGCGGTCAGGCGTCGCTCCTGGGCGATGGCGTCGTTGACGTACAACTCGATCTCTTCCATCACTTGCAACAATTGCGCCTGACTCCATGCCATCGCCATCACCTCGTCGTGCCAGCCGCGCAGACGGGCCTGCGCCTGCGGCTGTGCAGCCAGCAGCGCCGCGCTTTCCTTCAGCGCTTTGGCGGCTTTGCCGGTGATGGGGGCCGCGTCCGGCGCCGCAGCCAGCGCCGCGCCCAGCAGGCGGGCGATGCGCTGCGGCGGTTGCTGCCACTGAGCGGCGATGATCCCGACCAGGGCCTGATCATCCCAGAGGAGGCCGGGCTGCAGGACGACAGGGGCCGCGCCCGGCCCGGCAAAATAGCGGCGGTAGGTGGTGGTGAGAGCGCTTTCGATCAGCTTGCGGCTGAGCGGGCTGAGAGAGGCGACAACGCGCACAGGATCGGCTCCGGAGAGGGGAAAGGGAAGAGGAGGGAGGGGGTAAGGATACGCCAGCGGGAATGGATGCCCAAATCCTGCAGATGGCAGGCATGAAAACAGCGCTATCGCTCCTGCCCCTTTCCTGCCCTCTGCCATGGTAAAATGCCCCCATCCCCCCCGCCCGCACCCCACACCCCGCACCCCACATGATCCACCTCCTCTACACCGGCGGCACCCTGGGCATGGTGCGCGGCCAGGATGGCGCCCTCGTCCCTGCGGGCATCGATGGCCTGCTGGCAGGCGTGCCCGAACTGCGCCAGATCGCGGCCTGTGATTATTTCACCCTCGAACCCCCGCGCGATTCGGTCGATATCGGCCCCGCGGACTGGCTGGCCATGGCCCGGCACATCGGCGAACGCTACGCCGCCTACGATGGCTTCGTCATCCTTCACGGCACCGATACCATGGCCTACACCGCGGCTGCCCTCTCCTTCCTGTTGGATGGGCTGCACAAGCCGGTGATCCTCACCGGCGCCCAACTGCCGATCGGCGAGGTGCGCAACGATGCGCGCAACAATCTGATCACCGCCGTAGAACTGGCCGCGTGCGGGCATCCCCAAACCGCCGAGGTGGGCATCTTTTTCAACGACCGCCTGCTGCGCGGCAACCGCGCGGTCAAACGCTCGATCTTCGCCTTCGACGCGTTCGATTCCCCCAACTGCCCGCCCCTGGCCCGCGTCGGCGCCGGCATCCTCTTCGATCCCACCTGCCCCCTGCCGCCCCAGCCAGAGCAACTCACGGTGCATCAGGGCCTGGATACGGGCGTGGCCCTGCTCAAGCTCTTCCCCGGCCTCTCGCCCGCGCTGCTGTCCTATCTGATCGAGGGGCCGATCCGCGGGCTGGTGCTGGAGACTTTTGGCAGCGGCAATGTGCCGGCGACAGGAGGCGACTCTGACCCCGACCTGGTGGAAGTGCTGACGCGGGCGGTGGCGGAGCGGGACCTGCTGATCGTAGCCGTCAGCCAGCAGTGGCAGGGCCGCGTGCAACTCGACGCCTACGCCGCCGGCCGCCGCCTACTTGACGCCGGCGTCCTCTGCGGTCATGATATGACCAGCCACACGGCGCTGGTGAAACTGATGTTCCTGCTCGGCCAGGATCTCAGCCCCGACCAGCGCCGCCGCGGCCTGACCGCCAACCTGCACGGAGAGTTGACCCCGCCATGAAACACCTTGCCCGCGCCCCCTTCCTGCTCTACGCCCTCCTCTTCCTCTTCTCCCTGCAACTGCTGGCCGAGTTCATCGCCGCAGTCTACGCGTTTGGGCTGATGGGCACAGGCATCCCCCCGGAGATCGTGGCGGTGGCCTTTCTCTTTGCCCCACTGCTGTGGCTGCTGCGCAAACAGGGGATTTCGCCGCGGGGATTGTGGCTGCTGGCCGCGCTCTTCCTGCTCTGCCGCCTGGCCCTGCCCCTGCTCGACACGCGCGGGCGCATGCTGATCGGGGGGGTGGGCGTGGCTGCGTTTCTCCTCTTCCTGCCGGCATGGCTGCACCATCTCGCCGCGGGCGGGCGGGGGGATGCGCACAGCCGGGCGGCGGTGGATTTGGGCAGCGGGCTGATCCTGGCCGCGGCCTTTTCCGCCTTGCTGCGCGGCCTGGGATCGGGCAGCGATCTCTCCCTCGGCGGGGCCGGGCAGATCATCGCCTGGCCTCTGGCTGCGCTGCTGCTGCTGCCCGGCCAGCTGTGGCCGCGAGGGGGCGGTGCGGCGGCCGCGCCCGGCAAGCAGGGGCGCCCCCTGGCCGCGAGTGTGGGATTCATGGCCCTGTTCACCCTGCTCTATTTCCTGTTCAGCGCGCCGCATGTGCTGGCCCGTTACACCGGGGTCGATCTGCTGCCGATCCTGGCCTTCTATTTTGTGGCCGTCACCGCCGCGGCCCGGTTCAGCGCCCACCTGCGCTTCCTGGCCCGGTTCACCCCGCGGCTGCTGCTGGCCGCCAACCTGCTCTTCGTGTTGGCCCTGACCCTGACCGCGTGGCTGCACCAGACGCCTTTGCCCGCGGCCGCCGCGGCCTATCCCCTGCCCGCCGCGGCGGCCGGCTGGCCGGCCACCCTGGCCCTGGGCCTGACCCTGCTGCTGTGGCCGGTGCTGCTCTTCGACGCCATGCACCTGGCCGGCAGCCTGCTGGCGGCCCGGCCCAGCCTCCGCCA